>PPYE01482732.1_pt1 | contig 106951 bp, 65 predicted proteins | sample 1559881 | NCBI WGS metagenome assembly PPYE01 (sample SAMN08240022, study PRJNA423297) | Human gut metagenome, whole genome shotgun sequencing project.
GCTGATTCTCTTTATGCTATACAGCATGTTTTTTATTGTCTTGCGAAAACGGATGTGAAATAACCTACATTATATAATTAGTGCGCGCGCGTACGTGTGCGCGAATGGATGCAGGGAAAGTTTCACGAAAGACTGAAAAAAACAACCGCAAAGCCTGAAACTGCGCACGGAATACGGAAAAAGGAACGGAATTTTTACACGGACAAGGAGGTACTTTTTACGTTTCCGCTACCAGAAACCTACGGTTCCGCAACGCAAAACGTACGGTTCGCACGGCGGAAACATATAGTTCAAAGGAAGAAACTATACAAACGACCATCACATTTAATAAAAAAACTCTTTGACTTTTCTACAAAACCAAAGAGTTTTTTTATTTAAAGATATTATCTTCTTAGAGAAATATGTCCATCAATCGGAAATCTTTCACCTTTCCATGCTTTTCTCGAAGTCCAATCTTCAGCTGGATCAGACCAAAATGGATGATCAGCAGGAAGTCCCAATGGTAAATAGACTAAAGAAGTCATATAAAGACTTCCATTATTCGTATAATAATTAGCCAAATTAGGCTGGTGTCCCACAAATCCAAGTTTCAAGAAATTCTCGTTATCAAAATTACCCTCAACAGAAAACATATTTTTCATTACTGCGGTAAGTGCGCTTCGAATTTGTCCATTTTTCAGGTCCTCTGGCAAACCATATTTCCATGCGGCAAGCGCCATTGATTGAAATGCCCCCATACGATACACCACAGATCGGCCAAATGCCGGATAGGTGCCTTCAGGAGAAATAAGTCTTTCTATGAAAGTATTAAAGCGCTGCATTCTTTTAACCCCTAAAGAAACAGAAACTGGAGTTGAAAATTTATTAGCCTCACAAACCTCCAATACTTCCACATACATCGGATGTATTACATAAGAATTATAATAATCCAAAGCAAATTCCGGTCCATCACTATACCAGCCATCACTCAGATACCATTCATTTATCTTATTGACGGCTACAGTTAGTGCATACATATCAGCCTTTTCGCCTATAGACAAAAGAAAGGCCTCAGTCATGGCTCTAAAAAGCAACCAGTTATTATACGCCGGCCGTATCACTCTCAACCCGATAAACCTATCGACATATCTTTGCTTAGTTATCGGGTCTAATCTATTCCAAGTTGCTTCAGGTGCGCGCATAAAACTTTCAGCAATATAAGCCGCATCCACCAATATCTGAGTGGGTCCTTCCCACAACAAGCAGTCCGGGCTATCAGGATTTACCGCATTTTTATACGATGATATAGCCCAGTCACGGAGCTGTTTTCTCATTCTACCTTCTTTACTTTCATCATCTGGCAAAGCAAGCCATGGTGAAATACCAGCCATCAGGCGTCCAAAGGCTTCCATATAAGCCACTCGTTTGTCTCTTCCATCCCAAGTCGGACTAAGCTCCAGATTCATGTTCTTCTGCAATTCACCTTTACTCATATTTTCAAGTATAGGCTGCGCTATCTTATAACATAGTTCGGTCCAAACTTCCCGGTCACTAGCCTGTGACCCTTTATCATTTTTTGCGACAACATGAACAGATACTAACATAAGTGCTACTAAAAACACACTTTTAATTTTCATCATAGCCATTTATTTTAATGCAAGGGTTTTACTCTTTTCTATGTCTACTTTTCGTTTCAATGCTTCCAGATAATAATAATCTGCATAATTCAAGGGAACATCTATTTCGCTGTTATGAGGAATACTTCCCACTGAATGCATCAGAATAAATCGCCCATTCTCACCTAATCTTGCTGTATAACGCTCTGAAGCAAGGCTTGCCATAATATGGTCAGCATATTCCTCATAGGAAATCGCATCAGGCACTCCCAATGTGCAAATCTCGTACAAAGCAGAAGCTATAACAGCTGCAGAAGAAACATCTCTAGGCTCATCAGGTATTTTAGGTGCTTCCATGTCCCAATAAGGTACAAGGTCCTCAGGCATCTTTTTATGGTTCTTCATGAAATTAAAAGTTTTTATGGCCTGCTGTAAATATTTTTTATCGCTCGTATAACGATAACACATTGTAAAACCATATATAGCCCACGCTTGTCCACGTGACCAAACAGATTCATGAGAGTATCCTTGTGCTGTATGACGGTGTCTTACGCTCCCATCTGAAAGGCTGTAATCTATGACATGATAACAGCTTCCATCCGGACGGAACTGTTCCTTCAATGTTCTGTCAGCATGCGCTACGGCAATCTTATAATAAGTAGAATCACCGGACAGTTTTGTTGCTTCAAACAACAATTCCAAATTCATCATGTTATCAATTATAACCGGACACTCCCAGCCTCTTTGAGCCTGCCAGCTGTTTCCAGAAACATTCCAGCTTTGTATCGTTCCAGGTTTTTCCCGGAAACGGGTACATAAAGAGTTAGCTGCTTCTATCATCACATCTTTATATTCAGCCTTCCCTGATAACCTAAGCCCATTACCATAACTGCAATTCACAATAAACCCTATATCATGATGCCAAGTAAGTTTTTTAGCCTCATCCAACGCTTCCGTATACTTTTGTGCAACAGAAAGAAGCGTATTATCATCCGTAAGTTCATACAAATACCACACACTTCCTGGGAAAAAGCCACTTCTCCAGTCTGAGAACCCACAATAATAAACTTGCCCGTTCTCGTTCAAAGTCACAGGATTCAAAACCTTGCCACTCGCCTCAATTGTATCAATCTCCAATCCAATCTGACACCTAGCATTTTCAACAGCTTGCTCAACCCAGGATTTTTCAGTTGATTCTGCTTTTTTCATACAACTTCCCAACCCACAGACAGTTGCTGCTACACAACAATTTAATAACAATTTTAAAATACTCATAAATACTTTCATGTGTTAAGTTTAACTTAAAAATGGATTGTAAAAGTATAACAACCCTTTTGTTCTTTTTCTTTAGCAATAAAAGACAATCTATAGACCTCCGTTCCCCATACAGACGACAATTTTTTATCCGTAAGTTTTACACATTCCTTTTTTACTTCAAACATCTTACTATCGTATTTCAACGTACCTTTAACCCCATTGATAGAAATCTCAATTACACCATCTTTTATGATTATGTCTCCCCATGACAAGAAATTAATCACATTTTCTTTCTTTATCTCATCCAGTTCAAACCGATCACTTATCATAAGAGCGTCAGACTTCATTGTATAAGAACGAATCCATTTCTTCACTCCAGCTTCATCAGGATAAGCTGTAGCTATGTTTGCAGAGAAACTATTCTTCGTAGCTTTAACTTCCGTAGCCTTATACCGGCGTCCATATTTCTGAGGAACCCCGTTTATCATCGGCAAATTATGATAATTACTTTGCATAGTCCAAATCGTGTATCTTTCACTACTAAACGTCTGTCTTGTGTAAGTACCAACTCCCGCATCAATAATAACCGGCATATTATTTACCCACAAAGAGAAACTGCCCGCGTCATTATGATTATGGCTTTCATCATTATATCCTCCTTTTGCGGCAAAAAAGGCCTTCTTATTTCTTACATAGCAAAATTCCGTCTCAGGATACCAGGTATAAGAAACACCTGTATAGGCTTCTTGATACGCACATAATTCATCCTCCACTAAAAAAGCTTCTAAAATACGGAACAGATCACGACCTCTAAAAGAAATCTTGCTTCCCTTATTTTGCATTGAAGCAAACTGCTTCAAGATGTCACTCTTTACAGCTTTTCCATATCGGTATATAAGATAAGGGTCTCCACCTCCTTTGGCAGAAGCATCCGCAAAATTAACAACCCATCCATTCCCTACATAACTTCTTGCAATATACTCTCCCATTGCTTTAATCTGCGGATTGTCAAATATTGAGATTTTACCACCAGTTATCCGATTCAACAAAACAAGATAATCGAGACATTTTCCTGAAGCATGTCCCCAATAAGAAGGTCCTTCTTCACATGCTCCGTCAGAGTGAACATAATTAAGGAACTTATCCACCGATTGCATACTACGGGAAACAGCTTTAGAAAGGCGGTCTACATCATTCTCCAGCAGCATAAATGTCATCAAACAATTACTATTACACCATGGATTCCAGTTATTCACCATTTGCCCCTTATAATTCGCAGCCAGCCACCAGAAACTATCATTATTCAAATAAGGTTTCATTATTCTTTCATCCAGTTCTCTGTATAAGCGTCGGGAAATCTCCGGATCTATCTTGTCAAATTCTTCATGCATAAAATAATATACCCATGATAAAAGACTTCCCAAATCCCCAGCTGTTAAATCAATCAAAGGGTAAGTGGGTGTAGGCAATGCACGGTGTGTAGGCTGAGTCACCAGATGGGCAGACAACGCCCAAGATGTCATTTCACAAGTATGAAAGACTCCATTAATAAGCTGGTCTATAAAACGCCCCTTTCCTTCTGCCAGTTCAGCAAGCATAAGCTTCACGATAGCTTGATTATTCTCGTCAAAAGGCCGCTCCATAACCTCCCGGTTTCCACTTTTTTCAAACTCCAGATAGTCTGTTGCCTTTACCACTTTCCAGGTATACTCCAAAAGTGCCTCTCCATTTTTAATAATTTCATCTTTATATCCCCCCAAAAACTGACTCCAGCCTTCCCGATCTTTATAAGAAGGATACTGGACCCATTTTTGATTTAAGACAAGGCACTCCGCAAGACTTTCCTGAGCCGCCACATGTTGAAGAAAATTTCTCTCAGTATAAGCAGCCACTTTAATACATGAAAGAAAAACGAAGACAATTAAAGAGAAAAAACTTTTCGTTTCCATGATATTAGTATTATTAATTAACAATGCAATATTAAGGCTTAATCACATAACAAAGTATCAATATTGTACATAGTAGATACACAAATTGTATAGATTACTTTTAGCACTATTTCATATAAGGAAAAAACAGTTTCTCCGAGTTATTAAAAGCTACGCAATCAGCGATTCAATATAAACACTTATAAATCATCAAGATACGCGCTAGCTGTTTTAACAACTATATTGGTATAAAAATATTCCTAAAAAATCTCCGGATTTTTTTCACATATATATCGGACAATTCGTATAATAGAATTTACAGATTCTAACAATCTTTGCTATGTCAATAATTCACAAACTTAAACTTATACTTATGAAAAGTGCTAGGAACTACAAAATCTCCATGACCAGAATTTTGGCAGGAGTTTCTTTAGCTTTTTTTGCATCAGGCATAGCTACCGCAGCCAACGAATCGTCGTCACCACATGCAGATGCAATTGAAAGTATTTTACAGCAAAAAGCAATTAATGGTAAAGTCCTTGATGCGGCAGGTGAGCCTATTATTGGAGCTAACGTAATTGTGAAAGGAACAACTAACGGAACGATTACCGACATTGACGGAAATTTCACCCTAAATGTTCCTTCGGAGTGTATTCTTCAGGTTTCCTATATTGGATTTAATACACAAGAAGTAAAAGTTACTTCTACTACCAACAACATTACTGTAAATCTTAAAGAAGATACGGAAACACTGGAAGAAGTAGTAGTAGTAGGTTATGGTACTCAGAAAAAAGTAAACCTGTCAGGTTCTCTCTCTACCATCAATGTAAGTGAATTAACAGAAAGCCGTCCTATTACAAACGTATCTCATGCATTGTCAGGGCTTGCAGCCGGTGTCAGTGTCCAGATGTCAAGCAACCAGCCAGGAAATGATGACGCCTCCATCAAAGTGCGCGGTCAAGGAACACTTAATGATTCTTCTCCTCTTGTAATCATAGATGGAGCTGAAGCCAGTATCAATACCGTCAATCCTCAGGATATTGAAACAATGACAGTATTGAAAGACGCAGCTTCTTCTGCTATCTACGGTTCACGTGCTGCCAATGGTGTCATCTTAATAACCACCAAACAAGGTAAGTCAGGTAAAATTAAACTTGACTATAACGGTTATGTATCATTTACCTCTCCTTCTATTCCAAGTTCTATGGATCCTGTTTCCAATTATGCAGATTACATGGAATATATCAATGAAGGATATAGAAACTCAGGAATGGCCGAAAAGTTCTCTGCACAGACCATTCAAGAATGGAGAGACAATGAAGGAAAAGATGCCTTGCGCTATCCAAATTCAAACTGGATTGATGATACATTCAACAACTCTGTATCACACAATCATGTAATTTCAATGAGTGGAGGAAGTGAGAAAATAAGATTCTATTCTTCATTTGGCTATCAGAACAACCCGGGAGTCATGGATAATACAGGGTTTGAAAAATATAGCGGCCGACTCAACATTACAGCAGATATCAAACCTTGGCTAACTTTAGGAGCATACGTAAATGGATATGTATCAAACATGGATCCTGCGGCCAAATATACAGATGACTCAAGCACATCAACCTCTGTAGATGACGTATTCACATACGCTTCTGCCACTACTCCAGGCATGGTATTTCAAGCACCCGACGGAAGATTTGGTGCGATGAATAATCCAGAAGACGATGCACAGAGCGCTGTCAATAATCCACTAGTACGCCTTAACCAAGTAGCCGGTAACATTGCAAAACACAATTTGAGAACTCGTTTTGTAGCTACATTAAAACCATTCAAAGGATTCAGCATCACAGGTTCTTATTCATATGATATTGTAGATGAAGAAAGAAAACGTAAGCCTGTCATTCTGGAACAATGGAACTTCAGAGACGAACTGATTACACGTACTACAGAAGGCAAATCAAGCATCATGAACTACGACGGAAAAACACAACGCTATTTCAATGATGTAGTAGCCAGATATGAAAACCGTTTCATCAATGATCAGCTAGGGCTGAACGCAATGATAGGTGCCAGCCAGGAAAGATATTACCAACATAATTTCCAAGCGACCAAATATGACTTAATCGACTATAGTCTGAACGTGATAAATGGAGCCACAGGAGACGCCAGTGCATCTGGATCAAGTACTGAATGGGCTATGCGATCTTTCTTCGGACGTGTAAACCTTGACTGGAACAACAAATATCTGCTCGAATTAAACCTTCGCGCTGACCAGTCTTCACGCTTCCTTTCTAATAAAAGAACAGGATATTTCCCTTCAGGTTCTTTTGCATGGAGAATCGATCAGGAAGAATTTATGAAAGGAGCATTAGAAAAAGGACTTAGCAATTTAAAGCTTCGCCTTTCATACGGTTCATTAGGAAACAATTCTGTAGGCAACTACGATGCGCTTGCTACTTATGCAATTGATAACAGCAACTATTCACTAAACAACCTGCTAGTGCAAGGACTTATTCAAACCAAGTTGGCCAACAGAGCACTCACCTGGGAGTCAACTTATATGACAAATGCCGGAATTGATTTTGGCTTCTTCAATAATCGGTTTACTGGAACAATTGATTACTTCCACAAACGTACCAAAGATATCCTTATCGAACTACCCGCTCCTCTAGTACATGGTTCAACCGACATCCCCAAACAAAACAGTGCCATTGTAACTAACCAAGGAGTTGAATTTACTTTAGGATGGCAAGATAAGATTGGCGACTTCTCATACGGCATCAATGGAAACTTCACTTATGTAAAAAATATTGTCAATAAATTTAAAGGAAGAGACAAAGGTGGTATGAGTATTGACGGCGCAAACGTTATCTGGGAAGGTCATTCCATCAACTCACAATATCTTTTGAGAGTTGACCGCATCATCCAGACAGATGAAGACCTGCAACTTGTTCAACAGATTATAGATAACGCAAAACAATTATATGGTAACAACATTGCAGAAAATCAAATATTCTCTTCAGGTAAGCCAGAAAAAGGAGACTTCTTATACAAAGATACCAATGGAGACGGACTGATTAATCTGGATGATAGAGAAATTGTGAGCGACGGTCCTAATCCTAAGTTCCAGTTCGGACTTAATTTAAATGCATCTTACAAAGGGCTTGATTTCTCTGTTCTTTTCCAAGGTCAGGCTGGAGCAAAAATCTACTGGCAAAATGATTTAGCCAACACGGCTTCTGTACGTTATGGTTATCAGATGAATAAAGAAGTTGTAGAAGGAAGATGGTATGAAGGAAGAACTACATCTGCCGAATATCCAAGACTACTTGAATATTCAAATAACAAAAACAAACAGATGAGCGATTTTTATCTACAAGATCTTTCATTCTTAAAAATACGTAATATTCAGTTAGGATATACCTTACCTAAATCAATTGTATCCAAAACCTCTCTCGAACGTATCCGTGTTTACGGAAGTTTGGAAAACTTCTTCACCTTTACTTCTTTCAGAGGATTTGACCCTGAATTAGGAGGAACACTGGGATATCCGACCATGAAAAATGTGGTAGTAGGTATTAACGTATCTTTCTAACATAGTTTTTATAACCATTTATGATTTACCATTATGAAAAAATATAAATTAATTGCAGTTTTAGCTGCTTCAATGACATTCACCACAGGATGTTATGATTTGGATGTTTTTCCAGAAGATCAATTAAATTCTACTACTTTCTTCCAGACTCAAGCCCATGCTGACCAAGCCATGATGGGAGTTTATAGCCTGATGACAGACGAAGACGTCTTTGGCCGACAATTTGGTTTTGATTGCTTAGGAGGTGTTGGCAGCGGTTACGACCCAGCTTCATATGCCACCATTGCAAGAGGCACCTATACTAGTAGCGAAGGATTTGTTACAAACAAATTCCAAAAACTTTATGAAGGAATTTCTCGTGCCAACATCGTCTTACAGAATGTAGACAAATGTGATATGACAGAAGAGTTAAAAGAGCGGTATAAGGCAGAAGCCAAGTTCATGCGTGCATTATATTATTTCACTCTTATGGATTTTTGGGGAGGAGTTCCTATCTACGATGAAACTACCATCGTAGAAGATGAGTTTATGAGCATGCTCAAACCCAAAAGTGATATTGAAACTGTAAGGCAATTCATCCTTACAGACCTTGAAGAAGGAATAAAGAAACTGCCTGTCGAATGGGATAGCACCAACAAAGGAAGAGCCACATCCGGAGCTGCCCTTGCACTAAAAGGGAAAGTACTCCTTTATGCAGAAAAATATGATGAAGCCAAGAAATGTTTCAGAGAACTTATTGGTGAAACAGAAAATTCTCAATATACAGGAGTGTATAAACTCTACGAAGAGGGTGAGAATCCTTATTCAGACCTGTTCAAACCTGGTGGTGACGAAAGTAGTGAAATGATTTTTGCCATACAGAATATTGGTGGAATTGGACAGGACTTCGGTATACCAACCACATTCTACATGGGAACAAGAGCTGCATTTGGTAGTTGCTGGAACAATGTAATGGCTTCTGTCAATCTTGTAGATTCTTATGAATGGAAAGATGGATCACCTTTCAGCTGGACAGAAGCAAAAGCCTCATACGGCTGGAATGGATATCCAACCTATAATGATGCTGTTGAAAATACAGAAACAAAGAAAAAAGAATACCCAATGCGAGAGGAAGTCTTCTACTCCAAACTTACCGAAGACAATAAAAGTGTAAAAGAGTACACAACACACAGAGCTGAATTGTTAAGCATGTATGAAAATCGAGATCCTAGAATGGCGTCAACGGTAATTCTTCCATACACTCAGTTCAAAGGTTGGGTCAGCAATAAAGCTAAAGATACAGAATTTGTCATGACAAAAGAAGTAGGAATCTGTAACGAGACCAATGGATTCATACGTATCAACGGGAACTATGAATATTATCCATTCCGCAAATTTGTAGCAGAATATGATATGGATGGAGCAATAAACAACCGTGCAGATACTCCTATTAACTTCCCGCTTATTCGTCTGGCAGATGTATATCTGATGCTGGCTGAGTGCTATATCTTCTCAGAATCTGGCTTTGACAAAGACAATGCGGTGAAGTACATCAATAAAGTACGTACAAGAAAAGGAGTGAATATGCCTGAGATCAACAACGGTACCCCACAAATGGCTGCCAACACAAAAGAGAAAGTTTTTGAACGTTTGCGCCACGAACGTGCGATAGAACTTGCAGCTGAAGGACATAGCTTTAGCGATATGAAAAGATGGAAACTTCTTGAAACTTTAAATGGCCCCGTATATGGCATAGCCTTATACAATGCTTATTATACACGTGTTGTGACAGAAAGAGATTACTTATGGCCGTTCCCATTGTCTGAATGCGAAAAAAATCCTGATTTGGCTAAAGAACAAAACCCCGGATGGTAAAAATAGTTTCTATGGAAAAAGGCGTCTAATTTTTTAGACGCCTTTTTCCATAGAGTTATTTCTAGAACTTTTCCTATAATTTTGAGGGGTTACTCCATACTGATTTTTAAAACACCTACTAAAATAGACAGGTGAACTAAACCCACACTTATCACCCACTTCTGAAACTGGTATATCCGGATACTTCTGTAACATAGTAGCAGCAAACTTAAGCCTATAATTTAGAATAAAATTATTAGGAGTCATACCAGTTAAGGCCTTAAATTTTGAATACAGAACAGAACGTCCTACCCCAATCTCTTTACAAAGTTCCGGTATATCAAATTCCGTATCATCCATATGTGCCTCAATAGCCTCAGAAGTTTTCTTCAAAATCTCCTGATCAAGCAAATTAATACTAGTCAGATCAACTTCCGTTATTGGATTTTTACGTATCTGGTTGTGTATTAACAATCTATTTCGAACCAAGTTATTTGCTCTTGCAAGTAGGATACTTGGACTAAAAGGCTTCGAAATGTAATCATCCGCCCCTCTATTAAAGCCTTCAATATTCTGTTCTACACTATTTAATGCAGTAAGAAGTATAATAGGAATATGACACAAGTTAATATTGTTCTTTATTTTCAGACACATTTCCGTTCCGGACATCTCAGGCATCATAATATCCGAAATAATTAAATCAGGTTTATATTCATATGCTTTATCTAATCCTTCCTTGCCATTACTTGCCATTATTACCTGATAAAAAGGTGAAAAGAGTTCACATAACACTTGAATAAGCTCGTCATTATCTTCCACAACTAAAACCGTAAATTTTTTTGACTCTCCTTCTTCGTTTTGGAAACTTTCTTCGTTGGTAACGGCACATATTCCAACCCTAATATCCGCATCCGTCTCCTTCAAATCTGACTCCTTCTCCCGCTCTGCAAAATGCACATGCTCATCATGAATATATCTTGCCTCACCAAGTGGAAGTTTTACTGTAAATACACTACCTTTTCCCAACTGACTATCTAGGCAAATTTCTCCATGATGCTTCTCTACAATACTTTTCGTAAGAGCTAAGCCAATTCCGGTACCTGGAAATGTAGCAGACTCAGAAGTTCCTTCAATCTGATAGAAACGATCAAAAATACGATTAAAATCACCCATTGCTATACCCTTTCCAGTATCATGTATTGAGATAGCCACATTCTCACCTTCCACACACATTTTAATCTCAATACTACCTCTCTCCGTATATTTAAAAGCATTTGACAACAAATTAAGAAACACTTTCTCTAACTGCCTTGAGTCAAACCAGCATAATATTACTTCCTGATTCGAGAAAAACTCATATTTAAGTCCTTTACTATGTGCATAATCACTGAATATATAAAATATATCTTTCATAAAAAGACAGATATCTTTCTGCGACATATTCAGCGTATATTTATTTTGTGTAAACTTCCTAAAATCCAAAAGTTCAGAAATCAAGTTGTTCATATATTGAGCACTTCTCTTAAGCTTCAAAACCCGGTTATACACCATTGGTTGTAGATTGGGCATCTGAAGAAAAGATTCTATGTGACTTATTATTAAAGTAAGTGGAGTACGAAACTCATGACTTACATTGGTAAAAAATACCAATTTTTCATGATTAAGCTCTTCAATATGTTGTTTTTCAAATCTCTCCTTTTCAAGTGAAAGAAATAAATCATTTTTCTCTTTTCTATAACGTATTATTATCCAAACAATAATAACAAATACAATGATGTACAAAACCCATGCATACCATGTGTTATACCACGGTAACGAAATACAAATATTAAGCACAGCCATGTCCTGTGCATTACCATCTGCCGTCCTAACACATAATGTATAATTTCCGGGAGAAAGATTCGTATATCTTGCAAAAGGTGCTGTAGTCAAAACCCAAGTCTTATCAAGCCCTTCTAATTTATATTCGAATATCTGTTGTACATGCCTATTAATATAATCAGAACTGGCAAATTCTATAATTATATTGTTTTGCGATGAAGCTAAATTTATCCTATCCGTGAATGCCAAAGATTTTTTTAAAATTCGTCCTTTTTCTGATGGGTGTATTATAGCGTTATTCACATTAATATTAGAAAAATATATCGGTTGTTTATGTTGTAATGGAGATAAAAAATCAGACTCTTCTACACGTGTTATCCCCTTTGTATCACCAACGTAAATTATATTTTCTTTAGAAATACAGATGCCACATCCATATATAATAGGAGCTTTTAAATAATCTTGCTTTATACTCGCAAACGTCTTTTTATCCGTATCAAACATAGTTATTCCTCTATCTCCTGTAAGTATCAATTTACCATTTAAGGTCAATCGGGAAGAATAACAATAGTTACTGGGAAGGTTACTATTATATGATGTATAGGTATTAATTGTCTTCAAAGAGGTATCATAAACAATCATTCCACTGCCTAAAGTACAAATATAAAGTTTTTTATCTACTGAAAGAATATGCGACACCTCGCCTAAAGCATGAAGTGATATTATTTCCGGCTTATGAGGAGCATCAAGAGAAATTGCTTTTATATTATTTCCAGATGTAGTATAAAAAGTTCCATTCTTATCTATATCAAAAATCATTGCTTCACCAAAACAATCTGGTAAATGAGTAAATCTGTTTAACTGGGTATCAAGTAAAAAGACTCCCTCTCTTGAAGAAACAACAATTTTATTTTTCCACTTTTTGATATGATGTATAATTTTCCCCGGCATAACGGGAGATTTGTAATCCGTAGAATAATTATAGAAAGTCTTCTTATTAATGTCATATCGAGACAGACCTCCAAGATGTGTACCTATATATAGCATATCATTATCCATATCATAGCACAAACTTTTCACATTATTATGAGGAAGCCCATGACGTAAAAGAGGACTGGCTGTAAATTGCTCCACAGTTCTCCACCCACGACCTATACAACTGACTCCTCCTCCATCCGTACTTATCCACAAATTTCCCCTTTTATCCATTATCATTTCACCAATGTATGAATAATAAAGACTAGACAAATCCTTTGCCTGATAATCGTAATGAATTACACTATTTCTTGTTGGATTGAAATAATTTACGCCCCCAAAATAACTTCCAGCCCAAATATTCCCTTGTTTATCTTTAAAAAGCGAAAAAATAGAAGGATGATTAAGCCCACCCGCATACTGCGGAATATTTACAGCTGCATAAGTATGACTTTTTATATCATATTTCTGTAAACCCATAAAAGTGCCAAACCATATATTCCCATCATCGTCTTCAACAAATTCACGAATCTGCGGGTCAATTATACCGTTTATGCCATTCGGACAAAGTGGAATTTTCTCTATTCTACCATTTACTCTCCGATAAAGTCCATTCATTCTCGTCCCTATCCACAAATTATGTTTTGAGTCTTCATATATTCTATAAATATCTTCTCCCGGTAGAATGTGCAGTTCCTCCCAAAGTGCATCCAAAGGAGAAACAATTACACCATCAGTCGTACCTACATACATATTGTCTTTGTCAACTTCAATTACATTAACAGAGGTAGACTCAGGTAAAATTTTATAAATATTTTTTTTATGGGTTTTGAGATCATACAAAAATATATTGTTCCTCTGTGCATATAAAATATTTCCTTTATATGCAGTCATAGCCGTTACTTTTCCCTTATTATCTATCTTACAAAACAGCTCGGTTTGCACATCATAAGCATACAAAAAGAAATCAGAAATAAAATACACTTTATTGCCATCTACAAGATTCTCTGATACAATGGAAGATATACTATTACCAATCCATAATTTCCCATCCTCTCCATTATCTACCTCACCCTTGTAATATTTAATTTTACCTCCGTCATAAACATTTAAACCTTCTCTTGTACCAAACCACATTCGGCCCAAAGTATCCTGTCCTATAGCCATTACAGAAGGTTGAGATAGTCCATTGCCTACACTAAGATTCTGAAAATATTGTGCATAGGATTTTATTGTTACCAATATCAATAATATAAATAGTATAAAAAATAACTTCCGCATCATTTTATGCTTGCATTATTTATGAATAAGTTGAACATAGTTAGATTTCCCGACTACAAAGTCTATGGTTTATCGTGTGCCAAATTTAAAAAATTATTGTACGTATATCAAAAATCAGAGTAAAGAAAAATCCGGATATAAAATAAAAGAACTGTCAAACCATTTTTCTATCCATTCATTTTCTCAATTAAAACAATTATAAATTTAAAGGAGCTTTTCAAGACCTCATCCTAAAAAACTCCTTTAAAATAAATCAAACTTTTTTCCATTCTAAAATTCACATTCTTCTTCATTTTCCACGGAAGGAATGGTAACCAGGACTTTATCGATTCGCGCACCATCCATATCCACCACTTCCAGCACAAAATTATTCCACTCCAGTGTTTCTCCACTTTGTGGGATATGCTGTAAATGCTGCAGAATTAAACCTCCTACCGTATGATAGTCTACATCTTCCAAAAGGTCCTGACGATTAAAGTAGCACAAGAAATCATACAACGGACACTGCCCGTCTACCAGCCAGCCATCTTTATTGATTCGCTTGATAATATCCGGTTCTTCCCCAGCATCATCCATAGAACCAACTAAGCCTTCCAGAATGTCACGCAAGGTGATAATTCCTACGCAAGCTCCAAACTCATCACAAACCAGGGCACGACTTATCTTCTGGGCCTTCATCTGCTCCAAAGCCTTATACACATTCATATTTTCATGAAAGAATGTAGCCTCATGCGTCAGAGCCGGCAGATTGAAATTCTCTTCTGAAAGGTGTAACACTAAATCCTTCAGGTTTACTACCCCTTTCACCTTATCCAGATCACCATCTTCCGTCACCGGATAAAACTCATACAATTCATTCACCAGCACAGCTTTCACTTCAGCCGCCGCCATTCCACTCTCAAGCGCCACAATGTCACTCTTATGCGTCATAATAGAGCCTACTTTCAAATCGCCCAACAAGAATACACGCTGTACAATGTCCTGCTCTACAGGCTGTACTTCTCCATCGTCAGCTCCTTCTTTAATAATAGACTTGATTTCCTCTTCTGTCACTTTACTGTCGGTATCCTTGATACCCAACAGATTAAAGATTGCTTCCGTACTCTTAGATAACAGCCAGACAAAGGGTAAAGCCACTTTTGCCAGCACATTCATAGGCCGTGCCACCAGCTTAGCCATTCTCTCGGCCATGCTCATACCAATACGTTTAGGCACCAGCTCACCAAAAATAATAGTAAGATAAGTCACTATCACTACAATTATTCCCTGTGCCAGCCCAAAAGCATAAGAAGAAGCAACTCCCCATGAGATAAGCAGATTCGTCAGGTCGACCGCAATCTTATTTCCCGAATAGATACCGGTCAAAATACCGATTAATGTAATACCAATTTGAACTGTAGAAAGAAAACGATCTGGGTCCCCTGCCAGTTTCAATGCTACGCGAGCAGATTTATTCCCTTTTTTTACATCTGTCGACAACCGGGATTTTCGGGCTGATATTAATGCCACCTCGGACATGGCGAAAATACCGTTCAGTACTATCAACCCGATAATAATGATTATTTCATCCATATATAAAAACGAGTGTGTTTCAGGAGAACAAATTTATATGAATGTTCATAGCAAAAAAAGTGAGCTGCCTATAATTATATTGTTTTAACAAACAGGCTGCTCACTTTTTTCATTTCTCTTTTCACCTTACACACATGAAGTTAGCCGGCTACATCAGAATTTTTTCGATTGCATGAAGTTCCTCTTCTTCAAATGAAAGATGATTCAACGTTTTCAAACTATCTCCCAGCTGTTCAACCGAACTAGCCCCTACAATCACAGAAGTCACAGTTTCGTTTTTCAACAACCAGGCCAGAGCCATTTCGGCCAGTGACTGTCCACGCATAGCCGCCCGTTCATTCAAAGCTTGTATCTTATTCAACACTTCCGGCGTAAGCGCCTCTTTTTTCAGGAAACCACCTCTTGCTATACGAGAATCATCCGGAATACCGTTCAGATAACGGTTAGTCAGCAAGCCTTGTGCCAGAGGAGAAAAAGCCACAAACCCACTTCCATTCTCCTTCACGGCATTCAATATCCCCTGAGATTCCGGTTCGCGTACCAGCATGCTATACCGTCCCTGATACAGTAGGCAAGGCACATCCCGTTCTTTCAGATAACGACATGCAAACAGATAGGCATCCAATGGGTATTTAGACAAGCCGACATACAAAGCCTTTCCCTTACGCACAATATCAACCAATGCCTGAAGAGTTTCTTCCAACGGCGTTTCCGGGTCATACCGATGAGAATAAAATACATCCACATAATCCAGATTCATCCGCTTCAAGCTCTGGTCCAGGCTAGCCATCAGATGTTTTCTGGAACCCCAGTTGCCATATGGGCCTGGCCACATGTCATGACCTGCCTTTGTAGAAATAAACAATTCATCCCGATAGGGAGCGAACGATGACTTCATAATCTGCCCAAAGGTTTCTTCGGCTGAGCCATAAGAAGGTCCGTAATTATTAGCCAAGTCAAAATGTGTAATTCCATGATCAAACGCATAGTGCAATTTTTTCCGGCTAAGTGAAAGTGTATCTACATCACCAAAATTATGCCATAATCCCAAAGAAATGGCGGGCAGCATCACTCCACTACGCCCGGCACGGCGATACTGCATACCACATTCGTAACGATTTTCAGCAGCAGAATAAACAGGTTCTATCATTAGACTTAATTTTAAGGCGTACAACTTAATTTTATCATATCAATGACAAAAATAATCTTTTATTTCATATAACTTTCCCATTTTATAGACAGATTAAAAATATACAGAATTTCCTATCTTTGTCCAAAGAACCTATTTCCTTATGCATACCACTACAGATAACCAGGCGAAAACTTTCACAGCAGAAAAATCCCGTATCCAGGACTTTACAGACTTCACGGCAGAATTTCCTCATGAACATGTCTTCTTATTTGACGGAATTATTCTCGGTATCTGCTCAAAAGGTAACATGCGGTTCAAAATAAACTATAATGAATATCACATTTCCGCCAACGAAGCATTTATCATCCTGCCGCGCCATATCTTTACGATTATAAGGACAAGTCCTGAGCTGCAATTAAAAATTCTCCGCTTTTCATCAGATTTTCTGCTCACCTTGCCAACAAACCCCGATTTCAGTCTGGCAAGAAGAATTTCACACTATCCTTGCATCTCTCTCCAACCACAGGATATGGGGAACATACAACTTCTGTACACAATGGCACGGCAATACGAAAGTCTGTCTGACTTAACTTTGCAACTTCAAAGCTCCCTACACCTCTCTATTGCTTTCATTATTACTGCATCCTTAGAACAAGCTCCTGCACGCGGAGAGCTCCCTTTATCCCGACAGGAGAATCTCACAAAGTCCTTCTTCCATCTTTTATTACAACATTATCAGACTCAGAGAAGTGTAGCTTTCTATGCCGAACAACTATGCATTACCCCTAAATATCTCACCACTACCGTAAAGAGAATCACCGGTTATTCCATACAAGACTGGATAAACGACATCACAATAATTACTGCCAAACGGTATCTGAAAACGAGCTCCCGAACCATACAAGACATATCCGAGGAGCTCCACTTTCAGACCGCATCATCATTTATACGTTTCTTCAGGCAACATACCGGCTGCACTCCGTTAAAATACAGGAAGGACAACGACTGACGCACATTATTTCTCTTGACGAACTGAATGAAGAATGTGCATAAATTCCTCACCCGTAATCGTTTCTTTTTCTAACAGGAAAGTAGCAGCTTCGTGCATCACTTGTATATTCTCCTGAATCAGACAGCGCGCTTTTTCATGGGCCTTTTTAATAATATCCAACACCTCCAGATCAATATTAGCCGCTGTTTCAGCAGAGCAGGTAAGTGAGGTATCTCCGCCCAAATATGCATTATTCACGGTTTCCAACCCCATCATATCATATTTATCACTCATCCCATAACGAGTTACCATCGCACGGGCCAGTTTCGTAGCCTGCTCTATATCATTCGAAGCCCCAGTTGTCACTACATGACAAATCACTTCCTCTGCTGTCCGTCCTCCAGTCAATGTCACAATCCGATTGAACAAATCATCCTTATTCATCAAAACCTGTTCCCCACTTTCCACTTGCATGGTATAACCCAATGCTCCTGATGTACGAGGAATAATCGTAATTTTGTGTACAGGAGCCGAATGTGTCTGCATAGCAGCAACCAACGCGTGTCCGATTTCATGATAAGCTATAATTCTTTTCTCTTCCGCAGATACCACCTTTCCTTTCTTCTGAGCACCGGCAATCACAGTTTCCACACTTTCTTCCAGGTCAGCTGTATTTATTTTATTCCTACCCATGCGAACAGCCCTCAAAGCAGCCTCATTAACAATATTCGCCAGTTCTGCTCCGGAGGTACCAGCCGTAGCACGAGCCACCACATCAATATCCACCTCTTCATGCTTTACCCTCCTCAGGTGTACATTCAAAATGGCTTTTCGTCCTTCCAGGTCGGGCAATTCCATCTGGATACGCCGGTCAAAACGTCCCGGACGCAGCAAAGCCTTATCCAGATTTTCCGGACGGTTCGTAGCCGCCAATATCACCACTCCCTTTCTGCCATCAAATCCGTCCATTTCTGTCAGCAACTGGTTCAAAGTCTGTTCCCGTTCATCGTTTCCTCCCAGTCCACTATCTCTTCGCTTACCAATGGCATCTATTTCATCTATAAAAATAATGCAAGGAGCTTTCTCGTTAGCCTGTCTGAACAAATCGCGCACTTTTGCCGCCCCCATCCCGACAAACATTTGTACAAACTCAGAGCCGGATATGGCAAAGAAAGGAACCTTTGCTTCCCCTGCTACCGCACGTGCAATCAACGTCTTTCCTGTTCCCGGAGGGCCGACCAGCAAAGCACCTTTAGGCAAAGAAGCCCCGATATCGGTATATTTCTTAGGATTATGTAAGAAATCCACAATCTCCTTCAGCATTTCTTTAGCCTCGTTCTGTCCGGCCACATCGGCAAAAGTTGTCTTTATTTCCGAGTCTGCATATATCTTGGCTCCCCCATTTCCAAATGACATAAAATTACCTCCAGCTCCCATACGGGCCTGAATACTCCGGCTGGCTTGTTTCCAGATAATATAGAACAAAAGCCCCGGAAGAATCCACATTAAAATAAAATTAAGTACAGGAGAATTTTCTTCGGGTACAATCTCACTAAAGGTAATTTTCCCGTTGGCATTCGGACTTTTTGCTTTCAGTAACCGGTCTACCAGCTGCGGGTCTTCTATTTCTCCGGTCTGATATGTCAATTCTTCTCCATTTTCCAATACCGTGAAATAAATCTGTCCGGACTTTACCATGACTTCCTTTATCGCACCAGCATCCATCTTCTCCACAAAAGTGCTGTAATCTGTCGCTCTGATTTTCCGGTTCATCAGATTAGGGAAAATCAACCAGTTTAAAAACAGCACGATTAATATCACCCATAAAAAAGAGACAAAAGGATTTCCTTTCTGAGGTCGTGTTCCCGATACTTCTTGCTTCATATTATTTCATACTTAGTTTGACTACAAATATCGCAAGCAGTCCAAAAAAATGAATAACCATAATGGAAGAAATAATGTGCAAAAGTTCGCAAGAATAAAGTTATTATATACATTTGCTATAGTAACTTCAGGACTCAAATATATGAAAAATATTCAATGGCTCTCTATCGCATTACTGGCAGCCTGCCTGCAGGCTCATGCCCAGCAGAATAATATGCAACGCGCACAACAGATTCTGCAATGGATGAAAAATGCACAAAGTGACAGTATATACGCTTGCTTCGACGCTAAAATGCAACAAGCAGTTCCCCTGTCACAATTAAACAATATGTGGTCACAAATGGAGCAACAGCTCGGATCGCTGGTGGAAGAAAAAGAATGGAAGCAAGATGCCATTGGCGGAACGATAGTCTATTACAGCGACTTGAAGTTTGAACGTGCCCCTATATGCTTTATGGTCGCATTCAATCAGGAAAGAAAAGTAAACGGACTTCGCCTGCTGCCTGTTCCAGCAGAAGAAAAGCCACAAGTAATCCCTTTCGACAGTATTCACCTGGAAGAATCACCCATAGAGGTTGTCACCGGTACGTACAAACTGCCTGGCGTCATCACCCGGCCTAAAGGAAAAAACAATCTTCCCATCGTAATCTTATTACAAGGCTCGGGACCTCATAATAAGGACGGACAAATTGGTCCCAACAAGATTTATCAGGATATGGCTTGGGGATTAGCCTCACAAGGTATAGCCATTCTACGTTATGATAAACGTACGTATGTGTATGGGAAATCGGCTTCTCCAAAAGGAAAGGATATTACTCCAGAAGAGGAAGTGATAGAAGATGCCATCTCTGCCAGCCAGCTTGCAGCCTCCCTTCCGTTTGTTGACGCGCAGAAAGTCTTCATTGCAGGGCACAGCCTGGGAGGATTACTGGCTCCTCTCATTGCTACACGTTGTCCTTCCGTGAAAGGTCTTATCCTGCTGGCTGCCCCTTCCCGTCCGCAAGATGACATCCTTAAAGAGCAGTTGCACTATCTGGCTTCACTGAACGGAGATACTGACGAACAACTCCTCATGCAGCAATATCAGCAAATCAAGGCCAGCGCTCCTGAAGCCTACTGGGACTATCTGGACAAGTACGCTCCTGTCATGACAGCCCACTCATTAACTATCCCCATGCTCTTTTTACAGGGAGAACGCGATTATCAGGTAACCATGCAGGATTTTGCCATGTGGAAACTCGGAATGTTCGGTAAACCCAACGTAACTTTCCGGTCGTATCCATCTTTAAACCATTGTTTCATGGAAGGTACCGGGAAGTCTACCCCTATGGAATACAATCACCCCGGACGAGTATCAGAGAAAGTAATCAAAGATATAGCAGAATGGGCCATTCACTGAAATGAATGACCCATTGACCTGCCACAAGTTATTTTCCTGTCTTCACTTTATCCCATGAGGGAGGAGTGATTCCCATCAAATGGCGGACAAAGAAGTCATAACGCTTGTGTTCGCCAAAATCCTCTCCCATCGTGTGGTGAGCTCCCGGGATAACTACCAGTTCAAAATCTTTATTGGCTTTTATCAAAGCATTGGCCACCTGCATGGTAGAAGCCGGATCTACATTATCGTCCAGTTCGCCTACCACCAGCATCAACGGACGGCTCAGTAGATGAGCATTGTCTACATTGGAACAAGCACTGTAGGATTCATCTACCGGATATCCCATCCAAAGTTCATTCCACCAGATTTTATCCATACGGTTGTCGTGACATCCACATGCCGAATAGGCAGCCTTGTAGAATTCCGGATGGAACAACACGGCCCCGGTAGACTCCTGTCCTCCGGCAGAGCAACCGAAAATTCCTACCCGGTCAATATCCATATAAGGATATTTCTGCGCAGCGGCTTTAATCCAGGCTATATGGTCGGGCAATCCGGCATCTTTCAGGTTCTTGTAACAAACTTCTTCAAATTCTTTTGAGCGGAAAGAGGTCGTCATACCATCTACCTGTACCACAATGAATCCCAGTTCAGCCAGCGATGTCATCCACCAGTTATAAGAAGAGAAAGTCTTCGGCACATACTGGTCGCCCGGTCCGGAATAAATGTATTCAATTACCGGATATTTCTTCGACGGATCAAAGTTAGACGGGCGATAAATCACTCCCCACATATCCGTTTTTCCGTCACGACCTTTGGCTGAAAATACTTCCGGAGCCTTCCAGCCATTGGCCAGCAAAGCAGAAATATCGGCTTTATCCAGCTGCATACGGATTTTTCCGTTCTTTGCATCACGAAGTACTGCAATCGGAGCCTGGTCTACTTTGCTATACACATCTACCAGATACTTATAGTCGGATGAATACCAGCATTGGTGCATTCCCTCTTCCGGAGTCAGTTCTACCAGGTTACTTCCATCAAAATTAATTTTATAATAATGAATCAAGTACGGGTCCTCGCCTTTCTTCATACCATTGGCCGAAAAGTAAATCACTTCATTGGCCTCATCCACATGCTGCACTCCACGAACATACCACTCGCCTTTCGTAATCTGATTCAAAGGCTTTCCGGTAGCCCGGTCGTAGAGATACAGATGGTTGTAATTATCCCGCTCACTTGACCAGATAATCCGCTTGCCATCGCTCAGGTAGTTACGGTAAATGCGAGGATAGTTCACGTATTTTTCTTCCTTTTCTTCAATCAACGTACGTACACTGCCATCCACTGCCGACATTTCCAACACGCGATATACTTTATGCCCACGTTCATTGTATTCGAAAGTAATGGCCTTACTATCCGCATTCCACATCGGACCAGACAATTCATACTGATGGCTGAACAGCTCCGTAGAAGGAATCAAACGACGGCCGGATTCTACTTCGAAAATACAAGGCACCTTGAAACGCAGTTCGTCTCCAGGTTTTGCATATTCCTGCTTATGCAATTTGGGTTGCGCCTGATCGGCAGGAGAAGATTCCACATAATATACATAACGTTTTTCTACCGGACGAATCCGACAAGATACCACCGACTTGGAATCGGGCGACCACTGGATATACGAAGAATAATAATTGCTCAACGTTCCATCCTGACTCAGCTGCTTCTCTTTGCCTGTAGCCACTTCGCGAACATATACGTTGTCATTTTTGATAAAAGCGGTCCACTTACCATCCGGTGAGGTAACCGGGCGACCATCTTTCTCATCGTCCACTTCCATCCAGTGGCGTTCTTTTCCACGAGGAGGTATTGCTCCTTCATCCAACAAACGGTTATTTTTGATGCTGTAAGCCCAAAACTTCCCGTCCAATTGGAAGCGTAACGTATCCAATGAAATATTTAACCGGCAATTCTGAAGCGGAAGGTTATAGGCATTTATCTCACGTCCTGCTTTTTCTGTCAAAGCAGCCGCCATTTTCTGCTGGTCAAACAATGCCGTACGTTTTTTCGATGCAGCATCTACCTTCACATATTCCTTTCCCTTTTCTGTCTGCCGTACATACCAGAAAGCAGAAGTCTGATCTACCCAATGCGGAAGCACACTTGCATACAGCACGTGCTTGGCATTGTATTTCTCTCGCAGCGCATACGCACGGTTGTAATCCTCTACCGTACCTTGTGCCCAAAGTGAGATACAAGACATACTTCCTAATGCAAATAACAAAACGCCTGATTTGAATAAGTTATTTTCCATTCTATCATATTATAAAAGAATTCGGGATTTCAGATTCTCTTCAGTCATCCCCAAGAAAACCCAAAATCCCGAATCTGATTGCATTATTATCTATTAATTCTCATGGTTATTTCACTTCCCACTCATACAAACCTGAAGAATTCTTATCCGGCTGTACCACTTCCAACTTCACGGCCTTTGTCTTCACTGGTTCAAAGTCTACGGTATTCGGGTTGCCCTTCTGCACACCATAAGCTGTAATATTCTGAACTGGAGTCCAATTGCCAGAAGCATCCTTATAATAGATTTTCCAAGACTTCGGTACACGGCAACCTCCCCAAGGAGCATCATCATACCAATACACTGTAGAGCTGGAAACTTCCATTTCTTCCGGGAATTCGTATGAAATCCACTCTGTAGTACCTTCTTTCGGCCACCAGTGATAATACGGAATCGTACGGTCATTTTCATCCTTCGGCACCAATCCGTCAGAAATAGAGGACAGTGATTTTACTTTATGTGAAGCATCTACCTTACTCTTCGATGCCAGTGTAGGGATAGCAACCGGACGAGTAGCACTTACTTCATTCGGCAACCACACAGCCATATTTCCCGCTCCACGATGTGCCCATGCATAATATGGAATCATGGTCAGTGTATGATCTTTTGCGACCAGACGGCCAGATTTATCGTATTCCAATGTCTGAGCCTGAGTCTTAATCTGATTGATACCGTACAACAAATCCGGTTTTTCTACGACTTCAAACTTCGGAGTGCGGTTCATCAATACACTCAATACATCAAAATCATTGTCCGGCCATTCTGCACAATACACAATCGGACCACGTTCTACAGAAACCCGGCCACGGTCAGCTTCCACCTTTCCATTAGCTCTTACCGTACGCACGTTCATATCGAAGTGAACTTCTACCTTATCTCCCTTTTTCCATTTACGGTCAATGGTCAGGTAACCTTTCTGCAAATCTGATGTCACTTCTTCACCGTTCACCTTCACACTGTATTTCGGACGTACACCATCGGTATAAGTATACAAGTCACTCGGAACTACCTGATTGCGTACCCATCCCGGAATACGAATCTTCATGGCAAACTGTCCGGCTGAGTTACGGTCTACTGCCAATGTAATATCCCCGTTCCATGGATAAGATGTGTTTTGTGAAAGTGTAACCTTCTTTCCGTTTACCTGCAAAGTAGCATTGTTGGCAATAAACAAGTTTACGTATACATCTTTTCCTTTTACTGCATAAACATAGCCCGGAACAGAAGGGATGAAACGACAGATATTAGACGGACAACAAGCACAACCGAACCAAGGTTGACGCTGGTGCTGTCCCATAGACTCTAACGGATTTGGATAGAAGAAACCGCCACCATCCAAAGATACGCCTGAAATCAATCCATTGTACAAAGTACGCTCCAGCACATCGTAATACTTGGACTCTCCGTGCAAGAGGAACAAACGGTAATTCATATATACATTACCGATAGCCGCACAAGTTTCACAGTAAGCCGACATATTAGGAAGTTCATAATTCTTTCCGAAAGCTTCCCCGTTGTTTGTCGCACCAATACCTCCGGTGATATACAGTTTCTTAGATACAATGTTATCCCAGATACGGTCGATGGCATGAATATAAGCTGTATCACCTGTCAGGGCAGCTACATCGGCCATACCAGAATACATGTACGCTGCACGTACTGCATGCCCTACTGCCTCATCCTGTTCAATTACCGGTTTGTGAGCCTGACTGTATTCATCCCGACGAGAAGTATAGCCGCGCTTATCCAGGAAGAATTTAGCCTGATCCAGGTATTTCTGATCGCCCGTTACCAGATATAGTTTAGCCAATGCCATTTCTGCAATCTGATGACCTGGTACACGTACCTGCTGTCCCGGTTTGTCACCAATCTCCCGGCAGACACAGTCTGCATAACGAATGGCTATATCCAGGAAATTCCGTTGTCCCGTAGCCTGATAGTGTGCAATAGCACCTTCTACCATGTGACCTAAGTTATAGAACTCATGGCTCAGTTCTTCCACCTTCTCCCAGCGTTTACTACCAGCCCATTCATGTGGATGCTTAGGATTCATGGTGCGTGAAGTGTACAAATAGCCGTCAGGTTCCTGCGCAGCAGCCACAATTACCAGCACACTATCAATGTACTTTTTCAGCTTTTTATCCGGATAAGTCTGGAGCAGATAGCTGGCTCCTTCAATAGTCTTATACACATCCGTATCATCAAATGAATAGCCTGTCACCTTATTATTTTCACTCGGATGAGCAGCCATTTCAAAGTTCTTGTAGCGTCCGGTTTCTTCACATTTGCTAAAAGCCAATGGTATAGTTACTTCACGGCTGGCTTTCAAACGCTGTCCCCAGAAAGAATCCGTCAGTTTTACCGAAGTAAACGGAACCGGATCAATCGGATAGCCGTGTGCAGAAGCCTTCTTCTGCGCGTATGCCCCACCTCCTATCAACGAAAAAAGCAGAGCAGAAATCACAAATTTTTTCATGGTGTTACTCATATTTTATAGGTTATTATTCTCATTTATCTTTCAAGGGAAGTGCCTCATCCCAGATCTTCAACGCATGCAGATAGCCGCTAAAAGGCCAGTTACCTTCTGCATTCTGTCCCAAAGTTACAAATTGTATCGGTTTAATCAGCAGCTGAATATCTTTTGAACTGATTAATTTCCCGTTTATATATACTTTCTCGATACGTCCATCAAAAACAACATAAATATGTTGCCATTTTCCTTCCAATGATTTGGCCTCCTTATAACCAACATCTTCGTACCAGCCATAATGGTTCAACATCCCGCAACGAGGTTCTGTGCCATTCACCAGCATAATCTTTTCCATTTCATCGTGTGAACTGGTAAAATCGGCCACGCATTCATTCTCAGCCATTTCCGGATTCAGCACCCAAGCTTCCAATGTATAAGGAGCATTGTCACGAAGAGTAGCCGGTAGGGTAAAACTGGAACGGAAGAACTGCCCACCTTCAAAACGGAAAGCTTTCTTACCTTGCTGTTCTTCTACAATTACCGGAGCCTTTTGAGTCTCAAAATAGCCTTCTACAACTCCCTTATTCGGGATATATCCCACCGTATCACCTACTGCAAAATCATCTGCATCCAGAGACACCAGCAATCCTCTTTTCATTCTATCAGAAGCTTCCACACGTACCAGACCGACAGTTGCATCGTAAGCCTTTTCTGCTTCTTCCTGTTTCCAGTTATAATAACGGAAATTTGTCAAGGTCAGTTCCTTATCCTGGGACTGGATAACCACCTTTCCCCGTTGTACATAATTATCTGCCGATTGCGAAACCCAGCGGTTGTTTTCATACACCCAAACTGTAGCTGTATGCTCCTCTTTTGGATTGATGACCGGAGATATAAATTCCAAAGATGTACCTGGTGCCAACACAATGGCCTCCTGCCCGTCGATACGCTTACGAGAAACTTGTCCGGATTTCAATTGGAAAACACCGCCCAACATACCGCCGTCGTTTCTCCACTCCGTACCGTTCCAGTCCAAGCCCGAAAGTCCCATCCACAACTGAGGAGATGCCGTTTCAAACTCACCGAACACTTTAATATTCCACAAAGCACCGGCAAAACCATTTTTCTGTGTTCCCGTTGTGGTTAATCGTACATACCGTGCTTTCACATCACCGAAATCTACCATCGGACTTCCAGCCAGATAATTGGAACGCTTATCCGCAAAAACATCCCACTTCTTTCCATCTACTGAAGTCTCAATTACATACTGATAATACGACGTGCCATATTCAAATTGTGTCCACACCGTACGGATATTCTCAACCTTCTGCAAGTCAATCTCAATCCACTCCTGCCCCATTGTCTTCGGACGCCACAACGTACCATTATTATCGTCTACCGCATATTCAGGCACAAAGTTGGCATCATAATACGAAGAAGTTTTGACCGGTTTCCAATAGGCCAGGTTTTTCGATTTCAATACACTCTTGGCAAAAGCCCCCACTCCGCTGTGTGTTCCTTCTATAGGAGCGATGGAACCATCGGCATTAAATTCCAGCTTGTCAATACAAACCTGACGATGAAATCCACGGTTGGAATGAGGATTATCATGACGATGGTATACGATATAATAATCATCTCCTTCCTGCAAAATGCTGTGATGACCCGGTCCGTGCACTGTACCGTCGGCGGACGTCTTCAGGATTGTACCTCTATATGTATAAGGCCCAAGCGGTCCTACCGTGCTCGTAGCGTACTGCACATGATAGGTGCTGTCATGACACGAATCGGAAGAATACATAAAATAATAGATACCGTTTCGCTTCATCACAAACGGCGCCTCAAAGAAATCCTTTACTTCTGTATTAGGAATCAACTTTGTTTCCACAAAACCTTTCATATCAGGCGTCATCTTTCCAGCCCCGCAGCCAAAACCTTTATAGATACCCCATGTACCCCAATACAAATATACCGAACCGTCATCGTCTACAAACGTCTGGCCATCCAGCGTAATGGCATTCTTCACAAAGCGATCAGGAACCAGCACGGCTTCACTTTCTCCCAGTACATTCTTCCATGGTCCACGCGGTGTATCTGCAACTCCTTCATATACATTGCAAGGCTGACAATAAAACATACGATACTTGCCATCGGTATGCTTCATCACATCCGGGGCCCAAATCCAGTGGCTGTCCGGCCAGTTCATCGGCATGATGGTCCAGTTCTCAAAATCCTTGCTACACCACACCTGCGAAGGGCCAAATCCTGCCCCACTGCCATCAGTCGTAGCATAGACATAATATGTATCTCCAAACTTCTTTATCGTAGGGTCCGCAAAATACCCTGGAATAAACGGATTCCCCGCACCTGGAGTATTCCATTCCACCTTTTGTGAATAAGCGGTACTCAAAACTGTACCCAACAACAAACTTGTCAATACATGTTTTTTCATTCTTTTCCTCCTTTTATTATGGGTGCACTTCATTCAATATCGGAATTTCAATTTCATAGAAATACTCTTTCAACAACTGGTACATATCAGGATCATACGATTTCAATTTCGTACGACGGTTCATGGCATTGTGCACTTTATTCGGAGTCTCCGAATAACGGTTACAGTTGAAGAACGACTGCACACATTCTGCAAAATACTCTTCTTTATTTGAAATAGCATACGTATCTTTCCACAAGCCCTTGGCAATGGCATTTTGTCTGCACTGCTCCAACCGGTCATCAAAATCAGGCTCTACTCCTACAATACCAATGGTATGGAACAAATGCGCAAACTCATGAATCAGGATATTTTCTCCCACATACTTGTCACCCGGGAAAGCCAACACATTTTCTTCTCCACAACTGGCCGAAAAATCATCTTCCGGAGCACCGCCAAAACCTCTGGCACGCTTATTCCAGAAAGCAATATTCTCCGGTGTGTTGCAGATATGCGCATATTCCGGCAAATCACACACTTCTTCATGCTCCCCGATTATCATTACATGACATCCTTTGCTCACCATGTACTGCTTAATATCCGGACGCTTAGCCAGCATCAGCGATACAATCTCATACGCCTTTTCCAAGGCCTCATCACGTACCTTATCAGATGACACGATATATAATCCGTCTACTTCCAGGTATTTTTTATAGAAAGAAGAGATTCCTTTTCCCGCAGGCACAGCCGAAGGTTTCACTTCCGTTACAAAAGTACGTTCTAGTTTCAAGGCAAATCCTCCTCCAGAAGCCAAATGGATAGGCAGTTTGGTATGAGCATCTACCACAAAAGTTTCCTTCACATAGTCTTCCGCCTGGCGAGACGCATTGACACCGTCCTTGAACAAAGTACATTGGTACTTCTCTCCTTCACCCAAGAAAGAGAAATCCAGTGTCACCTCACGCTCATCCCAGTTTGTCATACCTCCGATATACCAGTTAATATCTTTTTTGCGAACCGTCACAATCGATTCACCCAGTTTGCCTGAATAAATAAAAGTAGAATCTGTCTCCACCGGAATCGAGCTGATGAAGTCGACACATTCCTGTTCTTTCAAATAATTTGTCGGCGCATCACACAGCATCGTAAACGGAGAATCATGTACAATGTAAGCAGCCAACTGATGACAGCGTGTACCCATACTGGCGGGACTGGAATACATAGGCTGGAAATCACGCTTCGACAAGTTCCGCATAGCCCCCGGTGTGTAGTCCACATAGCCAGCCATCAAACGGATGTACGGGAAAGTCACGTCATAAAGCGGCATATTCTTCTCCACCTCACTCCATTTCATCTCTTCCATACCGAACACGCTTTCATAATTTACCACATTCGGATAGGTACGATTCAAACCGGTTGGCTTATAGATACCGTGATAATCCAATATCAGTTTATATTCTGCCGCCTTTGCCGCAATACGATAAATCATTTCCACCGCAGTCTGGTCATCCCGGTCAAGGAAATCCACCTTAAAGCCTTTAATTCCCATTTCAGCATACTTCCGGCAAGCCTCATCCAGCTGTGAATCTAGTACATTGAACACCGTCCAGAGTACCAGTTCCACTCCCTTGCTCTTTCCATATCGAATCAATTCCGGCAAATCCAACCCTGGAATCACTGTCAGCATATCCCCGCTCTTCGGGTCATACCAACCTTCATCCAATACGACATATTCCAACCCGTTCCGGGAAGCAAAATCAATATAATACTTATAAGTATCCATGTTGATACCTGCTTTAAAAGGTACCCCTTTCAGGTTCCAGTCATTCCACCAGTCCCAGGCTACCTTACCCGGCTTTACCCAGGAACAGTCTCTAATGCGGTTAGGAGAAGCCAGCGCATATACCAGATTATTCACTGGCATTTCCGTATCCTTTTCCGTTATAGCCAGGATACGCCACGGATACGTACGGTTTCCTTTTACGCGTGCAATGTAATCCTCCGTTTCCGTCACATACTCCTGCTTACGCCAAGGATAGAAATCCGTTTTTTTCGGATAAGGAACAAACACACCTTTCAATGCCTGCTTTCCATCCGGCTGCACAAACATTCCTGGATAAGCTTCCAAGTCCGACTCCAGCAATGTCACCTTCGCCTGCTTGCAATCCACCGTTACCGGCAAAAAAGCCAGTTCCTGTGGAGCCTCTGACAACGGTTTCACCTCATACGTATTTTGAAAAGCCATTGCCATCGGTTTTTCCTTATTCGTAGAATACGGCAAATAAGCTGTATAATCACCAGCAAACCGGAATTCCGCAATCTCATTTTTGATAATCAAGTCCTCTTTGGAAGAGGTATAAAAACGATAAGCCACTCCTTCGTTGTAGACACGGAAATACACTCCATACTCACCTTTCAGCTTCAAGTTCATTTCATTGCAAACTGCCTGAAACGACTTGAAGCGATAAAAAGGTGCATCAATGTCCTGAAAAATCTTTTTAGTTTTGGCAGAAATCACTTTCGCCCCACCTGCCAAAGCAGGTGTCTTTCCTTCTTGAATTAACCCTAATTTACTATCAACAGCAATAAGAGAGTCTTTATGATATACAGAATAAATAAGTCCGTCCGTACCCGCAGAGATTTCCACTTTCACCTGCTTGTCGGGCGACTGCACCACATATACTTTGTTTCCGGCTGCCATCATGGAAAGACAGCTGCAAAGCCATAAAACAGCACTTACGATTAACGATGTATTTTTCATATCATAGAATATTTTTCCAATTACAAAGAAAAAAGATAAACGGATAACTCTCTGCCATTGAAGTCTGAAACGATAACAATATTATCCCAAAATCGCCCCTCCTGCACCCAGGAGAGGCGATTCTATACTATTTTTTCATCCTATTGGACGATTTTTACCTGATTGGGACTTTTTACGAAATACTGATTGAAGACGATTCCCAACACAATCATCACCAATCCGATGTAAGTAGTAAACACAATCTGCTCGCCCAGCACGACAGAAATGAAGAACAATGACATGAAGGGCGACAAGTAACACAACTGGTTTATCAAAGCCGGATTGGAAGTTTTCCGCATGGCCAGTCCAAAGAAAATAAAAGGAATCCCCATTTCAAATCCTCCGACGTACATGCCCGACAACACACCGGTCAGCGAGCTCAAGTTCAACCCGCAGAACAAAGCTCCCACAGACAAATAGACCGAACCAAACAAAAAAGTCAAAAACAAAACCACACTACCATCTGTCTGTACTTTATTACGGTTATTCAGCATCCAGTAGGTAGCCCACAGCACAGCACTCAGTGCCGCCAGCAGAAATCCCTCTGTTGATACACTCATCTCCCCGTTAAATCCGGTACCGATTGAAATCAATGCGACTCCAGCCAAAGAAACAAACATACCGATATATTTCTTCTTAGGTATAGGTTGTCCGGCAAACAAAGCCAACAAAATTAACAGCACAATCGGCCAGGCATAGTTAATAGGCTGCGCCACCTGCGCAGGAAGCAAATCGTATGCCTTGAACAACACCAAGTAATAAGCCACCGGATTCAGCAGTCCCAATCCGGCATAATACAACCATTGTTTCCCTGTCAGATTCCCAAGCAATCTCCATTTCCGCTGTTCAGTCAGCAACACCGCAAATATCACCAGTGAAGTCAGACTGGCTACCCACAACATCTCGAAATGCGTCAGATAACGCAAGGCCATCTTAAAAGCCGTGGCCACCGTCGACCAGCTCAACACCGCCACGCAGGCACACGCAATCGCTTTACTATCGTTCGTCATCTCATCGCCTCCACTTCTTCCGTTGTCAAAGGAATCTTTTTACCCAGTCTCCGCGCTCCGGTAGTCGTAATCAGGTAATCCTCTTCATTACGCAGCCCCGTAAAGTCCCGATAGGTTTCCAGTTTCTCATAATTGATGAAATCGGTAAAACGATGCTCTGCTTTCCAGTAATCCATCAGTTCCGGAATAAAATAGATACCCGGCTCAATGGTCAACACAAAACCCGGTTCCAGCTTACGAGCCAAGCGCAACGACTTACGCCCGAACTGCGTACTCTTAGGCTGTCCGTCATAGCCAACCCATACCTCCCCGAGATTTTCCATATCATGCACATCCAGTCCCATCATGTGTCCCAATCCACAAGGGAAGAACATGGCATGTGCCCCCTGCTCTACCGCATCTGCTGGATTTCCTTTCATCAGTCCCAGTCCTTTCAAGCCCTCACAGATTACCCGGCAGGACAAGTCATACACATCACGGAAATACACACCGGGCTTCAAGGCATTCACCGCCGCCTGATGCGCAGCCACCTGAATGTCGTAAATATCCTTCTGACGACTGGTAAATTTCTTTCCTGCACAGATGGTAGAAGACATATCACCTGCATACCCCATGGCCGTCTCAGCTCCGGCATCCACCAGCAACATATCCCCTTCCTTTACCGTATACCCATGATAATGATTATGAAGAGTCTGTCCGCATACCGTAGCAATAGTCGGGAAAGACAAGTTACATCCATGCGCCTGAGCCACTGCTTCCAATGCCGCAGCCACCTCATGTTCCTTCATCCCGACACGCAGCACACGCATTGCCTCCAGATGCATTTCAGCCGTCACATCACATGCACGTTCAATCTCCGCAATCTCTTCTTCCGTCTTATAATTCCGTAGATTCACAATTCCTTTGATAAACGGAACAGAAGGTATCTCTGCTCCCGGCTTCACCCCTAACAGGTCCATCAGCTTCAGGCGATGTTCTGCCCGATAAGGCGGAAGATAATGCACCGTACGCTTCTGTGCCACCACCTTCTCTACGTACTTCTTCAATTCAGCCAGTGGCAAGGTTTCCGTTACTCCCACCCGCTGTGCCTTCTCGTGTAAAGTTGGCTGCGTACCCATCCATACAATATGATCAATGGTCAGTTCATCGCCAAAAATGATTTCACGGCCTTCGTCAATGTCAATCACAGCCGCCAGACCAGCGTATGACAATCCCCAGAAATAGAGGAATGAAGAATCCTGCCGATAATTATACGTGTTGTCTTCATAATTCATTCCACACTCGTCATTCCCTAAAAAGAGCAATAAGCCGGAGCCCACGCTCTCCTTCAATTGCCGCCTGCGAGCGACATACGTTTCTTTTGCAAACATACCCCAATAAAATTAGTTCTTTAAATCCGTTCCTTTCAGTCTGATGCGATAAGGCCACTGTGCATCTTTTTCCCCACTTTCCGGTGAGGGATTCATCCAATGCTCCTCTGGCGCCCCCATCACTACCAACCACAAATATACTAACTTCTCGTTTTCAGGCACCTTAAAAGTGAGTTTTCCTTTCTTATCGGCAGACATTTCACCATATATACTTTTCCCATCAGCTTTGACGGCTACAAACCCATATCGCCAACCGGCCTTTTCCGGATGTACCGATACATATCCGCTTTGCTTTCCATTTAATCCATCAAACTGCAACTCCACCTTTGTTCCCGGTTCCGGCACCCTCAACGGAATGGCATTAAATCCATAATTCTCCGGACAATTTTCGGCGGCCACCTGATACCATCCATCCGATTGAGCTGTCAGCTTGCAAGTGTACTGGTTCGCATAAGGACGCGTGTTCTTCCACACCCTGTCAAAATCCCAGTTAATCAAATGCCGACAGGCATCAAACATCTCATCACAGAAAGCTTCCTGCGACAATCCCGTCATGCGCTTGTAAGTCATCACCGGGTCTTCCCCTCTCTTGCCCTGACGGAAAAGTTCTGCAATAATCGGACGTCCTCGCTTCATCCCCCAATATTCCAGAATATACGGTGAGTGATAAATATTCTCTAAGTGCAGATAAGCCTTGTGCGTCAACTTTGTAAAAGCTTCCCAGTGATAGCGTTCATCCGTCTGCCAGTCCGGATTCACCTGCCATAACATCCACTGCGATGCCATTTCGAAAAAGCCGGAACCACCCCAGGCCTCTCCTTCTCCGTCACACGAAATCTGTGCCTGAAAGCTATGACCTAATTCATGTGCCACGCAGTTCAATTTCTCATCCTGTATACGATTAGGAGCCGCCCATAGTGCACCAATCTGCTGGTCATAATCACCTCCGTAGGCCGTTCCTTCCAGCGAATAATTAATCATCACCATCATCCGGTAACGGTCACTTTTCGAACCCGGTTTCGTGAACTGTAAAGAGTCGCGGAAGAACGTATAGAAGTATTCCAGTTTATCCGTCAGGTTATTCAAATCTACATGCATGTCATGCCCTTCCAACTGAGGAGGATTGGCCAGATCGTTGCCGAAACCTTTCTCCCAAAACACCACCACATTATCCGTACAGCACATCCGGTGATAGCTCCATTTGGACTCCGGATTCTGAAGGTCCATCCCCTGCAAATCTTTGGGGATGTAGATTTCTTTTCCTTTTACATTACCACAAACTTCTTTGGGGCAGACAAGCTGCCCCAAAGCTACAGAATCACATAAGTTCCATAAAGAAACTCCTAGAAATAAATATAAAAATCTCAATCCACGCATAATCATTTATCTAATAGGAAACTCCGCAATTCTCAAAGTCGTACATCCATAAGGTATTAACTCGATAGTATATTCACCTTCCGTATCAAAATTCATTTGCGTGTAATAAGCAACAGGAGCTACCGAACCCCGTTCCAGATTCCAGTTTTTCACTTTTGTCGCTTTCGTACGTATCGTGACAGGCGCATTCTTCAAATTCCATGGATAAGATTTTACCGGCTTAACATCAACCTCAAAACTTTTGGCAATATTCTCTTTAGCACATGACGTATGCCGTAATGCATAATTCCACGGAGTATCACTTGTTACCTCGTAATAATAAGGACCATATTCCACCATCTTGTCGGCTTCAAAGTTCTTTTTCGTCCATTTCTCATTCATCTTTAAAGCATAAATCAGAGGTCCTCTTTCTACAACAACTCCTCCATCATACCAACGACTGACAGACACATCCATTGGTAACTCCAAGGTTAGCTTATCTCCATTGTGCCAAGTTCTATTTAGCTTCACAATTTCACCTGTATATGCATCTATAGTTACCGGCTGCCCATTCACTTTTACCACCGGCTTTTTACACCAAGATGGAACTCTCAAGTGGAAAGGGAAAAATGCCTGATTGACTTGTGAATCCGCAAAAGATACGTCAAAATTAATCTGCCCATTAAACGGATAATCCGTATATTCTTTTACCCTTACATCAATACCATCTGCCACTTTCAGTGTCACCTCAGATGGCGCATACACCAATGCAGCCACTCCATTGTCCGCTGTAGCATACCATAGGTTTTGCACAAGTTTAGGCCATCCCTGATGTAAATTCGAAGTACAACACGGATAACCAGTCAACACCCCAAACAACAAATCTGTATCTTCGTGTGGAGTAGAAAATTCGCGAAATTCACGGGTCACACTAACCTGATTAAACTGCTGATAATATTGTCTGGCCGAGTAATCATCCGTTACCTGTGTCGGTAATGCATTATAAGCCACCCGTTCCAGATAATCTGCCCATTCCACATCACCTGTTATTTCAAGCATCTTTTCTAGTGAATACATCATTTCAACAGCGGTACAAAGTTCTGATCCCGCAGTTGGTTTTCCAAAACGAAGCAATTCATCGCCTCCCCACAAACCAGTAGGAAGACCAATTGTATGACGTATTGTTTTCACAGCCTTCTTTACAGCCGCAATAGAACGATAATCCTTGCTTTGCTGATAATAAATAACAGGTTCTTTAAAGCCTTGAGCCAAATTCACACAATGCAAACTATGCTGACGTGACAAATGATTCTGATTTAAAAATACATCTGTCCAACCAAAAGTTTGCTGGTGAATCAGTTCTCCCAACTCCAGTAAAAAGGCGTCTCCTGTTATATTGTACAACCAATATACAATCATCAAATTATCTCCTCCGCGTTGTTCTCCCCAAAAAGTCCAATGCCCTAAAGGCTTTTCCGGCAAAGTTTTCAACTGATACTTAAAATAGTTAGTCAAACAGTCAATAACTCGCTTGTCGCCCGTAGCGGAATAATATTGTTGCAGTACTTTCAACATTACCATTTTAGGCCACCAGTCATGAGAATTATCACGTTGTAATCCTGGTTCATTCGGTCTGTCTATTTCTGGCCCGAAATAACCTTCCTCATTTTGAGAAGCCAAAGCCCATTCTATCCAAGGTTGCACTTTCTTTTTAAGCTGATCATCATCCAGAATATATGCCAAAGGAAGAAGACCGTCAATCCAATAAGGTCCTCGTTCCCATACATCTCCATCACCACCTAACCAGCCATTTCTTTTGCCCATAACCGGTTCATAAATCTGGTCTAAATTGCCAGTCATACCATTTTTCATAAGCAACAACTGTTGCTCCATCCACCCTTTGGGTTTAATAGTTCCCAACGGGAGTTCAATGTACTCTTTCTGCAGCAAAGGCTGACGATTGTTCGAATAATTATTCGTCACATCCTGCCCAGATACAGAAAAAGACTCTACCGGCACCACCGATAATGCCATACATAAAGCTACAGAATACAATTTATTTCTCATAATGCTGTTAGTTTAAGATTACTTTAATTCTATTTTTATATTTACAATGCCCATTTTATTAAAATCAATCTTTAAAATATCAGTCCCTTTCTCAAAAATAAAGCTAGCACCTTTTACATCGCATTGTTTTATTATGCCAGGTAACTTTACCTTCACACTTTGATTGGTGCAAGAAGAAAATGAGACCTGTATTTCTTTTTTATTCCATACAAGTTCATGCATTTTTATTCCTCCTCTCAATGAAACTCCTTTAATACGACCCTGAGGAATTTTTTCAGATTTTGCATGCAACAAAGAAATATATTTAGGTTCCGAATATACCAACATTTTTATAATTAAAGCCTGATAGCCACCTGTCAAATCAAAATTAAACAAATCGCCTGGGTTATGAGTTGTAAATAAATTACTCAACCAATAATTTCCACTAAGCCACGTCAAAATTTCATATACAATATCAGACTCACCAAGAGTAGCAGCAGCAAAAGCTAAATGTACCAACCCAAACGACATTTCACCACCATTTTCCTTTTTGCGTATATCAAACTTTTTTCTGATTACTTGTAATGCTCCTCTCTTTAATGAATCTTGACTTCCAATCTCCGGATCTAACATGTCAAACAAACCATATAAATGGGACACATGTCTATGATTAAGATTCTCTTCTACACCTGGCCATATCCACTCCCTTAAATATCCCTCTGAATTAACTTCATACAATGGCATTTTAGCATACATAGATTTCCACCTCAAAATTTTATCCTGATTAATATTCAACAGCAATGATGCTTCCATGACATTTCGTAATAATTGCTTAGCAACCATTATATCCATTGTAGCATTAATACAAGCTTGAGATGCTATATTAGATGGATTATTCTCTGGTGAATATGAAGGATTAAAAACATATCTATTATCTGGACCAAGTTGAAGAAAATCTTCATAAAAAAGCAAGGCTTCTTCCATGAATGGCAAAGCTCTTTTTTTAAGGAATTCTAAATCTTGAGTATATAAATAATAATCATAATACAACATTGAGTACCAGCCAGCTCCAGCTGTCCAAAATGTCATAGGCCAAGTTTCATCAAAATGATTATTATACCCATGACTACTTAAACGAGAAGGTATATGTATACCTCGACATTCAAAAAGCCTTTTTGCATTAATTCGAAATTCAGGCATATGCATTTCCAGATAATCAAACAATGGCAACAACAATTCAGGTAAATTACTACAAAGTAAACTACTGACTGCCACCGGTAAATTTCCATTTGTTGTATAGTCAGAACTCCAAGGAGGAGTCATAGTCCCTCCCCACATACCCTGCAAATTAGGTGGGTTAATCCCTATTCCAGATATTAAATGATACCTTGTTGCATTATATGCTCGCTCAACGAAAGCACTATTAAAACCTTTTCTTGCCTTTAAAATCAATTTTTCATTAGATAATTGCCTATCGTCTGGATTTCCTGCAAGATTTAGGCTACTCCTATTAAATAATTTAGAATGGATAATTGCATGTCTTTTCAACATTTCAAAATAATCTTCATCAATTTTATCCAAATCTCCTTTTAGCTTTTTAATACAGCGTGTTTTAATATCATATATAGGACTTAACTTAACCAAAACAAGGACTTCATCAGCACCGACTATCTGAATTCCATTAGGAGTTGACTTTTTATCTCCTCCTTTATTAATCACTTTTGCAACCCCATCATAACCATGGATAAGTCCATCCCATCTATTTTTAAAATCTGCATTAAAAAACACATAATCTCCATCATTTACTACATAAGTTCTTTCTATACCACCATTTCCTGGTCCCCACCAATCCGGAAGAGTAATTCTTTCAGAAAGATTAATGACCGTATTGATATTTGATACTTTATCGCTCACATATCTCATGACTAAAATACTATCACTACGAGACGAAAAAATCTGACGACTAAAGGTTCCATTCTCATCATGCCATTTTACCTCTACAACTCCAGTCTCAAAGTCCACACTCCGCCTATATTCCAGAATATTCTCTGAATGAGAATTTATTTCTATATTAAAAGCAGGAACAAAAGGATCAGTCCAACGCTTATTACCATAACCCTCTTTATGCGATAGGTCAACAACGAAATTTGAAGCGTTTTCATATTTTCCTTGCAACATCAAGTTCCTAATCTCATCAAGATAATTACCTTGGGCAACAGGTAACAAAGGCTTATTAATCGGCATATACAAAAGCGCATGATTGACAATAATTGTATCATTATATGGTTTTCCCATAACCATAGCCCCAATCTCTCCATTTCCAGTCAAAAGGGCCTCGCTCCAATTTGCTGCCGGAAGTTCACAATATAGACCTTTACTAGAAAAAGTATCTAAGGTAACTTGAGTTTCTGCCTCTCCAGTCACAAATAATATAAGCCCACATAGCACTAATAAACTCCTCATAATCTTTATCTCCCATTTTTAGTCCCTAATAAGAAATATGTTGAATAGTCATTCTATTCCATCTATCAATAATAATCTGCATATATTCTCCTTTACCTATTGAATTGAATGGTGATTCCACATTTATCACACGAATACCCTTCCATGTAGCAGAACGAAACTGATGATTATGTCCTGAAAATATAGCTAAGATATTATAATCCTTTATTACATTATAAAACTTCTCTCTTTGGCTTTCGGTCCACCACTTTAAACCAAACTCATCAAATCCAATATGGAAACCAATTATAATTGGAGTTTTAATATCGCTTATATTATTTTTAAGATCTTGTTCTAAAAAAGAAAGACTATATTGTGGCTCCCTAAAAGACTCTTTAAAATATTTACACCATTCGCAGCCATCCTCCCATTCATTACCTGGATATAAATTTAAATTGACAAAATGAATTCCATTCATATCCCATGAATAATGAAGTCCTAACGAATCAGTAAATATGTCATAACCGCGGACTCTATTTCGTTTTTTTATTTGTGTTCTCACATAACCATCCACATTCCCATCATGGTTTCCAAATGATTCAAAAACATTATATTTCAGTAAAGAATCACTATTTAGCCCAAATAAAGAAACGTACTCATCCCATTGCTCCTTTTTCCCCCCATCTGTGATATCTCCTAAAATCCACACAAAAGCGGGATCACAAGCCTTTAAATTATTTTTATCAGAATTTATATTAGATATTAAGTCTCTACACTGATTATAATGCAAAGAATCACCTCTAAAATGCAAATCAGACAATATGACAAAAGAAAAATCTTGGCATAGAGCTTTTCCTGATATCAATAACAATATCAATAAACTAAATATTTTCATAAAAATATATTTAAAAACTACCAATAAACATCTACGATTTGTGTGAATCTATCAATTGAAATATTGTAATTTAAAGTTCCACGAAATGAATCAGAAGCCTCTAATACAATATCTCCTGATTTTACTTTTGGTTTCTTGGTTGTCCTAATCGCCTCTATAGTCAACACTAAGTCATGAGAATTTTTAGAGCCATTTTCAATAACTATTGAAGCTTTTTTCTTTATAACATCTACTACTAAAGGTTGAGTTAATGAAAAGTTATCTCTATTAAGTTTTAAATGCAATCTTGTGCCATTCACAATTATCCACAAATCTTGCCTGACACCATCATCCGGATATAATTTATATATTCCTTTAGCTATCCTTTCCATATTACCACCATAATAAACCCAACCAAATATTGAATCTTTAATTAATATAGATGTGGCTGTTCTCGTAACAGCACACATTCCCAAATCTCCCTCACCACAAAAGCGCCACGGCCCTCTACTTTCTTCTGTTCCAATCCATGGACGTCCAAACTTTTGTGATGTATAAGCCTGACCTATCGCTCCATTCCTTTCTTTTCCTGGATACCAATATCCATAATTCGATTCTTTATCGCCTACATTCATCACTCCGTATGGATTCAAATAACTTGCATACCCTAAGGCTAGCCAATTATTGGGATTTTCATCATATCGTAATGCATAATTCAATATTGCCCATCCTCCCATTCTCGCCATATAACTATGTTCGCTAAAGTCTGAAGAAGAGAAAAAATCCGAACCTAATGTATTCCATTCAGCTTCCAGCACTCCCCGACTAGATAAATTCGCATAAAACTGTCGTAGCATAAAATCTTTAGTTGCTTGTTCATTAACATTAGGATGAGAATACCAAACTTTCATATTTTTATCGTACCATAGGCTATCGTCATTCTCCATAGGATATTGCATAGCATATTCCGCTAATGAATAAGAAGATTCAAAAGCAGTTCTATCCATTTCATATTCAGAATGATATGGATATTTATCATCATAAATAAAATATTTAGCTTTTCTTTCCCAGAACTTTCTTAAGACAGCAGCGTAATCACCCTTTCCTTCTATTTCTAAATCTTCAATCAAACGAGGTATAACCAATTCATTATAACAACCCCATTTAAATGTTTCATAATATTCGCCTAACAAATCTGTTGGATAATGAAAATATGCCCACGCTGTTTGGTATGCTCTTTCCAAATATCCTGCAGCATCCAAATAATGGCACTTCTCCGGATACAACTTTGCTATATGGTACATATGGTAATACAACATTACAACATGCACATAATCAAAGCTACGCCATGCTCGCATCACCCCTGGCTTATAATTACCTTGAGTTGCCTTCAAGTCCAAATGTCGATTAATATACCAATTAGGAGTACCATATATACCATAAGCATACGGTTTCTCAACATTAGTACGTTGTAAACCACCCCATACAAAATTTTTAATATAATACTCCAATGAAGCTATTTCTTCATCATCTGGGAAAACCTCATTTTTCGAAGCTAAAAAAGGAGCTTTTCCTAAAGCTGGATCATCACTCGCTATAAAATAAGTTCTAATCCTATCATATATATCTGGTTTATCCGGGGTAAGCAGCTTACCATTTTTCATATCAAATGGACAATAAAGTCCATCATACCATTTGGTACTATCTTTTACTTGTTGGCTATGTACTAAAAACTTTGCTCTTTGCTTAAGCAAGTGTTCAGGAGATAGTATAGAAAAATATTCTAAGTATGTTTTTCTCCCATTGTCAAAATAAATTGTTATTTTATTCTCACCTAACCTATCAAATTTTACTCTATAACAAAACGTATTTTTTGCTAATTCTCCTAATCTCTCAATAATTGTTTTATCGGGAAACTCAGCAACAACTGAGTCTATATTGCATTTTGTATGCAATGAAAAATATCCAAACTGAGTACGAGGTATTGCCATACCAGGTAATACATTTATATCTATAAGCCTTTCATCATAAATAATATGGCGTAAATGACTATAGCTATCTGCTGAATTAAATTTAAAGGAAAAATTAACTTTATCCCCATTTTCACCCATTGGTGCTAATTTCCCATATGTATGTTCTTGTCTCCATGTTCCACGCGTTTCTTCATTTCCAGCCTTTCCTGAATATATAAAAGCCCTAAAAATATCATTGGGATAATTCCAGTATTCTAAAGAGGTTCCCTTTCCTACTGTCCAAATATAATAAGGAGCATTCCCTCCAAAACGGGTGAAATATAAAAATGAGGCATCGCCCATAATAAATTGGTGTTTCGTGAAATTCTTTTCAAAGAGATCTTCGCTTCCTGGTTTAGAATTATCTTCACATTCCAAATACTTTCCTTTTTCAGGAAGCGACCAAGGAAAAGCAGGAGCTACATCCCCTAAGAGAATAGGAAACTTTGAGCAATTTCTTAATTCAATATCCCATACAATTGATTCTCCTTGTAAAGAAAATTTTTGCGTCATAACAACAGTGTTACCTATAGCTGTGTCCGAGTAAATTACCATTTTATTGGGAATATCATAAGAAACCGAACGATTATCTTGAGATAATTGTTGCCACATTCCGTTCTCAACTTTATAATTTATCAGAATATCACCTAACTTTCTACCAGGGAAAACAGGTGACATTGAATCTTCTTTATTGACAATAGATTCAATACAATTTTCTGTACACCATAATTTCCATTTTGAATTTTCCAGTTTTACTTGAGAATTATGTATAGCTAACACATGCATAAAGATTCCACACAAGAACCAGAATATTAATATTAATCTGAGAAAAACTATATTTTTATTATTCATCATGGCCTTATATTTATTAAAAGATCTACTTATTTGTCACTTTGATAACCAGCCCACCTCCAGATGCCATTCTAAATTTTCTCATCTCTGAACTATGAATATACTCATAGCCTCTTTTATAATCTTTCGCTATTTTATCTGCATTTACTCCATCAATAAAGTATTCTATCGCATATTCACCTTCAGGAAGAAATGAAAAATCCACTACTATATCTCTAGCGTTCCAGTTTGTCAAAGCCCCTATATACCAAGATTTTCCCGTTTTTCTGGCAGTCACAACAAACTCTCCAATTCGACCATCCAAGGGGAACGTTTCATCCCAAACTGTAGGTATCTGAGCTATAAAATCTGTACATTCTTGATTTTCTCTATATCTTGAGGGAGAGTCTGAAAGCATTTGCAAATATGATTCAAAAACAACATACATAGCCATCTGATGAGCTCTTGTTCCTTGCCCCATAGAACCTATCCAGGATGGCTTAAAGACTTCCTTAGACTCACTTCTAAAAACTCCCGGAGTAAAGTCCATTGGTCCGGCCAACATTCTAACAAAAGGAACAGTTACAGCATGCCTAGGTTGATTAGGATTTGTCCAGCGGCACCATTCCTGTCCTTTTACACCTTCAAAAGATAATACATTAGGATACGTTCTTTGAAGCCCGGTAGGTTTATATGCTCCATGAAAATCTAGCACCAGATGATATTTTGCAGCTATCCTTGCTAAGTCATAATAAAAATTTACAACTTCCTGATCATCCCTATTCATATAATCTATCTTGAAACCTTTAATACCCATTGAGGAATATTTTTTACAAGCCTCCTCTATTTGGTCTTTAATAGCAAGCCATCCGGCCCATACAATTATTCCAATTCCTTTATTTTTAGCATATTCTACAAGTTTCTCCAACTGAATATCCGGATTAGGTTTCATTATATTATCAATTTGAGAGAAGCCCACATCAATAATAATATATTCCAGCCCATTCTCAGATGCAAAATCAATGTATTCACAATAAGTCCTATAGTTCACCCCACACTTAAAATCAACATTCCACAAATCACATTCAATCCACCAGTCCCAAGCGACCTTACCAGGTTTAATCCATGACATATCCTTTATTCTCGAAGGTGAAGCCAACCTATATACCATATCATTATTTAGTAATTCTACATCCTTTTCAGTTATAACAATTCCTCTCCAAGGATATTTTCTTTTACCACTTGTAATTGCAATGTAATCATGTCGCATTCCTTCTTGAACAACAGCCTCTAAATTATCTTCTGAAACAAATTTATCTCCAGATATTGACGTTTCTTTAGGAACACCAGCAAAATCTCCTATCAAAGAAAAGTTTTTATTTCCCTTAGTAAGAAACATACCCGGATAATCTTCCAAATCAGCCTCTAATATTGCTACCTTTTTATCAGCAGCCTCAACAACAATAGGTAACACAATCAACGTATCCGATGAAATATCAGATAGAGTTTTATTTACATAATCATTTTCAAACGTAGAATAGTATTTATCTCCATCCCCCCATCTATTTGCATATTGAATCCAGGCCTTATAATTATCCTTAAAATTATATTCACATTGTTCTTTATAAACAATAAGTTCTTTTGTTTTATCTGTTACAAAACGGTAAGCTATTCCATCATCATATACTCTAAATATAATAGAATAATCTTGTCGAAAAGATACCTGAAACTCATTGTATGAATTATCTATATTTTTCTTCTTATATATCAATGCTTCAATGGTATTGCTTACTTGTCGTAACTTTGTTGTTTTTACTTTAGGGTTAAGTCCTAAACATTCTCCTCCATCTATAGTCATTGAAATTGTAGAAGGTAACAATATTGTATCCCCTTCATACAATACTGTGTAATCAATATTTTCTGAACAATCGACCAATAATTGTATCTTTTTATTTGGAGAATATATATTATAACTATAGGCATTCACAAGTACCGTCCATAATATACCTATAACAGACAAAAGCAAATGTTTACTCATTAGAAAAGCATTAAAAGTATCAGAAATAAGTTACAATATAATATTAAAAAAGGGAGAGGAATTCCCTCTCCCTCCTTTTTCAGTTTTTCGCATATTCAGGATGCTGTTTCAGATTCGGATTCTTCTTCAACTGAGAATCAGGAATTGGGAAGAATACTCTATACGGCTGATCCGTACGGGTTTTAGATAACCACATTTTTGTAGTAAACACCCCAAAACGAATCATATCCATTCTCCGATGTGCCTCTGCAGCAAATTCCCATCCCAGTTCATCCAACATTCGTCCGTATTGCACATCTGCACCACCTTGTTCCTCTGCCATTACACCTTTCACAATATGTCCGTATTTATATGAACTTCCTTGTTGCAGATCTGCATCTGTCACAGTTGCTTTATCCGGATTTTCACGGAAAGCTCTTTCACGAACTTCTGTAACCAATACACCCGCTCCAGGTTTGCCCATACGCAACAAACATTCTGCTTTCATCATATATACATCTGCATATCTAAACAGCGGGAAATCATTACTCAAAGCACCAAGGGCCCCCTGCTTTATCTCGTATTTTCCTATTCGGTATCCTTCCCATTCTGCTGTCTCTTCAATACCTGTCACATAATTCTTGAATTCCAAAGGAGTACCCTTATCATCACCATATACGCACAACAGTTCATTCCCTTCCATATCATACTGTGGTCCCATAATCCAAGTGTCACTCAGTCGCTTGTCATCCGGATCGTACGTATCAATAAACTGTGGAATAGCACAGTTTCCTCCCCAAGGTTGTTCTCTTAAGTTATAGGTAGCCTGGTTAGCAGGGTGTAATGTCTTATTATGTAGATGAAACCATCCTCCATACAACTCATCAAAAGGTACAGCAAAAATAATTTCCTTACTTGTCTCGTTCTTAGTCAGGAAGTTGGTCTTGTAATTATCTTCCAAGTCAAACTTTCCTCCATTATCCATCAGCTCAGAACATAAAACTTCGCACTCACTCCATTTGGGCTCACCAATATAGACTTCTGCATTCAAATACAATCTCGCCAATAAGAACTTTGCAGCATATACCGTCATTCTACCATAAGTAGTCTGATCAACTACATCTGATAAATTATTCATTACCCCCTTAAGTTCACGCTCTATAAATTCAAATACCTGTTTTGCATTAGATTGCTCTGGCAAAAAGTCTTCAGGAACGTCATATTTCTCTACAATAGGTACCGCTCTAAACCCATCAAGTAAATAAAAATAATACAGAGCTCTCATAGCACGGAGTTCAGCGAGGTAACCTTCCACTCCATTTTCAATAGGTAACTCTCCAGATTCAATCTGATAAATAGAACGGTTACAGTTATTAATTCCCGTAAAACAATTTGCCCATAAGTTTCCACAATGTGCCTGCAGAGATGTCCAGTTGTGCTCATGCATGGTTCTGTACACACCACCATCAACCCAGCCACTAGGACGTGCTGGAGTTACAATCTCGTCTGAACACTCCTCTTGACAGTCAAAATTGCCAATCCATCCAAATAGTAGATTCTGCATGGCCGTATAAGAAGGTCCCATTACAGACATTATATCCTTATCTGTTGGCTTGAAATTTTCAGAGACAATGGATGAATACACATCCTCAGACATATCTACACATGCTCCTAATGTAAAAGCTGAAAGTCCTAAAGCCAAAGTCTTAATCAATATCTTTTTCATAGTGGTTTCTTTTTAAAAAGTTAAATTAACACCAAAAGTAAATGTTCTTGTTGTCGGATATTTATCTCTACTATCTACGCCAGGATCAAGACCGGCTCTGTTCACTTCCGGATCCATACCTTTATATCCTGTTATGGTAAGAAGGTTTAAGCCTGAGAAGTAGAGTCTTGCAGCTTTAAGCCAGCTGATTTTCTTTGTATCAAAGGTATATCCTAATGTCACGTTATCAATTTTCCAATAATCACCATCCTCAATATAATAGCTCACATATTCTTGCCCTACAGTAAGAAGAGACTTGCCATACACCTTATCAAAAGCTGATTTAAGTCTGTTATATGGGATATTGGGGTTTTCATAGAACATTCTCTGAGAGTTAAGAATCTGGAAACCAAAAGCACCACGCATTGTAATATTCAAATCCCAGTTCTTATATCTAAATGTATTATTCCATCCGGCATACCATTTAGGCAAACCATTTCCAATATAGTGCTTGTCATCAGGTGTTCTATCTGCATATTTTATAGGTTCACCATCTTTTCCTTCCAGAATCCACTCTCCATTCTCATCAATATCAATAGACTTATAACCATAAAAATTACCAATAGGACCGCCTATGTCTATTCTATGAGTAGCCTGCTGAATAGGGTCTCCAGTTCCTCCCCAATCAAAATAAGTATTTGTCGTTGTAAATTTATCATTTGACAATGATACCAGCTTATTCTTATTTGTAGAAAAGTTCACAGAAGTCTGCCACTGGAAATCCTTTGTACTCACAGGAATTATATTTACCAAGACTTCAAGACCCTTATTCTCCATTTCACCCACATTGGCCAAGATAGAACCATACAAATAAGGAGGAGTAGGCACTTGATAATCCCACAGCATATCTTTTGTCCGGCGTACATAATAATCTACCGTACCATTAATTCTTCCATTCAGGAAAGAATAGTCCAAACCAAAGTTCCATTCATGTTTTCTTTCCCATTTCAAATCCGGATTAGGATTACTAGCCGGAACAATCTGATTTACCCATTTGCCATTAACCAGCACATTACCACTATATGACAATCTAGTCAGTGACATATAAGGATCCGAAGGTTCTGTACCAGTCACACCAAAACCAGCTCTAAGTTTCAAATCATCAATCCACGATGCATCTTCAAGGAATGCTTCTCTATTAATTCTCCATCCCAAAGATGCAGCAGGGAAAGTACCCCATTTATGATTATCTCCAAATTTAGAAGAACCCTCATGACGAACACTGGCCATTAACAAATACTTATCTGCAAAGTTATAAGTAAGTCGTGCTAGGAATGCCGCTCTTTTTGAAGCAGCTTTATAGCTTCCCATTGTTGCTTCTCCGCGTTTAAGAGCATTCCCCATACCTATATTATTATAGGAATATAAATCACTTGGAAAATCAAAGTTATATACATTAAAGTTTTCCCATTCACTATCTTCATACGTATAACCTCCAATGAAGCCCAAATTATGCTTACCAATTGAGAACTTATAATCTCCTGTAAATTCAAGCATATTCGTTACACTGGCCCCTGCACTTCTTGTCGCTTCACCATTTTTACCATCTCGTGAACTAGTAATATGATCAAATGTAGTTGAATAACCATACATATCATTAGATTTACGACTGGAAAGCAACAATTTAAAGTTAAGATCCTTTATCGGATTAAAGTTAATGCTCGTACTCCATCTGATAAATCGGTTTTGACTCTTTTCATCTTTTTCATTGATTGCAGCCACAGGATTCTCATATTGGAATAAGGATCTTTCCTGATAATTACCCTCATCATCATAAATTCTATCTGTCGGGTTTCGAATCACTGCCTGTCTATAAACCCATCCATTAAATCCATACGAGTTTGTTTCTGAGGATATTAAATTAGCATTAATTTTTAATTTATCATTAAACATGCTATGGTTTACATCAGCTCTTACATTCAATGCATCTTTATCAGACCCTAAGAATAACCCCTGCATGTCTCTATAGTTCACATTTACAATATAGTTAGTTTTAGCAGTACCACCTTTCAACGAAATATTATGGGTATGAGAAACCGGAGTTCTTGAAATCGCATCAAACCAATCCGTTTCATAACCTAAATCTTCAATATAAGGTGTGTCTTCTTTTGCTAAACGGCGTATATCATCTGCAGTCAGCATATCTGCCTTTTTATACACACTCTGTACACTGACATATCCGCTGTACTCAATGGTAGGAGCCATTTCACCTTTCACCTTTTTAGTAGTGATAAGAATAACTCCATTAGTTCCTTGCGAACCATAAATAGCTGCGGCAGAACCATCTTTCAGTACGTCAATACTTTCAATATCTTCAGGTGACACTGTAGTTAATGATCCAGGAATTCCATCAATAAGGACTAAAGGAGAAGTCCCAGCCTTAAGAGTTGTGATACCTCTTAACATGATCTGAGTACCTCCTGTCGGGTCTCCTGAAGGAGTAGAAATAGACAAACCTGCAACTTTTCCCTGAATTAGAGAACCAGCATCTCTTGCAGCTCCTTTAATAAAGTTATCAGATTTCACACTCGCTACAGAACTGGTAACATCACCTTTTCTTTGAGTTCCATATCCAATAACTACCACTTCATCAATAAGCTCCGTATCTTCAACCAAGGTAATCTTAATCTGGGCACCTTTAATTTCATTCACAGACAATTCTTTAGTCTTATACCCTATATAGCTGACAGAGATCTTTGACTTGGGAGAAACTGACAATGTAAAATTTCCATCAAAGTCTGTAATGGTTCCATTAGTCGTACCAACCTCCATCACATTAGCACCAATAATCGACTCTCCTTTAGAATCAACAACTCTACCTACAACCTTCTTTGATTGCTGTACAATTTCCACATGATTAACTTCAGGAGAAGTAGCCACAGCCATGGCTGGGAAACAACATGTAGCAAGCAATGAACATGCTGTAAGTTTCATAAAAGCATTACTAAATAATGCTCGCTTCAGATGTGTATTCATAAGATTAATTTTAAGTTAATAAATATGTATAAAGATTTCATTTATTCAATAATCCATTCATGCATACCACTTGCACAATCTTTAGGTAAATCTACCTCAAGCTTAACAGCCGTAGTGGTAACAGGTTCAAAATTGGTTGTATTAATTATATCCAACTGAACTCCATACTCATTTTTACATTTCACTTCTTCCCACTTATTATTCTTTTTATAATAAAGTCTCCAAGTTTTAGGAGCTTTACAGCCTCCACCATCACTAAACCAGAAAATCTTAGATTTAGATATCGTGTAAGGTTTATCGAAATTATATACAATCCATTCTGTTTGATTTGAATGAGGCCACCAATGGAAATAAGGAATATTTCTATCATTAGAACCAGCTGGAAGAAGCTGGTCTCTTATTGCTTCAATACTTTTATTCATCACTGAGGCTTCAATAGTACTAAGATTAGCTATTGTCGGTGCAGGCTTAGGTTTGGCTGCATTTTTTGAATAAGCTATCCAAACCTGCATAGGAACACTTTCTCTTTGTGCCCAAGCATAATAAGGTATAGCAGTAAACGGCACTTCGCCAGAAACTTCAACTTCTCCCTTACTATCTCTTTTTGTCTTATATGCAGTAGATTGTATTTTTACCAGACCATTTAGCATTGTATCTCTTGCACAGCTCAACTTAGCATCCTCTGGTAATAAAATATCTAATATTTGAGGGTCATCAAAGTCACATCCTTCAATACAATACACAATCGGTCCTCTCTGAAGAGCATATTTTCCTCTATTAGCTTCAACCTTATCATTACATTGCACACGCCTTACCTCCATTGGGAACTCGATAGAAATGACATCACCGGTTTTCCATTTATTAGAAACAGAAAGATAACCTTTATCAAGTTTCATTGGTACGACTTCACCATTCAATTTTACCACTGTAGAAGTTTTTGCCTTATCAGCGAACCAATACAAGTCATTATCTGGAGCAGCTTCCTCTCTTGCCCATCCTGGAATACGAAGTTTTAATGTACATTTTACATTATCAGATGATTTTATCGCAATTTCTGTGTTTCCATACCAAGGCATTCCACTCTTCTGCTCAAGTGTCAATTCTTTCTCACCTACTTTAAAGGTAGAGTTACTTGACATAAAGAGGTTTACATATATATCATCACCTTTCTGGGCATATATATATCCCGGCACATTAGGAATAAACCGTGAAATATTCGATGGACAACAAGCACAACCAAACCATGCACTACGATGCGTTCCATAAGTAGATTCCAAAGGATTGGGATAGAAGAATCTATCACCAGAAACAGAAACTCCAGACAAAACGTTATTATATAAAGATCTCTCTAATACATCTATATACTTAGCATCTCCCTCCATTAAAAACAAACGTTCATTCCAAAAAACATTCGCAATACCAGCACATGTTTCACAATACGCAGTAACATTAGGAAGTTCATATTTTGCCCCAAAACCTTCATGTCCTCCAGCAGCTCCAATACCTCCTGTAATATATAATTTTGTCTTTGCAATATCATCCCAAATTACCTTTGAAGCTTTTATATACTCTTTATCTCCAGTCAGAGCAGCCACATCAGCCATTCCGGTATACATATAAAATGCACGTACTGAATGCCCTACAGCCTCATCCTGTTCCACAACTCTCTTATGGCTTTGATTATAAACATCTGGAGTATGAACAGTCCCTCTGGCATCAAGAAAGAACTTAGCCAAATCTAAATATTTCTTCTGCCCTGATAGCCTATATAACTTCACCAAACCTATCTCCACCTCCTGATGGCCCGGATAAGACACAAACGCATTTGGACCAAAATCCTTGCATAAAAGATCTGCTGCTTTATAGCACACATTGAGTAACTTATCTTTTCCTGTAGCTTGATAATAGGCTACACCAGCTTCAAAAAGATGACCAAGATTATATAGTTCATGGCTCAAAATATGCGTTTTTTCCCAACGCTTGCTACCAATCCATGGATGTGAATCATTCCCCATAATCGTTCTGTATGTATACAAGTAACCATCCGGTTCTTGAGCTGCCTCAATATAGGTAATTAAACTATCCACATAAGCCTCTAATCGAGGATCTTCTTGTGCGCTAAGACTATAAGCAGCCCCTTCTATTACTTTAAATACATCCGAATCATCAAATGGAGATTCTGACATAAACTTATCTCCCTTGATAAGTCCACCAGCAATCTTGAAGTTATCAATTCTTCCCGTTGTTTCACAATGCCTGAATGCAATAGGAATAGTCACATCCGTATTAGTCTTAATCCTGGAATTCCAAAAAGTATCTGTCAACTGTACGTCATTAAATGATACAGGAACAATAGGATAATCTTTAGACTGAGTTTTACATCCGATTAAAGAAAATGACAATACTGTATAACACGCTAATTGATACAATTTCTTGTTATACAATTTTAAATGTGTATTCATTTCGTTTGTATTTAAGGGTTAATAAATCACTCTACTTTCCATTCAATAATACCTCCCGAAGCTCCTTTCTGAAGCTGTGCCGAGATTTTCAATCCGGTAGTCTGGACTGGCTTGAAGTTTACTACATTGTATTTGTCCTTTTCTACCCCATATTTATCACTCGTTTCTACTTCTTTCCAGCTGTTTCCAGATTTGTAATACAATGTCCAGCTTTGCGGTACACGGAAATCACCGTCGTAATGATCAAAATCCAGCCAGTAAACTTCCACTTTAGATACGGTGTAAGGTTTGTCGAATTCATAGGCCAGAGACTCCATCGTACCATTCTTCAACCACCAGTAGAAATAAGGCTTGGAAGTATCTGAAGAACGTTTCGGCTCCCACTGGTCGTTCACACCCCACGCGTAAGACATCACTGCTGCCGACTCGGGCGCATCTTTCTGGATTGCAGCCTGAATGGTGAATGTCTGTGCCTTTGAAGCAATGGTAGGCTCGGGAGTTGGAGTTGCATATTCTTTTGATTCCGGAATCCAAACTTCCATCTGGTCGGCTCCGCGGTTGTTCCATGTAGAATAAGGGATAGCCTTGAATGCGACATCTTTTACTGTACCATCCTTTTCAACTTCCTTCGCAGTGCCTTTCAATACCATCACCCCGTTCAACAGATTGGCATCGTAAGAAGCTTCTATCGGAGTATCATTCGGAATAAATTTATTGAATACGATGCTGTCAGGCTGATCCTTTCCTTCCAGACAGAACATAATCGGTCCACGTTCCAATGCTACCATTCCACGGTCTACTTCCACTTTATCGTTGGCTTTGATGCGGCGAACGTCCATCGGCATTTCCAGTTCAATTACATCACCAGCCTTCCATGTACGTACGATAGTTTCGTAGCCGTCACCTTCTGCTCCACGTGTAGCCGAGCCGTTTACCTTCAATGTATATTTCTTGGCCGCATCGGTATATGCATACAGGTCAGAAGCTACAGGAGCAGCTTTTGTCCATCCCGGGATACGGAGGCGGATAGCAAATTTACCTTCTTTTTCAGGAGTAACCTTGATGGTTACTTTTCCGTTCCACGGATATTCGGTAGTCTGTTCCAATGTTACCTTATTGTCTGCGGTCTGCATTTCTGCCTTACCCTGGATATAGAGGTTCACATAAATGTCATTCTGCTGGGTGGCATACGCATAGCTTGGTACGGAAGCCATAAAGCGGGTTACATTACCCGGACAGCAGGCACAGCCAAACCAGCGCTGGCGTTCGTGTTCGCCCATTGATTCCAGCGGATTGTCATAAAAGAATTTGTCACCGCTCAGAGAAACACCTGAAATCACGCCATTATACAAGGCACGTTCCAATACATCCACATACTTGGAATCACCCGTGGCCAGGAACATACGGTAGTTCCAGTACACATTGGCAATGGCTGCACAGGTCTCACAATAAGCGGTATGATTCTGCAATTCATAATTCGGGCCGAAACCTTCTCCCTGAGCTCTGGAACCCATACCTCCGGTGATATACAATTTCTTGCTCACCAGGTTATCCCATAAACGAGTCAAGGCATTAAAATAAGCCGTATCATTTGTCAGAGCAGCCACATCGGCTACACCAGAATAAAGGTAGCCGGCACGTACCGCATGACCTACGATTTCATCCTGCTGGAGAATAGGCTTGTGGTCCTGACTGTATTCATTCAGTTTATGTCCGTCTGTACCACGTCCGGTTTCTTCCACAAAATAACGGGCCATGTCAAGGTATTTCTTGTCACCCGTTACCTTATATAATTTACACAATGCCATTTCCACGATAGGATGGCCCGAGGGCACATGTTTCTGTCCTTCACCCGGTCCGAACACCTTGCAAACCAGGTCGGCATTCTTGATGGCTACATCAAGGAATGTACGCTTGCCCGTAGCCCGATAATGTGCTACGGCAGCCTCATACATGTGACCACTGTTATACAACTCATGACTGTTCAGTTTTTCCCATTTGGAATGTCCCCACCAACCGGACAAACGTTCACATTTATTCGTCACGCAAGTAGTCAGGTATCCGTCCGGTTCCTGAGCTGCAGCAATAATATTGATTACACTATCCAGGTAATGATCAAGCTGAGGGTCATACTTCACCGCCAATGAATAAGACGCTCCTTCTATTACCTTATACGGGTCAGTATCATCAAAAGAAAAATCACCACGATGTTCTCCCTTCTTTAGTCCGCCTGCAATAGCAAAGTTATCGAAACGGCCGTTCTTCTCACATTCCTTAAAAGCGGAAGGAATGGAAACCGTACGGTTTGTTTCAATACGGGGTGACCAAAAGCCATCGTTAATATGTACTTGAGTAAACGGTACTTCCTGAATTGGAGCATCCGGTTGCTGGTAGGTCGGTTTCGTACAGGAAGTGATTCCCAACACAGCGATACCACTCATTAATATTAAAACTTTGTTCTTCATAATGAAAGTTAGATTCTGTTTTTGTTTGTAACAAATGTAGAGGTTAAAGTGAAAAGATGATAAAAATATTATCCATTCATATACCAAAATAATCCTTATAGATTAAAATCACAAAAATCATAATTAGCTAATAATAAGCTAATTACACTACAATAATAGATTTTATTGATGTTCTTCAAGATTATTTTGTTATCCCAATTTAAATTTATTTCTTCATCAATAATAGCACCAACACCACTCCCGAAATACAATTTGACATTTTATATCATCCTTGTTCGTATCTATATTTGAATATTTTCAAGAATCACATATTCACTTAACCCACAAAATAATATCCATGCTCCCACAAAGAAACTAAAAACTCCACGTTTTAATTCTCATCTATTTATACCAAACATTTCTCACATTAAAAAGTATACGGGATTAAAGATAATGTTCCCCACATAACCTCGTCAGCAATGCCCAATTTCTTTGTATCAAAATTCACCATTACATCCATCAATACTTCATTAAATTCCCAAAACCCATAGAACATTATCCTGAGTCAATAAGTCTCCCGAACATTTTATGAACAGAATCTTTTAACTACAACATACATATAAGTAGAATCAATCATAATAGTAATACAAGTATAGTTTTTAACAAAACTTATAAAATCATCCACCATACGATAAATCTGTCCCTACGACCTTATCAACAATCGCTAAAAAACAACAGCATAAATTTATTTAATTCATAACTTTTATCTAACAATTATAAGAAACAAGAAGATAGCTCATTCCTTTATGGATACAAAGAATGTGCTATCTTCCTAAAATAATCCCCAATTAAGCAAGTAAAAGAATGGATTTTACCAATTAATTAAATGACTAAAAATAGGCTTAACCACGCCCCGGATAACCAGGATTTTGCTCTAAATTAGTATTTGCATTTAAATCATCTAAATGAATAGGAAATAAAATCACATGTTCACCTTGCGGCGTATGATTAAACCAGCTCTTTGTTTGGAATGTTCCAAAACGAATCATATCAATTCGTCTACGAGCTTCAGCTGCAAATTCCCACCCCCATTCATCATACAATCCTCCAAATTCAACAGGAGTCTGATCACCAGGTTCTGCTATATTCCCTTCCGTATCTAAAGTTCCATACTGTATATGGGTATCTCCTTTAAGATAATCAAGATCAATCTTACCCCAATTTACAGGGTCACTTTTCCGAAACGCACGTTCGCGTACTTCGTTTACAAGCGTCACCGCCACACTTTCATCCTGACCTAAACGTAATAGGCATTCAGCCTTCATCAATAAAACTTCAGCATAACGGAAATAAGGGAAATCATTGCTCAATGCTGAATTTGCATTTTCTTTAATTTCATATTTTCCTACCCGATAGCCATCATGCGCTTCTGACTCATAAAGGCTTGGGAGTTTGTTAACATAAGTTAAGACTACATCTCCTTTTGCATTTTTCTGTTCCCCTTGTAACCAAGTATCATAAAGACGCTGATCCTTTTTATCATAACTATTAATAAATTGAGGATTAGCAGCAGAACCATTCCAAGGAGTAGTCTGCATAGTATAGACATCACGTGCTTCATTAGCCAACCATTTCATATGAGCACCAAAAACAGGACCATTATTTGTGCCCATATTATAAATCTCGTCATAAGGTATAGCAAAAATAATTTCCCTTGAATTTTCATTGTTAGTTTTGAAAATATCTTTATAGTTATCTTCTAAATCGAATTTTTCACTTTTAATAATCAAGTCACATTGCTCTAAGCACTCTTTCCACATAGGTGTGCCTGTATAAACCTCTGCATTTAAGTACATACGAGCAAGAAGGCATCGAGCTCCCCATTGTGTTAGCCGCCCATAAGTAGATTTATCTACTGTTACGGACAAACCAGGAATAACTTCCTTAAGTTCTTTCACAATAAAATCAAAGACTTCTTTTCGCGTAGATTGTTTGGGAACCTCATCAGAGAAACTAGTTTGAATGGGTACATTTCCATGAGTGTCACAAAGCATGGAATACCACAAGGCACGAAGAGCTCTAACTTCATTTACTACAGACTCTTTATGTTCTGGGAGTACATATCCCTCATCTGCCCGCATTAAAATTTTATTAGCATTACTGATTCCCTGAAAACAATAAGACCATGTAGTTTGAGGCTGTCCCTGCTGGTTAGTCCAAGTATGCATATGCATTTTCTTGTAAACACCTCCATCATCCCAACCCGTAGGACGTGTAGGAACGACTATAACATCTCCTGGTTCCTCTTGTAAATCAAAATATCCATACCAATCCATTATAAAGCGTAAAGGAGAATAAGCCGTAGCCAGTAAAGCAACCTCGTCTTCTTCAGTTGGCACATAAGTATCTTCAATAATTTCAGAAAAAGGTTCTTCTGTTAAATCAAAGCAGCTATTCAAACTTAATAATGAGCAAAGACAAAAAGCATAAGCTCCATATTTATATTTCTTCATGGTTTTCATAGTTTAACGGTTAGAATGTTAAGTTTAAACCAAAGGTATAAGTGCGTGTTGTCGGATATTTATCACGGTTATCCGTTCCTGCATCTAACAATCCATAATCATTTGAGCTCAAAGGAACTTCCGGATCGATACCCTTATAACCAGTTATTGTCGCCAAGTTCAGTACAGAGCCATAAATACGCAGATTTTTCACTACACTCTTCTTTGGTAATTTAAATGTATATCCTAATGTTACGTTGTCAATTTTCCAATAATTACCATTCTCAATATAATAACTTACATAACGCTGGTCATCCAATACCGGACTCTTTCCATATACCTTATCAAATGCCGAATTCAAACGATTGTAATTCAATGACGGTTTAGCATTTTCATAATACATACGCTGATAATTCAAAATCTGAAAGCCAAACGCACCACGCATATTAATACTTAAATCAAAGCCATAGAAAGAAAATGTATTATTCCAATTCAAATAGTGTTTTGGAATACCATTACCTAAAACCTGCCAACTAGTAGCATCGGTTTGATCTGCCCGCACAGGCCCCCATTCTCCTGTCTTCGGATCTTTTCCTTCTACAATCCACAAACCATCATCTGTGATATCAATTGACTTTAATCCATAGAAAGTACCTATTGGCAATCCTACTTTCACAATATGTGATGTCGTTTGAATTGGTTCACCTACATAACCAGTATAAAAATAATCATTAGTCATTTGGAACTGATCATTTTGAATTGAAACCAATTCATTGGTATTAGTTGAATACGAAATGTTTGTATCCCACTGAAATTTCTCTGTCTGTACAGGAGTTGCACGTACCAACATTTCAAAACCACTGTTTTTCAACTCACCAACATTAGCTAACATTGTACTATACATATAAGGAGGAACGGGCACACTATATTCCCAGATTGCATCTTTAGTTATACGAGTGTACCAATCAAAAGTACCTCCTACACGGCCACCCAAGATATCCCAGTCTAAACCTACATTATATTCATGCTTTTTCTCCCAACGCAAATCCGGATTAGCATTACGCACTGTAGTCAAAGCCTTCTTCCAGGTTCCGTTATAAAGAAAAGCTCCTTCATAGTTCAGACTGCTTAATGAAGTATAAGGATCAGCTACATTAATACCAGTGATACCATAACCTGCACGCAATTTTAAATTATCCAGCCATTTAAAATTCTGCATAAATTTTTCCTGATTAATCCTCCATCCAACAGAAATTCCAGGGAAATTACCCCATTTATGATTAGCTCCAAACTTAGATGAACCCTCACGGCGCATAGAGAACATAAATAGGTAACGATCATCATAATTATAACTTACTCGCACAAAGAGTCCTATCAATTTATCTGAATACTTCTGACTCGACATAGACGCTTCTCCACGTTTCAATGCATATCCCGCCTCCATTTTATTATAAGTATATTCATCTGTAGGGAAATCATAATTCGTCATACTCATTGATGAAGTCGTATTATCCTCATAATTATATCCAACCAGAGCATTTACGGAATGTTTCCCAAACGCCTTCTGGAAGTTAGCTGTCAATTCAACCAAATTACTATCATAATCAGAATCAGAACGTGTAGCATATCCATTCTTTCCATTCTTAGTCGTTGAAACATGTTTTTTGGTCTGATAATATCCATCCATTGTTGTTGTACTACGACGTGCATACATAGCTTTTAACGTCAACGATTCTATTGGCTTATAAGAAAGACTTCCTGTGAAACGCATATTCTTACGCTTCATTTCTCCAATTGTTTCACGAATATAAGACACCGGATTATCATAAAAATAAATATCCCGTTCAAACCATTCTCCATTTTCATCTTTCACCGGTTCTGTCGGATTATGAATTAAAGCCTGACGATAAGCATACGTATTCCAACTACGTGGCATAGTATGTTCACTCAAAATAGCATTTACATTCGCAGTCAAGCGATTATTAAACATAGAATGAGTAATATCAAACCGTCCAGTTATTGCCTTAAAATCTGTATTAATAAAAACACCTTCACGATCACGATAGTTTAATGAAGCTGTATAATTAGTCGACTTTCCACCTCCACGAAGTGAAACATTATGCACATGACTGATTGCAGTACGAGTCAATTCTCCCAACCAATCTGTGCTATAACCAAAGTCTTCGGAGTTAGCTCCGGAAAATTCATAACCCTCATCCCATTTCTGACGAAGATCATCAGCCGTCATAAAATCAGGACGTTTCAGAATATTCGAGACAGAAAGATATCCAGAATATTCAATTGTAGGAGGCATCTCTTTACGACTTGCTTTAGTCGTAATTATGATTACTCCATTTGTTCCACGTGTTCCATAAATAGCTGTAGCTGAACCATCTTTTAACACATCAATTGATTCTACATCTTCAGGAGCTACGGTATTCAAACTGCCTGGGACCCCATCAATTAGCACTAGTGGAGAAGTTCCTCCCTTTAATGAAGAAATACCACGCAACATAATCTGTGTACTTCCTGTCGGATCACCAGAAGGCATGGATATATTCAAACCAGCAACTTTACCCTGTACCAATTGCCCTGCATCAGTAACTGCACCTTTCACGAAATTCTCAGATTTCACACTAGAAATAGCACTGGTTACATCACCTTTCTTTTGTGTTCCATAACCAATAACTACTACTTCATCTATTACTTCAGTATCTTCTTTTAAGGTTATCAGTTCACCAACTTTTATTTGTGAAACAGGCATTTCAATGGTTTTATAACCGATGTAGCTGATAACCAATATACTTTTAGGAGAAACATCTAAAGTAAAATTTCCGTCAAAATCCGTAATAGTACCATTCGATGTTCCTTTCTCCATCACATTGGCTCCAATAATAGTTTCACCTTTCGAATCAACAACTTGCCCATTAACTGTTTTACGTTGCAAGATGTTTTGAGTTATTTCCACATCGGTCGTCTCTGCAAAAACAGTCACCGGAAAATAAGCTCCGGAAAGGACAGCACAAGCAGTCAGTCTCATAAATGTACGACTAAAAAGCATACGTTCTAAATGTGTTTTCATCTTTATTTATTTAAGGGTTAAAACAACTTATTCTTTTTGATGTAAAATACGTAAACCATAAATTATACCAGCACGATTTCCTGGAGTTGGCAAGAAGGATATTCTAACTTTATCTTTTCCCTGTATCATCTTATCTGGAATCACAAAGAAACGATTATAAAATTTGCCTGGTCTCTCGTTAGTTACTACAATATTCTCCATTACCTTACCATCAATCAGTACATCAAACCGCAACTGATCTCCATCATTTCCCCAAAAAGTAAGCATCAACTCATTCTTACCTGCAGGATTAACAGTAACGTGATAATGCAAGAATCCTTCTGTACGTACATCACGTCCCAAACGTCCTCCTTGATTATATACATAGCTGATTTTACTCTCCACCAAATGATCACGTTCTGACTGATGTTCACCAATCCCCACCCAGTCAATGGTACGAGCTTCAATATCCTTTTCTTCTTTCACCCGCAACTCATATTCTTTCTGTTTGTTAATCCAGTCATTCTCTGTGAAAAAATCAAAATACACAGCGTAACGCTGATTATAGATTTTATACAGCGGACTCAATATGGCTTCTTTAGGACGCCCTACCCCAGTCGTACAGAATGTCATAGATTTTCCTTCTACGGGTTTTATCCATTTTTCTAATTTCTTATCTGAATTTACAAAAACAGGAACACCAAAAGTATCATCAATATCCTTTGTCCCAAGTTCAGCAGCTAAAACTATCGGACCATATAGAATAGCTCCCTTCAACGAATTATCTGACATAAATTCAGTATGTAAACTCATCGGCATTTCCATCTCGACAACATCTCCTGTTTTCCAAGTACGCTTCAAACTAATATAGCTAGAAGGTCGAGAGTAAACAGCTATTTTTTTGCCATTTACTTTTACTTTTACACCATCGGTTGCCCAACCAGGATAACGCAAATAGAGAGTTAAATCAACTGGAGTTTCAGTCGACAATACAAGACGAGTTGTACTTTCCTCAGGGAATAAAGTTTCTTGGCGTAGTTTAAGACCTTTTTCTTTCCAATCTAACTCGGAAGCAATAAATAAATTTACATATAACCCTTTATCATCAGAAGTTCGATAATAAATAGCCTCACCATATTTAGAATGATTTTCATATCCTGTACCAACACAACAAGTATGAGCCAAAAAGGGCATATGAAAATCTTTTGCACTACCAGGATGCAGCGTATGAAAATAGGTTACCCCACCTGTTTCAGGATTCTGTGAAGAAAGAATATGATTATACAATGCCCGTTCATAATAATCAGCATAGCATGGTAAAGCATCCCACGTAAACAAATGGCGAGTCAATTTCAACATATTATAGGTATTACATGTTTCCGTTGTATTCTGCCCTAAACGCTCAGATAACTTACCAGGCTGTCCAAAATACTCACTATCACTGTTTCCACCAGTAACATAAGTATGATTCTTCAAAACTGTACGCCAAAAAAATTCAGCAATATCATGATGCTTTTGTTCACCCGTCACTTCGTAACCACGAGCCTCACCAATGATTTTGGGTATTTGAGTATTAGCATGTGTACCTCCCAGTTTATCTTCACCTGCCAACAAGGGATCAAGAATAACCTTATGATAAAATTTATCTCCCAACTCTTTATATTTCAAATCGCCTGAAACAGCATACATATTATAAAAAAACTCAGGCATACCTCCAAATTCACATTGTAACATCCGTTGCAGCTCATCGTCGTTCAATGGTTCCAACTTAGCATAAGCCCAATTACACATTTTCAACACAACATCATAAGCCTGCTGGTTACCACATAACAAATAAGCATCAAGCAATCCTGCATAAATTTTATGGAGAGTATACCAAGGAGCCCAAACTGACTCTCCCTTAATGGCACGATCAATCAAATATTCAGGAAAAGCACTCAGATAACCATTATTTCCCAATGCCATCTGACACTCAGCAAGAGCAACAACAAACAAATCACATTTCTGTTTATAGATTGTATCTCCTGTCGTAGCATACATCTCTGAAAGAGCTGTCAACAAATGTCCTAAAGAATGTCCACGCAACTCTACATCTAACCCTTCCCAGCCTCCAAATGCTTCAGCATTTGTCTTCAACCCTGCAGCTACCCGATAATTATGCATAAATCGCTCCACATCTGCCTCTCTTAGCCAACGTTGATTTATTTCCATTGCACGCTTAAATGGTCCGTCAAGTAAACGAACATCAGCATAATCAAAAGACAAAGCTTTTAAAGGAACTTGCGTAGAAACTTTTATATTTTTCTCTTGTTGCCCCGGATATTGTGACCAACCCTTCATAATACAACTGCCCAATAACACGGCAAGTAAAATTATTTTCTTCATAATGTCATCATTACTTATTTTTGCCAAACAATTATCTCATGACTACTAAAAGCAGTATATACTTTTCAACTACTCTCACAATAATATCAGAAAGAATCGTTAATTCTTTACATTATTACCCTTATCAATCACTCTACTTTCCATTCAATAATACCTTCCGAAGCTCCTTTATGAAGCTATGCCGAGATTTTCAATCCGGTAGTCTGGACTGACTGAAATTTACTGCATTGTACTTGTCCTTTCATCGATATTAAAAGCCTGTTTTTCATAATGAAAGTTAGATTCAGGTTTTGTAAATTTAGCTTTTAAAATAAAAAGATAATAAAAATATTATCCATTTATATATTAAAATTGTCGATTGCTAAATTATTGCAAATAAAAGAATAACCAATTGAAAATCTTATAATTATATAATAAATATAGATTTTTCTTATATTGTTTCGGATTATTTTATCATACCGAAATAAAAGAATTATTATCGTTTTATTGACAATCGTACCATCAATACTCCATGAGGTGCAATCTCATATTTCGTATTGTCTTTAGTCGTTCCTATATTCTGATGCTTCCACAAATCACGAATCACATACTCATTTTTACGCATATTCACCTGGTCCGCAAAATAAATGGTCTGTTTATGCCAATCATAATTCAGTTTCCAGACGCTCTCTGTACGATTTAAGAAACAAACAGCTAATTCTCCATTTGCCAAAGGTTTTGCCCAAATTTCCTTTTCGCCCATATCCATAAATCTACGAGCCTGCTGACCCAACTTATCTTGGTTTACAGCAATCACTTCTTTATTAGTCAATATTTCTTTAGTTTCAGTATCCATTTTTCGCAAATCATTACCAGCCATCAAGGGAGTAGCCAGCATGCACCACATAGAAAAATGAGTCATGTATTCATCCCGAGTCATACCACCATTTCCTATTTCCAACATTTCGGCATCATTCCAGTGTCCCGGTCCAGCATACGGATACAGGTCAGCCATAATATCGATAATATCCAACACGCCGACACCTCCCCAATCAAACTTACACTGATAACAATCCCGAATATCAGGAGTAACACGCCACATGTGTCCGATTCCTTTTCCCCACTTCCAGGGCTGATTTTCTCCCCATTCACAAATGCTAAACACAATGGGACGGCCACTTAACTTAATGGCATCACTCATTGTCTGATAAGCTGCCCGCGCATTTTGACCTTCATTGGAACACCAGTCATATTTCAAATAGTCTACCCCCCAAGCGGCATATTGCCGGGCATCCTGAAACTGGTATCCCCGACTCCCCGGACGTCCCTGACAAGTATAGGACCCCGCACAAGAATAAATTCCAAGTTTCAGCCCTTTGCTGTGTATATAGTCAGCCAAAGCCTTTATCCCATTCGGGAAACGTACAGGGTCAGGGATAATGTTTCCCAAAGAATCTCTTCCTACCTGCCAACAGTCGTCAATCACAATATACTCATACCCGGCATCTTTCATGCCTGATTCCACCATTGCATCGGCCATTTCCTTCATCAAACTTTCACTTACATCACAACCAAATTTATTCCAGCTGTTCCATCCCATAGGTGGTGTTTGTGCCAAAGAGTTAAATACAGAATCAGGAAGTGCCTTAGCTTCTCCAAAAAACATCTGGGCATGTATATTACATCCGCATAATAGCGCCAGCCCCAATAGAGTTTCTCTCAGTTTCATATACATTCAAGGTTTTAAAAATTATACTATACTTCTGACAAGAAACAAAAGTACGGCTAACCTCCTCAAACAAGCAGAACAATTGTATATTATGATAGAAAAATAGTCTAACCCGCCTTTCTTATTTCACACACATCTTTCCATTTTTTATGTTTTCCAAAGCGAAGCCCTACGTTTTCCGTAGCAGAACCTTACGTTTCCCGTAGCGGAAACATAGGGTTTCCTTATGAGAAACGTAAAAAACCAATAAGTCTTTTTCAAAAAATATCAGAACATTCAAAATAACAAAGAATACAACTATATAAAAAAGAAGCTGTCTTCAAATCTGAGACAGCCTCCGTACATAAACATTTTAACCTAATAATTATTACTCACATTCTACCATCTGTTTAGAATAAGTGGGGGTATTAGTTTTAATCTCACCATTTTCAAACCAAATCGGGTCTATTAACGTAACAGCTTCGTTTCGACCTTTTACATATCCATGATAAGAAGTCCAATAATTGCCGTCAGGCCCTTCAAAAATCTGATTATGGCCAATTCCAGATATCATACAAGCCGGATCTGCCACAATTTTTCCTTCTTTAAATAAGAATGTGGTATCATTTTCTACAAAAGCCCCAAACAGAGGATTCTTAGCTGATTTTGTCCAGGGACCATACACATTTTTGGCAGTGGCATATCCTACAGCATAACCTCTTGTCCACGAAGAATAAAATAAATAATAGATGCCATCCTTCTTTATCACATGTGAACCTTCAATACCAGCACCATCCCATTTGCCCGGCTCCTGACTAATCAATTTCTTCGGTTCTTCCTTCAAACAACATTTCTCAAGATCCAATTCCGCCACATAAATATGATGCAAATCAGTCCATCCATTATTAAAAAAAGCATATACCTTTCCATCTTCATCCTGAAACAAAGACAAGTCATTTGAGGCAAACTTTGTTAATGGCTCATCATGAGTCATCACCTTATAAGGTCCGGTTATGCTATCAGCCACAGCTATTCCACAAGCATGGAAATGTTTCTGATTTTCCACATCACCATATCCACCACTATTATTCTGACAATTGAAAGTCAAATAAAATTTATCGTTAATCTTTCGCAACTCAGGAGCCCAAAATCTATCTTTATACCAAACAGTTGAGTCTAATTGAGAAGCATCTATCAACATTCTGTCAAAACGCCAGTCCTGAAGATTGTCTGAGACATACAGCTTCGCACCAGGATTCACTCCTCCCCAATAAGGGGGACAGGTACCTACCGCATAGTATTTTCCTTCATAGGGCACGATATGAGTATCTCTCAAATCCAATGACACAATAGGATTTTGATATACAAATTCTTGTCTATTTTTATTACAAGAAAAAAGAAAGACAAGTAAAAAACATCCAATAAATGAGATTTTCATTTCTATTTATTTTTAAATTATAACATCAATATTTTATCTAAGGTATCAATAAAAACAATACCGGTATTACATTGCAACTAAACGCAAACGGTTCTCAGCATTACGTATCATATCTATTGTACCACTACCATCACTAACATATTTTACAACCATCTCCGCATATTCTATTATTTCCTTCAATTCCAGACTAACGGAAGAATTTTCTTTTACTTTAGCAATCATCGACATTAAGTTGTTTAAATCTTCAAGTTCTGCCAAGTTACCTGGGCGCATAGTATTAATGGAGGCATTCAACTGAGACACAGCTTCATTCACTTCATTTTGATTATATCTCTTATCCTCATTATTAAATACCTTTACAGAAATATCATACTGCTTCAATAAGCGCTCATATCCGTGTCTTGCCCATGGTGAAAACTCTGGAACTTTTACAGGCATTGCCTCCCAAGCTTCTTGATTTTTAATTCTTTCAGAAGCTAAAAACATTAACTCTTTTAGCTCGGATTTATCAATGTCTTCCAACAACACAAGACTCTTTTGGGCCATGGTCAATTTATATTCAGCTAAATCGATGTCCTTTTGCTGTTTACCTGTAATCAGTACCTCTTCTGCAACTTTCAGCGCTTTCTGAAAGTTATCATAGCTATCCCATGTATAAGGGGCAGGTTGAATCTCACTTACAGAAATGCATAGATGCTTCAACTCAGCTTTATGCAACCGTTTTGATTCCAAACCAGCCACAGCAGCATCAAGTTCTTCAATCATTGAATTAGTTTCATTCAAAGAAACCACATTTGCATTATAAAGCGTCTCTGCTTCAGATATACTCAACAGCAATCGTTCAAATGATGTTTTCTTATAATATTTCGCTTTATAACATTTCGCCTCATTTATTTGATTTAAAAGTTTTTTCTTGTATTCTTTACTCTGATCACCCCAAAAATTAATTCTAAAATAATGCGTTGAATGCTTATCCGTATAATAATCCGGTAAGAATTTTATTCCATCACAAGATAAAGAATATACATTTGCTTCATATCCTTTACCCTCGGACGCTCCATTTAGAATAATATTACTCAAATCAGAATTCAAATTAATAGTAGCATCTTTCCATTGAGTTATACCTGTTGCCGTCATCGCTAACGGACCATACATCAACGTACCTGCCCACATAGGAGTAAACGGAGTCTTTGTTTCATTCTTTGATGTAGCAGCCGTTTCCATCTTATCAGGACAAAAATCTATATATTTAGTAAACGGCATAACAACTTCTACAACATCCGATGTCGTCCATTCACGTTCTGGTATCTCCACATAAGATTGCGGTCTATATGAAGAAGATATAGATTTACCATTCAATTTTACATCAAAGCCTTTTGTGGCCCAAAATGGAACTCTCAGTTTCATAGAAAAACGTCCCTTACCTTCCAGTATTCTAATCGTAGATTTTTCAGCCGGCCAAGTGCACTCTTGTATTATCTTTACATTTTTATTATCCCACTGAGCTACTGTTGGCATATAAAGTCCAACCCAAATCGTTTTATCTGACACAAAATATGCAGCTTCCTGATATTTAACATGATTTTCGGAACCAGTTCCACCACAACAAGAAGATTGCGGCGTTTCATTTCCCCATTGTTTTGAAGCATCAAGTCCTACAGCATAATGATATGTAGTCATATAATGTGTGGGATGTAAGGAACCTACAATATGATTATAAAGTACTCTTTCATAATAATCCATATATTGAGCATTATCTGGATTATAACAGTTCAAATCTTTAGACAGCTTTGCCAAATTATAAGAACAACATGTTTCATTGATATTCGGTGAAGGATAAAGATTGCCATCTCTATCTGAAGTCACATTAGTAGCCATACTAAGCATCTGAGAGTAAGGCTGTCTAAACATTTCACCATTACCAACTCCTCCGGAAGCATAACGATAACGACCTTGTACGAGATTCCAGAAATTTTCTGCCAAATTATAATAATAAGGATTCTGATTACCTCTAAAACTTCTTAGTGCCCCTACAACCATAGGTATATGCTGATTTGCATGGCGAGTTCTAATTGCATCTATATTTTTAGACAAAGGCTGAAAAAAAGCAGGACTATCAAAATAATTTGAAGCTTCAAGTAAACGAGCTTTCTCCAAACTATCGCTAACCATTTCGGACAATCGAGCTAAAGATTCACTAATACCACCAACCTCTCCTGCAATATACATATTCCACATTTCATATCGGTTTCCTGGTCTTTCTCTACGCTCAACCTGAGTGCCTTCAGCATTCACATAAGTACGATAATGCAATCTATTCCAAACCCACAATCCCATATCTTTGGCAATAAGAAGAGCCTTTTCTGTAATCTCTTTATCATCAAAATAGGTTGCAATATCAATAAGTCCAGCAAGTTGTTTATGTATTGGATAATAAGGAGCCCATACCCAATCATTATTGTTATATGCTCTATACATTTCTATCAACACAGGGTGCTGTGCCGGAATACCATTCAAATAGCCATAGCCATAATACTTATATTGAGTCTTATATTTATCAAAATCCTTCCATGTTCCTTTCATTGTTCTGAGTTCTTCCTCCGGAGCTAAATCACGTGCCTCACGATATCGACCTAAATCTTTATCCCAAAAGAAAGTCCGTTCTTGACATTCTCGCAATTCATTCACCATCCTGGTGATATTTTTACGCAAAATCGCCTTTTTATTTTCATCATCACAGCACGCATAAGCTAAAGCTAAAGCAGACATATAATGTCCTGAACCCTGACCTTTTACCTTTGTCTCGGGTGAGTCCCAGCCATCAGCTCTTGTATATCCTTCTGTACTAAGACCGTAAGTATCTCTATAATTATACAATTGCTGAGTCACATCCCAACTTATTATTTCATTTATTGCAAGTTCCCTATTAGATGTCAATCTATTATCACCGATAATCTTAACTTTATCAAGCGGCAATGGTTCTGCAATAGGTTTACCTGATTTTTTATAGCTATCGGTTGGCAGCACAATTATATTTGCAAATATAGGGAATCCATTGTCTGTAGTATTATCCCCTAAAATATATCCTCTAATTTTATATTTTTCTCCAGGAAGATAATTGGCTTGTACACTCTCTGCAATGGGTGAATAGTTCATCCACTTTACTTGTCTATATTCTGATGTTCCATCTGAATAAGTGACCCAAACCTGAAAAGGAAGACGCGGTACCATTCCCGAAGGAGATGATATTTCAACCTCCTCAACTTTCACAATATCGCGAAAGGCCATAGATTTGGTATCAACCAACAAATCATCATTTTCTGTTACTTTGTCAACAGGAACATATGCCGTTGTCAGCAAGGCTACTTGCATAATTATAGCATGATAGCTCAACAAAAGCATTTTCTTCTTAAATTGAAAAAACCAATTATTCATTAGATATAAAGTATTTAATAGTTAAACAAAGAATATTATCAGTCAAATTATTCAACATGAAATAAGAAAATCCGAAATAAGACAGGTCAAAAATAGATATAAAAAACTCACAAGGAAGATAATATAATACACAATAGTATAAAAATAATCTATATACCATAATATACACTCTATATTATACTTTTATATCAGCCATAAAATAATATTATCATCTCAATAAAACTCCAAGCATAACAAAGATTCAAAAAGATTAAAAGCATTATGAATATTTTTCACTATATTTGCATAAACACTTAGAAAAACAATCAATAGGAGCAGCTAAACCCAGCATCATCATTATAAATTATACAAACTCATAGATTTGCAGCAACCATCAATCTCACATGAAAACATTTTTTAGCATCTTCATTTTACACCTGATAGCAATAACATGTTATTGCAAACCGCTGTATAGCTTCAACATCAGACATTACAGTATGGAAAACGGACTACCCAATAATAACATTACCGCAATAATACAAGATGAAAAAGGATTTATATGGATTGGAACAGGAGAAGGGTTATGCCGATTTGATGGAGTAAATTTTAGACTGTTCCCCAATAATTGTATAAAAAACAATAAAGCTAATAGCATTGTTTCTATATGCACAATAAACAATAAAGGGCTGATGGTTGGCACTGAAAAAGGGCTATATATATTTGATTACAAACTGGAATCATTTACGCCTTTTAAATACAAAGACCCAACAAATAATACAACTCAGCATTTATCAGAGTTTATTACTCACTTATCTACAGACAAAAACAATAATTTATGGATAGGAACTAACAGTGGAACTATACATAAGTATTCGGAAAGCAATAATGATTTTATTACATTTAGTTCAACAACATCCAAACTTCCTATTCTACAAATAATAGCAGATAACCAAAACAATATTTGGGTATCCAGTATGGATCATCTCTATAAGCTCAATAAAGCAAAAAATAAATTCGAGATATTCGAGATACAAGACAACCCATCATTATATTCCATGGCATTACATATTGACGAAAAAAATTATATATGGATAGGCACATGGAACAATGGCTTATGGAAGCTAGACACAAATAATCATACAGTAGAAAAATTCTTAATACCACACCAGAAAGATGGCATATTACACATACATTCAATAAAAAAAGTTGCAGACAATATTATTTATATCGGTTCAGATAATGGCCTTACTATTTTTAATACAGCAACTAATGAAAGTACATTGTACAACAATAGCCCACAAAGCATTCTATGTGCGAATTCTATTTACCCCATTTATCAAGATAAAGAAGGAGGAATATGGATTGGTACATATTACAATGGTATAAACTATATACAACCCAATTTAAAATCTTTTTATGGATATTCTTATAAGAATGATGATAACCATCTTTTCAAAGGTAATATTATAAGCAAGTTTTGTGAAGACAAATCCGGAAATATATGGATAGGTTCAGACGACGGTGGTCTTAGTTTATTTTCTCCTTACCAAAAAGAGTTCATGGACTTTAAAAACAGAAAGGAGCTACAATCATATAATGTGCATGGTTTATGTATAGATAATGATGAACTTCTAATTGGAACTTATGGAAATGGATTTAAAAAATTGAACCTTAAAAATGGAAACCTCACGGACTTCCCAACAAAAGGTCTATATGATAAATCCGTATATTCCATATATAAAGATAAAGACAATATTATTTGGGTAGGAACAATGCATGGCATATGCCAATACGACTATAACAAACAAGAATTCATTCCAGGATATAGAACAGAATCATTGGTTAATACCATAACAGAAGAAAACAACAATTTATGGGTATGTACAGCCAGCAATGGTTTATTTAAGTATGATAAAAAAAATAAAGGATGGAGCCACTATCTACAAGATACTACCTTAAATGATATTTTCATTGATGGTAAAAATATAATATGGCTTGCAAGCAACAAAGGACTTATCAAATATAATGGCAAAGACTTCAGTAACATAAAACTAAAACTGGAAAATGATAATATAAGTGCAATCATTGAAGACGAAGGACATCTATGGCTTACAACAAGTAAAGGATTAGTAAAATATCATCCTTTGACTGATAACCTGCAGTATTTCTCTAAAAGCGATGGTTTACAAAGTGAATCATTTACTGCGGCATCCGCTTTAAAAACAAAAAATGGAGAAATTTATATTGGAAGTATTAATGGATTCAATACATTTTATCCTCACCAATTAAAACTCAATATGCAAAAGCCCAATGTTGTATTAACGGGATTAGAAGTCTTTAACAAAAATATCGAAACTCAAAAAGATGGCATATTACCTGAAGCTATAGATCATCTGCAAGAGATTCACTTGTCACACTCAGATAATGTCATTACACTCACTTATGCAGCATTAAGCTATTGTGTTCCTCAAAAAAACCAGTACGCATACTTCTTGGAAGGCTTCGATAGAGGTTGGAACTATATAGGTTCACAACACAGCACCACCTATACCAACCTTCCGGCGGGTACCTACACATTCAGAGTAAAAGCTTCAAACAATGACAATGTATGGAATGAGGAAGGAACCTCTATCCGCATTATCGTACACCCACCTTTCTATCTCTCTTTACCTTTTAAAATTGGTTATGCGCTTTTATTCCTTCTTGGCTTAGGATTACTTATTCATTATGTGATACACAGAAGTGAAAAAAAACATGCCAAAGTTATCAATGAGCTAAACGATAACAAAGAAAAAGAAATACACGAGGCTAAAATTAATTTCTTCACTATGATTGCACACGAAATTCGCACTCCGGTATCACTCATCATCGGACCGTTGGAAAAAATCATGCAATCTACAAATATTCCCGCAAATGATCGCCAAGAGTTAGAAATCATTGACCGTAACAGCCAGCGATTACTCTATCTGGTTAACCAGCTACTGGACTTCCGCAAAGTGGAACAAAAAGAAATGAAAATGAAATTTTCCTCACAGTCTATCAAGAAATTGATGCAGGCAGTATGTGAACGTTTCTCACCCACATTGCAGCAAAGAGGAATTAACTTTTCCGCCACCTATCCGGATGAAAGTTTTTATGCAGATATAGATAAGGAAGCACTCACTAAAGTATTAAGTAACCTATTAACTAATGCTAATAAATATACCAAAGACTTTATAGCAGTAAACTTTCAAAAACATTCTCAAACATTCTCCATTGAAGTAAAAGATAATGGAAAAGGAATATCGGAAAAAGAACTAAAGAAGATTTTCAAACCTTTTTATCAAGCCTCTGAAAATAAACCAGGGACTGGTATTGGATTAAGCATTGTAAAAGGAATTGTTGAAGCACATAATGGAAAAATTGATATCACTTCCCAAGTTGGCCAAGGAGTTTCAGTAACAGTTACTCTCCCTCAAAAACAGGAAAACCTATCAGCTGAAGAGGAAGAAAATCAGGCAGGCAATCCGCTTCCGGAAGATATTATCCCAGAGCAGAATGCCACAGCTTCCATGTCGCAGAAGGTGCTCCCCATCATGCTGATTGTGGATGACAATGAAGACATGCTGAACTTCCTCTCTTCTCACTTTCAGACCAGCTATACCATTGTAACGGCTGTAGATGGGGTGGATGCACTCAACAAGCTAAAGGAACAGGAAGTGGCCCTGATTATCAGCGACTGGATGATGCCAAACATGAACGGAATTGATTTGTGTAAAGCGGTACGAAACAACCAGCTGACCAGTCACATTCCGTTTATCCTGCTTACGGCAAAGACCGATACGGAAGCCAAAATTACGAGTATGAATTGTGGTGCAGATGCCTATATCGAGAAACCGTTCTCATTGCAATATCTGGAGGCATGCATCAAGAACCTGTTAGAACTGCGTTTGCAGTTACGACAAAAATTCTCACAAATGCCGACGGTTTCCATCAACTCCATTGCGGCCAATCAGAGTGATAAAGTATTCCTGGAAAAAATGAATCACCTGATTGAAGAGAACCTGAACAACGAAGAACTGTCAGTCGATTTCTTGGCTGAGAAATTATGTATCAGCCGTTCCGGATTATTTGTGAAAATCAAAGGACTGGCCAATACGACACCGAATGAAATGATTCAGATTATCCGACTGAAGAAAGCGGCTTCCCTCCTGCTGGAAAACCAGTACCGCATCAATGAGGTAAGCTACATGGTGGGATTCAATAATCCGTCTTATTTCAGCAAGTGTTTCCAGAAACAATTCGGAATGAAACCGGGAGAGTACATAGCCAGTCATGCACATAAAGCAGAATGAAAATTTTGTGTATCTTTGCGTCACAAAGATTTGATTAAACCATGAAGTGTATAGAAATCACCCCACCGGCTGACATACAGACTTGTATTCAGTTGCCTTCTTCTAAAAGTATCTGCAACAGAGCACTTATCATCAATGCACTGGCGGGCAGTACATGCCGTCCGGAGAACCTGTCGGACTGCGATGATACGCGCGTAATGATAGAAGCATTGACACACATGCCGGAAACGATTGACATCATGGCTGCCGGTACGGCCATGCGTTTTCTGACGGCTTATTTGTCCGTAACTCCCGGTACACATGTATTGACAGGAACCGAGCGGATGAGACAACGCCCTATCAAGATTTTAGTGGATGCCTTGAGAAGTCTGGGGGCGCAGATTGAATACACGGAAAATGAAGGTTATCCCCCGTTAAAGATTACGGGAAAGGCACTGGAAGGACATTCACTCTGTCTTCCGGGAAATGTCAGTTCGCAATATATCTCGGCCTTGCTGATGATAGGACCGATGCTGGCACACGGCTTGAATCTGGAACTGGAAGGAGAAATTATTTCACGCCCTTATATCAACCTGACGCTGAAAGTGATGAAAGATTTTGGCGCAAAAGCTGAATGGACATCCGACCACACCTTGCAGGTAGCTCCACAGCCTTATCATCCTGTTCCTTACTACGTGGAAAGTGACTGGAGTGCGGCTTCCTACTGGTATGAGATTGTGGCATTATCCAAGCATGAAGCTGTCGTAACGCTTCCCGGACTGTTTGCACAGAGTCCGCAAGGGGATGCTAAAGTGGCTGAATTGTTTGAGCAGTTGGGTGTCTGTACGCAAAGAGAAGGAAACAGTGTGATATTGAAAAAAACACATACGCATACTGACCGGATGGAATACAATTTTGTGAACCAGCCAGACCTGGCACAAACTTTCGTGGTGACTTGTGCCATGTTGGGAATCCCCTTCCGCTTTTCCGGACTGCAAAGTCTGAAAATCAAGGAAACCGACCGGATGGCTGCCTTAATTGCCGAAATGCGTAAATTAGGTTATGTACTGGAAGAAAGTGAAGGTTCCGTACTTTCATGGAACGGTACCCGATGCGCTCCGGATGAATCGCCTGCCATCGACACGTACGAGGATCATCGCATGGCCATGGCTTTTGCACCGGCTACCCTCTGTAACAGTGCATTACACATCCGTAATCCGCACGTTGTATCCAAGTCTTATCCCCGGTTCTGGGATGATTTACTGACGGCAGGCTTTCGTATCACCCAACTTTAATCTGATTCATTATGTGGATTCTTGTCATTATTTTAATTGGAGTAGTCATTTTCGGATTGATAGCCGGATTCTTTTATAACCGCTCTATCCAGAAAAAAATAGAACGAGGGGAACTGAAAGAAGCCCCCGAAATAAAAACCGTGGACGAAGAATGCTGCGGACAGCATGAGATTTGTGAAAAAGAGAGTCTGCTGGCAGCTGTCAGCAAACAAATAGAATATTACGACGATGAGGAGCTGGACCGCTTCAAGGGATATCCATCGGACAACTACACGGAAGAGGAAATCAATGAGTTCCGGGAAATCATGTACACCATGAAGGAGGAAGAGGTAGCCGGCTGGTGCCGCAGCCTGCAACTCCGCGGAATAGAAATTCCTGACGAACTGAAAGATGAACTGTTCCTGATTGTCGGAGAACGTCGTTTTCACTAAGCTGCTATTCACCAATGAATGTATTAGAACTATTTCATTATACGTTTTTCCAACATGCCCTGCTGGGAAGCCTGTTTGCCAGCATTGCCTGTGGAATTACAGGCACGTATATCGTCACCCGCCGACTGGTGTTTATCAGTGGAGGAATTACGCATGCCTCTTTCGGAGGAATCGGTATCGGCTTGTATGCAGGTATCTCCCCGATTTTAAGTGCGGCCATATTCTCTGTGCTGTCAGCTTTCGGAGTGGAATGGCTCAGCAAGCGCAGTGACATGCGGGAAGATTCTGCCATTGCGGTATTCTGGACATTTGGTATGGCAGTAGGTATCATCTTCAGCTTCTTGGCTCCCGGATTCACGCCCGACCTGTCATCCTTCCTGTTCGGTAACATCCTGACCATCAACCAGAGTGACATTACACTGCTGGCTATCTTGAGTGTGGCACTTATTCTATTCTTTACGTTGTTTCTAAGGCCTATCACAGCCATTGCTTTTGACCGGGAATTTGCCCGTTCACAGCGCATTCCTGTGGCTGCTTTCGAATATACGCTCATGGCTTTCATCGCCCTGACCATCGTAGCCTGCTTACGCATGGTGGGTATCGTACTGGCTATCTCTTTGCTCACGCTTCCGCAGATGACGGCCAATCTCTTTACTTATAGTTTTAAACGCATTATCTGGCTGTCTGTCGGCATTGGTTACATAGGCTGTTTGGGGGGACTGCTACTTTCCTACCAGCTTCGGGTGCCTTCGGGAGCAGCAATCATATTTATCTCAATTTTAATTTATGTAGGAGCTAAGTTAATTTGCATGCTACGCAAGAAAACGGCTCATTAGGAATATCGGAATCAAGTTAAAATCACAGTATTATGGAAATAAAAATCAACTCACTGGACAATATCCACGAAGCTGCCAAAGAATTCATCGCAGCGATGGGAGACAATACGGTCTTTGCCTTTTATGGTAAAATGGGAGCCGGAAAGACTACATTCATCAAGGCCGTATGTGAAGAATTGGGCGTAACAGATGTCATCAACTCACCGACATTTGCCATTGTTAACGAATACCGCTCAGATGAAAACGGAGAACTGATTTACCATTTTGACTTCTACCGCATCAAGAAGCTGGAAGAAGTGTACGACATGGGATATGAAGATTATTTCTACAGTGGCGCACTCTGCTTCATTGAATGGCCGGAACTGATTGAGGAACTGCTTCCGGGCAATGCAGTGAACGTGTACATTGAAGAAAAAGAAGACGGTACACGCACAGTCCGCTTCGACGAGAATAACGCATAAAAAATGGGAATACACTATTTTATACAAGGGCTATTTGTCCTGGTTGGACTTTTGTCTGTACTGGCGGCCATCTGTAACTGGAACTGGTTTTTCACGGCACAGAACACACAGTTCATCGTGAGAAACGTAGGACGGAAACAGGCACGCTGGTTTTATGCCTTGATTGGCATACTGATGATGGGAACAGGAATCTTTTTCTTCCTGTCCATTCAGGGTACAGTGTAAAAACGAACAGAGTTTTCAACAGCTTGTTAATAACTTTCTCCGGTTATTAACAGGCTGTTTTATTTTTCCACACTTCAAAAATCAAGGGAAAGCTGACCGTCGCCCAGCAAATTAAAGCTCATACGATGATAAGGAGTCGTGCCGTAGGCAGCAATGGCAGCCCGGTGTTTTTTGGTGGGATAACCTTTGTTACCCTTCCAGTCGTACATAGGATATTCCTCATGCAGACGGTTCATGTAATCATCACGGTAGGTCTTTGCCAGAACAGAAGCAGCGGCTATAGAAAGATACTTCCCGTCTCCTTTCACTATAGTGGTATGCGGAATTCCCGGATAAGGATTGAAACGGTTCCCGTCAATCAGCAGATGCTGAGGAGTGACCTGCAACTGAGATACGGCTCTGTGCATGGCCAGAAAGGAAGCATTCAAGATATTAATCTTATCTATTTCCTCGGGTGTCACTACCCCTACAGCCCAGGCTGTAGCTTCTCTCTCGATTACCGTACGCAATTCATAACGCTGTTTCTCTGTCAGTTTCTTGGAGTCATTGAGCATTTCATTCTGAAATCCGGGAGGAAGAATGACGGCTGCAGCATAGACGGCTCCTGCCAGACAACCACGACCGGCCTCATCGCAACCGGCTTCTATCAGGTCTTTATGTAAATAGGGTAACAGCATATATGAATCATTCTATTTTTTCGGACTGCAAAGGTAGTGCTTTTTTCAAGTGTGGCCATTTATTTTCAGCAGAAGTTATCCCTGTGTTATTCACCGATTTTCGTATCTTTGCCGCACTAAACAGAAACTTATGGTACAGATTGACGACGTAATAGTAAGCCTGGATGTATTCCGGGAAAAATTTCTATGTGACTTGCACGCCTGCAAAGGAGAATGCTGTATTGAAGGAGACGCAGGTGCACCCGTAGAACTGGAAGAAGTGGAGAAACTGGAGGAAGTACTGCCCGTAATCTGGGATGATCTGGCTCCGGAAGCTCAGGAGGTAATCAACCGCCAGGGCGTGGTCTACACAGACGAAGAAGGGGATCTGGTTACTTCTATCGTCAACGGAAAGGACTGCGTATTTACTTGCTACGATGAGAAAGGCTATTGTTATTGTGCCATCGAAAAAGCATACCGGGAAGGGAAATGCAACTTCTACAAACCGATTTCCTGCCACCTGTATCCGATACGCATAGGAGATTACGGTCCGTATAAGGCAGTCAACTACCACCGATGGGATGTATGTAAGGCCGCAGTTTTGTTGGGAAAGAAAGAAAACCTGCCGGTTTATAAATTTCTGAAAGAGCCGTTGATTCGCAAATTCGGTGCTGAATGGTATCAGGAGCTGGAAAATGTAGCCAAGGAACTGGAAGCACAGCATCTGATTTAAAACAATAAGAATCCCGCCACAAGATACTTTCCTATGAGATTTCTGTGGCAGGATTTGTCATCTTTTATTTTGCTTTTTCTACGCGTACTTTTTTCACCAGACGCAAGGCATAGTCTACGGTTTCTCCAGATTTCACAATTTGAGTATTATAGAAGCAAAAGGTGGAATTAAAGTCATTGCACAAATAGCGGCAATCATACTTATTGAAACGATCCAATCCGTTTTCCGCCAACATATCGCTAAGTGCGACAATCGTATCATCATACTGGTCACGGAATTCTTTGGCTTCGTCTGTGGTAAAAGTTCTCCAGCCCGATATTCCATCTTCCTCATAGGCCTCGCAAACAGATATGGCTTCCGCTTTTTTCAACAGCCACTGACGAGGAGAGACGAGTGTAGCCATCACCTCATTCCCCGAAAGAGATTCTACTTTCCACACGAAAAAAGGTCCCCAAATGGTTTCTGATTCGGGCAATACCTTGGAAACAATCACATCAGTATCTTCCTCTGTATCTTGCCCGTCATCTCCCCCCTCATTACCTTCTGTACCTTCTCCTCCTTCAGGAGTGCCCTGCTCCCCTTCTTCTGTCATATTCTCAAAGGGAAATTCTTCTGACACTTCCGGTGTCCAACCGGCTATCTGGTTGTTTCCTTCCAAAGATATTTCCCCATCGCCCGTACTGACAAAACGATAAGGCTTTCCGGCCTCCAACGGATAATTAAAGAAACAGCCATATACCGTCTCCTCAGAAGCGGTTTGAACATTCAAAGAAAGATGGGTCTGCAGGCCTTCCGAAGGGAATACATATATAGGTCCAGCCTTCCACACTCCTTTTACTTTCTCACAGGGCACAGAAGCAAATGTTCCATCATTACTCAGAGTTCCTTCCAATGTTATTCCAGAACTGACAGGAGAAATACGGGCTTCTACCGAAACAGCTTCAGCAGGAAGGCCTCCAAAGGAAAGATACAAGGCTGCCACAGCATAGGAAAGAGAAACAGAGGCTTTTATATCCTTCTGTAATTTAATGACATTCTTTCCTATTGCCAAAGGAGTTTTTGCATGATTTCCTTCAGAAAAAGTCAAGAACTGTTTGGAATTTAAAGACATCGGAGGGAGATAATCTCCAGACGACAGACCTGATAAAACAGAAAATACATATTCTCCTTCCGGCATGGAAAGGACGGGCCATTCTGATTGAGTCAACACCTCCTCATTCCAAGTAACAGCGCCTTGTGCATCAAAGAAATAAAGATGAAGAGGATACAACGGAGTAAAAAGATGGGCATTGGATAAGGTTACATCAATTCCGTACGGACCGGACGTGTCAGTCGGTTCATCCTCTCCTTCTACCTGATAAGAGCCGCATCCCACGAAAAAGAACATGCAGGCCAGCATAATAAAAAACGATTGAGTCTGATAGCGCAATTCCATAGTCTTTTTCTTTTAAATAACGCTATCAGACTCAATCGTCTACCTTCTGTGTTCAATTATTTACGACTAAAAATATTTTTCCAGTTTCTTAATCATCATTCCTAAACAGAAAACAACGACATGATCATTCTCCTGTATCATCGTATTACCAGTTACCAGAATACCTTCACCATTACGAATCAATCCTCCGATGGTCGCACCTTTAGGCAATCCCAAATCTTTTACCGCCTGCTTGGTTATCTTTGCTCCTGGTTTGACTGTAAACTCTGCCACATCGGCATTGGCAAAAGTCAGACATTTCACATTCGATACATCGGCATCCAGCATCATCTGGTAAATATGACTGGCAGCAATAAATTTCTTATTGATTACCGTACCAATATCCAGACTTTCGGCCATACTGATGTAATCCACATTCTCCACTTCGGCCACTGTCTTGGTTACGCCCATTCGCTTAGCTGCCAAGCAAGCCAGAATATTAGTTTCGGAATTACCGGTTAAAGCAACAAAAGCTTCGGTATTTTTTATTCCTTCTTCCATCAGCAACTGCATGTCACGGCCGTCGCCATTAATGACCATCACTCCATCGTCTACCAGTTCTGTCAAACGATTGCAACGGGCAATATTGCTCTCAATGATTTTGGCCTTCATGTAATCGGGCATATATTGCACGGTACGTACGGCAATACGGCTTCCTCCCATAATCATCACATTACGAACATCAGCTTCATTTTCTTTTCCAGAAATCTTACGAATATAAGGAATGTACTTTTTCGTCGTGGTAAAATAGACAATGTCATTCAACTTTATCACATCATCTCCACGTGGAATGATTGTTTCGTTTCCTCTCTTAATGGCCACAATGTGGAAAGGAATGTTTCTTCCTCCCAGTTCATGCAAAGGCACGTTCAGGATTTCTGCCTTTTCGCGCATTTTGGTTCCTAGCAAAACCAATGCTCCTCCTGCAAATTCCCACCACTGACGAATCCAGCTCATTTTTACGGCATCCACAATGTCGCGGGCCGCCAGCATCTCCGGATAAATCAATGAATGAACTCCCAGCTTAGCAAAAAATTCCTTATGCTTGGGCAGCAGGTATTCATAGTTGTCAATACGAGCCACAGTTTTCTTGGCTCCTAAACTTGTAGCCAACATACAGGCCGTCATATTACGGCTTTCATCAGGCATAACCCCGATAAACAAATCGGCCCCTGCTACTCCGGCTTCTTTTAATCCATTAATCGAAGTGGGCGAAAGATTGACAGTCATAAGGTCCAGGTTGTTTCCCATGACACTCAACTTACTCTCGTCTTCATCCATCAGGATAATATCCTGCTTTTCGCCCGACAACAGTTTGGCCAAGTGAGTTCCTACGGCACCTGCACCAGCTATAATAATTTTCATAAATTCATTATCTGTGTAATTGAACTAAATATCCCCTTTTCATCCAGACCGCAAATGGCATACAAATCATTGACTGGTCCGTGTTGCACAAAAGCATCGGGAAGTCCCAATCGCTGCACACACGGTTTGTAACCATGGTCGCACAAGAATTCAAGTACGGCACTTCCCATACCGCCATTACGTACTCCGTCTTCGATGGTCAGTACCCGTGTAAATTTCTGTCCAACTTCATGCAGCAAATCTTCATCCAACGGTTTCAAGAAACGCAAGTCGTAATGTGCGATGCTACATCCCAGTTCTTTTTCTGCAGAAGCAATGGCTGCTGCGGCTTTATTCCCTATCGGGCCAATCGTAATTACCGCCAAGTCATTACCGTCTTTCAGCCTACGTCCCTTCCCTACTTCTACAGCCTCCAGCGGACACTCCCAATCTGTCAGTACACCTCGTCCACGAGGATAACGAATGGCAAAAGGCCCTTTATCGGGCAACTGAGCCGTGTACATCAACTTTCGCAACTCATGTTCATCGTACGGAGAAGCAATTGTCAAATTCGGTATCGGCCGCAAATAAGCCATATCAAAGGCTCCATGATGCGTAGGTCCGTCTTCACCCACCAATCCGGCACGGTCCAGACAAAGTACCACATTCAACTTCTGAATAGCTACATCATGAATTATATTATCATATGCACGCTGCATGAACGAAGAATACACATTACAGAAAGGCAAAAGCCCGTCTTTCGCCATTCCTCCAGAGAAAGTCACAGCATGTCCTTCCGCAATTCCTACGTCAAACACACGGTCAGGCATTTCCTTCATCATAATGTTCATGGAACATCCGGAAGGCATGGCGGGAGTTACCCCCACGATTTTCTCATTCTTGCGGGCTAACTCCAGCAGCGTATTTCCAAATACGTCTTGGAACAACGGCGGCATGCCACTTGTATCCGAAACGATACGTTCTCCTGTCTCCTTATCAAAGATACCGGGTGCATGCCACAAAGTAGCTGCTTCTTCAGCCGGTTTAAAGCCCTTTCCTTTACGAGTATGTATGTGCAGCAGTTTAGGCCCCTTCATGTCTTTTACTTCCTTCAGGACCTTTGTCAAGGCAGTGACATCGTGTCCATCCACCGGACCGAAATAACGGATATTCAGTCCCTCAAAGATATTCTGTTGCTGCATCAGCATGGACTTCAGGCTGTTGTTGAAACGTATCAGGCTCTTACGCCGTTCATCGTTCAGGATTCCCCAGCGATAAAGCTTTCTCGATAAGGCATTTCTCAAACGGTTATATCCCTCGGAGGTATGCAGATTCAATAAATACTGCTTCATTCCACCCACACTGCGGTCAATGGCCATATTGTTATCGTTCAGGATAATCAGCAGATTATTGGGAGTAGAAGAAGCGTTGTTCAATCCTTCAAAAGCCAGACCGCCACTCATGGAACCGTCGCCAATAACGGCCACCACATGACGGTTATCTTCTCCTTTCCGCGCGGCTGCCACTGCCATACCCAATGCAGCCGAAATAGAATTCGACGCATGTCCACACGTAAAAGTATCATATTCACTTTCTGAAGGAGAAGGGAAAGGACAAATACCATTCAACTTACGATTGGTACAGAAACGGTCACGACGGCCAGTCAGAATCTTATGTCCGTATGCCTGATGTCCTACATCCCACACAATACGGTCGTAAGGAGTCTGGTACACATAATGAAGAGCCACAGTCAACTCTATCACCCCCAAACTGGAACCAAAATGTCCCGGATTACGAGACAATTCATCTATAATCTTATTTCTAAGCTGATTACAGACCTCTGGCAACGCTTCGACAGAAAGTTTCCGCAAATCCTCTGGGCTATCTATCTTATTCAGCAAATCGTATGAAGTCGTCTGTTCCATCCTGTTCCTCATTAACTTTAATCGCACAAAAATAGCATAAATATATATAATGTACTTACATTTGCAGTAAATTTTCTCTTGCCATGGAATTCAGAACCAAAGTTGAACTACCCGCCAAAGGTCCCAAAATTCAGCATACCGACCGGCTGATGATATGGGGTTCCTGTTTTTCCGAACATATCGGGAACTTACTGGCCGAACATAAATTCAATTGCGATGTGAACCCTTTCGGGGTTTTGTATAACCCCATGTCAATAGCGACTTCCATACAATGCTTGTTGAAAAAGGCCCTCTATCGGAAAAAAGATTTACGTGAGGAGCAAGGAGAATGGTACAGTCTGATGCACCACAGTACCTTTTCATCTCACGAAGCGGAAGATTGTCTGCAGAAAATCAATCAACGCATCGCACAAGGGCATGAAAATCTGAAGCAAGCCGACTGGATTATTTTCACATGGGGGTCATCCTTCGTCTATACCTGGAAAGAAAATGGGGAAATTGTAGGCAACTGTCATAAGCTTCCTTCCCGGTTATTTGAACGTAAAATGGTCAGTGCCGATGAAATAACTGCCATATATTTACCTTTATTACAGGAGCTGAAAGCAGTACGTCCGAATCTGCAATGTCTCTTTACTGTCAGCCCGATACGTCACCTCAAAGACGGCTTGCATGGCAACCAGCTCAGTAAGGCGAATTTACTCATCGCAATTAACCAGATTTGTCGTCAGATGGATTTCTGCCACTATTTTCCTTCTTATGAGATTATGATAGATGAGCTACGTGATTATCGTTTCTATGCTGACGATATGATGCATCCCAGTCCGCTTGCCATTCAGTATATCTGGGAATGTTTCTGCGATTGCTATTTTACACCTTCTACTCTCTCATTCCTGAAAGAATGGAACAAAATACGTCAGGGACTGGCTCACCGTCCTTTTAATCCTGAATCAGAAGCCTACCAAACCTTTTTAAGTCAAATACTGTTAAAGATAGAGGACTTAAAAGAAAAATTACCGTACTTAGATGTTCAAAAGGAAATAAAGTTATGTCAAGCACAATTGAAGAAATAGCCTCCATTTTAGGAGCTCAACGCATAGGAACTACCTCCTCTACAATCGACTGGATTCTAACTGACAGCCGGTCATTGTGTTTTCCGGAAGAGACACTGTTCTTTGCCTTAAAGACAAAACGCAATGACGGACATAAATATATCCCGGATCTTTACCAGAAAGGGGTACGTAATTTCGTAGTCAACGAAATACCGGAAGCGGCCTCATCATATACTGATGCCAATTTCCTGATTGTGCCCAACCCGCTGAAAAGCTTACAACGTCTGGCATCCAAACACAGAGAACAATTTCAGGTGCCGATCATTGGTATCACAGGAAGTAATGGAAAGACTGTGGTAAAAGAATGGCTATACCAGATACTAAGTCCGGACCGTACCATCACCCGTTCTCCAAGAAGTTATAACTCACAAATCGGTGTGCCTCTTTCCGTATGGCTGATGAATGAACATACGGAATTGGGAATTTTTGAAGCCGGTATTTCCGAGATGGGTGAGATGGAAGCATTACGTCCTATTATCCAACCCACCATTGGTATTCTGACCAACATCGGAGGAGCACATCAGGAAAACTTCTCTTCCGTACAAGACAAGTGTATGGAGAAACTGCAGTTGTTCAAGGACTGCGACATGATTGTGTACAACGGTGACAACGAACTTATCACCAGCTGTGTGACCAAATCACTGTTCACAGCCCGTGAGATTGCCTGGTCGACCAAAGATTCCGAACGCCCGCTTTTCATTGAGAAAATTCTAAAAGATGACACGGGGACTACCATCAAATACCGCTACTTAGGATTCTTCAAGGAATACCGTATCCCATTCATTGACGATGCATCCATTGAAAACTCACTCAACTGTCTGGCCGTAGCACTTTACCTGATGGTACCCCCTGAAACGATTGCCGAACGCATGCTTCATCTGGAACCCATAGCCATGCGACTGGAGGTAAAAGAGGGAAAGAACGGTTGTACGTTAATTAATGACAGTTATAATTCAGACTTTGCCTCACTCGACATCGCACTCGATTTTATGATGAGACGCTCGGAAGACAAGAACCGGAAGCGTACGCTCATCCTTTCGGACATGCTGGAAAGCGGGCAAACAAGCAAACTATTATACAGACAAGTAGCCGACCTGGTACATAGCCGGAAAGTAGACCATATTATCGGAGTCGGTGAAGAAATCTCTGCCGCAGCCAACCGGTTTGAAATACAGAAAGATTTTTTTGCCAACACTTCCGAACTTTTAAATTCCGGTTTGCTGAACCAGTTGCATAACGAAGATATTTTGATAAAAGGGGCACGTGTATTCCACTTCGATGACATTACAGATGCGTTGGAACTGAAGGTACACGAAACCATTCTGGAAATCAACCTGAATGCACTGGTAGACAACCTGAATTACTACCGTAACAAGCTGAAACCAGAAACTAAAATCGTTTGTATGGTAAAAGCCTCAGCCTATGGGGCCGGTTCCTTTGAAATTGCCAAGACACTGGAAGACCAGCGAGTAGACTATCTGGCAGTGGCTGTAGCCGATGAAGGAGCAGACTTGCGTAAAGCGGGTATCAACAGTTCCATCATCATTATGAACCCGGAAATCACGGCTTTCAAAACGATGTTTGATTATCGACTGGAACCGGAAGTATACAGTTTCCACCTACTGGAAGAACTTATCAAAGCTGCGGAACGTGAAGGAGTCAGCAATTTCCCGATTCATATCAAGATTGATACAGGCATGCACCGGTTAGGGTTTGCTCCAAGTGAAATCCCGCAACTCGTACAGCGCTTGCAAAAACAGAGTGCAGTCATCCCTCGTTCCGTATTCTCTCACTTAGTGGGCAGTGATGCAGAACGCTTTGATGCCTTCACCCGCCATCAAATAGAAACCTTCGAAGTAGCTTCAACCACGCTTCAGGAAGGTTTCAAGCACAAGATTATTCGTCATATCTGTAATACGGCAGGTATTGAGCGTTATCCGGGTGCACAGTTCGACATGGTCCGCCTGGGAATCGGATTATATGGAGTAGATCCATTTACCAACAAGATGTTGCACAATGTCACTACCCTGAAAACAACCATCCTGCAAATCCACGAGGTACCGGCAGATGAAACTGTAGGCTACAGCCGTAAAGGCGTGCTGACACGTGATTCACGCATTGCAGCCATCCCTATCGGATATGCCGACGGATTAAACCGCCATTTGGGTAACGGACATGCCTACTGTCTGGTGAACGGACAGAAAGCCCCCTACGTAGGAAAGATCTGTATGGATGTATGTATGATTGATGTAACGGATATTGATTGTAAAGAAGGTGACAAAGCCATTATCTTCGGCGATGACCTCCCGGTAACAATACTCTCCGATATACTGGAAACGATTCCGTATGAAATCCTGACCAGCGTATCAAACCGTGTAAAGAGAATCTACTACCAAGATTAATCTTCTATCTCATTCATAACAATACGGCCCTCGACGTAAGATGGTTAATTTCTTCGTCGAGGGCCGTATTTTATTCTTAAAAAAACGACTCATCAAATAGAACAAAAGAAAGTGACCAAAAACGGTACACTGAAATCCGTCATAAAGCCATGAAATATGGAAACGACCACAAATTGCTGCCCTGAGCAACGGGTAATGATAGGCAACGTAGTATCCATAGTAGTAGCTCCTCCAGCCGATATAGGAGCCAGATTACCGAACCAGCGCACCAGCAGAGGAGCGCAAAGCAAAGTAATAATTTCACGCATAATGTTGGATAGCAAAGCAATGGTACCCAGTTCCGGTCCCTTATACTGCGTAATAAAAATACTGGAAAGGGAATAATATCCGAACCCTGCTCCCACAGCCATACAATCAGGAGCACTGCGATGCGGAAGAATCAAGCTTACCAAAGCGGCAGCAGAAACAGTCCCCAATATAGTAGCTACCGGAAGAAATATCAGGCGTGGATTCAGCGAACGAAAATTCTTCAAGGTCTGCGGGTCATGCCCCACACTCAATCCTACACTGAACATCAGGGCACACAAGGCATAGAAACTGATATTACTTTTACTTATATCAAAAGGAATCAGATGAAAAAAACCACACAATGTACCCAAAATAAAAAAGCCGATAATAATCAAACTTCCTTTCATGCCTTTTCTCCTTTCTTTTTATACAGCAAATACCATAACCCCCAAGCCAGAATACAGCTGCCCAGCACACAAGCTAATGTAATCACAAAAGCCTCCACTCCCAAAGTGGCAAGCCCCTCTACAATCCGGCGATTACCTCCTACTTCTATTCCCAGCAGAAACAATAATGCCCAAATTAACAAGGTAATGACTTTACCAATCCACGAAAACTCCTGACGGCGAAGGAGAAAGCCTATCAACATCCCCCCCAACATAACTCCAATGACTGTAAACATGTGTTCTTATCCAAATTTTGCGGCAAAAATAGTGAAATATTCCAAATAAAAAAGGACTACTGCTCACGCGGTAATCCTTTTTTATTTAGTTAGTAATTTAATTTTGAGAGAATTGAAACTTCACAGCCTCGTTGTTGTTTTAAGTTTTAATAAGCACTAACTATTTATATAAAAGCAAATGAAAATGTTCTATCTGTTACTGTTTTCTTCCAGTCTGGGCTTGGAAGATGTTTCCCGAATCAGCGTCTTCACCGAATCGCCTTCATAGGCAACTTGCGGAGTCTCCTGACGGTTCTCAAACTGATCATGCACATATACAATACCTGAAGTACCTCCCTCTTCTGTCGCATGTTTCACTACTCCTCCTAATGTGAAAAGCAGCAGCATCATAGCCGCAGCCTTGAACAGAGGCATAAAACGTGAATAAAGCGTCAGCTTTCTGGCTTTTACTACCGGACGTTCAATTTCCGCAAGCACACGCTTGTCAAAATCATCACCCAGCTTCATCCCGGCAGCTTCTTCCTGGTAAGTAAACAAAGAACGGTAGCGGCGCAAATGGGCGGGAAGTTCTTTCTGCTGAAAGAAAATCCGAAGAATCTGTTCTTCCTCTACCGAGGTTTCACAGTTCCAATAGCGTTCCAGAAGTTGTTCAATGTACTTATAGTCCATAATCGTTAATCTCACTGTATTTTAATTTGATGCGTTGTCGGGCCCTGAAAAGGTTTACTTTCACCTGCTCTTCCGTAATCCCCAACACATCAGCAATTTCTTTATAACTCTTACCTTCAATATCCCTAAGCTGAACAATGGTTCGTTGCTTTTCCGGGAGTTCATTCACCAGCCTGTGTACCAACTGAAACTGTTCGTTCCGTTCAAACTGGCTTTCGGGAGTCTGTGCATCCGGCATTTCCTGCGTTTCCGGTGTCAAGGTCAGATTCTGGGCCTCTTTTTTCTGACTTCGGTCAATAGCTAGATTCCGAACTACTGTCAAGCAATAGGCTTCTATGGATTCCAACTCTCCCCACTCGTCACGCTTGTTCCACACCTTAATCAGTGCATCCTGGACAATATCTTCCGCCTCTGCCCGGTCGAACGTAATGCGCAAGGCCAACCTGAAAAGCTTATCTTTCAGCGGCAGAATATTGTCACGAAAACTGATCTCTTGCATGGCTCTCTATACTAATGACGGGTGAGTTTCATAAAAGTTACACCCACCCGCCAATTTTTTTGAATTATTTTCTGATAATTGTTCCGGAATCTTTGTGAATTGCTGATGCTAAGGTTATTACGACCTGCGACACACCGGCATCCAAGGCTGAAAAAGAATTTTCCAGTTTAGGAATCATACCACCTTGCACTATTCCTTCCTCCACATACTGTTTAAATAAATCGGGAGTCAGCACTGGAATTACACTGTCGTCATCGTTTTCATCGCGTAGCACCCCTTTCTTTTCAAAGCAGTACACCAGTGTCACATCAAAATACTCGGCCAAAGCTTTTGCGGTTTCCCCGGCAATGGTATCGGCATTCGTATTCAGCAGATTTCCATTCCCGTCATGCGTCAATGGTGCCATCACAGGTACAATCTGACGATGAATCAGGTCAGCCAGGGCCTTTCCGTCTACTTTCTCTACATCTCCTACGTAGCCGTAATCGATGTCTTTCACCGGACGTTTCACAGAACGGATTACATTCATATCTGCTCCTGTCAGACCTATGGCATTCACCCCTTTTGCCTGCAAGCCGGCCACAATATTCTTGTTAACAAGTCCGCCGTAAACCATCGTTACCACCTTCAAAGTTTCTGCATCGGTAATACGACGTCCGTTCACCATCTGGCTTTCAATGCCCAACTGTGAAGCAATACGAGTGGCAGAGCGGCCTCCTCCATGCACCAGCACCTTATAGCCAGACAGAGATGAGAAATCATCGAGCAACTGATTCAATGTATCAGGCTCCTCTACGATTTTTCCTCCTACTTTTATAACGGTCAGTTTTTCTTTCATAATGCTACTTTCTTAAATTACTCCAGATAAGTATATCCATACAATCCGGAACGATAATTTGCCAAGAATTCCTTTCCTTCCTCCAGCGAGATACGTCCCTCTTTCACAGACTTCGTTACCCAAGTTTCCAGGGTACGTACCAGCTTCTTCGGGTTATACTGCACGTAGTCGAGTACTTCGGCCACGGTTTCTCCATCAATCACCTGGTCAATGCTGTAACCTTTCTCATCCACACTGACATGTACGGCATTGGTATCGCCGAACAAGTTGTGCATATCTCCCAGAATTTCCTGGTAAGCTCCCACCAGGAACACACCGATATAATACGATTCCTTTGCCTTAATGGTATGTACAGGCAAGTCGTGTGCCACATTACGGCTGGTCACGAAGTTGGCAATTTTTCCATCCGAGTCGCAAGTAATATCCTGCAAGGTAGCCGTGCGGTCAGGACGTTCATCCAGACGCTGAATCGGCATGATGGGGAAAATCTGGTCAATCGCCCAGGAATCCGGCAAAGACTGGAACAGGGAGAAGTTACAGAAATATTTGTCAGCCAACAGCTTGTCCAAATTGCGGAATTCATCCGGTGCGTGTTTCAAGCCCGATGCAATCTGGTTAATCTCACGTGTAACCGACCAGTACATACGTTCAATCTGTGCACGTGTCTTCAAATCGACAATACCGTGGCTGAACAAGTCCAGCGATTCTTCACGAATCTGCTGGGCATCATGCCATGCTTCCAGCATACGGCTCTGATTCAGGTTATCCCAAATCTGATAAAGTTCCTGCACGAGTTCATGATCGTCTGCACTCACCTCAAAGTCTTCGTCCATAGAAGGCAGTGAAGCTGTTTCCAACACCTCAAAGATCAACACCGAATGATGGGCAGTCAGTGAACGGCCACTTTCTGTAATAATGTTCGGATGCGGAATATTGTTTTTGTTGCTGGCATCCACCATAATAGAAATAGAGTCGTTCACATATTCCTGAATGGAATAGTTCACACTACTTTCACTGTTAGCAGAGCGGGTACCGTCATAATCCACTCCCAGTCCTCCACCTATATCTACGAATTCTACCGGGAAGCCCAGTTGATGCAACTGCACATAGAACTGAGAAGCCTCACGCAATGCAGTCTTGATGCGACGTATCTTAGTCACCTGACTACCTATGTGGAAATGAATCAGCTTCAGGCAATCTTGCATTTCTTTCTTTTCCAGGAAATCAAGTGCCTCGAGCAACTCACTGGAAGTCAATCCGAACTTGCTGGCATCGCCTCCGCTTTCTTCCCACTTTCCGCTACCAGAGGAAGCTAATTTGATGCGGATACCAATATTCGGACGTACATTCAGCTGCTTAGCCATCTTGGCAATCAGTCGAAGCTCGTTCAACTTTTCTACCACCAGGAAAATACGTTTACCCATTTTCTGCGCCAGCAAAGCCAGTTCAATGTAGCTTTCATCCTTATAGCCGTTGCAGATAATCAGTGAATCAGAATCCGTATTAATGGCAATTACAGCATGAAGTTCCGGTTTTGAACCGGCCTCCAGTCCTAAATTAAATTTCTTTCCATGACTGATAATTTCCTCCACTACCGGTCTCATCTGATTTACCTTAATCGGGTAAATAATGAAGTTTTGAGCCTGATAGCCATATTCTTCAGAAGCTTGTGTAAAGCAATTGGAGATTTTCTCAATCCGGTTGTCCAGAATATCCGGAAAACGTACCAGCATAGGAGCAGTTACGTCCCTCAACTGCAACTCGTCTACCAGTTCCTTCAAATCGACGGCTACTCCGTCTTTTCGTGGAGTTACTACCACATGACCTTTGTCATTGATACTAAAGTATGAAACGCCCCACCCCGTGATGTTGTAGAGCTCTTCAGAGTCTTCAATACGCCATTTTCTCATCTCACTACATAAAGTCTAGATTTATACTTCTTTAATTTATCAATTCATTCAAGCGGCTTACCGCTCTGTCAATCTGTGCATAACTTTCAAGTTCTTCTGCGTTAAAACGCCATTTGGCCTTAGAATAATAAGGGAGCCTTTTTTCCAACGCAGAAGTAATGACCTGCATCAGCTCTTCGTCCGTTTTATTCGCCAACAGCGGACGTTTAGCCTTTGCTATCTTTAAACGACGGAACAGTACCTCCGGACATACATCCAGAAATACTGTTTCGCCTGTATGATTCATATAGTCCATGTTATCGAAAAAGCAAGGAGTGCCTCCTCCGCATGCAATCAATACATTTTCAAATTCTCCCGCCTCGTGCAGCATCTTCTGCTCCAGCAAGCGGAAGCCTTCTTCTCCCCTTTCCGCAAACAAGTCGGAAATGGATTTATGCATACGTTCCTCGATATACCAATCGAGGTCGACAAACTGTAGTCCGGTAGCCGCACTATAGGCCTTGCCCAGTGTGGTTTTTCCCGAACCCATATAGCCAATCAGGAAAACTCTTTTCATTTCTTTGTCTTCGCCTTTGCTCCTTTCGCCTTGCGCATCTCGGCTTTCTGTGCCTGCAATTCAATCACCTTGAAACAAGCATCCAGATTCAGGTCTGCCGGATTCACGTTTTCAGGAATCTTATAATTTTTCTTCTGGTAAGCAATATAAGGTCCGTAACGACCATTCAGAATCTGCATCTCCGGATTTTCGGGGAACTGCTTGATGATTTTCTGTGCCTCTTTTTCTTTCTTTTCAGATAACATCCGTACGGCTTCTTCAAAAGTCACAGCCATCGGGTCCATTTCCTTCGGGATAGACACATATTCATTTCCGTGGCGCACATACGGACCAAAACGTCCGACTCCTACCGAAACTGTAGTTCTGTCAAGTTCACCCAATACACGCGGTAGTTTAAACAAATCAAGTGCTTCTTCCAGTGTAATTGTTTCCAAAGAGTGTTCCTTGTTCAGCTGGGCGAACCTTGGTTTTTCTTCATCGTCCGAAGAACCAATCTGCACTACAGGTCCAAAACGTCCAATCTTCACCGAAACAGGTTTACCGCTTTTCGGGTCAGTACCTAACATACGCTCGCCCACTTTATGCTCTGTCTTCGTCGCCAGTGTAGTTTCCACCAGTGGATGGAAATTCTCATAGAACACTTCCATCAAATCGGTCCACTTCTTTTCCCCTTCGGCCACTTCGTCGAATTCCTTTTCCACACTGGCCGTAAAGTTATAGTCCATAATTTTCGGAAAATACTGCATCAGGAAGTCATTGACCACACAACCCACATCAGTAGGAATCAACTTGGATTTCTCACTTCCACTCATTTCCGTCTGCACCGTTTCCTTAATTTCTTTTCCCGTCAGTTTCAGCAATGAGTATTCACGCTTCACTCCTTCCTTATTTCCTTTTTCCACATATCCTCTTTGCTGGATGGTGGAAATAGTAGGGGCATAGGTAGACGGACGACCGATACCTAATTCTTCCAGTTTACGCACCAGGCTTGCTTCGGTATAACGTGCCGGAGCCTGACTGAAGCGTTGTACTGCAGCAATTTCTTCCCGCTGCAGAACCTCTCCGACCTCCATTTTAGGAAGCCCAGTAGCATCTTCCTGCTCTACTTCTTCATCAAATGATTCTTTGTAAACTTTCAGGAAACCATTAAACGTTACCACTTCACCCACGGCCTGGAATTCATCGTCACAACCACTTACCGAAATGGTAGCTGTCGTTTTTTCCAGTTCCGCATCGGCCATCTGTGAAGCCAATGTACGCTTCCATATCAATTCATACAGTCGTACTTCCTGCGAACTTCCTTCGATGGATTCATTTGACATATACGTCGGACGAATAGCCTCGTGCGCTTCCTGAGCCCCTTTTGTCTTTGTGGCATACTGGCGTGTATGCACATAGCGCTCACCCATCAGAGAAAGAATGGCATCCCGGCTTGAAGACAAGGCCAGTTCAGAAAGATTTACTGAGTCAGTACGCATGTAGGTAATCAGTCCGCTTTCATACAGGCGCTGTGCAAGCATCATCGTCTGTGCGACGGTAAAACCAAGCTTACGGGCTGCTTCCTGCTGAAGCGTAGAAGTAGTAAAAGGAGGTGCCGGTGATTTTTTAACCGGTCGTGTAGTTATATCCTTGATTTCAAAGGTAGCATCCTTGCATTTTTCTAGAAAACTCTGTGCTTCTTCTTTTGTTTTGAATCGTCTGCCAAGAGTTGCACGAATTACAGCCCCTTCTGCATCCTTAAAGGTAGCCACTACCTTATAAGAAGCCTCGCAGGTAAAGGCATTGATTTCGCGCTCACGCTCTACAATCAGGCGTACGGCTACCGACTGTACCCGTCCGGCTGAAAGAGCCGGTTTGATTTTACGCCAGAGGACCGGTGAAAGTTCAAATCCCACAATGCGGTCGAGTACACGACGAGCCTGCTGGGCGTTGACCAAATCAATGTTGATATGACGCGGATGCTCTATAGCCTTCAATATAGCCGTCTTTGTAATTTCATGGAATACAATCCTTCGCGTTTTTTCCGGGTCCAGTTTTAACACCTCAAACAAGTGCCAGGAAATGGCTTCTCCTTCGCGGTCCTCATCGGATGCGAGCCATACCATATCGGCCTTGGCAGCTTCTTCCTTCAATTCTGCCACCAGTTTTTTCTTATCTTCCGGTATTTCGTATATCGGCTTGAAATGCTCTTTTATATCAATACTGAACGCTTTTTGCTTCAAGTCACGGATATGACCGTAACTTGACAATACTTTATAACCCTCCCCCAAAAACTTTTCAATAGTCTTAGCTTTTGCCGGAGACTCCACTATGACCAGGTTATTTTGCATGATATTCTGTATTCCGTTTTTATATAATTCCGTGACAAATGTAGAAAAAAAATTATAACATACACGATAAACAAACTGAAAATAACTTACTTTGCAAGGGAATATACATTATAACTACCTTAATTATGAACAACAAAAGTATCAACAGCAACAAACAATTCATGATAGGAAACGGGATACTGGCTTTTGGAGTATTCTTTATCGTATGTCTTTTTTTATATCTAGGCTTTCGTAATCAGTCTAAAAGCAATGACAAGGAAAAAACATTTGCCGGAATTTATACGGTAAAAATAACCAACTCCTTCACAGGAGACAGCCTTTCGGTATATATTAATGATAGTCTGTTATTTAATTCAGGAATCGGAAATACCGCAGTCAAATTTCAAGTGAAGCGTTTTGCGGAAGAAAGCACGCTGATGGTGGTAGATAACCACACCGATGAAGTCACTCCCTTTAACTTGAATCCGGAAGGCAGCCAGATTGCAGTAGAAAAGAAAAACGGCAAAATTTTTATTCAGGAAACGGCAAACAACTAAAGAAAAAGCAACACACGTTACTCCACTTACAAGTAAACTTTTTGTTACTTTCTACGTCTCTCGAAGCGAATCCCTATGTTTTCCTTATCGGAAACGTAAGTCTCCGCTTCGAGAAACGTATGTTTCAGGGCTGAGAAACATAAAAAACACTCTAACCTTTAAAAAAATCTTCTTTGGCATTTTTCTTTTATTTTTTCACATTTCAACTTTCTTGTTTATCCCTTACAAAAATCTCCCCTTCTTCAAATTGAAACAAATCAAACAAGGTTTCTTAGAGAAAGCCTGTTCGTGTGCGTAAACGAAAAAAATGTTATTAAATTAGCAAAGTTTCGAAAATAACGGATTCGCAATTGGAAATTAGAATAAAAGGCTGTACTTTTGAATCGAAATCATTTATTTTTAACCTAAATCCACATTTTTAAAGGACAAAAGAAAAGACATGGAACAAGTATTTAGCTATATCATTGGGCTCGGGGCAGCCGTGATGATGCCTATTCTGTTTACCATTCTGGGAGTATGTATTGGAATTAATTTCGGTAAGGCACTGAAAAGCGGCCTGCTGGTCGGAGTCGGATTCGTCGGACTTTCTGTTGTAACAGCTCTTTTAACCAGCAGTTTGGGAGAACCGTTGAAAAAGGTAACGGAAATCTACGGACTGGAACTGGGTATCTTTGACATGGGGTGGCCTGCTGCAGCCTCTGTAGCCTACAACACTTCTGTAGGTGCATTCATCATTCCTGTATGTTTGGGTGTGAACATTATCATGCTATTAACGAAGACAACTAAAACTGTCAATATCGACTTGTGGAACTACTGGCATTTTGCCTTCATCGGCGCAGTAGTTTATTTCGCCACTGAAAATATCTGGTGGGGATTCTTCTCAGCAATTATCTGCTACATCATTACCCTGATTATGGCTGATTTGACCTGCAAACAGTTCCAGTCATATTACGAAAAAATGGACGGTATCTCCATTCCGCAGCCTTTCTGCCAGGGATTTGTTCCATTTGCCCTTGTCATCAACAAAGCATTGGATATGATTCCGGGATTTGACAAATTGAATATCGACGCAGAAGGTATGAAAAGAAAATTCGGTATCATGGGTGAACCGCTATTCCTCGGAGTAGTAGTAGGCTGTGGCATCGGCGCACTGGCCTGTAAAAACAGTCAGGAGCTGGTTGACGGAATTCCGGCTATTCTGGGACTGGGTATCAAGATGGGAGCTGTAATGGAACTGATTCCGCGTATCACCTCTTTATTTATCGAAGGTTTGCGTCCGATTTCTGATGCAACCCGTGAATTGATAGCCCGTAAATTCAAAAACAGTGCAAGCCTCAACATCGGTATGAGTCCGGCTCTGGTAATCGGTCATCCGACCACACTGGTAGTTTCTTTGCTGCTCATTCCAGTAACTTTATTCTTGTCAGTTGTATTACCCAACAACCAGTTCCTTCCATTGGCTTCACTGGCCGGTATGTTCTACTTGTTCCCAGCCGTATTGCCTATCACAAAAGGTAATGTGCTGAAAACATTCCTGATTGGTCTTGTATCGCTGATTGTAGGCCTGTATTTTGTAACCGACCTGGCTCCGTTTTTTACACAAGCTGCCCAGGATGTATTTGTCAGAACAAACGACCCTGCCGTACAGATTCCGCAGGGATTTCAAGGAGGTGCACTTGATTTTGCTTCCAGCATCTTCTCCTGGCTGATATTCCATGCAGTATACAACTTCAAGATTGTAGGTTCAAGCATACTGGTTATTGTGGCACTGGTAATGGCCATTTACAACCGTCGCCGCATTATCAAAGAAGCAAAACACATTGAAGAATAAAAACCAATAAATAAACAAACGCTTATGAAAAAATTAGCTATGGCTATGATGCTGGGCGTAGCAGCTCTTTCTGCTAATGCTCAGGTTAACTACCGGATGCAGACTGCCTGCAATCCGCAAGACGTAAAAACATACGACACACAGAGACTGCGCAGCAGCTTCATGATGGAAAAAGTGCTGGTAGCCGATGAAATCAACGTAACTTACTCTATGTACGACCGTTTCATCTTCGGTGGTGCCATGCCAGTAAACAAAGAGCTGTCACTGGATACTATCGACCCGCTGAAAGCTCCTTACTTCCTGTTCAACCGTGAGTTGGGTGTTATCAACATCGGTGGAGACGGTATCGTAACAGTAGATGGCAAGGAATATGAATTGAAATTCAAAGAAGCCCTCTACGTAGGACGTGGCAACCAGAAAGTGACTTTCAAGAGCAAGGATGCCAGCAAACCGGCTAAGTTCTACATCAACTCTGCTATTGCACACAAGGAATACAAGACGCAGTGGATTACCATCGACGGACGCAAGGGTTCTTTGAAAGCAAACTCAATGGCAGCCGGAAAGATGGAAGAAAGCAACGACCGTGTCATCAACCAGCTGATTGTAAAGAACGTACTGCAGGAAGGTCCTTGCCAGTTGCAGATGGGTCTGACAGAATTGAAGCCGGGAAGCGTATGGAACACTATGCCTGCTCACACTCACAGTCGTCGTATCGAAGCTTATTTCTATTTCAACGTTCCTGAAGGCAACATGATTTGTCACCTGATGGGAGAACCGCAGGAAGAACGCCTGGTATGGCTTGCCAACGAACAGGCCATCATGTCACCGGAATGGTCTATCCACGCTGCAGCCGGAACAAGCAACTATATGTTCATCTGGGGTATGGCAGGTGAAAACCTGGACTACGGAGATATGGACAAGATTAAATACACTGAAATGAAATAACAGACATACCTTCTACTAGAGGTATCCTAATACACAAATTCCACAGACTTACACAGAACTCTTAAATCAAGAATCTGCCAAGTATGTGGAATTTGTCATTTCATTGTGGTTGTAAAAACACACCTGACCAATTAATGCAGGTTTTTTGCCAATATTTACAGGCTATTCGCTTGTAAGAAAATTATCTTTGTACCAAACAAACTAATCTAATATCATATATGAGTACAACCAAAACATCAAGCGAAGCAATGAGCAATTACCGATGGATTATTTGCTCCATGCTCTTTTTCGCTACAGCGGTCAATTACCTGGACCGCCAAGTACTGTCACTGACGTGGAAAGATTTTATCGCACCAGAATTCCACTGGACAGATACACACTACGGAACTATTACTGCCATTTTCTCAATTATTTATGCGATTGCCAACCTTTTTGCCGGCCGCTTTGTAGACTGGCTGGGAAGCAAGAAGGGGTATCTTTGGGCTATTGCCATCTGGTCGCTCGGTGCCTGCTTACACGCACTTTGCGGATGGGCTACCGAAATGAGTCTCGGACTTAAGGATGTCAACGAAATGATTGCGGCCTCAGGAGTCCTCACTTCTACCATTGCCATTACCAGCGTGTACTACTTCATTGCGGCACGTATTGTACTGGCCGTAGGTGAATCGGGTAACTTCCCTGCAGCTATTAAAGTCACTGCTGAATATTTCCCTAAAAAAGACCGCGCCTTTGCGACATCTATCTTTAATGCCGGATCTACCATCGGTGCCCTCATAGCCCCAGTGAGTATCCCTCCACTTGCCAGCTATTTCAAAAGTATCGGTGTGGGCAATGGATGGGAAATGGCTTTCATCGTAATTGGCGCGCTGGGATTTATCTGGATGGGGCTTTGGATATTCATGTACAAAAAGCCTCAGGAAAATCCGCAAGTCAATGCAGCTGAACTTGCCTATATCCAGCAGGATAAAGAAAAAGAAGAAACAGACATTCATACAGAAGACGAGCCTAAAATCTCCCTCTGGCAATGTTTCAAGTTCCGTCAGACCTGGGCCATTATCTTTGGAAAATTCCTGACAGACGGAGTATGGTGGTTCTTCCTTTTCTGGACCCCCGCCTATATCTCCGACGTATATGGATTCTCTTCAGACAGTGCGACAGCCCAGTTGCTGATATTCGTATTGTATGCCATTACCATGCTTTCCATTTACGGAGGAAAATTACCGACTATCATTATCAACAAAACAGGAAAGAATCCATACGCAGCCCGCATGCAGGCTATGTTGATTTTTGCCGTATTCCCGTTATTCGCACTCTTTGCACAGCCATTGGGTAATATTTCTTATTGGTTCCCGATTATCATTATCGGTATCGCAGGAGCTGCCCATCAGTCATGGTCCGCTAATATCTATTCTGTAGGAAGTGATATGTTCCCTAAGAGTGCGGTAGCCACCATTATCGGTATTGGAGGTATGGCAGGTGGTGTAGGAGCATTCCTTATCAACATGTGCTCAGGAATCCTGTTCGACTATGCAGCAGAAACTCAAATGGTATTCTTCGGTTTTGAAGGAAAAGAAGCCGGTTACTTCATTATTTTCTGTATCTGTGCCGTAGCCTACCTGATAGCATGGTGTGTGATGAAAGCACTTGTGCCTAAATACAAGCTGATTAAGGTATAATTCCTGAATTATATACCATAAAAAAGTCACAGAGCAAAATTCTGTGACTTTTTTATGGTATATAATCTTCTATTTCTTCAACTCCGGGTAACTGATACGAGTATGATACATTGTTTTCAACTTTTCCTTAAACACGGCTTTTACGGTAGCAATGTCTTTAAATGTAATCGGACATTCCTTGAAATAACCGTCCTGTACCTGACTATCAATAATCTTTTCTACCAAAGCTGAGATGCTTTCTTCTGTGTATTCAGCCAGACTTCGTGAAGCTGCTTCCACTGAGTCTGCCATCATCAAAATGGCCTGTTCCTTCGTAAAAGGATTAGGGCCCGGATAACGGAAAGCTTCCTTATCGACTTCTTCATCGGGATGTTCGTTCTGGTATGAAATATAGAAATACTTGGTCAATCCTTTTCCATGGTGAGTACAGATAAAATCTTTTATTACCAGTGGAAGATTATGTTTATCAGCCAGTCTCATCCCATCAGTTACATGACTGATGACAATCTGTGCACTCTGCTTGTAACTCAACTGGTCATGAGGATTCACGCCTGACTGATTTTCGGTAAAGAAAGCAGGGTTCAGCATTTTCCCAATGTCGTGGTACATGGCTCCCGTACGTACCAGCTGGCTGTTGGCTCCAATACGGTGGGCAGCCGCAGCAGTCAGATTCGCCAGCTGAAGAGAATGCTGGAACGTGCCAGGTGCCACTTCTGACATCTCACGCATCAATTTATTATTGATATTGGATAACTCTACCAACGTAACATTCGAGGTAAATCCGAACATCTTTTCCAGAATAAACAGTAAAGGATAAGTAAACAGCAGCAACAAGCCGTTAATGATAAAATTGACATACATGTGTGTACTCAGCTGCGCCACATCGCTAACGTGTATCAAATCGAGTGCCAAATACATCAATGCATACGTACAAGCCACAATCAGCGCACTGCGCAGCAATTGTGAACGCTGGGAAAGCTCCCTCAGACTATAGATACCAGCCATACCGGCTGCTGTCTGCAACAATATAAACTCATGCGGTGTGCGAAGACAAATCGAACAAAGCAGAATCGTTATGATGTGGGCCACAAACGCCGTTCGTGAATCCAGAAAGATACGAATAATCAGAGGTATCATGGCAAACGGCACAATGTAAACGCTCATAAATGCATGCTCTACCATCACAGAAGACAATACCGGGAAAGCTACAATGATAACAAAAAGCAGGGCCAATGTCCGGTGCTTCTCATAATAGTCATTCCGGAACAAATCCAGATAAATCATGAAGCAACCTATCAGCAACGCCACAAAAAGAGTTTGCCCCAGCAAAGTAAGACGCTTTTCTGTTACCGTTTCACTACGTTTGTTCCACTCTTTCTCCAATGATTTCAGGATATTATACGTATGACTGTCGATAATTTCTCCACGGTCTATGATTTTCTGTCCGTTCATTACAAAACCGTTAGCCCATGACAAATCGGAAAGCAAATCCTGCTTTGCAGCCTCTGATTTAGAAGCATCATAAGAAAGGTTAGGCGCAATATATTCATTCAGATTGCACCGCTGCAGTAACAGTCGATGATAATGTACCGTATCTGAATAAATCAATGTTTCGTATGCCGTTTTAAAGCTATAAAGGTCGCTCACATCCACTTGGTTTGCCGTATTCTTGTCTACCAACTGGATGGAACGTACACTGTCTTTACGCAACTTTTCCCAATCATTTGGCGCAAAGACTCCTTTCTCGTACACTAACTTCAGCAATCGCTCAATATGATGCTGATACGCTGGAGCAGGGATAATACGATGCAAACTATCGGTATATGCTTTCTTAAACTGCTGAATCATCCGGTCGGCTACCGTCTTGTCCATCTGGTAATACGGACTATACAAGCGCATGATACTGTCCTGCTCCCGCTGCACTTCCGCATCATCCTTGTAGATGGGGAAATCGAACGAAGCCTGAAGCAGTCCGTACTTCCAAGGTTTATTAATGTCAAATTGATAATTAAAACGTCCCTCTCGTGGCAGGAAATACACAATTACACACACTGTTACCACGAAAATGGCCAGTTTATATAACAGTCCTTTATAAGAAAACTGTTTCTCAGTTTGTAAACTTTTCATGTTAAAAAGATATTTTGCGTGCAAAATAAGAAAAAAACGGGAAAATTAGATTAATTTTGCGGCGTATTTTTAGATAAAAACCACAATGTCAGAAAGAAAAGTAAGAGTCCGTTTTGCACCAAGTCCCACCGGTGCATTGCATATCGGCGGCGTACGTACCGCTTTGTACAATTATCTGTTTGCTCGTCAGCATGACGGGGAACTGATTTTCCGTATTGAAGATACTGACTCGCACCGTTTCGTTCCGGGTGCTGAGGAATACATTATCGAGTCATTCAAATGGTTAGGCATCCAGTTTGACGAGGGTGTCAGCTTTGGAGGAAACTATGGTCCGTACCGCCAGTCGGAACGCCGTGACATTTACAAGAAATATGTACAGGTGTTGCTCGATAACGGAAAGGCTTACATCGCTTTTGATACACCGGAAGAACTGGAAGCCAAACGTCAGGAAATTCCGAATTTCCAGTATGATGCTTCTACACGTACTTCCATGCGCAACTCTTTGACTCTTCCGAAAGAAGAAGTGGACAAGCTGATTGCAGAAGGCAAACAGTATGTAGTCCGTTTCAAGATTGAACCGAACGAAGACGTACATGTACACGACCTGATTCGTGGAGAGGTAGTTATCAACTCTTCTATCCTCGACGATAAAGTGTTATATAAATCAGCTGATGAACTGCCTACTTACCACTTGGCTAACATCGTTGACGACCATCTGATGAAAGTATCACATGTGATTCGTGGAGAAGAATGGCTGCCTTCAGCTCCGTTGCACGTACTGCTGTACCGTGCTTTCGGCTGGGAAGATACAATGCCTGAATTCGCTCACCTGCCATTGTTGTTGAAACCGGACGGAAACGGTAAACTGAGCAAGCGTGACGGTGACCGTTTGGGATTCCCTGTATTCCCATTGGAATGGCACGACCCGAAAACAGGAGAAGTTTCTTCTGGATACCGTGAATCAGGCTATCTGCCGGAAGCGGTTATCAACTTCCTGGCTTTGTTGGGATGGAATCCGGGTAACGATCAGGAAATCATGTCAATGGATGAACTCATCAAATTGTTCGACTTGCATCGTTGCAGCAAAGCTGGTGCGAAGTTCGACTATGAAAAGGGAAAATGGTTCAACCATGAATATATCTTGATGAAGAGTGACGAAGAAATTGCACAGTTGTTTATGCCGATTCTGAAGGAACATGGAATTGAAGCTCCGATGGATAAGGTAGTTACTGTAGTCGGACTGATGAAAGGCCGTGTAAGCTTTATCAAGGAATTGTGGGATACTTGCAAGTTCTTCTTCGTAGCTCCGACAGAATATGATGAAAAAACAGTGAAAAAACGCTGGAAAGAAGATTCTGCCGAACGCATGACCGAACTGGCTGCACTGCTGGAATCATTGGACGATTTCTCACTGGCTCACCAGGAAGAAGTAGTCATGAAGTGGATTGAAGATAAAGGCTACCACTTGGGTAACATCATGAATGCTTTCCGACTGACATTGGTAGGAGAAGGCAAAGGTCCTCACATGTTTGACATCTCGGCTGTATTAGGAAAAGAAGAAACAGTGGCTCGTATGCGCCGTGCAGTAGAGGTTCTCAAATAAGCTAAGACATGATTTATAATTTTATCATCGCTCTTTATACAAGTGCAGTCAGACTGGCTGCACTTTTTAATAAGAAGGTGGCCCTGATGGTCAAGGGAGAAAAGGAATCTTTTGGCATTCTGGAACAACAGATTGTCCGCGGAGAAAAATACCTGTGGTTTCACGCAGCTTCTTTAGGGGAGTTTGAACAAGGACGTCCGCTGATAGAAGAAATCCGGAAAACCTATCCGCAGTACAAGATTCTCCAGACATTTTTTTCTCCTTCCGGATATGAAGTGCGAAAGAACTATAAAGGGGCTGACATTGTCTGCTATCTTCCGCTGGACACCCCGGGCAACGTAAAGCGTTTCCTGGATTTAGCTCAGCCTTATATGGCCTTCTTCATCAAATATGAATTCTGGCAGAACTACTTAAACGAGCTTCAACGACGGAATATTCCGGTTTACAGCGTGTCTTCCATCTTCCGGAAAGAACAGATTTTCTTCCGCTGGTATGGTCAAAGTTACCGAAAAGTACTGAACACATTTACTCATTTGTTCGTACAAGATGAAGCCTCCGTACAATTACTTCGCACCATCGGTATTACCAACACCACTGTAGTAGGTGATACACGTTTTGACCGGGTATTGGAAATCTGCCGTCAGGCTAAAGAACTTCCATTGGTAGAGAAATTCAAAGGAAACCATACTGCTTTTGTAGCCGGAAGTTCCTGGGGACCGGATGAGGATATTTTCATTCCATATCTCAATGCGCATCCGGAAGTAAAGCTGATCATTGCACCACACGTGATTGATGAAAGCCATTTGAAGGAAATTACCGGTAAACTGAACCGTACCGTAGTACGCTACACACAGGCTACGGAAGAAAAAGTGAAAGAAGCCGACTGCCTGCTGATTGACTGTTTCGGTTTACTGTCTTCCATTTACCGCTACGGAGAAATTGCCTATATCGGAGGTGGATTCGGGGTAGGTATCCACAATGTGCTGGAAGCTGCCGTATATGGTATGCCGGTTATTTTCGGTCCTAACAACAAGCGGTTCCGTGAAGCTCAAGGCTTGCTTCAATGCAAGGGTGGCTTTGAAATACAAGGAGCGGAGGATTTCAAGAAGATTATGGACAACTTCCTGAACAACTATGAAGCTTTGGATAAAGCAGGAAAGAAAGCCGGAAACTATGTACGAGACAATGCCGGTGCATTGGAAAAGATTATTCATACAGTGACTTTATAAGTAGCAGAATCATATAATAAAACGGAGCTGAAGCAAAGAGAATCTATCCCTCTTGCTTCAGCTCCGTTTTCATTATTATCTTCTATTGTTTATTCCTGAGACTTCATCCGTTCTTTCTTATAGTTCTCAAATAGTTCAGATAAAGTTTCCATCGGAATATGCAGCAAATACATTTCCTTGAATACATCGGGTAATACTTGCTGGAGGAAAGCAGCCTTCCGAAGCTCAATAATCTTCTGAGCAGCTCCAGTTGCCACAAAATATCCCAAACCCCGCTTATTGTAAATAATACCCTGAGTCTGCAGATAATCATACGTACGAACTACCGTATTCGCATTCACCTCCACTATTCCTGCATATTCTCGTACCGACAGGATACGTCCTTCTTCTTCATACACTTCCTGAAGAATCTCATCCATGATACGGTCGGCTATCTGCAAATAAATCGGTTTATTCTCTTTAAAAGTCATAGGCGCCACAGTTTTCGTTTAACAACTTCCGAACGAGTAAACAACCGATAAGACAGCCACCAGTTGAACACAGTAAACAGAAGAAAGACAACTGAAATAATGGTCAGCAATCCATTTACAGTCTGAGGAGAATGTGGAGAATGTGGATAATTTTCATCTACTCTTCGAATAAGAAAAGACCATATTCCACTATCTACTGAGCTCGCAAACAAGATTCCTCCTAAAATAGTTACAGCCAAACAAGCCCCTATCGTTTTCAGGAAAGGATGTTTGTACCAGAAACTACCTCCCAAAATAAAAAGTGAATGATTCCACAAGCAGAATATCCATACAAGTAGCTGCATCAGCCACCAGGAATAAACAGGCTCTCCTGTTGCGTCTACCGAAGCATGAGCCCATTTCATGGAAAATACTTCCACCAACATCGGTTGGCTATACACAGTCGGTAAATCAAACAAAGGCAACAACAGATAATGGGTAAGTTCCAAAGCCAGCAAGGCAACCAGAATCATCAACGCAGTGCCTACAGTCACGAATAAAGCACGAGAGAAGAACTTCTCCAATTTCGTAGCTGGCAGCAATAAATAAGAAATACGTTTTTCTTTATTATCCATGCATTTCATGATGCGGGAAGCATAATATATCATTGCCACACTAACCACCATACTAATTATTCCCAACATATTGCCGCAAAATCGCTCAAAAGAATAAACTTCAGGATAGCCTTCTTCCGTCCAGCGTCCTGCCGACCATAAAAAGCCCAACATCGGGAAAAAGCAGGCGGCAAAAATACCCAGCAAACCATAAAGGTTACTTTTCCAGTTTTCTATCAAATCGCGTCGCATGATATGCTGTACACGTGTCATACTAAAAATTGTCTCCATCATGTCGTGTCATTTATTTTTCATTAAAAATCGCTTGTATTTTCTCACGTTCCGTCAGCAGAGCATTAAACAGAAGTTCCAGGTTCAACGGGCTCTCTTCTCCTGCAAGATTGGGCCATATCACACTGTTTCCATGCACAGAGGGCTGCACGAAAAGAGCGTCATCTGTCGGTTCATTCATGCCCTGCTCCGCAAACAACAGTTTATCTGTAATGTCTACTACCGAGCGGTTCAATAGCACTTCATTTCCGTCAATCACTACCACCTGATCCAGCAAACGGTCAATATCCCGTACCTGATGAGTAGATACCACTACCGATTTCTCTTCCGTCATACCTGAAGCTATCACTTTCCGGAATTGACTTTTGGAGGGGATATCCAATCCATTGGTCGGTTCATCCATCAGAAGCAAGGAGGTATTGGCAGCCAGCGCGAAACACATATAAGCCTTTTTCTTCTGCCCCATGGACAACTCTCCCAAATGAATGTCCTCATTCAAATCAAAATCGGCCAGACATGTCCGCAACAACTCCTGGCTGAAACGGGGATAAAACGGTGCATTCACTTTCACAAACTGCTGTAAGCTTAAATTGGGTAAAGTGAATTCTTCCGGAACCAAATACATATCCTCCAAGGTTACCGGTAGACGCTTTTGTACGTCTACCCCTTTCATCCAGACAAAACCACTTTGTGGACGTAACAAGCCACTCATCAAATAAAGTAAAGTAGATTTTCCGGTCCCATTCTTTCCCAAGAGACCAATTACCTTTCCAGCTTCCATTTCCAATGAGAAATCTTGAAAAACGGAAGCTTTCTTTCCATAACTGAAGGTTAACCCTTCGATTTTTATCATAGACGTGTTCATGTTGTAAATAAATTATATTAGCGTATTAGCTTATTAGTACACTGCAAATGTAATTCTTTTTCTTTAATCTACAAGCATCAACAAAACTTTTAACAAATAAAATGAATTATCTCCAATCGATTTAATTCTTAAAATTACAGGAATAGAAGTTATAAGCCCGATGGTTCAGACCCATGTTCCCCGAAACAGGTTTCTTTCCAGGCTAATTTTCGTACGTTTTAAGTGTGTCTGGATGCCCGGTAAAGAATGACTCTCCTTTACGAAGAAAACGGCTCCAGGCGCATTTCTGAAGGTCGCCAGGGTGAGCGGCAAGGGAACAAAGGAAAGCAAGGGGAAAAAGGAAGGAAAGAAGAAACCGTCAGCAGAAGGAAGAAACGGCCTGCCGCGGAAGGAGCAGAAACGGACGCAGGCGCAGACGCACGGAC
>PPYE01342841.1_pt1 | contig 106941 bp, 105 predicted proteins | sample 1559881 | NCBI WGS metagenome assembly PPYE01 (sample SAMN08240022, study PRJNA423297) | Human gut metagenome, whole genome shotgun sequencing project.
ACGCCCGGTTCTTCTACACCCATATGAACAGTGCGGAAACCCACCTGCACAGCAGCCTGGGCAGTGCACCCTACGAATTCGACAGCGTGAACTCCTACCGCAGCCGGATTGGCACCCGCTGGACCCGGAATTATGGAAGCAGCCAGAGCCTGTATGGCGGCCTGGCCTGGGACTACGAGTTCGGCAGCAGTGCCCGGGCAGCCTACCACGATATGCATACCCTGAGCCCCGATGTGAAGGGCAGCAGCGGTATGGTGGAACTGGGCTGGATCAGCAAGGCCAGCAAGGAAAATCCCTGGAGCGCCGATGTACGCGTTACCCAATGGATCGGCAAGCAGAAAGGCACCCAGTTCAGTGTGGGCGCCCAGTACCACTTCTAAAAGGAATAACAAAAAAGAACCCCAGAACCAAAACGGCTCTGGGGTCTTTTTGTGGGCGGTGGGGCCAACTGGCGGCTATTCCTCCTCCAGCTTTTTCAGGACGAAATGGTTTTTGTGGTACTGGAGGATGCCTTCTTTTTGCAGCTTGGACAGTTCGGTGGACATGGCGGCCCGTTCTACGCAGAGATAATCCGCCAGCTGCTGCCGGTCGTAGGGGATGGCAAAGGATAGGCTGCCCTTTTGGAGGACCTGGGAGGACAGGTAGGACAGGAGTTTTTCCCGGGTGGTCCGTTTGCTGAGATGGGTGAGCTTTTCGTTGAAAACCATGGTCTTGCGGCCCAAAATGGCTACCAGGTTTTGAATCAGCCGGTTGTGGAAAGCGCAGGCAGCCTGGCAGGAGGTGAGCAGCCGGCTGACGTTCAGAAACAGCAGTTCGCAGTCCTCTGCGGCCACTACGCTGGCATTCAGCAGACTGCCCGGTACGGCGGCAAAGGGCTCGGCGAAAATATCCCCGGCGCCAATCCGGGTCATAATATGGCGGTGGCCCCACAGGTCTTCCTGGATGGCTATGACGGAGCCGGACAGCACCAGGCCCATTTCCTGGGTGGGTTCCCCGGCCCGGAGAATGTATTCATCGGCTTTTTTCCGGCAGTGCCGGGGGCCCAGGCAGCCCATTAAAATTTTGCTTTCTTCCGGCTTGATGCCTTTAAACAGGGCGTGATTTTGGAGCTTTTTTGTGTAATCTTCCATAATTCCTCCATGTTTGTTTGTTTTCCAACATAAATAATAGTTTCAGTGTACTATACTGATTGCAGAAAAACAAGAAATCCCGTATGATAGGGCGTATTGATAAGCGTTTTATAATGGCAGCAGGTAAGAGGATTTAGGAGGAGAGCAGTATGAAAAAGCAGGTAAAAAACAATGTCAGCTGGGTAGGCTATATCGACTGGGAACTGGAACATTTCCACGGGGACGATTATTCCATCATGAATGGTTCCAGCCAAAATGCCTATCTGATTGAAGAAGAAAAGACCGTGCTGGTGGATACGGTGTGGGCGCCCCATCGGTTCGAATTCGTGGAAAGCCTGAAAAAGGCCGTGAACCTTCACAAGATTGACTTTATCGTCATGAACCATGGGGAAGTGGACCATTCCGGGGCGCTGACGGCCCTGATGGAAGAAATTCCTGGAACGCCCATCTACTGCACCGCCAATGCCGTAAACAGCATCAAGGGCCAATACGGAGACCGGGGCTGGGATTTCCACGTGGTGAAAACCGGGGATTCCCTGGACGTGGGAAATGGCAAGAAACTGATTTTCGTGGAAATGAAAATGCTCCACTGGCCGGATTCCATGGCCACCTATCTCACTGGGGACAACATCCTGTTTTCCATGGACGCCTTTGGCCAGCACTTTGCCGTAGAAGAAATGTTCAATGACAAAGCCAACCAATGCCTCCTGATGAAGGAAGCCATGAAATACTACGCCAACATTCTGAATCCCTTCTCTCCGCTGGTGACCAACAAGCTGAAGGAAATTGCCGGCCTGGGCATCCAGATTGATATGATTGCCCCTGCCCATGGGGCCATTTGGCGGGACAACCCTCTGCAGATTGTGGAGAAATACGGCCAGTGGGCTGCCCAGTACCAGGAAAACCGGGTGACCATTGCCTACGATACCATGTGGGAAGGTACTACCAAGCTTGCCCACGAAATCGCCCGGGAAATTGCCCGCCAGAGCCCGGATACGGTGGTGAAGCTGTTCAACATTGCCAAGTCGGACAAGAACGAAGTGATGACGGAAGTATTCAAATCCAAGGCCATTGCCGTAGGCTTTCCCACGGTGAGCAACGACATTCTCTCCAGCGTTTCCGGCTGGCTGGCCTTCCTGAAGCAGCTGAAATTCAAGAACAAGAAAGGCGCTGCGTTTGGCTGCTATGGCTGGAGCGGGGAAAGCGTCAAGATCCTCAAGGAAAAACTGAAGGACGCTGGCTTTAAGGTGGTAGAGCCGGAAGTGAGATCTCAGTGGAACCCGGCGGAAGAAGATTTTGCCAAGGTGCCGGCCCTGGTGAAAGCCCTGCTGGAGTAGGCCCGGACTAGTTGCCGCAGAACCCTGGGAAAAACCAAATACCCAAATAAGTACACCTGCATTCTGGTGCTGCCGCTGGCGCCCAGGGTGCAGGCTTTTTCACAACTGCTGGGGGAACCTTTCTGGGATTTTTATTGTAGTTTTTCCAACTTCTGTAGTATAATATTTTACATACATGTCAAGAGTGTAACATAAGGAGGATGCAGAGGATGCATACATTTAGCACGGACCTGGGAGGAAGAACTCTCACGATTGAAACCGGCAAAATTGCCAAGCAGGCCAATGGTTCTGTATTGGTGCGTTACGGCGATACGGCTGTAGTAGTGGCCGTCACCGGGACGGATACCCCTCGGGAAGGCGTTGACTTTTTCCCGCTGACGGTGGACTTTGAAGAAAAGATGTACGCCGTGGGCAAGATTCCCGGAGGCTTTTTACGGAGAGAAGGACGCCCGGCAGAAACGGCCATCCTGACTTCCCGTCTGATTGACCGCCCCATTCGTCCCATGTTCCCGGAAGGCTACCACAACGACGTACAGATTGTGGCCACTGCCGTTTCCGTGGATCCCGACAATGCTCCGGACATTCCGGCTATGATTGGTGCTTCCTGCGCCCTGTCCATTTCCGATATTCCCTTCGAAGGCCCCATTGCAGGTGTTCGGGTGGGCCTGATTGATGGCCAGTTCATCGTGAACCCCACGGTAGAACAGGCTGCGGTCAGCGAAATGAACCTGTGTGTGGCTGGTACCAAGGATGCCATTTTGATGGTAGAAGCTGGTGCCAAGGAAGTTTCTGAAGAAACCATGCTGGACGCCATTTGGTTCGCCCATGGGGAAATCAAGAAACTGGTTGAATTCCAAGAAAAAATTCAGGCTGAAGTGGGCAAACCCAAGATGGAAGTGCCCGTTTACACGCCTCCTGCTGAACTGGTGGAAGAAATCCGCCTGTACGGCGAAGACAAACTGAAGGCTGCCCTGATGGATGCGGACAAGCTCCATCGGGAAAAAATGGTGGATGAAGTAAAAATGGAAATCGCTGAACATTTCAGCGAACTGTATCCGGACAACGCCGTAGATGTAGCCTACATTACCCAAAAGCTCATCAAAGCGGTAGTGCGCCATACCATTTCCGTGGACAAGATTCGTCCCGATGGCCGTGCTTTGGATGAAGTACGTCCCATCAGCTGTGAAGTAGGTCTTCTGGCTCGGCCTCATGGCTGCAGCCTGTTCACCCGTGGACAGACCCAGGTACTGAACTGCCTGGCTCTGGCTCCCCTGCGGGAAGCCCAGACCTTGGACGGACTGGGTACCGAACTGGTAAAACGGTACATCCATCACTACAACTTCCCGCCCTACAGCGTAGGCGAAACCAAACCCCTGCGTTCCCCGGGCAGACGGGAAATTGGTCACGGCGCCCTGGCAGAACGGGGTCTGCTGCCGGTAATCCCTTCTGAAGAAGAATTCCCGTACACCATTCGGCTGGTATCTGAAGTGCTGGAATCCAACGGTTCCTCCTCCATGGCCAGCGTCTGCGCCAGCACCCTGTCCCTGATGGATGCCGGCGTGCCCATTAAGGCTCCGGTTTCCGGCGTAGCCATGGGTCTGGTCAAGGAAGGCGAACACTTCACCATCCTCACCGATATCCAAGGGCTGGAAGATGCGCTGGGCGATATGGACTTTAAGGTTGCTGGTACTGCCAAAGGCATTACCGCCATCCAGATGGATATCAAGATTGACGGCATCAACAAGGAAATCTTCCAGCAAGCCCTGGCCCAAGCCAAAAAAGGCCGTGCCTTCATCCTGGGCAAGATGCTGGAATGCATCTCCGAACCCCGCAAGGAACTGAAGAAGTACGCTCCCAAGATTACCACCCTGAAGGTGAACCCGGACAAGATCAAAGATATCATTGGACCTGGGGGCAAGGTAATCAAGAAGATTGTGGAAGAAACGGGTGCCAAGATCGATATCGAAGACGATGGTACTGTTTACATTGCAGCCGTGAACTCCGAATCTGCTGACAAGGCCATTGCCACCATCAAAGGCATTACTGCTGAACCGGAAGTGGGCAAGATCTACACCGGTAAGGTAACCCGCATCATGAACTTCGGCGCATTTGTGGAATTCATGCCCGGCCGTGAAGGTCTGGTACACATTTCCCAACTGGCCAAGGAACGGGTGGAAAAGGTGGAAGACGTGGTCAGCGTCGGCGACGAAATCGTCGTGAAACTGGTGGAAATCGACAGCAAGGGCCGGATGAACCTGTCCAGAAAAGCTGCTCTGTAAGTTTAGACAAAAAAGACTTCCTGGAACTCCGTAAGGAGCGCCAGGAAGTCTTTTTGCGTAAGAAGGGGCAGGGAAGGGGACTGCTGACAAAGCGTCCTAAAAATGGTAGAATTATAAAGATAGCCCTGTTTTCAGGGTATGGGAAAGAAAAACAGGGAACGGCGTTCCCTATCAGCTGGTATAAAGGAGTAGGAATATGCGTGTAAATGGCAGCGGCGGCAGTTTTGTGCAGCAGGCTTTTCAGATTCCCCTGGAGGCTGCCTGGCAGCTGGGGCTTATGGTCATTGCCGATATGGGCATTGAGGCAGAAAGCCAGGACGATCAGCAGCATCTGTTTTCTGGGTCCCTGCTGACGGAAGAAAAAAGCTTTCTGTTTGGCCGGCCCAAGCGGAAATTCGTGACGTTTGCGGTGCAGCCGCTGGAGGAGGGCTGCCAGGTGATTGTGGACATCCACAAAAAACACCTGGAGGTGTACAGCCTGACGCCCCAAAACCGGGAAACCAAGCAGTTCATGGAGCTGTTCCAGCAGAAGGTGGACGCCTATCTGCACCAGCGGATCTGCAGCCGGTGCGGTCAGGCCGTGGCAGTGGGCATGGCCTTTTGCCCCTACTGCGGGCAGAAGCTGGACTAGGGCAGAAGGGTAGGCGCAGCCCAAACTGCGCAACAAAAAAGGACCAGTTGTCAATGACAACTGATCCCTCAGCTTTATAGCTTAGATGGCGCGGGTTACCTTGCCGGAACGTAAGCAGCGAGTGCAAACGTTGATGCTTTTTACTTCACCGTCTACCACCGCTTTAACCTTTTGTACGTTAGGTTCCCAAGAACGTTTTACATGTCTATTGGAATGGCTGACGTTGTTACCGGACAGCTCACCTTTGTTGCAGATTTCACAGATGCATGCCATGGTCCCACCTCCTTCTAGTTATAAGGCAATGCTTTACATTTTTTTAAATCAGTGTATCTATTCTAACATATACGCTTAGTTTTATGCAAGTATATTTTCAGCAAGAGGAGAGAAAAAAGATGTGGTGGCAGGAACCCATTACCAAATTAAAAGGCATCGGGCCCAAAAAAGCCCTGGAATTCGAAAACTTGAACATACAAACCATTGGGGATCTGCTGAACCATTTTCCCCGGCAGGGCTGCTACCTGGACTATTCCCATGTAAAAACCATCAAGGAATTGACCACGGACGGGGAAATGCAGCTGTTCAAGGGACGGATTGTCCGGCTGAACCAGCGGCGCAGCGCCCGGAATATGAAATACGCCACGGTTACCGTAGGGGACGACACGGGCTTTGCGGAAGTGATGCTGTTCGGACCCCAGGTGTACGGGGTGCGGTTTTTGAAAAACGGGGAGGAGGTACTGGTCATCGGCAAGGTGACCCAGGGCCGCACGGCCAAAAGCGTGACCAATGCTTCCCTGTCGGCGGTAAAGGAGGAGCAGCAGGCGGCGCCTGGGATTTTGCCCACCTATGCCCTCACCGGCGGCCTGAGCCAGAACCAGGTGCGCAGCGCCGTAAAGCAGGCCCTGGCTTTGGCCAAAAAGGAACTGCCCGAGTGCCTGCCGGCGCCCATTATGGAGAAATACCATTTTCTGGGTCGCTACGAAGCCCTGCGGAACATCCATTTTCCCAGTTCTCCCAAACGCCTGGACGAGGCTACCCGGCGCTTTGTTTTTGAGGAACTGTTCTTTCTCCAGTGCGGGCTGCTGCACCACCGGACGAAAATCAAACAGGAAAACAGCGGCATCAAAATGAGCCCCAACGGAAAGCTGTGGCTCCAGGTGAAGCACAACCTGGGGTTTGAGCTGACCGCCAGCCAGAAAAAGGCCTGGCAGGAAATTGACGACGATATGCAGGGCACGGAACCCATGAACCGGCTGGTCCAGGGGGATGTAGGCTCCGGCAAAACGGCGCTGGCCCTTCTGGCCATGGCCAAGGCCGTGGAAAATGGCTACCAGACCTGCCTGATGGCGCCTACGGAAATCCTGGCAGAGCAGCACTACAAGGAAATGCAGAAGGTGCTGGAACCGGCGGGCATCCATACGGCCCTGCTTACCGGCAGCCTGAGCGCCAAGCAGCGCCGGGAAGTGCTGGAAGGCCTGGCGGACGGCAGCATCCAGGCGGTGGTGGGCACCTACGCCCTGATTCAGGACGCAGTGGTGTTCCAGTCCCTGGCTCTGGTCATCACCGACGAGCAGCACCGGTTTGGGGTGGCCCAGCGGGCCAAGCTCCAGGACAAGTCCACGGCGGCGCCCCATGTGCTGATCATGACGGCCACCCCCATTCCCCGGACCCTGGCCCTGACGGTGTACGGGGATTTGGACGTTTCCCTGATGAAGGGGCTGCCCCCGGGCCGTAAACCCGTCCAGACCCTGTGCTATACCGAAGATATGCGCCCCGGGGTCTACAAGGGGCTGATTCACCAGATCCGGCAGGGCCACCAGGGCTACGTGGTGTGTCCTCTGATTGAGGAATCGGAAGGGGTGGACGCCAAGGCCGCCTCGGAGCTCTACGACGAGTTGACCCAGACCTATCTCAAGGGGATTCCCTGCGGTCTGCTCCACGGCCGGCTGAAGGCGGAGGAAAAGGACCAGGTGATGGAGGACTTCGTCAAGGGCAAAACCAAGGTGCTGATTACCACCACGGTGGTGGAGGTAGGGGTGAACGTACCCAACGCCACCCTGATGATTATCGAGGGTGCGGACCGGTTCGGCCTGGCCCAAATGCACCAGCTCCGGGGCCGGGTAGGCCGGGGCAGCGCCCAATCCTACTGCGTGCTGCTGACGGCTTCCCAGAATCCGGTGACCCTGGAACGGCTCCAGATTATGCGCACCTGCAGCGACGGCTTTCTCCTGGCAGAAAAGGACCTGGAGCTCCGGGGCGCTGGCCAATTCTTCGGACTGCGTCAACATGGGTTGTCGGACCTTTATATAGCTGATATACTACGAGATGCAGATACTTTGGTGGAAGCCCGGAAAGCAGCCCTTTGGGCCATGCACGACCCCGAGACGGCGGCTTTTGTGGAAAATGCTGCGGCCACCACCCAGTTTGACGGACGTTTTGACCGGATTTTCAATGCCTAGGCGGCAGCCTTCGCCTATAAATGCACAGCCACCTTCCTTGCAGGCGCCTTTGGCCCTGCACAACCTGACCCTAGAAAGCAGGCGCTTATGACCCCAGACCAAGATCCCAGTACCCTACCTCAAAAGAATAAAAGCAAGGACCACTGTGAAGCCCGGGTTTTTAAATTCATTGCCTTTGCAGCCCTGGTTCTGCTGCTGTATCTCATCAATGTGCTTGACCCCACCTTTTATGGCCACGTGTTCCACCTGGTGAAAGGCGGGGACATGGAAGAAGCCGTGTGCTTTCTCCGTTCCTATGGCCCCTGGGCCATTGTCATCAGCTTTTTCCTGGACGTGTTCATCAATGCGGCGGGCTTTCTGCCCTCCATTTTCATGTCTACTGCCAACGGAGTGGTGTTTGGCCTGCCCATTGGCATTACCATTTCCTGGGCGGCGGAGTCCGTGGGCGTAATCATTTCCTTTCTGATTATGCGCTACTTTCTCCGGGCCACAGCAGAAAAGGTCATTATCAAAAGCAACAACCTGAAGAAAATCGATGACATGAGCAGCGACAAAGGCCTGGTGGTCATGGCCCTGGCCAGGACTCTGCCCTATTTTCCGTCGGGGATTCTTACCTGCCTGGGGGCCATCAGCCGGATGAGCCTGCGGGATTATGTGATTGCCACTTTTCTCGGAAAATTTCCCTCCACCTTTTTGGAAGTGGTGGTGGGCCACGATATCGTCAACTTTCATGAGCATATGCACCGGTTGGCCATTCTCACCACCCTGGTGGTGCTGGCCTACGGCACCCTGCTCTATGTCCAATACAAACGGCACAAAAAGCCCAAAGCCTGAAGAACGTCCTCTGGCAGAACTGCTGCTGGAGGGCTTTTTTGTTTACCGAAAAACTTTTTTGTGTATCTTTCCTTACAAAAATTCCTGTTATTTGAAGAAAATTCAGAACTTTACCCGGTCTTTGCAGGAAAAGGGCCCACTGCACCCGAAAAAAGTCATCAGATGTTTGTGATTACCGATTAAGGGGGGCTTATTGTGAAAGAGTATACAGGCGATAAAATCAGAAACGTAGCAATCGTGGGACACGGCGGAGCCGGGACCACTTCCCTGACGGAAGCACTGCTGTATCGCAGCGGGTCCATCAGCCGGATGTGCAAGGTGGAAGACGGCCAGACCACCACGGACTTTGAACCGGAAGAAATCAAGCGGGGCGTTTCTGTCAGCGCCACCTTGGCCCCGGTGGAATGGCGGGACGTGAAGATCAATTTCATTGATACCCCGGGCTTTGCCGACTTTGTAGCCGAGGTAAAGGGTGCTTTCCGGGCTGTGGACAGCGTGCTGATTGTGGTCAGCGCCACCAGCGGTGTCCAGATTGGCACGGAGCAATGCTGGAAACTGGCGGAAGAAGCGGGGCTGCCCCGGCTGATTTTCGTCAACAAGATGGACCGGGAAAACGCGGACTACGACAATATCCTGAACAACCTGCGGGCCAAGATCGGCAAGGAAGTACTGCCCCTGGAACTGCCCCTGGGCAAGGAAGAAAATTTCTGCGGCGTCATTGACGTGTTCAATATGAAGGCCTATCGGGGCAACGGCAACGGAGCGGACGAAATCGAAGTGCCGGACGATATGAAGGCCTGGGTGGAAGACGCCCACAGCAAGATGGTGGAAGCTGCGGTGGAAGCCGATGATGCGGTAATGGAACGGTACCTGAACGGGGAAGACATTTCGGACGAGGACATTATGCGCTGCCTGGTAAAGGGCATCCGCCAAGGAATGATTTTCCCGGTGCTCTGCGGTTCCGCCTATAAGAACATCGGTCTGGGCCGCTGCCTGAACGCCGTGGTGGACTACACCTTCCCGGCCATTTTGAACGACTTCATTGTAAAGGATGTTAAGACCGGCGAAGAAGAAATCAAGGACTCCAACGCAGCCATGGCAGCCCTGGTGTTCAAGACCACCTCCGATCCCTTTGTGGGCCGGCTCAGCTTTGTCCGGGTGTTCTCCAGCACCATCAAGAAGGACAGCACCGTGTACAACGCCAGCCGGGAAGAAAACGAAAAGGTGACGGGTATCTTTACCCTCCGGGGCAAGACCCAGATTCCCATGGACCAGATTGTGGCCGGGGATATTGGGGTGCTCTCCCGCCTGCAATTTACGGCTACCGGGGATACCCTGAGCGACCCCAATGTGCCGGTCCTGTTCCCGCCCATTGATTTCCCGCTGCCCATGTACAGCCGGGCCATCTACCCCAAGAAGAAGGGGGACGAGGACAAGATTGCTTCCGCCCTGACCAAGATGACGGAAGAAGATCCTACCATTATTGTCAGCCGGAACCCGGTGACCAAGGAAACCCTGATCAGCGGCATGGGGGACCAGCATCTGGAAATCATTATGGAACGGATGCAGCGGAAATTCGGTGTGGAAGCTGACCTGAAGGCGCCCATTGTGGAATACCGGGAAACCATCCGGGGCAGCGCCGACGCGGAAAGCAAGTACAAGAAACAAACTGGCGGCCACGGCCAATACGGCCATGTGGTCATCAAGATGGAACCCCTGCCTCCGGGAAGCGGCTTCGTCTTTGAGGATAAGATTTTTGGCGGGGCCATTCCCCATCAATATATTCCTGCGGTGGAAAAGGGCATGAAGGAATCCATGAAACACGGTATCCTGGCCGGCTATCCGGTGGTAGACCTGAAAATCAGCCTGCTGGACGGTTCCTACCATACGGTGGACTCCTCGGAAATGGCCTTTAAGGTGGCTTCCCACCAGGCCTTCCAGAAGGCCGCCGAACAGGCCAAGCCGGTGCTTATGGAGCCCTATTATAACCTGAACGTGTACTGCGACGAACGGATGACCGGGGACGTGATTTCCGACCTGAATGGCAAACGGGGCCGGATTCTGGGCATGCAGACCCTGGAAGATGGCCGGGCCTGCGTCAACGCCCAGGCTCCCTATGCCGAGGTGTTGGACTACGCCGTGGACCTGCGGGCCCTGACCCAGGGCACGGGCTCCTTCGAGATGAAGTTCGACCATTACGAAGATGTTCCGCCCAAACTGGCAGAAAAAATTATTGCGGAAAGTAAGCAGGAAAAAGCCTAACCATTAGCGAATAAGAATAGTGTCACGAAGGCGGCAGTTTGCAGGTGTAGGGGCCTGGACTGCCAGGGGATCCTCCGGCGTGCCCAAAACAGGCAGGCCGGAGGAGCTTCGGGACAACCGCTGTTCTTATAGTGAACAACAACCGAAAAACCGCTTTCTGTGCCGGCAGCGCTGCTGTACCGGGACAGGGGGCGGCTTTTTGGCGTTTGGACCGAAAAATCCTGGAAAACGGAGAAAATTCTGAAAAGTGCCACGTGTTGCGTAAACGGTAAAAATATCCTATAATCAAAATGAATTGCACCGTATTTCAATCTGTCCAATCATGGGGGAGTTCAAACTAAATGAAAAATATTGACCAAGAATGTATCAACACCCTGCGTTTTTTGTCCATTGATGAAGTTCAGGCCGCCAATTCCGGCCATCCGGGCCTGCCCCTGGGCACCGCGCCCCTGATGTACACCCTTTGGGACCGCTTCATGAAATATAATCCCAAGAACCCCAGCTGGTTCAACCGGGACCGTTTTGTCCTGTCTCCCGGCCACGGCAGCGCACTTTTGTATGCTATGCTCCATGTGGCTGGCTATGACCTGTCTATTGAAGACCTGAAAGCCTTCCGGCAATGGGGTTCCCGGACTCCGGGCCATCCGGAATATGGCGTTACCGCCGGCGTGGACGTTTCCACCGGTCCTCTGGGCCACGGCTTTGCCATGGCAGTGGGTATGGCTATGGCAGAAGAAATGCTGGCTGCCCGCTACAACAAGGAAAACTTCCCGGTGGTGGACCACTATACCTTCGGCATTACCTCCGACGGGGACCAGATGGAAGGGGTGGCTTCTGAAGCTGCTTCCCTGGCTGGTACCCTGGGCTTGGGCAAATTGATTTTCTTGTACGATGACAACCACATTACCATTGAAGGTAATACGGAAATTGCTTTCCGGGAAAATGTGGGCGCCCGCTTTGCCGCTTACGGCTGGCAGGTGCTGAGAGTGGATAATTCCGAGGACGTGGAAGCCCTGCAAAAGGCCGTGGAAGAAGCCAAGGCCGATACCAAGCATCCGTCCCTGATCATCGTCAAGACCCATATCGGGTTTGGCAGCCCCCGGCAGGATATGGCCAGCGCCCACGGCGAACCCCTGGGCGAAGACAATGTGGCCAAAACCAAGGAAGCCGCTGGCTGGGACAGCAGCAAATTCTTCTACGTGCCTGATGAGGTCAAGGCGCATTTTGACGCCAAAATTCCGGACTGCCAGAAGAACGAAGCCGACTGGAACCAACTGGTTATCGACTACGCCAAGGCCTATCCGGAACTGGCCCAGGAACTTACCGACCGGATTAACGGAAAAATGGACCTGGATGTGAAAGAGCTGATGAAGGTCTTTGCGGATGCCACTTCTGTAGCTACCCGCAGTGCTTCCGGCACCCTGCTGCAAACCCTGTCCGACCAGCTGCCCGCGCTTATTGGCGGTTCTGCTGACCTGGGTCCTTCCAACAAGACCGAAATGAAGAACAAGGGCTTCTTCTCTGCAGAAGACCGGACCGGCCGGAACATCCATTTCGGCATCCGGGAACACGCCATGGGCTGCATTGTCAACGGCCTGTGCCTCCACGGAGCCATCCTGCCCTTTGGCGCTACCTTCCTGGTGTTCTCCGACTTTATGCGCCCGGCTGTAAGAATGGCCGCCCTGATGGGTATCGGCAGTATGTTCGTGTTCACCCATGACAGCATTTTCGTAGGGGAAGATGGTCCTACCCATGAACCCATCGAGCAAACCATGAGCCTGCGGCTGATTCCCAACGTATCCGTTTTCCGTCCGGCTGACGCCCTGGAAACGGCCGTTGCCTGGAAAGCCGCCTGCGAAAACCGCAAGCAGCCCACCTGCCTGATGCTCACCCGGCAGAACCTGCCTGTGCTCCACGACTATGCAAAGGTGATTGCCAAGAACGCCGCCAAAGGCGCCTATGTGCTGAGCCCGTCCCCCCGGGACAAGGTGAAAGCCATTCTGCTGGCTACCGGCAGCGAAGTACATCTGGCCCTGGCCGCTCAGGCTGCCCTGGACAAGGAAAAAATCGGCGTAACGGTGGTTTCCATGCCCAGCTGGGATAAGTTCGACGCCCAGGACGAAGCCTACCGGAAGAAGGTCCTGCCCAAGGATACGCCGGTCATTGCTTTGGAAGCTGGGGTCAGCCTGGGCTGGGCCCGCTACACCGGCAGTGAGAAACGGGTGCTGGGCATTGACCGCTTTGGAGCCTCCGCTCCGGGCAAGACCGTTTACGAAAAGTTTGGCTTTACCGTGGACCATGTGGTAGAAATGGTAAAGAAAGTTAAATAAGATTTGTCTTCCTTGGCATCAAAGGAAACTGGTAAAGAAGCGCTGTATGGATTTCCTTTCCTGCGGCGCTTCTTTTTTGGAAAAGAGGCGCGCTGATGTTTCACTTATTAACCATTGCCGGATCCGATTCTTCCGGCGGGGCCGGCATCCAGGCCGACCTGAAATCGTTTGCAGCCCATGGCTGCTTTGGCATGAGTGTGATTACTTCCGTAACGGCCCAGAATACCACCGGCGTTACGGCCATCCAGAATATTGACCCGGAAGTGGTGGCCGCCCAGATTGATGCGGTATTCACGGACATCCGGGTGGACGGGGTGAAAATCGGCATGGTTTCCACGTCCCCCATTATCCGCACCATTGCGGAAAAAATGCGCCAGTACAAGCCCAAGGTCCTGGTGGTGGATCCGGTGATGGTAGCCACCTCCGGTGCCTACCTGCTGGAAAAGGACGCCCGGACGGATTTGATCGAAGACCTGCTGCCCCTGGCGGACCTGATTACCCCCAACATGATGGAAGGGGAAGTGCTGTCCGGGCTGACCATCCGCAGCAAGGCGGATATGGAAAAGGCGGCGGCCATCATCCTGGAAAAGGGCGCCAAGGGCGTTCTCTTAAAGGGCGGCCATTTGGCCCAGACGGCCGATGATTATCTTTTGACCCGGGACGGGGGCAAGTGGTTTGACGGCCCCCGGTACGATAACCCCAACACCCATGGTACAGGGTGCAGCCTGTCTTCTTCTTTGGCAGCGGACCTGGCCAGCGGGATGACGATGGAGCAGGCCGTCCGGGAAGCCAAGGACTACGTGGCCCTGGGCATCAAAAACGGTCTGCCGGTGGGCCACGGCCACGGCCCCATCCATCACTTTGTAACCATGTTCAAGAAGGCCGGGCTGGAATGATGGAAGACCTGCTGGCCGAGTTTTCGGTAATCAGCGGCCAGGTCCGGGAGCGGCGGCCGCTGCTGCACCACATTACCAATTACGTCACCGCCGGCTTCTGTGCTGATGCAGGCCTTGCCCTGGGAGCCCTGCCCATGATGACGGACGCCCCGGAAGAAGTGGAAGCCGCAGCCCGCCGGGCGGACGCCCTGGTGTGCAACCTGGGTACCTTCAGCACTAGCCATTATGAGGCCATGGAAAGAGCCATGGGGGCGGCCCGGGAAGGCGGGGTGCCCATTCTCCTGGACCCGGTAGGGGTCATGACGGTGGACTGGCGGAAACAGGCAGCCCTCAAACTTTTGCAGGGCGGGGTGACGGTGCTCAAGGGCAACGGCGCCGAAGGCCGGGCTCTCTTGGACTGGCGCCAGGGAAAGGGCAAAGGGGTGGACGCAGGACTGGAAACCCAGCCGGGCCTATTGGCCAAAGCCCTGGCTCGGACCTATCATTGTGTGGCGGTAATTACCGGTCCGGTGGACGCCCTCAGCGACGGAAAACGGATACTCTATGCCCGGAACGGGTCGGCGCTGCTTTCCCGGATTACCGGGGCAGGGTGCATGACCGGCACCGTTATGGGAGCCGGCATTGCCGTGGCGGAGTCGCCGCTGGCAGGTGCCCTGTGGGGGCTAACCCTGATGAACGTGGCGGCGGAAGCGGCCCAGGTGAACTGCCCGGGACCGGGAACTTTCCGGGCCCGGCTGATGGATGCCCTATACCAGGAAAACGGCCTGACGCTCCAGCAGAAATTTCGGGGGGAAGAACAACGTGACGAAGAAAATCATTGATTACAGCGTATATTTGGTGACGGATACCCATTGCCTGAAGGGCCGGGATTTTTACGCCGCCGTGGAAGAAGCCCTGAAGGCCGGGGTAACCCTGGTCCAGCTCCGGGAAAAGGAGGCCTCCTGGGAAGAACTGCTGGCCAAGGGAAAACGGGTGAAAGCCCTGTGTGACCGCTATGGGGTACCCCTGCTGATTGACGATAATATTGCAGCGGCCAAGGAAATCGGCGCCGCCGGGGTCCATTTGGGCCAGGAGGACGCCGCCATCGAAAAGGCCCGGCAGGAACTGGGACCGGACGCGGTGGTGGGCATCTCCGCCCACAATGTGGCGGAAGCCACCGAGGCCCAGCGCCGGGGTGCGGACTACCTGGGAGCAGGAGCCCTGTACCCTACGGGCAGCAAAAAGGACGCCAAACTGCTGCCGGCCCAGACTTTCCGGGCTATTGTGGCCGCAGTCCAGATTCCTGTGGTGGGCATTGGGGGCATCCACGAGGACCAGTACGCCCAGGTTTTGGAACTGGGGGCCAGCGGCTGTGCCATGATCAGCGGTATTTTGGGGGCAGCGGACATTACCGCCACCGTAACCCGGCTGAAGGCGTTGTACGCCGCCCGCCGCTAAAGGAAGGTGCCTATGGCAGGAAACAAAGAAGCGGAAGCTCTGGGCCGCAAGGTCCTGGAGCTTTTTACCTACAGGATTACCGATGAGATTTTCCAGTTCATCGAGAAACACCCGGAGCTCCTGGAGCAGTACCGGGAAGCGGTGAAAAACAGCTCTGCCCATGGGGTCAACGCCGTTTTGGGAAAGATGATCACCGAAGCCTATGACCTGGAAAACCTGAACAAGGAAACCAATCCGGAGTCCAAACTGCTGAAAAAGTACACCCGGCACGGGGTCCGCTGGGATAAGGACAGAACCCGGCGCATGGCCAAAAAAGTCATGTACGGCGGGGAGGACCTGTTCTCCGGGGAGACCAAACGCCGGGAGACGCCGGTGAAGAAGGACGAAAACCAGGAGAAAACCGGGTTTGTGGAAGAAAGTTTGTTTAGCCTGGAAAAAACTGAGCCTGTCAAGTAAAAATGCTTGACAGGCTTGTGCCATTATAGTAGAATAAGCGTCGGTGATACCATGCAGGATGATGAATTGACAAAAAAGATCCGGTTTGGCCGGCTCTACGATATGTACGGCGGTCTGCTGACCGAAAAGCAGCAGGCTGTGATGGAGCAGTACTTTTACGATGACCTCTCCCTGGGAGAGATTGCGGAAAGCTGCGGCATCAGCCGCCAGGCAGTGTACGATCTGCTGCGGCGGGTAGAACAGACCCTGGAAAAATATGAATCCAAATTGCAGCTGCTGCATGGCGCCCAGGATACCCGGTTCAAGCTCCGGGGAGCCCTGTCGCTGCTGGAAGCCTGCAAGTCCGACGGCTTAACCGACCCACGTCTGGAAGAAGTCCGGACCATCTTGCAGAGTTTGATTGACGAAGGCAGGTAACTATGGCTTTTGAAATATTAACCGATAAATTGACGGCTGCCATCCAAAAGCTGCGCGGACAAAAGACCGTATCCGAACAGGATTTGAAGGATACCCTCCGGGAAGTCCGGCTGGCTCTGTTGGAGGCCGATGTAAACTTCAAGGTCGTCAAGGAATTTACAGCAAAAATCAAGGAGCGGGCCCAAGGGCAGCAAGTGGACCCCAGCCTGACTCCTGGCCAATATATTGTAAAGATTGTTCATGAAGAACTGATCAATCTGCTGGGCGGCACCCAGAGCAAACTGGCCGTGTCTCCCAACCCGCCCACCATTATTATGCTGGCGGGCCTGCAGGGCGCTGGTAAGACCACTACGGTGGGTAAGTTGGCCAACTACCTGCGGAAAAATGGCAAAAAGCCCCTGATGGTGGCTGGGGACGTGTACCGTCCTGCTGCTATCACCCAGTTGGAGGTCATTGGCAAACAGCTGGACATGCCGGTGTTTACCCTGGGCGACAAGGTTTCCCCGGTGGAAATTGCCAAGGAAGCCCTGAAGCGGGCCAATGCCCTGTTGTGCGACACGGTAATCATCGATACCGCCGGCCGTCTCCACGTGGACGAAACCCTGATGAACGAGCTGAAGGACATGAAGGAAGCCGTACATCCCGACGAAATCCTTTTGGTGGTGGACGCCATGACCGGTCAGGACGCCGTTACGGTGGCTGATGCCTTTAACCAGGCACTGGGCATTACGGGCCTGATTGTGACCAAACTGGACGGCGACGCCCGGGGCGGTGCGGTTCTCAGTGTGAAGGCAGTGACCAACTGCCCGGTAAAATTTGTGGGTATGGGCGAAAAGCTGGATGCTTTGGAACCCTTTTATCCTGATAGAATGGCTTCCCGGATTCTGGGCATGGGGGATGTGCTCTCCCTGATTGAAAAAGCCCAATCCGCCTTTGATGAAAAGGAAGCCCAAAAGCTGGCTGAGCATCTGAAAAAGAATGAATTTACCCTGGACATGTTCCTGGACCAAATGAAACAGGTCAAGAAACTGGGCTCCCTGGAATCCATTCTCAGCCTGATCCCCGGCATGGGGAAAATCAGCAAGCAGTTGGAAGGGGTGGACCTGGACGGCAAGGAAGTACGCCGCCTGGAGGCCATTATCACTTCCATGACTGCCGAAGAACGGCGCAATCCCCGGATTATCAACGGGTCCCGCCGGAAACGCATTGCAGCCGGCTGCGGCCAGCGGGTACAGGATGTCAACCGCCTGCTGAAGCAGTTTGAGGAAAGCAAGAAGCTGATGAAAACCATGCAGGGCATGAACAAGTATGCACGGAAGGGACGCTTTAAGCTCCCCTTCCTGCAATAAACAAATTCTTTTAAGGAGGTGAATCTTGTGGCAGTTAAAATCCGTCTGAAACGTATGGGTGCTAAGAAAAGCCCCTTCTACCGTATCGTTGTTGCCGACGAACGCGCTCCGCGTGATGGCCGCTTCATCGAAACCGTAGGTACCTATGATTCCACTGTTGATCCCGCAGTGATCAATATTGATGAAGAAAAGGCTCTGGCTTGGATGCTGAAAGGTGCTCAACCCACCGACACGGTTTGTTCCATGTTCAGCAAACAAGGCCTGATGGCTAAACTGGCTGGCGAAAAGGCTGGTAAATAAGGAGGTTGACTATGAAAGAGATAGTTGAAGTCATTGCTAAGGCTATCGTCAATAATCCCTCCGAGGTCCAAGTGGAGGAGGAGAGAAACGGTTCTTCCGTAATCCTCAAACTCCACGTGGCACCTGAAGATATGGGTAAAGTGATCGGCAAGCAGGGCCGCATTGCCAAGGCTATCCGCCTGGTGATGAAAGCTGCTGCCACCCGTGAAAACGTAAAAGTAATCGTAGACATTGATTAATGGAAGAGCAGCCCCTGTATTGCAGGTGATGCTCTTCTTTAGTCAGGAGACATGACGCGGATCCCGGCGCCCTGGCGTCAGGGGTTCAGTAAGGTGGATACTATGGATAAAATGATCGTCCGGGTACCGGTTGGCATCAAAGCCAAGGTGACCGAAGACCTGAAATCTCAAATCGTTGCAGATATGAAACGCCAGGTCCAGGCCGCCGAGCTGGATTTTGAACAATTCCAGTTCAATGCCAAACGGGCACTGAATGAACAAGCTGGTGCCGATCCCAATGCCCTGCGCGGTTTGCAGGAACAGATCGAGTACGAAAAGGCCCAGCGCGGCCATGCGCTCCAGGAGCTGAAAGATAAACTGGAACGGGCTGAAAATCTGGAAATTGGCAGTGAAGTCGGTCACGGCACACTGGAACGCAGTGTGGAAATCACCATCGGTTCCGATCTGGAATCCCTGATGGGCGCCGAAATCCTGGTGGAAGACGGCAAAGTCATCGGTTTTAGAGCGTGAGTCCATGGAACAGAAGATTGTGATTGGCAAAATTGTCGCCCCGCATGGCGTGCGGGGCGAATTTCGCGTTCTGCCCCTGACGGACCAGCCGGAACAGTACGAGGACAGGGAAACCCTGACCTTGGACAACGGCCGGGTGCTGCACGTAGTTTCCGTACGCTTCCATAAGAATGCGTACCTGGTAAAGGTGCAGGAAGTCACCGATATGGACCAGGCCGAAGCCCTGCGGGGCCGGACCATTGTCCTAAGGCCAGAGGAGCTGCCGCCCCTGCCGGAAGGGCAGTTCTATGTCAGGGACATTATCGGGTTTGCGGTGGTTTCTCCTGCGGGAGATCCCATTGGCACGGTAAAGGACGTGATTTCCCCGGGACCCACGGATGTGTTCGTGGTGGCTCCCCCGGAAGGGGAAGATATTCTGGTGGCCTCCATTGCCGAGAATATCAAAAAAATTGATTGGGACCAGAAGCAGGTGGTCATGGTCCTGCCGGAGTGGATCTAAGTGAGACAGTTCATCTTTCTCACCCTGTTTCCGGAAATGATCCAGCAGGCGGCGTCCTTCTCTATTTTGGGCAGGGCCGTACAGGAAGGTCTTCTTTCTGTAGCCTGCGTGAATCCTCGGGACTTTGCTACGGACCGGCACCGCAGTGTGGATGATACCACCTGCGGCGGCGGCGCCGGTATGGTGCTCCAGCCCCGGACCTATTTGGCTGCGCTGGAGCGGGCCAGGGAACTGGCACCGGAGGCTCTGGTGCTGGCGATGACCCCCGCCGGGGAAGCCCTGAAGCAGCAGCGGGTTTGCAGCTTGGCCGCCAGCGGCCGGGACCTGATCTTTTGCTGCGGGCACTACGAGGGCTTTGACGAGCGGATTCTGGCCCAGGCGGACCTGCGGCTTTCCGTAGGGGACTTCGTCCTGACGGGAGGGGAGCTTCCGGCTCTTGCCGTCATGGATGCAGTGGCCCGCTTTATTCCCGGGGTGCTGGGCAAGGCCGTCAGCGCTGAGGAGGAATCCTTTGCTGCGGGCCTGTTGGAATACCCCCAGTATACCCGCCCGGTGGACTATCAGGGACAGCTTGTACCCTCCGTCCTCACCAGTGGGGACCACGGGAAGATTGAAACCTGGCGGCGGAAGGAAGCCCTGCGGACTACCCTGAAGTACCGGCCGGAACTGCTCCGGACGGTGCCCTGGCAGCCCGGGGACGGCAAGCTGTTTCTGGCCGTCCAGGCGGAAGAAAAAAATCAGGGAAAGGACCCGGAAAAGGACTGATTTTGCAGCCCTTTTTCTTGCGCCCACCCTGTCTGTATGGTATAATACAGCGTATGCATTAACGGGCGGTCCGCTGTTAGCACGAGGCTAAGAATGAACGTCTTGGATTCTGAGGAGGAACATAAATGAACATCATCGAAGCAATTGAAAAGGAACAACTGCGTTCCGACATTCCTGAATTCCGTGCCGGCGACACTTTGAAAGTTTATGTAAAAGTAGTCGAAGGTACCCGTGAACGTGTTCAGCTGTTTGAAGGCGTTTGCATCTCCCGCAGTGGCGCAGGTGTGCGTGAAATGTTCACCGTACGTCGTATCGCTTCCGGCGTTGGCGTAGAAAGAACTTTCCCTGTACATTCTCCCAGACTGGAGAAAATTGAGGTATCTCATAGAGGTATCGTTCGCAGAGCAAAACTGTACTATCTGCGTAAACTGACCGGTAAGGCTGCTCGTATTAGAGAACGCCGCTAATCGGAAACAAAAAACGGTGGGGGACTGTCTGCGCAGTCCCCTTTTGTTTTAGGAGTTGGTAAGATGGCTGCACCTAAGAACGCACAGGGCTGGTCCGGAAAGTTGTCCAGTCTGCTGCTGTTTGTGATCCTGACCTACTGGCCCATGGTCCTTTTTGTGGACAAGGCCTGGACGGAACAGGGGCTGAACTTACTGGGACTGGTGTCCCTTTTGTACTGGCTGGCGGTAATCCGGGAACGCCAGGGCTTTGCCCTGCTGCAGCGGTACGTCCACGGGGACAAGAAGGCGGTAAACCAGCTGGTGGCCGGAGTCTGGAACTTCTGGAACCAGGATGCCTTTGCCACCCAGGCCACCTTGGTGAAACTGGTGGCGGTGCTGGGAATTCTCCATTTGCTGGGGAATCTGCTGTAAAAATTTTGGAAGCGGCGGTGCTGCGGCTTTCCAATTTTGTGCTAGGAGAATGGTATGGACGAAAAAGAAAAATCCGGGTCCTGGCAGGACACTGTCAGCGACTGGCTGATTTCCATTATTGTGGCCGTGGTGCTGGCCTTTGGGATTCGTACATTTTTGGTGGAACCCTATATGGTTTCCGGACCTTCCATGATGAATACCCTCCAGGACCAGGAACGGCTGCTGGTGAACAAGCTGGTGTACTACACCAGGGAGCCCAAACGGGGCGAAATCATCGTTTTCAAATATCCCAGTGACACCCGCAGGGACTTTATCAAACGGGTCATCGCCGTAGGCGGGGATACCATTGAAATCCGGGATGGGAAGACCTATGTGAATGGTGAGGCGCTGGATGAGTCCTATATCCGGGAACCCTTCCACACCAACTATCCCAAAACCACGGTACCCCAGGGCCATATTTTTGTCATGGGGGACAACCGGAACAATTCCGAAGACAGCCGGTACCGGGACGTGGGCTTTGTGGACCTGAGTCTGGTCAAGGGCAAAGCCAGCCTGATTTTCTGGCCCTTGGGACAATTTCGGTCTTTGCCTTGAGTAGAATAAGAACATGCAGGGTCGGTGCAATAACTGGCCCTGCTTCTTTTTTTGCCTGGGAAAAAAGTGGGGGATTCCCGTTAAACCCCTAAAAATGCCCGCATTTTGCAGGGAGAAAGAAAACTGTTATAATAAAACAAATTGAAAGCCGCAGGACCTGAAGGCTGCGGCAGAGGGGGAGCAACTGGCTCTCCTAAAGGACAGAAAAGAGCGGCTCTGCTGGCCTCTGGGCGGCAGGGCGTAGGATAGAAAGGAAAAACTATGAACGAAATGGAAAAAGAACCCAAGCTTCACATCCAGTGGTTCCCCGGTCATATGACCAAGGCCAAACGGATGATGGAGGAACAGCTGAAGCTGGTGGACGTGGTGGTGGAAATGCTGGACGCCCGGATTCCACGGTCCAGCGCCAACCCCATGCTGAAAAAGCTCATTGGCAACAAGCAGAAAATCGTGGTGCTGAACAAGACGGATATGGCGGATCCTGTGCAGACCGCCCGGTGGCTGGAGCGGCTGAAGGAACAGAACTTTACCGCCCTGGAAGTGAACTGCCAGAAGAACAAAGGGGTCAAGGCCCTGGTGGCGGCCATCCAAAAGGCCGGCCAGCCTACTCTGGACAAATGGCTGAAAAAAGGCGTCAAGAACCATCCGGTCCGGGTGATGATTGTGGGCATTCCCAACGTGGGCAAGTCCACCCTGATCAACCGGCTGCTGGGCAAAAACAAGACCGTGGCCCAGAACCGGCCCGGCGTAACCCGGGGGCCCCAGTGGGTCATCCTGGGCAAGGGGCTGGAACTGCTGGACACCCCGGGGGTGCTGTGGCCCAAATTTGACGACCCGGAAACGGGCTTTTCCCTGGCCGTGACTGGGGCCATCCGGGAAGAGGTATTCGACTTGGAAATTGCCGTGCACATTCTGCTGCTGCGGCTGAAGAAGTACTATCCCCAGGAACTGTCCGCCTACTACAACATTGCACTGGCGGAAGAAGACGGGGCCAAGGAACTGGAAGAAAAAATCGGCCGTTCCCGGGGTTGCCTGAAAGCCGGCGGCCTGGTGGACTACAACAAGGTCATCCAAATGGTGATCCGGGACTTTAAGACCGGCAAACTGGGGGCTTTCACCCTGGAGGTTCCGGGAAAAAGTGCTGCCGAAAAGGCGGAGGAACACCATGAAGATTGCTGAAGTGAAGGAACTGCTGGCGGGAACGCCCACCGCAGAACAGCTGGCGGAGCTGCGCCTGGATGCCCGGGCCGGGGTCCAGAAGCTGCTGGCGGCCTATACGAAGCGCCTGGCGGCAGAAGCGGCGGAACGGGACCGGCTGCTGCATTTCCAGGACCTGGAGCGCCGGTATTGGGAGCAGGGCCTGAATCAGGTGGCCGGCACCGATGAAGCGGGGAGGGGCCCTTTGGCGGGACCTTTGGTAACCGCTGCGGTTATTTTGCCCCACGGGATTTGGCTGCCCGGGCTCAACGATTCCAAAAAGGTGCGCCCTGCCCGGCGGGAAGAACTGTATGACGAAATTTTGGACCAGGCGGTGGCGGTGACCGTGACCATTCTGGGGCCCCGGGAGATTGACGCCCTGAACATCTATCAGGCGGCCAAGTGGTCCATGACCAACTGCCTGAACCACCTTTCCACGCCGCCCCAGGCAGCCCTGACAGACGCCATGCCCCTGACGCTGGCCTCTGGGATACCGGTGGAGGACCTGGTCAAAGGGGACAGCAAAAGCGCGGCCATTGCGGCGGCTTCCATTATCGCCAAGGTTACCCGTGACCGGCTGCTGGTGGAGCTGGACGCCCAGTATCCCCAGTACGGGTTTGCAGCCCACAAGGGCTACGGCGTTTCCACCCATGTGGAGGCCATTCTGCGGGACGGCCCCTGTCCCTGGCACCGGGGCAGCTACGAACCCATTAAGACCCACTTTCCCCAGCATCAGGGAATCAGTGAGGAAAAAACGCTGGTATTAAAATAGGCGGAGTGCCCGTGTCCTGCGCCTGCCAGCCGCTGAAACAGGAGGGATTGGTATACACGAACACAGATGCTTTGGCAACTGGGGAGAGGATGCAGCTGCCCAGTACCTGGAAAAACAGGGCTACCGGATTGTAGCCCGGAACTATGCTTGTGCTTATGGAGAACTGGATATTATTGCCCAAACAAAGAATACGCTGGTTTTTGTGGAAGTGAAAAGCCGACGCAGCCTGAAATTTGGCCGTCCGGCAGCAGCTGTAACCCGCGAAAAACAGGTTCACCTGCACCGGGCGGTTTTTGTGTATCTCAAGGAGCATCCAGGCTTTCGGGGCAAGATCCGCTTTGACATTATTGAGGTACTTTCCCTGCACGAGACCCTGAACATCAATCATATGCAGGCCTGCTTTTAGGCCAGACTACAAACGCTATTCTATTTGAAACAGGTGATGAACAAATGTATGCACGCACATGGGGGGAAACCACCCGAGGCATTAACGGAGAAATGGTGGCCGTGGAAGTGGATGTGGCCAACGGCCTGCCCGCCTTTGAAATGGTGGGACTGCCGGATACGGCGGTAAAGGAGTCCAAGGAACGGGTAAAGGCGGCGGTGAAAAACACCGGGTTCTACTTTCCCGATACCCACATTACGGTAAATCTGGCGCCGGCGGACCTGAAAAAGGACGGCTCCGGCCTGGACCTGCCCATTGCCCTGGGCATCCTGGCAGCCAAACAGCATATCAAGCTGCCGGAGGACAATCCTCCGGTCTTTGCCGGAGAACTGGCCCTGGACGGCAGCCTGCGGCCCATCAGCGGCATTCTGCCCATGATTCTCCGGGCCCGGGAAGAAGGCCGGGACACCATCTACATCCCCCGGGGCAATGCCCAGGAAGGGAAGCTGGTGGACGGCATCCAGGTGTTTACGGCGAAAACCCTGCTGGAACTGGTGGACCATCTTCAGGGCAAGGAGCTTTTGGAACCTTTGGAGAAGGAGCCTCTCCAGCTGGAAAACCCGGAGGACAACAGCGTGGACTTTGCTGACGTCCAGGGGCAGGTGGTGGCCAAACGGGCCATGGAAATTGCTGCGGCCGGGGGCCACAACGTGCTGATGGTGGGGGCTCCCGGAGCCGGGAAAACCATGCTGGCCCGGCGTCTGCCCACCATTCTGCCGCCTATGACGGAGGAGGAAGCCCTGGAGGTAACGAAAATCTACAGCATCTCCGGACTGCTGAAGCGGCGCAGCGGCATTATCAGCGAGCGGCCCTTTCGCAGCCCCCACCATACGGTGTCCCAAAGCGCCCTGATTGGGGGCGGCACCATTCCCCATCCTGGGGAAGTGACCCTGAGTCACCACGGGGTATTGTTTTTAGATGAATTACCGGAATTTTCAAGAAGCGCCCTGGAGGTCCTGCGCCAGCCCCTGGAGGACGGAATGGTGACCATCAGCCGGGTCCAGGCTTCCCTGACCTATCCGGCCCGGTTCATTCTGGTGGCGGCCCAGAATCCCTGTCCCTGTGGGTTTTGGGGAGAGGAGGACAAGGTGCACCAGTGTTCCTGCCGGCCCGGGGATATTGCCCGCTACCGGAAGAAGATTTCCGGGCCGCTGCTGGACCGGATCGATATCCAGATTCACGTACCCCGGCTGCAATACCAGGAACTGAAAAGCGATAAGAAGGAAGAATCCTCTGCCGTAATCCGGCAGCGGGTGGTGGCGGCCCGGGAAATCCAGCGGCAGCGCCTTAAAGGCACCCACCTGTACTGCAACGCCAGTATGGGACGCCGGGAAGTGAAGGCCTTTTGTCCCATGACCCCGGAAGCGGAAGCCCTGCTGGAGCGGTACTTTGTGGCTCTGGGGCTCAGCGCCCGCAGCCACGACCGGATTATCAAGGTGGCACGGACCATTGCGGATTTGGCGAAAAGTCCCATAATTACCGTCACCCATTTGGGGGAAGCCATCCAGCTGCGCACCAGTATCCAAGGGTAGGGGAGGACATGATGGGAGTAAATGTTTTTTATGGAATCATCTATTTTCTCACCGGCCTTTGTGCCGGCAGTTTTGTGGGACTGTGCGCGGACCGGATGAAAAACGGGGTGTCCATCTGCTGGCCGCCGTCCCATTGCGAGGCCTGCGGCAGAAGACTGGGCCCAAAGGACCTGGTGCCGGTGGTAAGCTATTTGTACCGGAAAGGCCGCTGCGGCTACTGCCGGACGCCCCTTTCCCGGGACCTGCTGTATCAGGAACTAGGCTGCGGCCTGCTGTTTCTGCTGTTGGGCTGGGGCCAGGTTCCCGGCTGGCAGCTTTTTACCCTGTGGGGTATCTTCGGCACCCTGTACCTTATCGTCTGGCAGGACCTGCGAGAACGGGCGGTGTACCACTGCGTGCTGCTGGCCTTGGCCGGGTGGATTGCCCTGCGCTGTTTTTTGGTAGGGGGAACGCTGCTGGAAGGGCTTTTTGGGGTTTTGGCCGGCGGCGGTTTCCTGCTGGTGTTTCATTTGATTTTTCCCCAGGGTCTGGGGTTTGGGGACGTGCTTTTGTGTTCCCTTTTGGGAGCTTGGCTGGGACCTTTGAAAGGGTTCCAATGCATTGTGCTGGGGAACCTGCTGAGCCTGGGCTGGGCCCTGTCCCGTGCCCGGGAGAAAAAGCTGGCTCTGGAAAAGGTGGGTGTTCCCCTGGCTCCTTTTTTGGCCCTGGGAGCCTTTCTGGTGCATTGTAAAGGGGTGGTGGGAACGCTGCCGTCGGCGCTGGACCCGGGGCTTTTGCTGCTGGGGCTGCTGCCCCTGGAGCAAACCCTTTCCTGGGACAACCTGCGCAGCCGTTGGGAAAAACTGGTTTCCCCCTGGCCCAAGCGGCTCCTGGTGGTCCACTGGGGAAACCAGGCTCTGACCCTGACGGAAACGGAGCGCCGGGGAGAAAAGCTGCACCTTGCCCGTACGGCCCAGCTGCCCTGGCCCCGGGAACTGCCGGCGCTTACCAGTCCGGAACAGGTCCCTGCCGTAGCCGAATGGCTGGGGGACCAGTGCCGGAAGCGGGGCTTTGGGGCGGGGCAGGTGAGCTTTAGCCTGTCCAGCCGGCAGGTGCTGCTGCGCCGGGCCAGCCTGCCCCAGGCAGCGGCGAAAAACCTGGCGGAAGCGGCCCAGTGGGGCCTTTTGCAGGACGTACCCTGGAAGCCCGGCACCTTTACGGCCGCCGCGGTTCCGGTGCAGCTCAAAAGCAATAATACGGCGGTGCTGCTCCAGTCCAAGGCCCTGAATCAGGCCCTGCTGGACCTGGCAGCGGCACTGGACTGGGAACTGGTGAGCCTGGAAGCCCAGGCGGCCAGCTGGGGCAAATGGCTGACGGAGGAACCGGGGGCGCTGCTGCTTACCAAAGAAGGGAAGCGCTTTGTCCTCACCGTGCTGCAGCGGGGGATTCCTGTGGACAGTGAGCCCCTGGCCCTTGCGGAAAAAGAGAAAACGGGGGCGGAGGAGCTGACCAAAAGCCCCCTGTGGCAGGAGGCGCAGGGGACTTTTCAGGAGTCTGGCCAGCAGGCAGCCCAGCAGATTGCTGCCTATGCAGAGCTGTGGCGGCAGGAGCTGGGACTTGCGGCGCTGCCCCTTTATGCGGCCCTGGGCGGCGGGGAGCCTTTGGGCCAGGAGCTCCAGCCCCTGCTCCAGAAACGGGGGCTGCTGCGGCCTCTGCCGGGCCTGGACAAGGTTACGGTGGCAGAAGCCTATGCCAGGGGGGAAGAACTGCTTTCCCAGCCGGAAATCCTCTGCTCCCTGGGGGCGGCCAAACCCTGTCTCCACACGAGAAAGCTGTCCCTCCACCGGACTGCGGGAGCCCAGCCGTCCCTGGGGCGGCTGTCCCAGAAACGGGGGTTTACCCTGCTTTGGGGTCTGGGCTTTTGCGGCTTGGTTTTTTGCCAGCTGCTGCGGCTGGGCACTGCCTGGCGGCTGGGAGAAACCCAAAGGCATTTGGCGGCCCTGGCACCCTGGGAAGCCCAGTGGCAGACCAGCCTGAGCCGCAAGGCGGACCTGGAGGCCCGGAGCCAGCTCCGGCAGAAGGTGCAGCAAAAACAGCTGCCCTGGGCTGGACTATTGGCCCTTTTGGGCAGCCTGGTGCCGGCGGACTGCTGGGTAACCCGGGTGACCCAGGAAGGGGACGGGGAAGCGGTGCAGGCGCCTGGGGTGGTGCTGGAAGGCCGGACCCTGGAGAAAAACAGCGTCCTCAGGCTGGTGGACCTGCTCCAGCATCAGCCCGGCATCAGCGACGCCCAGCTGGAACGACTGGAGGAAGACGGGGCCAAGGACCGGACGGCGGGTTTCCGGATCCGGCTTCAGCTGAAGGGAGGCGGCAGCTATGCTGGCTAACCTGAAACGGGACCCCAAAATCCGACTGGCCCTGCACCTGTGCCTATGGCTGGCCTTCCTGGTTTTGGCCTTTCGCCCGGCCCTGACCCAGCTTCGGCTGGAGCGGCATAAGCTGCTGGGCCTGGAGGAGCGGCAGCGGCAGCTGGTGCTTTTTGCCAAACGGTATGACCCTGGAACAGCCGCCCAGACGGAAGAGCAGTGGCAGCAGCTGCGCCGGCAGGTGCCGGACCAGGTGACCCGGGAAGAAGCCGTCAGCCGGCTGGAAGCCCTGTGCCGGGAAAGCGGGGTGCGTCTGCTTTCTCTGGAAGCCCAGGCTCCCGGCCGGGAAGCGGGGGGAACGTACCTGCCCCTGTCCCTGGCTCTGGAGGGGGATTACACCCAATTGCTGTTGTTCCACCAGCTGTGGGAGCAGGAACCTGGCACTTTTCAATGGACAGAATCTAGCACAGAGTGGAAAAATCGTAACAGTATGTTAAATTTTCATGGAAAATTAAAAATTTTTGCTACAAAAAATGGCCAAAAATCCTAAAATTTCCGTTCTTCCAGTTGACCTCCCCGAAAATTAATGAGATAATATTTAGTGCAACGGTTATGAACAGAGTTTATCTAGTTGTTCAATCATTGAGGGGAGGAACTATCATGACCATTAGTTGTGTAGCACCGCATACACACGGAAAGACAAGTGTAGACAGAATTTTCGGAGCCAGCGAAGCAGCCCAAAAGAGAATCAAAGAAATCGGTGCTGACGCAGTGACCAATGCCACCATTGGCGCTATTATGGACGATGATGAAAAATTCGCAGTACTGCCCACCGTCAGCAAGGTGTTCAGAAGCCTGGAAGACGGCCAGTACTTCAGATATGCTCCCATTATGGGGCTTCCAGAATTCCTGGATCTGGTGCAGGACGCCTGCTTTGGCGAGTCCCGCCCCGAAGGCTATACCGCAGCCCTGGCCACGGCCGGCGGCACCGGTGCCATCCACCATTCCATCTGGAACTATACGGAAGTGGGCGACCAGGTAATTACCGCTGAATGGTACTGGGGTGCCTACAACACCATCTGCCGGGACATGGATCGGGAACTGGTAACGTATCCCATGCTGACCCCGGACGATAAGTACTTCAACCTGCCGGCCCTGACCGAAACGGTCCACAAGGTGCTGGCCCGCCAGGACCGGGTACTGGTCATCATCAACACCCCGGCCCACAACCCCACCGGTTTCAGCCTGACGCCTGAAGACGTGGAAAATGTCCTCAATATGCTGAAGGAAGAACTGAAGGGCACCAACAAGACTGCTACCCTGTGCCTGGACGTAGCCTATATCGACTATGCCGGCGAACGGGAAGAAGTCCGCAAAATCTTCAAGAAGCTGTCCAACCTGCCCAAGAACATCTTCGGCCTGGTTGCCTACAGCATGTCCAAGAGCTTTACCATGTACGGCGAGCGCTGCGGCGCCCTGCTGGGGGTAACCTCCGACAAGGAACAGATCCAACAGTTCCTGGACGTAAACAAAAATACCGGCCGCTCCACCTGGTCCAACATCAACCGGGGAGCTATGGAAACCCTGCAGATCATCTACAAGGACCCTGAACTGCTGGACAAGGTACAGCAGGAAAGAGCCTACTATTACAAGATGGTACAGGCCAGAGGTGACCTGTTCACCAAGGAAGCCAAGGAATGCGGCCTGAATATTGTGCCCTACATCTCCGGTTTCTTCCTGTCCATTCCGGCAAAGGATTCCATGAAGGTCTGCGAAAAACTGCATGAAGTCAACGTATTCTGCGTGCCTTTGGCTGCAGGCGTGCGTGTAGCCCTGTGCGGCATTTCCCTGAACAAGGTAAAGGGTCTGGCTGCCAAAATCAAGGCTGCCATGGATGCAGTAGGAGAATAAACAGAAATGGATTGGCTGCCGGACCTCGGCAGCCAATTTTTCTTGTATACAATATTCAATATAGACTTAGCACGAGAAACCATCAGCAAAGGAGAGGTTGCAGTATGTATATCTATGGACCGGGTGGGGAGAAAAGATCCTACGCGGATCGAACCCCGCTTGTGGAAATGGCCAAGGACTTTCAAAGCCAATACCAGGCGCCCATTGCGGTGGGTGTAGTCAATGGAGAAGCTGTGCCTCTCCAGCTCTGTCCCCACAACGGGGACCGGGTGGGCTTTTTGGATTTGGATTCTGCCGAAGGGTATAAGGCCTACATCAGCACCTTTTTGTTTGCCCTGATTACTGCCATGAAGAAGCTGCGGCCGGAAGTGCGGCTGGAGGTGGAAAACACCTTTGGCAATGCCCTTTTCTGCGATATCAAGAACCGGATTGTACTGAGCAAGTACGACCTGGCGGACGTGACCGGCTTTATGGAACAGATGATCCGGGAACGGGTACCGGTGGAAGTGACCCAGATTGCCAAGGACGATGCCTGGCCCTATGTGAAGCCCCGGTTTTACGAAGATCAGGCGCCGCTTTTGGCAGCCCTGCCGGCGGATTACAAAATCAATATTTACCAGCTGGGCCGGGAAAATGCCTACTTTGTAGGTCCCCTGCTGCCGGATTTGGGGTACCTGAAGAAGTTTGAACTGCTGCGGATGGGGCCTGGTATCCTGCTGCGCTATGGTAAGCGGGGCCAATACAATCATCTGAAGCCCTTTAAGGAGCGGCAGAAACTGGCCTCCGTCTATGCCCAGGCAGAAAAGATGGGCCAGGTGATGCACTGCCCCACGGTGGCGGCCTTGAACCAGTACATTACCCGGGGCGACAGCCGGGGGATTATCCAGATGTGCGAGGCCCAGCACGAAAAGAAGATTGCCCAGATTGCGGATGTGATTGCGGACCAGGAAGACCGGGACATCAAACTGGTGCTCATTGCCGGGCCGTCTTCCTCCGGGAAGACCACCTTTGCCCAGCGGCTAGCGGTCCAGATGCGGGTCAACGGCCTGCGGCCCATCCCCATTTCCCTGGACAACTATTTTAAGGAACGCAAAGATACGCCGCTGCTGCCCGATGGCAGCTACGACTATGAATCCATCAATGCCCTGGACCTGGACCTGTTCAACTACGATTTGGAACAGCTGCTGAAGGGCAAAACGGTGGAAATTCCCCATTACAGTTTCAAATCCGGCAAACGGGAGTTCCGGGGCCAGAAAGAACAACTGGGCAGCGATGGGGTGCTGGTTGTGGAGGGTATACACGGACTGAACGAAAAGCTCTCTAGTCACGTCTCAGCGAAACACAAATTAAAAATTTATATTAGTGCCTTGACACCATTGTCATTTGACGATTATAATCGTATACCAACAACGGATATGCGGCTTCTGCGCCGAATGGTCCGGGATTCCCAATTCCGGTCCCACAATGCCCTGCAAACCTTGCAGAATTGGCCGAAAGTTCGGGCGGGAGAAGAAAAGTACATATTTCCTTTCAGTGAGGAGGCGGACATTATGTTCAACACCACGCTGATTTACGAACTGGCCGTGCTGAAAAAATATGCCCAGCCTCTCTTGGCCAAGATTACCCCGGATAAACCGGAGTACACCGTAGCCAAGAATTTGATGGATATGTTAAGTATCGTTGAATCCATTGATGACGAGGCCATTCCCAACAACTCAATTATCCGTGAGTTCATTGGTCACTCCATTTTTGGTGACCTATTATAGGAGGTCTTGCTATGTATATTTCTCAAAGATCACTGAACATCCCTACCTCTCCCATCCGGAAACTGGCACCCATTGCCAACCGGGCGGAGAAAGCCGGCCGCAAAATCTACCATCTGAACATTGGCCAGCCGGATATTGCTACGCCGGAAAGCTTCTATGAAGGGGTTGCCGCCTGCCATCCCAAGGTATTGGCTTATGCCAAGAGCCAGGGGGACGAGAACCTGATCAAAGCTATCCAGAAGTACTATGAAGGCTGGAATATCCACTTTGACTTTGACGATATCTACATCACCAACGGGGGCAGCGAAGCCCTGGCCTTTGCGGTGATGACCACCTGCGATCCCGGGGACAACATTGTGATGTTTGAGCCCTTCTACGCCAACTACAAGAGCTTTGTAGGCGCCTATAACGTGGAAATCAACGGGGTGCCCGCAGATCCTGCCACCGGCTACCGGATGCCCAGCCGGGAACAGATTGAAGCGGCCATTAACGACCGGACCCGGGCCATTCTGATTACCCATCCCGGCAATCCCACCGGCGTCATTTACAACGCCGAAGAAATGAAACGGCTGTCGGACATTGTCCTGGAACACGACCTGACCCTGATTGCCGATGAAGTGTACCGGGAATTTGTCTACGACGGGGACTACACCAGTTTTGCTTCCCTGCCGGAACTGAACGATAACCTGGTGCTCATCGATTCTGTATCCAAGCGGTACTCTGCCTGCGGCGCCAGAAGCGGCTGCGTGATTACCCGGAACAAGGCCCTCCAGGCAGAACTGTTAAAGAGCTGCCAGGCTCGGCTGGCTTGTCCAGAACTGGAAATGGCCGGTGCGGCTGCTCTCTACAGCACGCCCAAGTCCTATTGGGCTGACGTGAAGGCGGAATACACCAAACGGCGGGATACCATCAAAGCTGCCCTGGCAGCCATGCCCGGGGTGATTTCCTCCCAGCCCAAAGGCGCCTTCTACGTCATGGTGAAACTCCCGGTGGACAATACGGAAAGCTTCGCCAAATGGCTGCTGGAAGACTTTTCCATTGACAACGAAACGGTCATGATTACCCCCGGCAGCGGCTTCTACGCCTCCAACCCGAACCTGGGTGTGGATGAAGCCCGGCTGGCCTATGTGCTGAACTGCCAGGACCTGGAAAAGGCCATGCACATTCTGGCCGAAGGCCTGAAACAATATCCGGGCCGGACCCTCTAAGGTAAGCAAGCGTTTGACTCTTGCACGGAAAAGAATTACAATAAAATAGAAATTGGGGAAGAACAACGATAGCTGCACAGGGTTTGCATCGTCGTTGTTCTTCTTTTTGTATATGGGAAAGAAAGGATCTGATTGTATGCGTCAATCGAAAAAGCTGCTTTCGGCAGCCCTTGTCTGCGGCATCCTGGCGGGTGCCTCCTGTTATGCACCGGCAGCCGTTTGGGCGGCCGATACCCAAAAGCCTTCGGCAGCAGCCGTGAAAACCGGGACTGAGGCCCAGAAAACCTACGACCTGACCTTCCACCCGGAAAAGGGCATCCGGGAAAGCAAAACCTACCAGAACCAGCAGGTGGACTACTACGCCTACCGGAATATTGTCTATGTCAGCAAACCGAAAAATGTGGAATACGAAAGTATGAATCTGTTTGTGCCCGCTGCTTACCTGGAGGGCAAAAGCGTCAACGGCTACACCGCCCAGACAGCGCCTATTTTCCTGCCCAACAAGGTGGGGGGCTATATGCCCGGTACCGCCGATGAACCCCAGGAAAAGGACCGGATGAGCGGGGGTCCCAACGCTGCCCTGGTGGCCCTGTCCAAAGGGTACGTGGTGGCTGCCCCGGCCATTCGGGGCCGTACCACCCAGGGCGCGGACGGCGCCTATGTGGGCAAGGCACCGGCCTTGATTGTGGACTACAAGGCGGCGGTCCGCTACCTGCGCCACAACCAGCTGCGGCTGCCCGCCGGCAATACGGAGCGGATCATTTCCAACGGCACCAGCGCCGGGGGCGCCCTGTCCGCCCTGCTGGGGGCCACCGGCAACAGCAAGGATTATGAGGCGGCCCTGAAGAAAATCGGCGCCGCAGAAGAACGGGACGATATCTACGCTTCCAGTGACTATTGCCCCATTACCAACCTGTCCCATGCAGATATGGCCTACGAATGGGTCTTTAACGGGGTGAATTTCTACCACCAGAACAAAATGCCCGGCGGGCTCCCAGGCATGCCCGGGGCCCAGGGAATGCCCCAAGGTGCTCCCAAAGCTGCTGCCGCTTCCCAAAAGGGCGCAGCCGCAGGCCGGCCGGAGAATGCGCCCCAGGAAACCCAAAGCGTCCAGGTCATGAGCAAATTGGAGCAGGAAACCTCTGACGACCTGAAGAAACTGTTCCCGGCCTACGTGAACAGTCTGGGGCTCAAGGACCCCAGCGGCAGGCTGCTGACCCTGGATAAGAAGGGGCAGGGCAGCTTTGCCGATTACATCAAGTCCGTGTATTTGGCTTCCGCCCAGACAGCCCTGGCTGCAGGGCAGGATCTGTCCGGTCTGGATTGGCTGACCATCCAAAACGGCAAGGCTGTGGCTATGGACCTGGGCAAATATGCCGTGTACGCTACTCGACTGAAGGCGGCTCCGGCTTTTGACAAGCTGGACGGCACTTCCGGGGAAAACGATGAATTCGGTACCAGCAGCAATGTACCCCGGCACTTTACGGAGTATTCCCTGAAGCACCGGACGGACAAAAACGGCCTGGCACCGGCGGAGGATATCAAACTCCTGAGCCCTCTGGCCTATATCGGCAAACGGGGCGTTACCGTGGCACCCCATTGGCGGATCCGCCACGGCAGCGTGGACCGGGATACGGCCATTGCCATTCCCGCCATTTTGGCCCTGAAACTGCAAAATACCGGGGCTGACGTGAACTTTGCTGCCGTCTGGGGCAAGGGCCACGCCGGGGATTACGACCTGGACCAGCTTTTTGCCTGGATGGACAGTATTTGCCATTAAGGCTTTGCAGGGCGCTGGCGAATAAAAAGTGAAATGCGGGAAGGGGCTGTGAAAAAATGAGTATTCATTTTTCCACAGCCCCTTCTTTAGCATTCATTTGTTTTAGCTATATCCGAACATCAAAATTTTCTCAGCCAATCGCTTTTGTTTGGTTAAACTTTCTCAGTCAGCCCTACAGGCTGACAGCCCCTTCACGCTTGAAGGGGCCAGTCTTAGGCTTATACGAGTCATGTGCAAAACGGGGTTAGAGATGAAATTACGGTATGTAAATAGTAGTACTATCTTTCTCTTTCACTTGACCAGTAGAGCTCTAGAACGCTTCCTGCAAGAGTGTAGGAAGTGCCGCCGTAGGCGACGATAGAAGTTTCATTTTTTCACAGCCCCTTCTTTTTCTTGCAGGCCGTAGGGGAAGGACTGTGAAATTTTCACGAGAAACGGACAATTTATGCTTTTCTGCTTTACCGAAGCCCCTGCCATACGGTATAATAAAAGATACGATTGTATGCGTAGTACCTTGCTTTGTCCCCGCCACGGGGCGGGGAAAGTTTTGCAAAAAAGGTAAATAGCGAGAGGAGATGACACAATGGCAGCTGGTTTTGCCCAATTGAAAGTGAATCCGGAGATGGTAGAGAAGCTCCACAAGACGGGGAAGGATATCCCCACGCCTGTCCAGGAGCGGGCCATACCGGCCCTGCTGGCCGGGAGGGACGTAATTGCCCGGGCCCAGACGGGGGTGGGAAAAACCCTTTCCTTTGTGATTCCCCTGTTTGATAAAGTGGTGCCGGAAAAGGAATACGTCCAGGCGCTGATTTTGTCTCCCACCCGGGAGCTGGCCCAGCAGACCGCTGGGGAAATCCGCAAGCTCACCGGCGATACGGGAATCCATACCCTGCTGGTCAGCGGGGGACGGGATTTTGAAGAAGAAAAACGGAAGATTTCCACCAAGGCCCAGGTTCTGGTAGGAACGCCCGGCCGCCTTTTGGACCATCTGCGCAAGGGCAACACCAGCCTGGGCGGGGTGGTGTATCTGGTGCTTGACGAAGTGGACGAAATGCTCCGCCAGGGCTTTGGGGACGATATTGAGACCATCCTGTCCCTGCTGCCCCAGCAGCACCAGTCCATGATGTGTTCCGCTACCCTGGACGAGGAAGTGCGGAAGCTGGGCCGGAAGATTACCACCAACCCCCTGCTGATTGACATTGCCCCCAAACAGGCTACGGCGGACACCATCCAGCAGATTTGCATCAAGGTCAACGAAGACCACAAGCAGGAGGCCCTGGCCACCCTGATCCACCGGTACAACCCCTACCTGATGCTGGTGTTCTGCGCCAGCAAGGAACGGGCCATTGCCCTTAGCGACTGGCTCTACGGGGAAGGCTTCAACGTGGACGTGCTCCACGGGGATATGTCCCAGGCCAAGCGCCGGACCGTGATGGAAAACTTCCGGAAGGCCAAGCTCCAGATTCTGGTGGCCAGCGATATTGCTGCCCGGGGCCTGGACGTGGAAGGCATCACCCAGGTGGTGAACTACGACATTCCCCACGATGCGGACTGGTATGTGCACCGCATTGGACGGACAGGCCGGGCCGGTAACGAAGGCATGGCCATTACCTTCTACACCGCGGACGAAACCCGTTGGCTCCAAAACCTGGAGCAGAAACTGAACATCACCCTGGAGCGCCAGAACCTGGCAGGGGAAACCGTGCGCCGGACCATGAAGCCGGTGCGCTCCAAGAAGAAACACGTGCCCAGCCGGGGCAAAAACGCCGTGGGCCCCAACAAACGGGGTACCAAGTACGCGGAAGCCTCCCGGAAACAGAAGAATAAAAAGAAATAACACTTTCTGCTGAAATCAGCGGATTTGCGTGGTATAATGAAAAACATTGTAGGGAAAACGATGGGAAGAGGTGTCGGCAATGAGTGAAATTCGTGTAAGATTTGCCCCCAGTCCTACGGGGTATCTGCATATCGGTGGTGCCAGAACGGCACTGTTCAACTGGCTGTTTGCCAAAAGCCAAGGCGGGAAATTGATCCTGCGTATTGAAGATACGGATATTGAACGGTTAAAGGAAGATTCCGTTTCCCAGATTCTTACCAGCCTGAAGTGGCTGGGCCTGTCCTGGGATGAAGGCCCGGAAGTGGGCGGGGACTACGGTCCCTATTACCAGTCCGAACGGCTGGATATCTACCGGAAAATCTGCCAGGAACTGGTGGACAGCGGCAAAGCCTACTACTGCTTCTGCTCGGCAGAAGACCTGGAAAAACAGCGGGAAAAACAAAGAGCCCTGAAGCAGCCCTTCCATTATGCCCGCACCTGCCGGGATATTCCCCCGGAAGAAGCCAAAAAGCGGGTGGAAGCCGGCGAAAAGTACTCTGTTCGGATTAAGCTGCCGGCCAGCGGCCCCATTACCGTCCATGACATGATTCACGGGGACGTAACCTTCGATTTCAACCAATTCGATGATTTCGTCATCATGAAAACCAATGGTATCCCCACCTACAACTTTGCTGTAGTGGTGGACGACCATATGATGCATATTACCCACGTACTGCGGGCGGAAGAACATTTGTCCAACACCCCCAAGCAGATCGTGCTGTACGAAGCTCTGGGCTACGAAGTACCCCAGTTTGGACATATGCCCATGATCCTGGCTCCCGACCGGAGCAAGCTCAGCAAGCGCCACGGCGCTACCAGCGTAGAGGAATTCCGGGATAAAGGCTATGTCCATCAGGCCATCATCAACTACTTGACCCTGCTGGGCTGGGCCCCTGGCAATGACCAGGAAATCTTCACCCTGGAAGATACCGTAAAGGCTTTTGACTTCAGCAAAATGTCCAAGAAGGCTGCCGTCTACGACGTGAAGAAGCTGACCTGGCTTAACGGCCAGTACCTGTCCTCCCTGCCCCTGCGGGAGATTGCCGATGCTTCCGTGCCCTTCTTCAAGAAGGCCGGCCTCATTGACGACAACTACCTGCCGGCCCACCAGGAATACTTCGACCATCTGGTGGATGTAGTTCGGGTGCGGGTGAAGACCCTGGAAGAAGTGGCGGACGCTTCTGCTTACTTCTTTAAGGACGTGGAAAGCTACGATGAAAAGGGCGCAGCCAAGTTCTTTAAGCCCGAAGCCGCAGAGCTGCTGCAAAAATGCTATGACGCCCTGGCTGCCCTGGAAGTCTTTGACCTGAAGACCACGGAAGATGCCTACAACAAACTGGCGGAAGACCTGGGCCTGTCCCTGGGCAAGGTAATCCATCCCACCCGTTTGGCCCTGACCGGCCGGACCTTCAGCCCCGGTATGTTTGACGTCATGGTGCTCCTGGGCAAGGAAAAGACCCTGGCCCGGCTGCAGCAGGCCATTGCCTACATCAAAAAGGCGTAAAAAATTCCTAAAAATGTTAAAAAAGATACTTTTTCCCTTTGACAAGTATCTAAATAATGTTTATAATATATGGGTATCACTTTGAGACCGTGCCGTTAGCCCCGGCAGCCTCCCAAAGAGTCATCACCGGATACGCTAAAGTAAAAGCTTTATAGGAGGAATAAGGATGAAAACATACATGGCAACCCCGTCTACCATTGAACGCAAATGGTATGTAGTGGATGCCACCGATAAGACTTTGGGCCGTCTGGCTGCTGAAGTTGCTAAGGTGCTCCGCGGTAAACATAAACCTACCTTTACCCCGCATATGGATACTGGTGACAACGTCATCGTTATCAATGCTGCTAAAGTGAGACTGACCGGTAAAAAACTGGTTCAAAAAATCTACTTCCGTCATTCCGGTTATCTGGGCGGTGACAAGTATACGAAAGCCGGCGAACTGCTGGAAAAGGATCCTGCAAAGATGGTTGAAATGGCTATCCGCGGCATGGTTCCCCACAATCGTCTGGGCAATCAAATCATTAAAAAACTGCATGTATACGCTGGTTCTGAACATCCTCATGCTGCACAAAAGCCTGAAGATTTGACCATCGATATTCGCTAAGAGGAGAGGAGAACTAGAAAATGGCAAAAGTTACCTATAATGCAACTGGCAGCCGCAAGAGCTCTGTTGCTCGCGTTCGCCTTGTTCCGGGCGAAGGCAAGATCGAAATCAACGGCCGTGAATTGAGCCAATATTTTGGCCTGAAGACCCTGGAACTGGTGGTTCGTCAACCGCTGGATACCACGGAAACCCTGGGCAAATACGATGTTATCGCTAACGTAGTTGGCGGCGGCATTGCTGGCCAGGCTGGTGCAATCCGTCATGGTATTGCCCGTGCCCTGCTGAAAGTGGATGCTGACTTCCGTCCCCTGCTGAAAAAAGCTGGTCTGCTGACCAGAGATCCTCGGGAAAAAGAACGCCGCAAATACGGCTTGAAGAAAGCTCGTAAGGCTTCCCAGTTCTCTAAAAGATAATTTTTGGGTCCCCTGCGGACCTATCCAAAACCAGGTACATTCCCAAAGAATGTACCTGGTTTTTTGATGCGCAAAAACGCTTGTGCGGACAAACAAAAGCCGCACTGCCTGGGCAATAAGAGCAGTGCGGCCACGAAGGAAGCTGGGGAACCTGCGCCTGACGAGGGTTGCAGGCTGCAGGGGTTTCCCCGATTTGACACAGCCGCCTTCTACAGTCAGAAGGGGTTTGTGATACCTTGATTATAAAGGCTGCTGCGGCCCTTCGTCAATCACCGATGGTGGGGTGTGTTTCCACGGAGCCTGGTAATTCAAAATTTGTAGAAAGGATACACGGGGAACCGTGGCCTCATGTATAGACTGTCCATTTTTCCCGACTTTCCTGCAACGGGTCGTCCTTTACTTTGGAAGAAAAACGGTGTATTCTGAAGTAAGAAAGCAGATGGGGGAGGGATGGGCTGATGAAGGCGAAACCTAAACGGATTCTGTTTTACGATTCCGATAAAACGGACTATATGGTGGAAATGGACAACCATTGGTATTATTTAGTCATGCTGGGTGCAAAAAGAATACTTGTTTATGAGCAGCCTTTAAGCTATGTTAATCACCAGCCTTATATTGAAGTGCCCAAAAAGACCAGTGATATTCCGCTGGAAGTAAGGAAAAATCTGTTAGAAGGGATTAAAACATTCCCTTACCATGTAGGTTTGCCTGCTATCCTTGATGGAAAATTCAACGAAAATTTCTCTAACCCATGGCTTGCAATGGGAAGAAAAATTCTCGAAGAATTACCAGGCGTCCCCTTCAATCTGGACGAATAGCCGAACTTCCCCAAGCCCTAAAAAGGGAGGAAGCAAAGATGCGTAAAAATAGCAATTTGACTCAACCGTTTATTGGAGTCCCAGTGAGCCCACAGCAATGCAAAGATTGCATTTTTAGACGGCCTGATCGAGATTATGATGTCAAAGACTGCTTAAAGTATAAAACCATAAAACCCTGGGGAGTTATGGAAAACAAAGAGAAATGTAAAGAATACAAAAAAGAATAGCCGAGAATCCCGAGACTCAAAAAATACAGCATGTTTGCAAGTCAAATAAGGAGGGCTGGCGCATGAAGGCGAAACCTAACAAAATCCTTTTCTATACGTCAGACGGAGACGACTATATGGTGGAAATGGACAACCATTGGTATTACTTGGTGCGTTTGTTTTTTCGGGAAATCAGGGTTTTTCGGCAACCTTACAGTTACTTGAATCACATTACCTATGTGATAGTTCCGAAAAAAACGACTGATATTCCTTTGGAAAAAAGAAAAGCCATAGCGGAGGGATTGAAGACGTTTCCAGGAAAGTATGCTATTGGAAGCGATAAACGTCGTTTTCCACCTGATGGTTTTAAGGAAGACCTGAAAAATAAAGTGTGGGAATATCATAAAGAAACCATGGTTAATTCTCCAGGCGTCCCCTTCAATCTGGACGAATAGACGAGATTTCTGAGGCTTTAAAAAGGGAGGAAATACAAATGCGAGAATATAGTAATTTGACAGAGCCTTTTTATGGAGATCCATTAGATCCTAAGCAATGCAAGGATTGCGCCTACAAACGTCCTGATAGAGATTATGACGTAGGTACTTGCCTGAAGTATAAAATTTCGAAACCCGATGCAGTTATGGAGAATACGGGAAAATGTAAGAAATACAAAAAGGAATAACCGAGTTTCTCCAAACCCTAAAATGGGAGGAATTAGAGATGCGTAAAGATAGCAATTTAACGCAACCATTTGTTGGTTTTCTGCTGAAGCCAGAGCAATGTAAAGATTGCGTATATAGGAGACGAGATAGAAACTATACAGTAGGAGATTGCTTAAAGTATAAGCCTTTTAAACCCTGGGGAGTCATGCATAATAAGGAAAAATGTAAGGAATACAAAAAAGAATAGCCGAGCTTCCTCAGGCCCGAAAAAGAAAATAAAGCACCACCCCAAGACGAGCGAACGCTCGTCTTTTGTCGTTCCAGAAAATGTCCGGGAGGTTTGGAAAGTACTGCCCGGCTAACGGGCCTAGGGGCTTAGGGGCTGCAGCTGGCTTCCCGGGCTGTTTCAGGGCAAAAAAATACCGCCCAGCTGCGCAGTAGCTAAGCGGTCATCGCCAATAGACGTCCGGAAGGCGATGCAATCCTATAAGTTAGGTCAAGTAAAAAAACAAACGATAGCGATGGCACCAGATACCCCATCTGGTGTCCTAAAAGCTTACCCAAAAGCTTTTTTCGTTCATGCCCAGGTCGGGGTCACATGAACACTGTTATTATAGAATGTTCATATAACGGCTGTCAATGACCGTTTGTGAAAGAGGGTTCCACGGTCCCAGGAATTTCCCGGAGACCAGGTGGAACCCTCTCAATTTTTTGCTGCCCAGCAGGTCAGCCTACCACGTTAATGGGGCTGCCGGCCAGGAACTGGTGGATGTCCTGGGCTATGATGGAGACCAGGCGCTGGCGGGTTTCCAGCCCTTTCCAGCCCATATGGGGCGTAAGAATCACGTTGGGCAGGGTGTACAGGGGATTATTCTCTGCCGGCGGTTCCTGCTCCTGAACGTCTAGTCCGGCCCCGGCAATTTGGTGGTTTTCCAGGGCTTCAATCAGGGTGGGTTCGTCAATCAGGGCACCCCGGGAGGTATTGATCAGGAATGCACTGGGTTTCATCAGAGCCAGGGTTTCCCGGTTCAGCAAATGCCGGGTGGAAGGGGTCAGGGGGCAGTGCAGGGATACATAGTCGCTTTTTTGCAGCAGTTCCTTTAGCCCCACATACTGGATGCCGTCCCCGTCTTCCCGGGGCGTCCGGGTATGGACCAAGATGTGCATTTCCAGGGCCTGGGCGATTTTGATGACCTGTTTCCCAATATGGCCGGCGCCAATGATGCCCAGGGTTTTGCCGTTGACTTCCGTATGGGGCACCAACAGGTGCTGGGTGAAGTTCCGGTGATCTCCCTTGGCCAGCATGGCCAGCTGGACCTGCATGGTGGAAGCCAGGTTTAACAGCAGCATAATGGCCGTATGGGCCACCCGCTGGGAGCTGTAGGCGGGGATGTTGCACACCGTAATGCCCTGCTTTTTGGCGGCTGCCAGGTCAATATTGTTGTAGCCGGTGCCTGCTTCCACAAGCAGCTGCACGCTGCGTGGAAACTGCTCCAGCAGGGCTGCCGGCACGGGCAGTTCCTTGGTGACCACCACTTGGGCGCCCTGGATCCGCTGCAGCAGTTCTTCAGGGGTGCTGCTGGGATAGACAGCCACAGAATCCGACAACACCGAAAAATCCAGTTTTCCGTCAAAATTCATTTTTTCTGCGTTTACCACAACCACTTGAGGCATAGTATCACCACTTTCTTTTACTGTTACTTCCATTATAGCATGGAGCCGCAAGGCGGTCCGTCTCCCCTGGGCTTCGGGGCTGCTGGCCCCTGGCTGCACAAGTGCACAAAACCCCTGCCCGGCACATTTTGCCTGACAGGGACTTTGGCAACTATAGACTAACTTTTTTGGGCAGCCACGTACTTTTGGGCCCAGACTCCAATGCTGTCCAGCACCGGCTGGAATTCCCGGCCAATGGGGGTCAGGGAGTATTCCACCTTGGGGGGAATTTGGGCGTATTCCTTGCGCACAATGAGCCCCTCCGTTTCCAGCTGCTTTAGCTGGGTGGACAGGGTGGCGTGGTTGATTTTCTGGAGCTTCCGCTGAAGCTCGTTGAATCGCACCGGCCCGGTGCTTAGCAGGTACAGAATGGCAATGGCCCATTTCCCCTGGAGCAGCCGCTGGGCGACCATACAGGGGCAGGTGGCCTTTTCTTCCGGGGGCGTTTCCAGGCTTCTCTCCGGTTCAGACATGGTTTCCACTTCCTTTCCAGTATGTTTTGCTATACTGGGTATTGTTAAAAATCGTACTTGTGCAGGCTTTTTACACGCTATAAAATAAACCTACGCTAAAAATTATCCTATGTTAATTTTCTAACTAAAGAATACCATAGGGCTGCCCGAATTGCAAGGCAGAACAAAAGGAGCGAGAAGAATGTCCCAGATTTTGATCTTAAACGGCGGGCCCCGGCAAAACGGCAATACCGCAGAACTAATTCGGGCCTTTAGGGAAGGGGCCGGGAAAGAGGGGAACACCGTCCAGGAATTTGACCTGCAAAGCCTGCCGCTGCACGGGTGCCTAAGCTGCGGGCAGTGCGGGAAAAACGGCCGGCCCTGCGTCCAACAGGACGCTATGGAGGAAATCTATCCGGCCTTCCAAAAGGCAGAGGTCATTGTCCTGGCCTCCCCGGTGTACTTTGCTTTTGTGACCGGCCCCCTTCTGACGGCCATCAACCGGCTGTTTGCCCTGTGGCAGACCCTGTCGCCAGAACAGCTCCGGAGCAAGCAGTCCGTGCTGCTGCTTACCGCCAATCAGCCTGGTTGGTGTCCGGACCCGGTGAACTGGTATCACCGGCTGTTTACCCAGGCTATGGGCTGGAAGGATTTGGGAGTGGTCTACGGCCACGGGAGTCTGTACGGCAAAGGCAAGGTGGAGGACCCGGAAAGCGCTGCTGCCGCCCGGAAAATTGGAGAAGCCATTGGCGAAACTTGTTAGGAGGAGCAATCATGAAAAAAATTATTTTGCTGAACGCCAGTCCCAGAAAAAACGGTAATACGGCCCTGCTGCTGCAGGCTGCCCAACAAGGGGCCCAGGAGGCCGGCGCGGAAACGGAACTGATCAACCTGTTTGACCTGAAGTTTACCGGCTGCCGCAGCTGCATGGCCTGCAAGCGGGTGGAAGCCCAACGCTGCAAATGCTATTGGAAGGACGACCTGTCCCCGCTGCTGGACCGGATTTTCCAGGCAGACGGGCTGTTTATTGGTTCTCCGATTTATCTCAGCGAACCTACCGCCCAGTTCCGGGCCCTGTGGGAGCGGCTGATTTTCTGCTGTCTGTCCTATGATAAGCCCCTGGAAAGCTACTTTACCGGGAAGCTGCCGTTGGGGCTCATCTACACCATGAATGCCCCGGAAGCCTACTACAACCAGCATTACAAAGCCCGCTTCCAGGAGCTGGCCGATATGCATACCCTGGTCCTCCATGGCGCCGTCACCACCCTGGCTTCCTGCGAAACCCTCCAGGTTCCTGATTACAAGCGGTACAGCATGGGCGTCTTTGACGAGGCCCAGCGGAAGGAACGCCGGGAGACCGTATTCCCCAAGGAACTGGAAGCTGCACGCCAGTTGGGCCGCCAAATGGTCCAGGAAAACCCCTGAGCCCTGCTGCCAAAATGCTTTTCTCCCCAGCTGGGGGGAAGGGGAGCAGCCCCAATTTTTCCCTTTTTCTCAGGAATTGTTGACCTTTCCTGCTGCCTTTCTTGCCTAATCCCTTGTCCTGTACTATACTTTTAGGCAAGTGTGCCGCAGGCAGCGCTTTTGTCTGCGGCGGGAAAGTGGGGGAATTGTACATATGGATTCAGTGAAAACATCAGTTACAGCAAACGCCCTGCTGTGGTTCGGGGCGGGGATTTCCATTGCCGAGATTCTGACGGGGATGCTGCTGGCTCCCCTGGGTTTTGCCAAGGGGCTGCTGGCCATCCTGGTGGGCCACGTGATTGGCGGGCTTGTGATGTTTGGGGCCGGGCTCATCGGCGGCCAGACCGGGCGCAGTGCCATGGAAACGGTGGAAATTTCCTTTGGGCACCAGGGTGCCAAGCTGTTTGCCGGCCTGAACGTGATTCAGCTCATTGGCTGGACGGCCGTGATGATTGCCAGTGCAGCTGCTGCCGGCAATACCCTGGCGGGTCTGGGGCTTTCGGCCTGGAGCCTGATTATCGGTGCCTTCATCGCCCTGTGGATTATCCTGGGGCTGAAGACCCTGGGGAAGGTGAACGAGGTGGTCATTGCTGCCCTGTTCCTGCTGACCCTGGTGCTCAGCGACGTGATCTTTATGGGCAGCGGGGTGCCCCAGGCTGCCGGGGAGCTGACTCTGGGCGCAGCCATTGAACTTACGGTGGCCATGCCCCTTTCCTGGCTGCCGGTCATCTCCGACTACACCCGGGACGCCGCAAAGCCCTTTAAGGCTACGGCGGCCAGCTGTCTGGCCTACTTTGCTGCCAGCACCTGGATGTTCATTATCGGCATGGGTGCCGCCCTGTACACCGGCCAGGACGACATTGCCAAAATCCTGCTTCAGGCCGGCCTGGGCGTCGTGGGCATTCTGATTGTGCTGCTGTCCACGGTGACCACTACCTTCCTGGACGCCTTCTCCGCCGGGGTCAGCGGCAAGAGCCTGCTGCCCGGAATTTCGGAAAAGGTCCTGGCCCTGATTGCCTGCGCTGGGGGAATTGCCATTGCCATCGCCGTGGATGCCAGCAGCTTTGAAGACTTCCTGTACTTCATCGGTTCGGTGTTCGCACCCATGACCGCAATCCTGCTGTCCGATTACTTTATCCTGAAGCAGGACCACAGCAGCCAAGCCGTCAACTGGCTGAACCTGGTGCTGTGGCTGGCCGGCTTCGCCCTGTACCGGGAGCTCTTGGACGTGCAGACCCCGGTGGGAATTACCTTCCCGGTGATTGTGCTGGTGATGCTGGCCAGTGCGGTGATTCACAAAGTTCTGCCCCACAAATAAAAAACGAGGACTTCCTGCTGCGGCGGGAAGTCCTTTTTCTTTTCCTTGGGGGTTTTTCGACCCAGGAGCCGTGGTACAATAGAAAAAACTGCGATTGGGAGGTACCCTATGGATAAAAAAGAAACCTTGGCCTACCTGACGGCCCAGGGGATTCCCTACGAACTCACGGAACACAAGGCCGTCTACAATATGGAAGAACTGGGGGACGTGGCGCTGCCCTACCCGGAATGGGACGCCAAGAACCTGTTTGTCCGGGACGATAAAAAACGGAATTATTACCTGCTTACTGTCCGGGGAAACAAGCGGGTGGACCTGAAGGCCTTTGGCGAGGCAAACGGCACCCGGCGGCTGTCCTTTGCCTCGCCGGAAGACCTGAAAGCGTATTTGGACCTGGAACCCGGGTCCGTAACGCCACTGGGGCTTTTAAACGACCGGGAGCACCGGGTGACCCTGTTTTTGGACGCAGAATTTCAGCATCAGAAAATCGGCGTGCACCCCAACGACAATACGGCCACTTTGTGGCTGGCGGCGGACGCTTTAATGGCGCTGCTGGAAAAATTGGGCAAGCAGGTGCACTGGGTAAAAATAGGAGAATAGGGGGAATCTGCAATGAAGCTTATTATGCTGGGCACGGGGAATGCCCTGGTGACGGAATGCTACAATACCTGTTTTCTGCTGGATGACGGGGGAAAGCTGTTCCTGGTGGACGGCGGCGGGGGCAATACGATTTTGCACCAACTGAAGCATGCGGGGTATGACTGGCAGGACGTCAAAGAAATCTTTGTGACCCATCAGCATGTGGACCATTTGCTGGGGGTCCTTTGGATGGTGCGGATGATCTGCCATTTTATGAACGACGGAAAGTACCAGGGGGAGGTGAACGTCTACGGGCACCGGGAAGTGCTGGACCTGCTCCGGGACATGGCGGTGAAGCTGCTCCTAAACAAATATACTCGCTTTTTGGATGACCGGGTGCATTTTATTCCTGTGGCAGATGGGGAGCAGCGCAGGGTGAACGGCCGGCAGGTGACCTTCTTTGACATTGGCTCCACCAAGACCAAGCAGTTTGGTTTCCGGCTGGAACTGGACGGGGGAAAGAGCCTGGTGTGCTGCGGGGACGAGCCCTATACGGAACGGGAGGAGCCCTACGCCCGGGGCTGCACCTGGCTGCTCCACGAGGCGTTCTGCCTGGAAGAGGAAGCGGCGGTGTTCCATCCCTACGAAAAGCACCATTCCACGGTAAAGCATGCCTGCCAGGCGGCGGAAAAGCTGGGGGTCCAAAACGTGCTGTTGTACCATACGGAGGACAACCAGCTGGAGCGGCGCAAGGAGCTGTACACCCAGGAAGGGAAAAAGTTCTTTTCCGGCAGGGTGTACGTGCCGGAAGATTTGGAAGTTCTTGAACTTTGAGGACAGTGACGGAAAGGAGACAAAGCATGAAGGTGCTGATGATTAACGGCAGTCCCCGGCCTCAGGGCAATTCGGAGCTGCTGTGCCAGGAATTTCGCCGGGGTGCCGAAGCAGCGGGGCACCAGGTGGAAGAAATCGCCTTGCGGGAGAAGGTAATCCACCCCTGCAAGGCCTGCTACGCCTGCTTTCGCACTGGCAGCTGCGTCCAAAAGGACGCTATGGCAGAAATCCTGGAGAAAACCCAGGGGGCGCAGGTGCTGGTGTGGGCTACCCCTACGTATTTTCTTACCATGAGCGGCCAGCTGAAGGTGATGATTGACCGGCTGCTGCCCAAATGGCAGGACCTGGGAGGCAAGGAAGCCTACGTGATTGTGACTGGCCACGACGGAAAGGCCGGCCTGCGCAGGGCTGGGGAAGACCTGGAAGCCATTTTGGCAGAGCTGGGCAGCCCGGTACGGAAAATCATCTGGGGTGAACACGCCTGGCAGCCCGGTGAGGTGCTGGGCACTCCGGCTATGAAAGAAGCCTATGCGGCCGGCAGCCAGGTTGGAAAATAGCGGAAAGCAAGGAGGAGGAGAAAATGCCTCTGTTATTTGTACAGCAGGATATTACCCAAATGGCGGTGGACGCCATTGTCAACGCTGCCAATCCCCAGCTCCAGATGGGGTCCGGGGTTTGCGGCGCCATCTTTCGGGCGGCGGGGCCCCAAAAGCTCCAGGCGGCCTGTGACCAGAAGGCCCCCATCAGGACTGGCGAAGCGGCCCTTACCCCGGGCTTTGCCCTGCCGGCCAGGTACGTGATTCACGCCGCAGGGCCCGTGTACAACCCCCGGCATCCGGAAGAAAGTGAGCGGCTGCTTCGGTCGGCGTATACCAGCGCGCTGCGGCTGGCGGCGGAAAACCACTGTGCCAGCGTGGCCTTTCCCCTGATTTCCGGGGGAATATTCGGCTATCCCAAGGATCAGGCCCTGAGGGTGGCGGTCTCCGCCATCCAGTCCTTCCTGGAAACCCAGGAGCTGGACGTGTATCTGGCTTTTCCGGATAAACGGGCCTTTGTGGTGGAGAAAGACCTGCTGGCTGAACTGGACCAGTATTTGGCCCGCCGCGGGGACGAAAGCGTGGCCGAGGAAATGCTTTGCGCCTCGGAAATCAGCTTGCCGCCCAAGGGCTATTGCGAGAATGTGAAACTGGCGCCCCAGGACCTGGAGAACCTGCTGGGCCACCTGGACGAACCCTTTAATGTGACGCTTTTGCGGCTGATTGATGCCAAGGGGCTGACCGATGCCCAGGTGTACCATCGGGCCAACCTGGACCGGCGGCTGTTTTCCAAAATCCGCACGGGGAAGGGCTATAGCCCTACCAAACGGACCATTCTGGCCCTGGCCATTGCCCTGGAGCTGACCCTGGACGAAACCGATGACCTTTTGGCCCGGGCCGGCTACGCCCTGTCTCCCAGCCAGAAATTCGATGTGATCGTCCAGTATTTTATCCTGAAGGGTCAGTACGACATCTACGCCATCAACGAAGTCCTGTTCCATTATGACCAGCCCCTATTAGGGGGAGCGGCGTAGTTGTCGTCTGGCAAGCGACCAAAAGTCCTCCCATGGGGAGTATGCTAAAGACAACAAGGAGGTACCCAAACTGGTACCCCGGAAAAAGCTTTTAGAACCCAAAAGGAGGGCTTTAGAATGAAAAAGAATTTAACGGAACTGGTATTTATCTTGGACCGCAGCGGCTCCATGGCAGGCCTGGAATCGGACACCCTGGGAGGCTACAATTCCTTCCTGAAAAAGCAGAAAGCCGTGGAGGGGGAATGCGTGCTTACCACCGTGCTCTTTGATGATCAGTACGAACTGCTCCACGACCGGATCAATATCCAGGCGGTAGCGCCCCTGACGGAAAAGGACTACTATGTGCGGGGCTGCACGGCGCTGCTAGATGCCCTGGGTAAAACCATTCAGAAAATCAAACAGGTCCAGGCCAATACGGCGGAGGATTACCGGGCGGAAAAGGTGCTGTTTGTGATTATCACCGACGGGTACGAAAATTCCAGCCGGGAGTACACCACGGAGAAAGTCAAAGCCCTGATTGAGGCCCAGAAAGCCAAGGGCTGGGAGTTCATCTTCCTGGGGGCCAATATGGACGCGGTGGAAACGGCTAGCCAGTTTGGCATTGGTGCCGACCGGGCGGTGGACTATCTGGCAGACGAAGCCGGTACGGAACTGAACTTTAGGGCCATGAGTGAGGCCGTCAGCGAGTTCCGCGCAGTAGGCAAAGTGCCGGAGGATGCCCTTGAATCCATCCGGCTGGATGCTGCTCAGCGTTCTGGAAAACCGAAGAGAAGCGCCAAGAAAAGCTCCGGGAAAACCAAAAAACTATAATGCCGGACGGCCCCAAATTGTTCTCTATCGATCAATAAACCGTTTTCCAAGCTTTTAGCGGGCTCCCTTACCCAGCACCAGCTCCCCTGCCAGCAATTGCAGCGGGGGCTGGCGTTTTTTGTGGGGGAAAGCGCTGGGCAAGGCGCGTCTAAGCTAGGAGCAGAGTATCTCTAGGGCGGGATCTTCTCCCATACCAAATTCCTTGAAAGGGAGTACTGGCTCTTTTCCTATAAAAAGAGTATTATATGTGTTGCAAGCGAAAGGAGTATATTTCAATGACTGATTATCTGAGTAAGCAATACCCCATTTTGGATATGTTCCCGAAAGATTGGGCGCTGGTGTCTGTAGGCAATCTGGAAAAGAATAATGGCTGCACCATTGGCTGGGGCAGCTTTGGCACCCTGTGGACCCGTCCAGGGAAAAGCGGCGCCACGGCTACGGTCTATCTCCATCCGTCCCGGTATACCTGCGAGCTGTTAAAAAAAGCCGATACCTTTACCATCAGCTTTTTCCCGCCGGAATACAAGAAGGCCCTGGGGTATATGGGCTACCACTCTGGCCGGAATGAAAACAAGGCGGCGGCAGCGGGCCTGACGCCGGTGGAACTTCCGGAAGGGGGGCTCAGCTACAAGGAAGCTAGTGTTTCCTTTGTGTGCCATAAGCTCTACCAGCACCAGTTTGCCAAGGAAGACCTGGATCCGGAAATCCAGGAATTCTATAAGGCCAACCCGGCGGTGCTGCCGGTAAACGCCCAGGGCGAATGGGAACCCCATGTGGTGTTTGTAGGGGAAATCCGGTACGTGGACGAGAAGAAATAAATTGTTTTTTTCAGGCAGGGCTGCGGCGGAGAGCGCAGGGCGGTATTTTCTTCCATACCAAGTTCCCCAAAAGTGAGTACTGGCTCTTTTCTTACAAAAAGAGTATTATATCTTTTGTAAGCGAAAGGAGTACATTTCAATGACTGATTATCTGAGTAAGCAATACCCTATTTTGGACATGTTCCCGGAAAACTGGGCGCTGGTGTCCGTAGGCAATCTGGAAAAGAATAATGGCTGCACCATTGGCTGGGGCAGCTTTGGTACCCTGTGGACCCGTCCAGGGAAAAGCGGCGCCACGGCCACGGTCTACCTGCATCCGGCCCGGTATACCTGCGAGCTGCTGAAAAAGGCCGATACCTTTACCATCAGCTTCTTTCCGCCGGAATACAAGAAGGCCCTGGGCTATATGGGCTCTCACTCTGGCCGCAAGGAAGACAAGGCGGCGGCAGCGGGCCTGACGCCGGTGGAACTCCCGGAAGGGGGACTCAGCTACAAGGAAGCCAAGATTTCCTTTGTGTGCCATAAGCTTTACCAGCACCAGTTTGCCAAGGAAGACCTGGATCCGGAAATCCAGGAATATTACAAGGCCAACCCGGCGGCGTATCCGGTAAATGCCCAGGGCGAATGGGAACCCCACGTGGTGTTTGTAGGGGAAATCCGGTACGTGGACGAAAAGAAATAAACTGCTTTTTCTATGCGCAAAATGCATGCAAGAAGATATCGGATAGGCATTTAACATAGTTTCTCCCAGCCGCTACAATAGGATAAGGGCGCAGACCGCCCCGGGCCGGCCTGCAAGCCCCAAAATGCAGGAGAAAGGGAGTCTTACCCACGTTATTTTCCAACAAAGCCTTACGAGATCTGATTATTCCCTTATTCCTGGAACAGCTGCTGCTGGCTCTGGTGGGCCTGGCCGACGTGTTTGTGGTGGGGTTCGTAGGGGAGGCCGCCGTTTCCGGGGTTTCCCTGGTGAATGCGTTCAACGTTATTTTTATCAATTTGTTTGTGGCCCTAGCTGCCGGCGGTGCCGTGGTCATCAGCCAGTACATTGGCCGGAAGGACCTGCCCAAGGCACGAGCCTCTGCGTCCCAGCTGCTGACCGCCTCCCTCCTGTTTTCGGTGGTCAGCTCCGCCCTGGTGCTGGCGTTCAATCAGCGGCTGATGCTCTTGCTTTTTGGCCGGGTGGAGCCCGCGGTGATGGAGGCCTGCGTGACCTACCTGCGGATTTCTGCCTATTCCTACCCGGCCCTGGCCATTTATAATGCAGGCTCGGCACTGTACCGGAGCTTGGGGAAAACCCGTCCCTCCATGTACATTTCCATTTTGGCCAACCTGATTAACGTGGTGGGCAACTGTCTGGGCGTCTTTGTATTCCACGCTGGGGTTGCCGGGGTGGCCTGGCCGTCCCTGGTGGCCCGGAGCTTTTCCGCAGTGGTGATGACAGCCCTGTGTTTCTCCCGGGTGAACCCGGTGTGGTACGTGAAAGACTGGATCTTCCGGTTGGACGGTGCTCTGCAGCATACCATCTTGCGGATTGCCATTCCCAACGGGGTGGAAAGCGGTATCTTCCAGCTGGTGAAAGTGGCCCTGTCCAGCGTGGTGGCCCTGTTTGGCACCTACCAGATTGCAGCCAACGGCGTGGCCCAAAGCATCTGGTCCGTGGCGTCCCTGGTCTGTGTTGCCATGGGTCCGGTGTACATTACCGTGATTGGCCAGTGCATGGGTGCAGGGGACATTGCCCAGGCTGACTATTACTTCCATAAGCTGACGAAAATCACCTTGTTTTTTGCCATTGGCTGGAATGCCCTGGTCTTTGCCGCCACCCCGGTGCTGCTGAGCTTTTATGCTCTGGAGCCCCAGACCAAGAGCCTGACCCTTCTTCTGGTGCTGATCCACAATATTTTCAGCGCCCTGGTATTCCCCTTTGCCGACCCCTTGGGCAAAGGCCTGCGGGCCTGCGGAGACGTGAACTTTACCATGGCCACGTCCCTGTTTACCACCCTGGGGGTCCGGCTGTGTTTTTCCATCCTTTTTGCCCTGGTGCTTCACCAGGGGGTCCTGGGCATTGCCTATGCCATGTGCCTGGACTGGACCATTCGGGGGCTGATTTTTATCTGGCGGTACAAAAAGGGCAGCTGGGAAACCTGCCGGGTGATTTAGGGCGGGGAATCCAGGGCCTGCTGGGAAAGGCTGTTCCCGTCCGCGGTTTTTGGTGCTTCACAATTTTGTATCGTTTGGAATAAAAAACTCCGGTCAGTTTTTCTGGCCGGAATTTTTCTTTTTCTGCCTCATTTTATTTGTTTAGACTCATGGGAAACGATTTATTGAACTTACAGGGTATCGTTCTACTAAAGAAGTAGATTCAAGCAGGACAAAATAATGGTAAAGTATTTATATAAAGGACAAAAGTACATAAAAACAGCAAATAAAGAACAAAGTATACATAAATACGGTATACAATACGGGTAATATTTAAGAAACTTGTAAAATAAAGTGTTGCAAAATCGGAAACACATGCTATAATAGGCATTAACTTGTTAGACAGGCTTTCGTTAGCACTGGTCCCTGGCAAGAAATCAAAATGAAGTGAAGGTGTTGGGCATGAAAGGATGGAAAAAAGCAGTGGGTGCACTGGCCATGACCACGGCGCTGGCCACACTGTTTGCAGGCTGCGGCGATAAAAAGCAGGCCGCCAACAGCAACGAAGTGAAAATGGGCGCCCTGTTCGAAATGACGGGCAACGTGGCCAACTACGGCAAATCAGCCTACAACGGCATGACCATGGCCGTGGACGAAATCAATGCCAAAGGCGGCATCAACGGCAAAAAGATTACCATTGTTCAGGCCGACAACAAGTCCGAGCCTTCCGAATCCGGCAACCAGGCCACCAAGTTGATTTCCAAGGATAAGGTGGCCGTCATTGTAGGCCCGGCTACCAGCGGCTGTGTGGCGGCAGCTACCCCGGTGGTGACCAACGCCAAGGTCCCCCTGATTGCGCCTACGGCAACGGCTCCCGGCATTACGGTGGATGAACAAGGCAAGGTTCGTCCCTATATCTTCCGGACTTGCTTCACCGATCCTTTCCAAGGCAAGGTTATGGCAACCTTCGCCCTGAAGAGCCTGAACGTGAAGAATGCAGCCATCTATTTTGATTCTTCCAGTGACTATTCCAAGGGCCTGGTGGACGTGTTCACCAAGACTTTCGAGGCAGGCGGCGGCAAAGTGGTTGCCAAAGAAGCCTTCCTGGCCAAGGACCAGGACTTCAAAGCAGCCCTGACCAAACTGAAGGCTTCCAATCCGGACGTCCTGTACGTGCCGGCCTATTATGAAGAAGTTTCCAAGATTGTGAAACAAGCCCGTGAAGTGGGCCTGACCTGCCCGATTCTGGGCTCCGATGGTTGGGATTCTCCGAAACTGGTAGAAATTGCCGGTGCCGATGCCCTGAACAATACCTACTTCAGCAGTGCCTATTCTGCCCAGGACCAGGACCCTACCATCCAAAAGTTCATCAAAGACTACAAAGCCAAATACAACGCAGAACCGGACAGCTTCGCCATCCATGCCTATGACTGCGTACTGGTAGCGGCAGAAGCCATTAAGAGAGCCGGCACCACTGATGGCACCAAGATTGCCGAAGAAATCGCCAAGATGAAGGATTTCCCCATTGCTACAGGCAAATTCACCGTAGATAAGGAACACAATCCCATCACCGGCGGCACCATCATCGAACTGAAGAATGGTGTCCAAACCTTCAGGGAAAAGATTAATCCCTGAACCTAAAAAACTGCATACTTCTTTCTATTGTTTGCTAACTAGGGGAAAACGCCAGATTGGGGAAACCTGACCTGGCGTTTTCATGTGGGGCGAGTTTTGGCCCTGCCGTCCTTCTTTTCCTTTCACTTTCGCCAATGCCTGGAAATTCTGAACAATTTCGCTTTCCTTTATTTGTTTTTCCTTCTACATTGCAACAGGGATATGGTACAATGTATCTAATCTGTTGCCAGGTAGAAAACTGGCAGAAACGGAGGGTGTTATGGCAATCAATTTATTGGTTTTTGGCGCCATCCTCCTGGGCATCGAAGCACTGATTCCCGGCTTCGGGGTCTTTGGAGCCGCAGGGCTGGTGTGCCTTTTGGGGGCCCTGTATTTTTCCCTGGGCGCTGGTACTACCGCTGCCGTAGCGGTGCTGATCGCTTTGGTGCTGCTGCTTTTTGCCGCCTACGTGCTGATCCGGCTGATGCCGGAAAGCTGGCTGGGCCGGCGGCTGACCCTGCGCTGGCGTTCCACCGCAGAACGGGGCTACCAGGGCAGTGAGGAACGGAAAGACCTGCTGGGCAAGGTGGGCATCGCCCAAACGGTGCTGCGGCCCGCAGGCAAGGTAATGATTGACGGGGAACCGGTGGACTGCGTTACCGACGGAGAATTTTACGAGCCGGGGACCCGGGTGAAAGTGGTGGCCGTTACCGGCGGCCGCACGGTAGTACGAAAGGAGAACTGAGATGCTGGCATTACTAGGTAGTTCCTTTTTTGTGATTGTTTTATTGGTGGTAATTGTCCTGTTCCTGCACTTTGTGCCTTTGGGACTGTGGATCTCTGCTATGGCGGCTGGGGTCAACGTACACATCTTTACCCTGGTGGGGATGCGGCTGCGGCGGGTTATTCCCTCCAAGATTATCCTGCCTCTGGTGAAGGCCAACAAGGCCGGTCTTGACGTGAATGTGGACCAGCTGGAAGCCCATTACCTGGCCGGCGGTGACGTGGACCGGGTGGTGGATGCCCTGATTGCCGCAGAACGGGCTGCCATTCCCCTGACCTTTGAACGGGCCGCAGCCATCGACCTGGCTGGCCGGGATGTGCTGGAAGCCGTACAGATGAGCGTTAACCCCAAGGTGATTGAAACGCCCTTGATTTCTGCTGTGGCCAAAAATGGTATTGAACTGAAGGTCCGGGCCCGGGTTACCGTGCGGGCCAATATTGACCGGCTGGTAGGCGGTGCCGGGGAATCCACCATTATCGCCCGGGTAGGCGAAGGGATTGTTACCACCGTAGGTTCCTCCGAGGAGCATACGGACGTTTTGGAAAATCCGGACCATATTTCCCGGACCGTGCTCAGCAAAGGGCTGGATGCAGGGTCTGCCTTTGAAATTCTCTCTATTGATATCGCCGACGTGGATGTGGGCCGGAACATTGGGGCCCAGCTGATGACCGACCAGGCCGAAGCCGACAAGAATATTGCCCAGGCCAAGGCAGAAGAACGCCGGGCCATGGCTGTGGCCAAAGAGCAGGAAATGCGGGCCTATACCCAGGAAATGCAGGCCAAGGTGGTGGAAGCCCAGGCGCAGGTACCCGAGGCTTTGGCCCAGGCCCTGCGGCAGGGGAATCTGGGAGTGATGGATTATTACCGGCTGAACAACCTGCTGGCCGATACCAAAATGCGGGAAGGCCTGACGGCTGGCTCCCAGGAAGCAGCTCCCAAACCTTCCCAGCCGGTGAAGTAGGAGGCGCCTATGGACAGCGGCCTGATTATTGTGCTGCTCTGGATTGGGTTTCTGATTTTGGGGCAGTGGACCAGAAAACGGCCTCCCAAGAAGCCGGGAAGCGGCGTGCAGCTGCCTAAGCTGCCCAAGCTCAGTTTCCCCAAGGGGCCCCAGCCGGTGAAGCGGCAGCCGGCCCAGCCCGGTACCTTTACCTGTGAAGAAGCTGCGGCCACGGAGCCTTTAGGCCACCGGGTAACGCCTACGGTGCAGGAGCAGGTGGAGGACCTAAAGCCCACGATCCAGCCCCTAAAGGAAGACCTGAAGGACGAGATCCGGGATTTAACCCCGGAGGTGCCCCTGGCGGACGCAGCTCCCCAGGCACCCAAACCGCAGAATCCTCTGCTGGCCGGCGGCCTGCGCCAGGGTATGGCCTGGGCGATGGTCCTTGGCAAACCCCGGTCCTTGGAAAGCTGGGATGAGGAACAAGGAAAGCATTTTTAGGAGCAGTAGTAAAAAACGGTTACACCATAATTTGTAACGCAGCACGGCAGTGCAAATCTACAGGGAAAAGAGGAATGGGGTATGGCAGAAGGAAAAGCGTCACCCAAGACCCCTTGGGTGGACCGGTTTTTGAATGGAGTGGAGCGGGTTTGTGCCAAGCTGCCCCCGCCGGCCATCCTGTTTTGCATTTTGTTTTTGATTACCGCACTGATTGGCGCAGGTCTTACGGCTTCCGGAGTGGCCCTGGAAAACCCTGCAACCGGGAAGCTGGTCATGTCCCAGAACCTGTTTTCCAAGGACGGGGTAAACTGGCTTTTGACCCATTTGGTCAGCAACTTCTCGGGCTTTGCGCCCCTGGGCCTTGTGATCACCATGACCCTGGCCATTGGCTTTTGTGAGGAATCCGGGCTGCTCATCAGCCTGCTGCGCCGGAGCATGCACAACGTGCCGCCCGGCATTGTACCCTATCTGGTGGCGTTTGTTGGGGTTATGGGCAACATCGCCTCCGATACGGCAGCGGTGGTGATTCCGCCTCTGGCAGCCCTGGTGTACATCGGGGTGGGGAAGAATCCCCTGGTGGGCATGATTGTGGGCTACGCCGGCTCCAACGCCGGCTTTACCGCCAACCTGCTGATTGCCGGGACGGATTCCCTGCTTCAGGGCATGACCAACCAGGCCATTGAAGCCTTTTTGGGCAACAGCTCCTTTGTGGTGGACGTGACCTGCAACTGGTATTTTATGTTTGTATCCACCTTCCTGGTTTCCTGGGTGTTGGGCTATTTCTCCAAGGTGCTGGTGGAACCCCGCTTTGGCAAGTACGAAGCCAAGGACCTGGAAGGGGTTCAGGAAGTTACCCAGGAAGAAAAACGGGGGATGCGCAACGCCGGGCTGGTGACTCTGGCCTATTGTGCCCTTATTGCGGCCGGCTTTTTCAGCGGCGTGCTGTCCAAGAACGGTTCCCTGGTGGGTTCCCTGCTGCTGAAGGGCATGATTCCCATTCTCTTTGGGCTCATGAGCCTGGCAGGGATTGCCTACGGCATTACGGTAGGGAAATTCAAGGATGTCCGCAGCATCAACAACGCCATGGTCAAGCAGATGGCAGCCATGGGTTCCTACGTGGTGTTCTGCTTCTTCTGCGGCCAGTTCCAGGGGTTGTTCAACTGGACCCATCTGGGTACCCTGCTGGCCATTTCCGGAGCGGATTTCCTGAAAAGCGCCGGCTTTACGGGCATTCCCCTGTGCGTGACCTTTGTGCTGGTGTGCGCCTTCGTTAATATTTTCATGTCCTCGGGTTCTGCCAAATGGGCTATTTTCGCTCCCATTTTTGTGCCCATGTTCATGCTGCTGGGCTACCATCCGGGCTTTGCCCAGCTGCTGTACCGGCTGGGGGACTCCCCGGGCAACAGCTTCACCCCCATGATGCCCTATCTGTGGATGATGCTCAGCGTGGCCCAGGAAAAATACGATCCCAACGTAACCGTGGGGACCTTTATTTCCAACCTGATTCCCTTGGCCGTGATTCTGCAGTTCATCTGGATCCTCTTTATGATTGCCTGGATGGCGCTGGGCGTTCCCATTGGGCCGGGCGTAGGCACGGCGCTGCCCCCTGGCATTCTGTAAGACTTGTGTTAACCAACAAAAGCGTATTTGCGGCAGGACGGGGAACTTTTCTCCGTCCTGCTTGTGCTTTAGGGGCAAAGCGTCTATAATGATAGGCACCATATAGAGGGGAGTCTTACCACAATGAAAACCAGTAAAAAAGCCGAAATGGCTGTCAATTACAAACATACTGCCAACAACTGTGCCCAAGCCGTTCTCCTGGCCTTCCAGGATGAAATCGGCAAGTCCGCTGAAGAACTGAAAGCCCTGGGTTCCGGGTTCGGTTCCGGCATGGGCGGCTTGGAAGCTACCTGCGGCGCTTTGGTAGGCGCAGGCATTGTTATGGGCCTGCTGAACCATACGGACAAGCCCACCAAATTCATCATGAAGGACGTAGTAGATGAATTTAAGGCTGAAACCGGTGCCACTGCCTGCTGTGACCTGAAAGGCGTAGGCACGGGCAAAGTCCTGTGTCCCTGCGACGACTGCATCCGGGCTGCCGTAGTGGCTATCGAAGAACGCCTGTAAGCGCCTGCACAACTGTATCGCAAGAAAAGAAGCCCCGTTCTGCACTCCGTTGGGAGAAGGCAGGCGGGGCTTTTTGGCTGCAAGTGTTCAATCGATACACAATAATCCTTGTTTGAGAGCGCTGTAGGGAAAAAATGTAACGAAAATGGAAAAGTGCGTTGACAGAGCAAGAAACAGGAGAGTAAACTAATACTATAGTATAGAACCGTTGCTGTTTCTTGGTGTGTGGGCTATGGCCAATAGCGCAGGAAGCATCTGGAGACCCAGCAGGAAATGGAGGGGAAACCCGTATTTTTTGCTGGGCTTTTTTCATGCAGCAGCGAGTTTCACAGTGAAGGGGAGACCGCACAATGGAATTGGCAGAACTGGTAGACAAAAACAAAGAGGAAATGGTGGAAACGCTGTCCAAGGCAGTACAGATCAACAGCGTGCAAGGTGAGGCCGCTCCCGGCAAACCCTTTGGGGAAGGCCCCGCCAAGGCCCTGGAATTTATGCTGGGCGAAGCGGAAAAAATGGGCTTCAAGACCCAAAACGTGGACAACTATATGGGCTGGTGCGAATACGGCACCGGCAAGGAAATGGTAGCGGTGCTGGGCCATTTGGACGTGGTACCCGCCGGTGACGGCTGGGACGAAGATCCCTTCAGCGGCCGGGTGGCTGACGGCAATGTGTACGGCCGGGGCGCCCTGGACGACAAAGGCCCCACCACTTCCGCCCTGTATGCCCTGAAGGCCCTGAAGGAAAGCGGTCTGCCCCTGAAGCGCCGGATCCGTATCCTCTTTGGCACCAACGAAGAAACTGGCAGCCAGGATATGGTCCATTACCTGGAAAAAGGCGGGGAAGTGCCTGTCTGCGGCTTTACGCCCGATGGGGAATACCCGGTCATCAACGGGGAAAAAGGCATCATCAACGTGGAATACCAGGTGGGCTATCAGCAGTACGGTCCCCTGAAACTGGTGAAAATTCACGGGGGTTCTGCCTATAACGTAGTGCCGGCCTTGGCTGTGGCCGAGCTGTCCTGCACCCCGGAACTGGGCAAACAAGTCATTGAAAGCTTTGGCCACCTGGATCCCAAGGTGACCTATGAATTAAAAGAACCGGGCCTGGTTATCACCGCCCAGGGCGTACAGGCCCACGGCGCCTCTCCGGAAAAGGGCGAAAACGCCATTGGCCGGCTGCTGCTATCCCTGTCCCGGCTGCCCCTGATTGGTGAACTGCACCAGGTGATGAACTTCCTGGGCGAAAAGATTGGCCTGGAGGTTCACGGGGTTTCCATGGGCATCGACCTGCGGGACAATGCCTCTGGCCGGCTGTCCTTTAACCTGGGTGTCATTGATGGGGACGACAAGGGCCTGACGGTGAAAATCAACTACCGTTACCCGGTAACCCATACCTACGCCGAATGCGCTCCCCAGCTGGACAATAAATTCCGGAAGAACGGCTTCACCAAAGTTTCTGAATTCCACAAGCAGGCCCTGTACGTGGATCCCAAAACCGACTACATCCAGACCATGCTGGGCGTGTACGGGGAAATGACCGATTTTGAACCCAAGACCATCTGCATTGGCGGGGGCACCTACGCCAAATCCATCCCCCACATTGTAGCCTTTGGTCCTATTTTCCCAGGGGACACCGTGCGGGAACATCTGCCCAACGAATGCTGGGAAATCGACAAATTGGTGCTGAACGCCAAGATTTACGCGGAAACCCTGTATCGGCTGGCCAAATAAAAAACAGCAAGCAAGTTCTGCAAAAGGGGGTAGAGAAATATGAAAATCACCAAAGTACGGCTGGGCCGTATTTCTGTACCGCTGCGGGTGCCCTTTAAAACCGCCCTGCGGCAAGTCAACAGCGTGGAAGATATCATCGTGGAAATCCACACCGATACCGGCGAGGTAGGCTACGGGGAAGCGCCTCCCACAGGAGCCATTACCGGGGATACCACCGGGGCCATTATCGGCGCTTTCCAGGACCACATCATTAAGACCCTGGTGGGCCGGGACGTTGAGGATTTCGAGAATCTCACCCGGGATGTGCAGAAGTGCATTGTGAAAAACAGCAGCGCCAAAGCGGCTGCGGACATTGCTCTGTGGGACCTGTACGGCAAGAAATACGGAATCCCCGTGTACCGGATGCTGGGGGCCAGCCGGAACCAGATTATCACCGACCTGACCATCAGCGTGAATCCCCCGGAAGAAATGGCCCGGGACGCAGTCAACGCTGTGGAGCGGGGCTACGATACCCTGAAGGTAAAAGTGGGCATCGACCCGTCCCTGGACGTGGAGCGGCTTTCCGCCATCCGGGCAGCGGTGGGGGACAAACCCCGGATCCGCATTGACGCCAACCAGGCCTGGTCTCCCAAGCAGGCAGTGAAACTGCTGAACCAGATGCAGGAACGGGGCCTGGACATTGAGCTGGTGGAACAGCCGGTAAAGGCCCACGACCTGGAAGGCTTGAAGTACGTCACTGACCGGTCCTACGTGCCTGTCCTGGCTGACGAAAGCGTCTTCTCCGTGGAAGATGCCCTGAAAATCGTCCAGCTCCAGGCGGCGGACCTGATCAACATCAAACTGATGAAATGCGGCGGGCTTACCAATGCCCTGAAGATTGCCACCCTGGCAGAGGTCAGCGGGGTGGAGTGCATGATTGGCTGTATGCTGGAAGCCAAGGTCAGCGTCAACGCAGCCGTGCATCTGGCCTGCGCCCGGCAAATTATCACCAAGGTGGACCTGGACGGGCCGGTGCTGTGCTCTGAGGACCCGGTGCTGGGCGGCGCCGTATTTAACGAAAAAGAAATTACCGTGGCTGATGAACCGGGTCTGGGCATCCGGGGCATTGAAGGTATCCAGTATCTGGACGACTAATAGGGGTGTGAAAAAGGGGGAATTTGTATGGTAATCACCAGTGGTTTTACGTATATTGCCTTTCTGATGTTTCTGGCCGGCGCCTTGCTGGCCCTGGAAAAATATTCCAAGTGGAAGATTTTCTCCATTGTTCCTCCCCTGGTCTGGATCTACGTGCTGAACATGATCTTCTGCACCATGGGCCTGTACAATTCCAAGGGCGTTTCTGAAGCCTACAAAGCGCTGAAGAACAACCTGCTGTACGCCATGATCTTTGTTATGCTGCTGCGCTGCGACTTCCGGAAGCTGGCCAAACTGGGCGGCCGGATGGTAGCCATCTTCCTGGGCTGCTCGGTGACCCTGTTTGTGGGTTTTATTGTAGGCTATCCGATTTTTAAAGGCTTCCTGGGCAATGATACCTGGGGTGCGGTAGCGGCCCTGTACGCTTCCTGGGTGGGCGGTTCCGCCAATATGGCGGCCATGCAGGCAGCCCTGCCGGTGGACGCCGGCGCCTACAGCTGCGCCCTGGCCCTGGATACCGTGTGCTATTCCGTGTGGATTGCCCTGCTGCTCCTGGGGGTGCGCTATGCCAATCGCTGGAACGCCGCCACCCAGGCGGACACCTCCAAGCTCCAGGCTGTGGCCGATGCTGCCGCTGCCGAAGTCGCCAAGGAAAAGAAGAAGGCCACCTCTGCCGACTGGATTTTCCTGATTGGCGTGTCCCTGCTGGTTTCTGCTCTTTCCCAAACCGTGGGCGCCAACCTGAACACCCTTTTAAAGAGTGTGGGCCTTGCCATGTTTGATAAAGGCACCATGACCACCCTGTTTGTAACGGTGTTGGGCCTGATCTGCGCCATGACCCCGCTGGGCAAGGTGCCCGCCGTGGAAGAACTGTCCAGCGTGTACCTGTACGCCGTGGTTTCCCTTTTGGCTTCCACCGCTTCGGTGCTGGACCTGCTGGCCGCTCCCATGTGGGTGGTGTACGGCTTCTTTATCCTGGTGGTTCACGTGGTGCTGATGTTTGGCCTGTCCAAGCTCTTCCATTGGGATCTGTGCATGGTTTCCACCGCTTCCCTGGCCAATATCGGCGGGGCAGCGTCTGCTCCCATTGTGGCTTCTGCCTATGATGCTTCCTATGCAGGCATCGGCGTGCTTATGGGCATTTTGGGGGCCGCCATCGGGAACTTTGCCGGTCTGTTCTGCGGTTATGTTTTAAAAATGATGTCCTAAGGAGGAAGGAAACTTGAACCAGCAAACCAAGTGGCAGGCTTCTTTGGAAGCCCTGTGCCAAAACAGCAGCGGTCAGGTTACCCTTAGCTTCTACGACGAAAAATTGCGGCACGGCTTCTCTGTTGGGGGAAGCTGTGCCGTTTTGTCTGCCAGTACCATTAAGCTGCTGGTATTGGCAGAAGTTTTTCGTCAGGCGGAAGAAGGCAGCCTGTCTCTGGCGGAAGGGGTGACCCTGACTGCCGAAAAACGCACCGGCGGGGACGGTATCCTGAAGGAACTCCTGTCCGGCCATACCTTTACCCTGAAAGAGCTCTGTACCCTGATGATCATCGTTAGCGACAACGAGGCGGCAAACCTGCTCCTTGACCGGGTGGGCATGGACAAGGTGAACCAGCTGGGAGAGGACCTGGGGCTCACCGCTACCCACCTGGGCCGGAAAATGATGGACAGCGCAGCCCGGGACGCCGGCCGGGATAACTGGACCTGCGCCGACGACCTGGTGCTTCTTCTCCGGGGCATCTACGAAGGCACTCTGGTAAGTCCCCACGCAAGCAAAACCATGCTGGAAATGCTCAAGCGGCAGCAGCAGGGGGACCGGCTCCAGCGGTACCTGCCGGAAGACGTGCCCCTGGCCCACAAATGCGGGGACCTCAAGGGCGTGGAAAATGACTGCGGCATTTTTCTCCTGCCGGACCATCCCTATATTCTGGCCGTCCTGACCCAGCAGCAACCGGACAGCCTGACGGGCAAGCGGACCCTGGGCACCCTTGGCAAACTGGTCTATGACCACATTACGGAAGGGGAGGCCTAGACCATGGCAGAAAAACCGGCGCCAAAGCAGCGCACCCTGTACTTTACCGGGGAAGCCCGGACCACCTCGGACAACGCCATTACCCGGATCTACGGGACCTTCTACCTGGCCTTTGAGGTAGCGGCCGGTACCGGGGAAATCCTGGATGTGGACTGCAACGCCACCCTGGAGCTGACCCGGAAATTCGTGAAAAACATATTTATGCACCATTTTCTGGAAAAAGATGCAGCCTTCCTGGAGGCAGAAATACAGGACCGGTACTACGGTTCTTCCAGCAGGGCCATCCTGGCCGCCTACCGGGATGCCCTGGCCCATTACCGCCAGGCCCAGGGAAAGTGAAGAGCTGACGGCGGAAGACGGGAATAGTTAGCCATGGGAAACCATGTATTGTTCGGAAAATTCATTTTTAGAAGGACAAATGACTCTGAAACACCGACAAATTCAGGAAATAGACAAGAATTTACGAACATAGAGAAAATCAGAAAGAAAAAAGTTCGAAAAAATTGCTTTTCTTACTAGCTTAATGAAAAGCGGTGTGCTATAATAAGCCATGTAATTCAGAAGTACTTAAAAGAAAATAACAAAGGACGGGACCACCCGTTCAACCCGCTCAAATGAATCTGAGCATGCTAGCCAATGGGCCAAAGAGGGAAAGGGGAAATCAAACATGTATAAAACCAACATGTATCAAGACGACCTGCTTTATGTGATTAAACACAGTGAATTGACACCGGAAACTTTGCGTATTCTGCTGAATAATCATCCTGAAATCAAATTCGTATCTTTCATGGGCATTGACTTTGCCGGCAACGATACGGATGAAAAGGTGCCTATTTCCCTGCTGCTGGATGATATGGAAACCATGCTGTACAGCCATACGGCCCAAACCGACGGTTCTTCCGTAGTACTGCCCGGCGTTGCTTCCCTGAACGATGCCCGTGTAGATATGGTTGCTGACCTGTCCGTAAACTGGTTCGTTGACTACAATATTGAACACGTGGATGCTGAAACCGGCAAACTGGTGGGCACCCTGCGTGTACCTTGCTTCCTGCTGCACAACGGTGAATTCGTGGATTCCCGTTACCTGCTGAAAAAATCCCTGGAATACGTTTCCAGCGAAATCCACAAAGCCATGCTGGCTGCCGGCACGGTTCCTGGTCTGGCCTTTGATCCCAAGGACGTAGAAAAGGTAACCTTTACCAGCGCTACCGAATTGGAATTCTGGGTCAAGACTCCTACCGAAGACGTGGACAAAACTGCCCTGTCTTCCTCCCAGATCATGCAGGAACAATACTGGGCCCGTACCCGCGGCAACGTGCGTACCGCTTTGGAACAAGCCGTTGAAGTGCTGGGCTACTATGGCCTGGAACCGGAAATGGGCCACAAAGAAGTGGGCGGCGTAAGAGGTCAACTGGATGCCAACGGCAACATGACCCACGTTAACGAACAGCTGGAAATCGACTGGAAATTCTCCACCGGCCTGCAATGCGCCGATAACGAAATTCTGGTACGTACCCTGGTTAAGGAAATCTTCCGTGCTAACGGCCTGGAAGTATCCTTCCTGGCCAAACCCATTGTGGGCGTTGCCGGCAGCGGCGAACACACCCACGTTGGTTTCGGCGCCATCCTGAAGGACGGCAAATTCGTGAATATCATGAGCCCCTCCGATATGAAGGCTGACTTCCTGTCCGCCATCGGCTTTGGCGCCCTGATGGGTCTTTTGAAGAACTACGAAGTGCTGAACCCCATCGTTTCCTGCACCACCGATGCTTTCAAACGACTGAGACCTGGCTTTGAAGCTCCTATCTGCATCGTAACCTCCATCGGCAAGGCTCCGGATGTTCCTTCCCGTAACAGAACCATCCTGGCCGGCCTGATCCGGGATATCGACAATCCCAAGGCTACCCGTGTGGAAATGCGTGCTCCCAACCCCTTCACCAACACCTACCTGGCCCTGGCTGGCTTCTACCTGGCTGCCCTGGACGGCATCAAGGCTGCCCTGGCTTCCGGCAAGTCCACCAAGGAACTGGAAAAGGAACTGTCCAAGACTGCTGGGGAAGAAGGCTTCTACCTGGAAAAAGACAGAGCCTATCGTTCTGAAGACGATGTGTTCGAAGACTTTACCCCGGAAGAACGGGATCAATACTTTGGCAAACCGCCTGCAACCGTTTGGGAAAACATGAAAGCCTTTGATGCTTATCCGGAAAAGGTAGCCGTGCTGACCCAAGGCGATATTCTGAAACCGCTGTATCTGAAATCCTTCGAGGAAGGCGCTTTGATCAGATGGAAGACCGAACTGCTGACCCACATCATTCCGGATTACAGAAACAGAATTGCCAGCATGAAACCCCTGCACGAAACCACCGAAGGCAGCACTGCCTGGGATGACGGTATGTGGCAGAGAGTCCAGGAACTGCGGGTTATCATTGCCAAGAACACCGATACCAACGTATCCATGTTCACCCAATTGTCCAAAGCCCTGACCGAAGGCGACTATGACAAGGCTTCCGATTTGCAGCTGGCTATGGACAAGAAAATGGAAGAATTGGAAAAACTGTATAAGGATTACGCAGAAAACATTCTGTAAGTTAGACTGCTAGAAAAGGAGGCTGCCAAGCGTGCACCATAAGACCACAGGTCTCCTGCTGACGCTCCTGCTTCTCCTCAGTCTGTCCCTGACTGCTCAGGCCGCTGCCGTTCCACCGGTGGCGGTCTTGGGTGCTAAGGGCCGCAAAGTGGAAGAAGTACAAGCTATGTTGTCCAAGCTGGATATATACCAGGGCGAGATAGATGGAGAGTTTGGGACCGATACAATGAATGCCGTTAAGACCTTCCAACGCAAACACAAAAAACAGCAGACAGGAGCTGTTACTTGGTCCGTCTACAATTTGATGAGTAAGGAAAGCGGCCTGAGTTTTGGCCACTACCGAAAACTTTGGACCATGGAAACTACGGGCTATAGTCCCACTGACCCGGGCGTAACGGGTGTGACCTATACCGGCATTCCCATGCAAAAAGGCGTTATTGCTGTAGATCCCTTGATTATTCCTCTAGGTACCCGGATGTATGTGATGGGGTACGGGGAAGGGATTGCCGCCGATATCGGCAGCGCCATCAAGGGCAACAAAATAGATTTGGCATTTTCCAACCGCGGACAGGCGCTTCAATGGGGCCGTCGGCGGGTACACGTGTATATACTGTAAATTGATTTTTTGAAACAAAATTATTGAAAATTCAGAGATAGGAGTGAAGAAATTGTTAACTGCTGCAGAAATCCCAGGTTGGATGGAAAAGAAATTTGACGAAAATGCATTTATGAAATTGGCAGATGTGAAACTGGAAAAAGTGGAATGCGGCCGCTGCGAGCTGAGCATGGCGGTGGACCCGGCCAAGCACGGGAACCGGTATGGCGTGGTCCATGGTGGAGCCCTCTTTACCCTGGCGGATACGGCCATGGGGGCAGTGGGCTACAGCATTGGGGACAAGGTAGTTACCCTTTCTTCCTCCATCAACTTTATCAGCAACACCTCTGCCAAGGAAAAAATTATTGCCAAGGCACATCTGGAACATAAAGGCCGTTCCACCCTGGTTTGCCGGGTTGAAATCTTCGACCCCGAGGGCAAAAAAATGGTGGATGTAACGGGCACCATGTTTGTGGTGGGGCATTTTGACGAAATACCCAATCAGTGGTAAAATAATGAAGATTAACAACTAAAATACTAGGCTACGCCATAAAACAGGAGGCTCTCTTATGGATTTCGCGTTAAACGAAGAGCAATTAGAATTAAAGTCCATAGTCAAAGACTTCGTTGATAAGGAAATTGTTCCTTATACGGAAGAAATGGATCGGGAAAACCACGCTAGACCGGAAATTTTCAAAATCGCCGGTGATATGGGACTGCTGAACTTGGTAGTCCCGGAAGAATACGGCGGCCCGGGACTGGACAGCATTACCATTGCCATGATTTATGAAGAACTGGGCAAGGGCTGCGCCGGTGTGGCTACTTCCATTGCTGCCAATGCTCTGGCCTCTTATCCCATTTTGATTGCTGGCAATGAAGAACAGAAAAAATACCAATGCGACCTGCTGAACGCAGGCAAGCTGGCTGCTTTTGCCCTGACCGAACCGGGTGCCGGTTCCGATGCAGGCGCAGTAGCCACCAAAGCCGTTAAAGACGGGGACCACTATGTCCTGAACGGCCAAAAGGTGTTCATCACCAACGGCGGCATTGCCGACAGCTACCTGGTGTTCGCCAATACCCGGAAATCCGGCGGTATCCGCGGACTGACCTGCTTTATCGTTCCCAAAGGCACTCCGGGCTTCAGCGTAGGCCGCAAAGAAGATAAAATGGGCATTCGTCCCTCCAACACCTGCGAATTGATTCTGGAAGACGTTATCGTTCCTGAATCCATGCGGGTAGGCCGGGAAGGCCAAGGCTTTTGCATTGCCATGGAAACCCTGGATTCCGCCCGTCCTTTCGTAGCCTCCGTTGCTGTAGGTCTGGCCCAGTCCTGCCTGGATCTGGCTGCCCACTACGCACGGGAAAGAAGACAGTTTGGCCAGCCCATCGCTTCCTTCCAAATGGTACAGGCAATGATTGCCGATATGGCCATGAAGGTAGAAACTGCCCGTCTGATGGTGCAGAAAGCCTGCTGGATGCGTGACCAGGGCGTGGAATTTGGCAAGGAAGCTGCCATGAGCAAATGCTTTGCCTCCGATGTGGCCATGGAAGTGGCTACCGATGCCCTGCAGGTTATGGGTGGTTACGGCTACATGAAAGACTATCCCATGGAAAAGAAAATGCGTGATGCCAAGATTCTGCAAATCTACGAAGGCACCAACCAAATCCAACGGATGGTTATTGCCAACAAGATTTTGTACTAAATATAATGTATCCCGTTTTGACGGCTGCCGCCCGCTGGAGTGGGTTGGAATGGCGTCAGAAATGGAAAAGTAAAAATTATAATTGATGGCTGCTTTTCCGTTAAAAAATGGGCAAGGCCTGTCTGCGTGCAGGTCCTGACCTGGTATTTATGGCTGAATAAGGCTGTGAAACGAACTTCACAGCCTTATTTTATTGAATAGGTAGGAATTGGAAATATAATTATTACCTATGAAATAGTAGATAAATTGTCTTCAGTTGGCTTATTGTCAGATAACGGAAAATGTCATATAATTTACGGTATACAAAATATGCGGACTTTGGCGGTCCCATGGGGAAATAGGAGAGGTTAACGAAAAATGATCAGTACGGGATTGTTAGCGGAAGCAAAAGAAGTAGTCAGAGATTTAAGCGTGCGTGAGCTCATTGAAGAAGCCATTCGCAACGGAGAAGGTACTTTTTCTGATACGGGCGCGCTGCGGGTAACTACCGGTACCCATACCGGCCGTTCTCCCAAGGACAAGTTCATTGTGGACACACCTCTGACCCATGATGTGGTCAGCTGGACCAACAACCAGCCCTGCAGCCAGGAAACCTTTGACCGGATTTACGCCAAGTGCGAAGCCTATATCAAGACCCACCGGGTATACGTGAACAACGTGAAGGCCGGTGCCGATCCCAAGTATCAGATTCGGGTAAAGTTCATCAACCAGATGGCTTGGCAGAGTGTATTCGTGAACCAGCTGTTCATTAAATCCAATGAACCCAGCACTGTTCAGGAAGACTTTACCGTCATCTCCCTGCCGGATGTGGAAGCAGAACCGGCACTGGACCACACCAACTCTGAAACCTTCATTATTCTGAACTTCGACAAGAAAGTGGTGCTCATCGGCGGCGGCCGTTATGCCGGCGAACTGAAGAAATCCATTTTCTCTGTAATGAATTACCTGCTGCCCCTGCAGAACATTCTTACCATGCACTGCTCCTGCAATGAGGGCCCCAAGGGCGACGTAGCCCTGTTCTTTGGCCTGTCCGGCACCGGGAAAACCACCCTGTCCGCAGACCCCAAACGTTCCCTGATTGGTGACGATGAACACGGCTGGGGAGATAACGGGGTATTCAACATCGAAGGCGGCTGCTATGCCAAGTGCATCGACCTGACCGAAGACAGCCAGCCGGAGATTTTCCATGCCGTGCGTTTCGGCGCCGTGATGGAAAACGTGGTGGTGGATTCCAAGACCGGGGCTCCTGACTTCTCCGACCGGACCATTACGGAAAACACCCGGGTAGCCTATCCCCTGAACTATATTCCCAACGCCAAGCTGCCCAGCATGGCCACCCATCCCAAGAACATCATCCTGCTGACGGCTGATGCCTTCGGGGTACTGCCTCCCATCTCCAAGCTCACCAAGGAGCAGGCCATGTACCACTACCTGACGGGCTATACCAGCAAGGTTGCCGGTACCGAACGGGGCATTACGGAACCCCAGGCCACGTTCTCCACGGCCTTTGGCGCACCGTTCCTGCCCCTGCCTCCGCTGACCTATGCCAAGCTTCTGGGGGAACGGATTGCCAAGCATGAGACCAACGTATACCTGGTGAACACCGGCTGGACCGGCGGCCCCTACGGGGTTGGCAGCCGGATGAAACTGGCCTACACCCGGGCCATGATCCACGCAGCCCTGGACGGTGAACTGGGCAAGGAAGGCTGGACCACCATGCCGTTATTCAACGTGGCTGTGCCCAAGTCCTGCCCCAACGTGCCGGACGAAGTGCTGGATCCCCGGTCCACCTGGGAAGACAAGGAAGCCTACGATCAGACCTGTGCCAAACTGGCCGGCCTGTTCCAGGAAAACTTCAAGAAATTTGCTGGTGAGGTAACGGAAGACATTGCTTCCGCTGGTCCTACTCTGGATAAATAAGACGACGCAAGGGGCTGTGCACTGCAGCCCCTTTTCTTGTATTTACGGGAACCTGCGCTAGGCGCAGCCCGTGCTGAAGGAGGGAAAAATCATGGTAACCCTGTATTGCCCGGATGAGGCGGCAACCGCAGCCCTGGGCACCCATTTGGGCAGCCTGCTGACGGACGGTGACGTGGTACTCCTCAATGGAGACCTGGGAGCCGGCAAGACCTGTCTGGTGATTGCAGCCGCCAAAGCCCTGGGGGTGGATCCGGCCGAAGTGACCTCTCCCACTTTTTCCCTGATGAACATCTATAAGGGAAAGAACCTGTCCGTAAAACATTTCGATTTGTACCGGATCAACCGGGAGGAAGAATTGGAAGACATCGGCTTTTCCGAATACGCCGGTTACGATGGGGTGACCTTCATCGAATGGGCCGAGCTGTTCCCGGAAGAGATGCCCCCGGAAAATCTGGAAATCCAGCTGCTCCGGAAGGACAACGGACGGGAAGCCCGGCTGATTCCCCATGGGGAACATTACGAAGCTTTGGCAAGAAAGGTTGAAGAATTGTGCTGACATTAGGAATTGATACCTCCACCCGGGTCTGCTCCGTGGCGGTGGCAAAAGACGATAAAATTCTGGGAGCAGTGGACATCAACGTGGGGCTCACCCATTCGGAGGGTCTGGTACCCCAGCTGGAGCAGCTGCTCACCCTGGCCCAGGTGACCAAAGAGGAACTGGAGCTCATTGCCGTAAGCCGGGGTCCCGGTTCCTTTACGGGCCTGCGCATTGGCATGGCTACGGCGGAAGCCCTGGCCTACAGTTTGAACCTGCCCCTGGTGGCCGTTGATACCCTGCAGGTGATTGCCTATAATCTGCCGGTGGAAGGGGTCCTTCTGGCGCCGGTACTGGACGCCCAAAAGGGGAATGTGTACCTGGGGCGGTACCAGTGGCAGGAGGGTAAAATGGTGGAAGTGGAACCGGTGCAGATTGTGCCGGGCAAGGAAGTGGGTGCGCTTCTCAATGCCCAGGAACTGCCGGCCATTCTTATGGGAGAAACCCAGCGGGTTCCCCTTTTGGACAATTGCCCCTTTGTTTCCCTGGCCCCCAGCAGTGCCCGGCTGCCCAGAGGGTCCTCGGTGGCCATTCTGGGTGCAGCCCAGTACGTGCCCGGAGAACTCCACAGCTATTTTGGCATGGATCCCTTTTATATCCGGCGCTCGGAGGCGGAAGAATTATGGGAAAAACGACATCCCAAGGCGTAAGAGCCCTGACGGAACAGGACCTGGACTGGCTGCTGCCCGTGGACGCAGGCTCCTTTCCGGAAGCCTGGAGCCGGGAGACCTGGCTGGACGAGCTGAACGGCCGCCTGAGCCACTACCTGCTGCTCCTTGATGAAACAGGCAGCCCGGTGGCCTACGGAGGCTTTTGGCTGGTGGCCGGAGAGGCCCAGATTATGCGCCTGGCGGTGGACACGGGACGCCGGGGAGAGGGCTGGGGCAATGCCTTGGTAGGCGCAATGCTGGACCGGGCCCGGGAGCTCTTGGCCACGGAAGTAACCCTGGAAGTCCGGGAGCACAACCTGCCTGCCCGCAAGACCTATGCGCACTGGGGCTTTAGCGAAAACGGCCGGAGAGCCGGTTATTATACGGATAGTGGGGAAGACGCCATCTTGATGACGTGCACCCTGGCATAGAGGAGATTATGGAAGAAAAAGCGATTACCATTTTAGGCATAGAAAGCAGCTGCGACGAAACGGCTGCCTCCGTGGTCCAAAACGGACGCACGGTATTATCCAATGTGGTTTCCACCCAAATCCCCGTCCATCGGAAATTTGGCGGGGTGGTGCCGGAAATCGCATCCCGAAAACATATTGAACACGTAATGCCCGTGATTGATAAGGCCCTAAGCGACGCCCACCTGACCCTAAAGGACGTGGACGCCATTGCCGTCACCTACGGGCCGGGGCTGGTGGGAGCCCTTCTGGTAGGGCTTTCTGCCGCCAAGGGACTGGCCCTGGGCACCGGCAAGCCCCTCATCGGGGTGAACCATCTGGAAGGCCACGTTTTCGCCAACTTTTTGGCGGACCCGGACCTGAAGCCGCCCTTTTTGGCCCTGGTGGTCAGCGGTGGCCACACCTCCCTTTTGGTAGTGGAAGACGAAATGACTTTCCGGCTGCTGGGCCAAACCCGGGACGATGCGGCAGGGGAAGCCTTCGACAAAATTGCCCGGTTCATGGGGCTGCCCTATCCCGGCGGCCCGGAAATCGAGAAACTGGCCCAGGGCGGGGACCCTAAGGCCATTGATTTCCCCCGGCCTCTGCTGCCCAATACCTTTGACTTTAGCTTCAGCGGCCTGAAATCCGCTGTCATCAACCACATCCATAGCGAGGAGCAGCGGGGCAGCGACTGGAGCAAGGCCGACGTGGCCGCTTCCTTCCAGCAGGCCATTGTGGACGTATTGGTCCAAAAGAGCCAGCAGGCCCTCAAGAGCACCGGCCTCAAAAAGATTGTCCTGGCCGGCGGCGTATCCGCCAATAAGCACCTCCAGGAAGCCCTGGCAGCGGGTGCCAAGGCCGTGGGCGCCGAACTGGTGCATCCCACGCCCATTCTCTGCACGGACAACGCCGTCATGGTAGCCGTGCGCGGGTACTATCAGTACAAGCATCACGACTTTGCGGCTTTGAACCTGAATGCCGACCCTTCCCTGAAGCTGGGGGAGAAATAAACCTAAAAAAGCAAATGGAGCAGTACAAAAGTGCATGGCATTTTTGTACTGCTCCGTTTTTTATAAGAATTAAGCAAAAGCGTCCTGGAGTTATCCAGCCAGGGCGCTTTTCTGCGCCTAGCTCACGTGGAATTCTGTCCGGCTGCCCTGGCCCGTGGGAATGATTTCCAGCTGGGCGCTGATCCGTTCCTTCAGCTCTGCCACGTGGGAGATAATGCCCACCAGCCGGCCTCCCTTCTGGAGTTCCAACAGGGAGGTGATGGCCCCGTCCAGGGTTTCCGGGTCCAGGGAACCAAAGCCCTCGTCCACCAAAATGGTGTCCAGGTGCAGGCCCCCGGCGTAGGCTTCCAGCACATCGGACAGCCCCAGGGCCAGGGAAAGAGAGGTGAAGAAAATCTCGCCCCCGGACAGGGTGGTTACCGCCCGGGCCTGGCCGGTGAAGGCGTCCATAATTTCCAGCCCCAGCCCCTGTTCCTTCCGGGCGTCCACAATCTCCTGGCTCCGGTACAGGGTGTACCGGCCCTGGCTGATTTTGGACAGCCGCAGGTTGGCCGTTTCCAGCACATCGTCCAGCACTGCCTGAAGCACAAAGGAGGAGAAGGTCAGCTTCCGGGCGTTGTTGCCCCGGGCAGCCTGGGCCAGATGGCCGATGGGCCGGTAGGCCTCGTGAATCTTTTTCCCTTCCTCCCGGGTCTTTTCCAGGGCAGCCAGGGTTTGCCGCTCCCGCTTGAGACTGGCCTGAAGGGCGCCTGCCTGGGTGGCTGCGCTGTTCCAGGCCTGCCGGGCCTGGTGCACGGCTTCCTCCAGGGGCGGCAGCTCCGGCAGGGTCTTGCCCTCAAGCTGTTTTTCCAGACTTTCCCGTTCTCCTTCCAGCCGGGCCTTCTGCTCCCGGTACCGGTCCAGCTGGGCCTGCCAGTCCGCCTTGTGTTCCAGCTGGCTGTGGGCGGCCAAAAAGGCGTGCTGGTCGGCAAAGGAGGAGGCCTCCAGGGCGGCGCGGAACGCTTCCCGTTCTGCCTCGAACAGTTTTTCCGCCTCCTGGGCGTGCTGCTGGGAAGCCTTGCAGGAGCCTTCCGCCTGGTTTACCTGGGCCTGGGCCCGGTCCAGTTCCCGCTGGAGCCGGTCCAGCTCCTTCAGCCGGTTCTCCATGGCCTGGATTTTGGCTTTCAGGGCCTGCCGGTCCTTTTGGGTTTCGTTGGCCGGACTGGGGTGTTCCAGCGCCCCGCACACCGGGCAGGGCTTTCCGTCCACCAGCTGCTGGGCCAGCCGCACCGTTTCCCCGGAGACCACTGCCATCCGGGTCATTTCCTCCCGGCACTGGTTGGCCTGTTCCTGGAGAGCGTCCTTGTTGGTCTGGTTGGCCTTGGCAAGGCAGGCGGTCAGCTCTTTTTGGGCCGCCGTCCAGTTGGCCTGGGCTTGGTCCGCATTGTAGTCTGCCTTTTTCTTTTCCTGGGTGGCCTTCAGGGCATTTTCGTAGAAGGGGTGGAGCTTTTGGGCCTCATCTAACAGCACCAGTTTCTGCCGGAGCTCCGCAAGGGCCGGTTCCTGGGCCGTCAGCTGTTTTTGCTGCTGTTTGCATTGGTCCAGGCGTTTGAACAAATGGCTGGTCTGCTGGGCATTCTGGAAAGCCTCCTGGGCCTTTTGGTAGGCTTCCTGGGAACTTTTGCGCTGGGCTTCCAGAGCCTTTTCCTGGGCTTCCTCCTGGACCAGCTGCTCCTTTAGAGCCTCGGGACTTTCCGCCCCGGCTGCCTCCAAAAGCGCCTTGTAATGCTGGACGGCCTGCTGGTACTTCTGCTCCAGGGCCTTGGCCTTGGCATCCAGCCGGTCTTCAATCTGGCTGTACTGTTCGGTCTTGAACAGGGTTTCCAGAATCTTTTTCCGTTCCTTGGAATCTGCTACCAGAAAGCGGCGGAATTCCCCCTGGGGCAGCACCATCAGCTGGCGGAACTGCCGGGCCTGAAAGCCCAAAATGCCCTCAATGGCCTGGGTTACCGCATTGTTGGTCTTGCCCAGGATGTTCCGTTCCCCGTCCGGCCGGATTTCCACCAGCGACGCTCCTGCTGGCACCGTCCGGGTGCCTTCTCCCCGCTGCTTGGTCAGTTCCTGCTCCGGGGTACGGGTGACCTCGTACACCTTGTCCTGGTTGCTGAAGGTGAACAGCACCTCCGTCTTGTGGTCCGGGGTGGCGTAGTCGCTGCGCAGGGAGCGGTTGTCCCGCAGGTCCCCGCTGGGGGTGCCGTACAGGGCAAAGGTAATGGCGTCCAAAATCGTAGTCTTTCCGCTGCCGGTGGGACCGGTAATCAGGAAAAAGCGTTTGTCCCCCAATTTCGTAAAATCGATGACTTCCTTTTGGGCGTAGGGACCAAAAGCGGTCATTTCCAATTGCAATGGGCGCATCAGGCGTTCCTCCCTTCTGCTGCCAGTTCATTGAGCACCTGGTGCAGCAGCTCTTTTTCCTGGTCCGTCAGGTCGGTGCCCTCCGTTTCCCGGAAAAAGGCCCCAAACAGGTCCTCGGTGGTAAGCCCTTTCCGCTGCCGGGTTTCCTGGGCTTCTTCCCGGGGCTGGAGCCGTTCGTAGCCCAGCTGGAGAATGTTGGGGTACACCGTTTCCAGCCGGTGCTTGGCGTCCAAAATGGGTGCCTGATCCGTCAGCACCACCTGCAGGTAGTCCTGGGCCGCTTCCAACCGGGGATTTTCCAATAGGTCCTGGAATTCCCCCTTTAGCACCGCCAGCTCGTGGGGAGCCGTGAGATATACGGTTTCCACCTCCACCGCGCCGTCTTCCTTCAGATCCACAATTTGCAGGCCTTTTTTCTGGGAAGCTTCCGCAAAGGAATATTTCAGCAGGGAGCCGGAGTACCGGACGTTGTAGCTGTTAGCCTGGGCTGCGTGGAGATGGCCCAGGGCCGTGTAGGCAAAGTCCTTGAAGCAGTCAATGGACACCGTGGTGGCGCCGCCGGCTGCCAGGGGCCGCTCGCTGTCCGGGGTGGTCTGGGCTCCCGTGAGAAACACGTGGGCGAGGGCCACTTTCCGGGCACCCGCAGGAATCTGCGCCAGCATCTGGGCCACCTGCCATTTCAGCGCCTCCTCATGGGTATGCTGCTTTTCCCCGCTGAGCTCCGTGGCCGTCAGAGGTTCGCAGTAGGGCAGGGGACAGATATACACGTCCCCAAAGGCGTCCTGGAGCACCAGGGGTTTGGCGTCCCGGGTAACCTGGCCGTACACGTACAGCCCGGAAGACGCAAAAAGAGCCTGACCGAAGTTCAGCCGGTCAGGGTTATCGTGGTTGCCGGAAATCAGCACCACAGGAATTTTTAATTGCAGGACCATTTGCTGCAGGGTTTCGTCCAGCAAATTGACGGCCTCCGTGGGAGGCACGGACCGGTCGTAAATGTCGCCGGCAATGAGAATCAGGTCCACACGGTACTCCCGGGCGGCGGCCATGACCTGCTCTAGGGCCAGGGCCTGGTCGTCCAGAAGATGCAGTCCGTGAAAAATCCGTCCCAAATGCCAGTCCGAAGTGTGTAAAATACGCATGGCAGGGAATCCTTTCTACTTTCTGGTAAAGGTATGGGTGTGCTATAGGAGAGGAGAAATTGCTGGAAAGCAGGCTGGGGTGCAGGGGCTTAGTGGCTTTGGGCCAGTCGGTTCTTTACCGGGTTCAGCACGCCGCTCTTGAGCAGCAGGCCGGCAATGATGCTGCCGCCGGTGGTGCTGATCAGGAAGGGCGGAATAAAGAAGAACGCCAGGGTGGCTTTGCCCAATAGGTAGGTGGCTACCAGGTAGGCCACGTAGCCGCCCAGAATGCCGGTACCGAAGATTTCTCCAGCCATGGCGGCGGGAATGGTGTGGAAGCGCTTGTACACCAGCGCTGCGCAGATGGCGCCAATCATGCTGCCGGGGAAGGCCAGGGGAGAACCCAGACCTGCCAGGTTCCGCAGCAGGGCAATGAGAAAGCTGATGGCGGCCGCATAGGACGGGCCCAAAAGCACGGCGCACAGCACGTTGATGCAGTGCTGCATGGGGAAGCATTTGGAAATCCCCACCGGGATATACAGCAGGTTGGCGGTCAGGGTACCAATGGCCACCAGAAGCGCCGAAAGGGTTAAACGGTAAGTCTGCATGATTTCAGAATTCCTCCTTGCAATACAGTTGATACCTTATACTATAGCACGATACGGGCCGTTAGAAAATGAATTATCCCGGGAAATAGTGTATAATGACTCCATAGTCTGTTTTTAGACCTGCGAGGTGATTTTATTGAAGAAACTTTTTTATATGCTGTGTTTTTTCTGCCTGTTCTGTCTGCTGCCCCTGCCCAAGGCCCAGGCAGCCATGATCAGCGAAAAGCAGGAAATTGAAATGGGCCAGAAGGTGGCCCAGCAGCAGGAGGCCCAGTATGGGCTGTACCAGAACGACGAGGTCCAGGCCCGGGTGGACCGCATTGGCCAGAGCCTGGTAAAGTACAGCGACCGGAAGAATCTGACCTATACCTTTAAGGTATTAAATACCCAGGACGTCAACGCCCTGTCCTGCCCTGGGGGCTTTATCTACGTGTACAAGGGCCTTTTGGATTTTATGACCAGCGATGATGAGCTGGCTGCGGTGATTGGCCACGAAATTGGCCACGTGGAAAAGCGCCATACGGTCCACCAGCTGGAAAAGCAGATGGCCCTGTCCTTCCTGTCCATTTTGGCCGGGGCTGCCGCCGGGGATCCGGGGGCGGGCATTGCCCTGGCCACCACGGCTTCCCAGGCCCTGATGGCCGGCTACAGCCGGGCGGACGAGCGGGAAGCGGACCAGGAAGGTTTTCGGATGTGCAACGAGGCCGGCTATAATCCCTACGGCATTTACGTAACCATGGCCAAGCTGGACGATATGTCCAAGGAAATGGGGAATCCGGGCTACGGCCTGTTCTCCTCCCACCCGGAACCGGAAGTCCGGATGGCCAAAGCCCTCCAGTGGGTAAAACCTCTGCACATTGGGGCTGCGGTAACGGTTAATGCCGAGGGCTCTGCCACCGTCAGCCAAAACGGCTGGTCCTATACCATTACAGAAACTGCCGGCTACGACAAGCCGGCCTACCGGGTCTATCTGATGGCCGGAGCCCTGTACCTGTCCCAGAAGCGGGGCCTTGATGAGTCCCATTTTCTCACCATGGACGGGGACAACTGGTCCGATGTGTATTATGAAGATATCCGCATCCTCCGGGTGTATCCCCAGGATAACCAGCAGGATGGCCGGCCTGGGGAACTGGCCCGGCAGATTGCCGGAAAGCTCCAGGACTGGGCCCGGGCGGTAAAGGGTACTGCCCCTGCTGGGGCTGCTGCTTCTGCCGCAGCTGACCAGACCCCGGCCGCAGGCCAAAGCGTGACCCGGACGGCTGCCCCTGCACCCAGCCAAACCACTACGAAAAAATCTGCTGCCAGCCTGATGCCCCGGGCCTTTGCCCCGGCCCTGGCAGCCGGAAAGGAACTCCAGCATGCTTGACGTACTCGAATCGATTGCCCAGGAGCCCCTGTTGTGGGCCCATTTAACCCAAACCACCAAACCCATCGTCCTCTATGGCATGGGCAACGGCGCAGACCAGATCCTGGACCTGTGCCAGGAACTTTCCATTCCCGTGGCCGGCATTTTTGCCAGCGACGAATTTGTCCGGGGCCAGGAGTTCCGGGGCTTTACCGTAAAAAAATATGCGGAAATCCAAAAAGAATTGGGAGATTTTATTATTCTCATCGCTTTTGCCAGCGAGCGCCCGGAGATTCTGGAGCGGTTTTTCCACCTGGCCCAGCTCCACGAAACCTATGCGCCCCATCTGCCTCTCTTGGACGAGGTTCAGCTAGTGGACGAGCAGTGGATCCACCTGTACCATCGGGAGCTTGCCGCCGTCTACGAAAACCTGGCCGACGACCTGAGCCGGCAGGTGTTTCAGGACATTCTCCGCTACAAGCTGACCGGCAGCCTGAAATATTTGCAAAATGTTACCCAGCGCCGGGAGGACCTGACCACCCTGCTGCCCCTGGGGCCTGAGGAAAGCTACCTGGACCTGGGCGCCTACAACGGGGATACTCTCACCGAATTCCTGGAACTGACCAACCACCACTACCAGCATATCTACGCCGTGGAACCGGATCCCAAGAATTTCCGCAAGCTCCGGCACTATGTGGAAGAAGAGCAGCTGCGGAACTGCTCCCTGTTCCAAAAGGGCATCTGGCGCAGGGAAGGGGAACATTCCTTCCAGGCCAAGGGGGGCCGTATGTCCGCCCTGGTGTCCTACGGTACGGACGAAGTGCCCCTGACCACCATTGACGCCATCAGTGACGGCAAGCCCATTACCTACATCAAAATGGACGTGGAAGGGGCCGAAAAGGAAGCCCTGGAGGGCGGCGCTGAGACCATCGCCCGCTGCCAGTTCAAGCTGCTTCTGGCAGGCTACCACTACGAAATGGACCTGTTTGCCCTGCCGCTGAAGCTGTGGGAACTGGTGCCGGAGTACAAAATCTACCTGCGCCGCCACCCCTATGTGCCCTGCTGGGAAATCAACTTTTTTGTGACAAAATAATTTGACATTTTTTTGCCCTTGTAAGGTAAATATGCTAGAATGATAAGAAAATCAGATTGCGTACACTCCAGACAAACGGACGCAGGAAAGAAGGATGGTAGAGATGCAGTACTGGAAAAAGGGACTCCTGGCCCTTCTGGTGTTGGCCCTAGGGGTCACCGCCGGGTGCGGGGAGCAGAGTTCCGGCAGTAAGGAAAAGAAAGAAGCCAAAGTAGGAATTGTACAGCTGGTGGAACATTCCGCCCTGGACGCAGCCAATAAGGGCTTTGTGGACGGACTGGCAGCCGGCGGGTACAAAGAAGGAGAAAATCTGAAGCTGGATAAGCAGAACGCCCAGGCGGACCAATCCAACCTCCAGACCATTGCCCAGCGGTTTGTGAACGGCCATATGGACCTGATTTGCGCCATCGCCACACCCGCCGCCCAAACCGTGGCCAACGCCACCCGGGACATTCCCATTGTGGGCACCGCCATTACCGATTACAAGTCGGCCAAACTGGTGAAGAACCCGGAAAAGCCTGGTACCAATGTGACCGGCACCACCGATATGAACCCCATCGACAAGCAGCTGGACCTGCTGCTGCGCCTGGTACCCCAGACCAAAACCATTGGCGTTATCTATAACTCCAGTGAAATCAACTCCCAGCTCCAGGCAGAAGAACTGAAACGCCTGGCCGCCGCCAAGAACCTTAACGTGCGGGAAGCCACTATTACTACCGTCAACGATATCCAGCAGGCCGCCCAAAGCCTGGTGGGCAATGTAGACGCCATCTACGTGCCCACGGATAACGTCATTGCCTCCGCCATGCCCGTCCTGGCCAAAATCACCAACCCGGCCAAGATTCCCGTCATCTGCGGGGAAGGGGAAGTGGTGAAGCATGGAGCCCTGGCCACCATCGGCATTGATTACTACAAGCTGGGCTACCAGACCGGACTCATGGCCGCCAAAATCCTGAAAGGCGAGGCCAAGCCCCAGACCATGCCCATCGAAAAGCAGCAGGACATGAAGGTCACTGTCAACGAAACCGAAGCCAAAATTCTGGGAATTACCTTCCCGGAAGACTTGCTGAAAAATGCAGAAATCGTAAAATAAGCTTCACAGCAGTTGTTTGACAAAGGAGGGTTATTATGAACACACGCGGAAAACTCTGGATTGCAGCCCTTTTGGCAGCCCTGGCCATTGGTGCGGCCGGCTGCGGCGGCAGCGATACTGCCTCCAAAAATCAGAAGGACAAGGTCTATAACGTAGGCATCCTCCAGCTGGTGGAACACCCCGCCCTGGACGCCGCCAATAAAGGGTTTGTGGACGGCCTGGCCGCCAAAGGCTTTGCGGAAGGCAAGAACGTGAAGTTCGACCGCCAGAACGCCCAAGGGGACCAATCCAACCTTCAGACCATTGCCCAGCGCTTTGTGGCCAACAAAGATGATCTGGTCTGTGCCATTGCCACCCCGGCTGCCCAGACCATGGCCAATGCCACCAAGACCATTCCCATTGTGGGCACCGCCATTACCGACTATAAAGCCGCCAAGCTGGTGCAGGACCCCAGCAAACCCGGCACCAACGTAACCGGCACCACCGACATGAACCCGGTGGAAGCCCAGATTGACCTGTTGGTACAGATTATGCCCAAAGCCAAGACCCTGGGCTTTATCTACAGCTCCAGTGAAGTCAATTCCCAGATTCAGGTGGACCTGGCCAAAAAGGCTGCTGCCGCCAGAGGGCTGAAGACCGTGGAAGCCACCGTTTCCAACGTCAATGACATTCAGCAGGCCGCCCAAAGCCTGGTGGGAAAAGTGGACGCCATTTACGTGCCTACGGACAACGTGCTGGCCTCCGCCATGGCCAACCTGGTGAAAATCACCGACGAAGCCAAGATTCCCGTATTCTGCGGGGAAGGCGGCATGACCAAGGCCGGCGGCGTAGCCACCCTGGGCATTGACTACTACAAACTGGGTTACCAGACCGGGGAAATGGCTGCGGCCATTCTCAAAGGGGAATCCAAACCGGAAAATATGGCCATCCAGAGCCAGCAGACCTTTACGGTGCTGATCAACGATGCCCAAGTGAAAAAATTAGGACTGACCATTCCTGATGCCATCAAAAAGGAAGCCGAAGGAGCTAAATAATCCATGATTGATATCTTATTGCCAACGATTGCCCAGGGCCTGTTGTGGTCCCTTTTAGCCCTGGGTGTCTATATTACCTTCCGGGTACTGGACGTGGCCGACATGACCGTGGAAGGGTCCTTTCCCCTGGGGGCGGCAGTTGCCGTTACCCTGATGGTGAAGGGCACGAACCCCATTTTGGCCATCTTTGCCGCTGCCTTAGCCGGCGGCCTGGCCGGCCTGATCACCGGCTTTCTGCACACCAAACTGAAGATTCCGGCGCTCTTGGCCGGGATTCTCACCATGATTGCCCTGTACTCCGTGAACCTGAGGGTTATGGGCAAGGCCAACGTTTCCCTTTTGGGACAGGACACTGCTTTTTCCGTGGTCCAGGACCTTTTGGGCAGCTCGTATTCCAACGCCATTCTCATTATGGGCTTTATCATCTGCCTGTTCTTCTCCGTGCTGATCTACTGGTTCTTTGGAACGGAAATCGGTGCTGCCATCCGGGCTACCGGCTTCAATCCCCAGATGATCCGGGCCCAGGGCGTGGACACCGACCTGATGCTGAACCTGGGCCTGCTTCTCAGTAACGCCCTGGTAGCTGTAGCCGGCTCCCTGGTAGCCCAAAGCAACGGGTTTGCCGACGTGGGCATGGGGGTGGGCACCATCGTTATCGGCCTGGCCTCCGTGATTATCGGCGAAGTCCTCTTTGGGACCCGGAGCTTCAAGAACTCCCTGATTTCCGTTATCCTGGGCTCCATTGTGTACCGGCTGGTTATCGCCCTTGTGCTCCAGCTGGGCATGCCCCCCAACGACCTGAAGCTGTTTACGGCAGTGTTGGTAGCCCTGGCACTCTCCCTGCCCATGTTCAAGGGTAAACTGCTGGGAAGAAAGGTGGGCCAATAATGCTTGATATCAAACACTTATCCAAGACATTTTTCCCGGGCACGGTCAACGAAAAACGGGCCCTGTACGATGTGAACCTCCATATGGAACCCGGTGACTTTATCACCATCATCGGGGGCAACGGGGCCGGCAAATCCACGCTGCTGAACTCCATTGCCGGCGTCTTCCCGGTGGATACCGGAGAAATCCTCATTGACGGCGTGGACGTTACCAAGACCCCGGAACACAAACGGGCCCGCTATATCGGCCGGGTGTTCCAGGACCCCATGATGGGTACTGCCGCCGGTATGATGATTGAAGAAAACCTGGCCATTGCCTCCAGACGGGGCAAGACCCCTGGCCTTGCCTGGGCCCTGAAGGACTCCGACCGGGAACGCTTCAGAACCCTGCTGAAGGAACTGGACCTGGGGCTGGAAAACCGGCTGACCAGCCGGGTGGGCCTGCTTTCCGGCGGCCAGCGCCAGGCCCTGACCCTGCTTATGGCAGCCATGAACAAGCCCCGGATTCTGCTCCTGGACGAGCACACCGCAGCCCTGGACCCCAAAACCGCAGAAAAAGTGCTCCAGCTCACCGACAAGGTGATTGCTCGGGACCACCTGACCTCCCTGATGATTACCCACAACATGAAGGATGCCCTGCGGTTTGGCAACCGCCTGATCATGATGAACGCCGGCCACATTGTGGTGGATATCGGCGCTGAAGAAAAATCCAAGCTGACCATTCCGGACCTGCTGGCCCTGTTTGAAAAGGCCGCCGGCACCGAACTGGATAATGACCGGATGATGTTGGGTTAACCCAAGCAAATACTGCACCGTTTCTCAAGGGAGAAGCCGTGCAGTATTTTTTTGCAAACAGTCCGGGAAAACAGCGTATAATAAATGGCGTAGGGAAGAAAAGAGACCTATAAAATTGTAAATACCGTTACAGTTAGAAATAGAAAGCAAAACCTGCTGCCTGCAGCACGGTGCAAAGGAGGAATTTGCCATGTCGAAAACCTGTCCGATTACCATCAGCTCCTGGACTCTGGGAGACAAATGCAGCTTTCAGGAACGGGTCAGCGCCGCCAAAGCCGCTGGCTACGAAGGGCTTGGCCTGCGGGCCGAAACCTACGCCGACGCCCTGGCCGAGGGGCTCCAGGACCAGGACCTGCTGACCATCCTGGACCAATACGATATGCGGGTCACTGAGGTGGAATACATTACCCAGTGGGCCGATGAAAATCGCTCCTACGAGCAGAAATACAAGGAACAGGTATGTTTCCATATGTGCGACCTGTTTGGCGTTCAGCACATCAATTGCGGCCTGCTGGAGACCTATCCCCTGGACCATACCGCCCAGAAACTGAAAGAACTCTGCCGTCGGGCCGGCAAGCGCCTTATTGCCCTGGAGCCCATGCCCTACAGCGGGGTGCCCACGCTGGCGGCTGCCTGGGAAATTGTCCAGGCCAGCGGCTGCAGCAACGCCGGTCTGCTGCTGGATCTGTGGCATTGGGTCAGGGCCCAGCAGCCCCTGGACGGCAGGCTGCTGGAGGAGATTCCGGCAGACCGTATTGTCTCCCTGCAAATTGACGACGTGCTGCCCCGGCCCTATGCCTCTAGCGTCCTCCGGGACGAATCCATGCACGACCGGCTGGCCCCCGGCACCGGCTGCGGCCGGACCGCGGACTTTGTGCAAATGTTTCGGGCGAAGGGCGTTCAGCCTGCGGTGCTGGGGGTGGAGGTCATCAGCGATGCCCTTTTGCAGGAAGGGGTTCCTGCCGCCGCCCAGTACACCTATGCCTGCACCCGGAAGGTACTGGAACAAGCCTGGCCCCAGCTGCTGGAGAAATAGGTCCGCAGCTGCCTAAAGGCACCAGAAACCTACGAAAATACACTTTTTGGCCAAAATCAGGGCCGCCCCGGAAGGGCCGGCTTTATGGTAAATTGCCTGCAAATCTGATAGAATAAAATGGACTATCTAGAAGAATCGAGGAAATTATGACAGAGCTTTTAGCATCCCTTAACGAACAACAAGCCAAGGCCGTAGAGCAAACCAACGGCCCCATTTTGATACTCGCCGGTGCAGGCAGCGGCAAAACCAAAGTACTTACCACGAAAATTGCCTATTTGCTGGAAAAAGGCGTCAAACCCTACAGCATCCTGGCCATTACCTTTACCAACAAGGCCGCCAAGGAAATGCGGCAGCGGGTGGATGCCCTGGTGGGACCAGCCGCCAAGGACGTGTGGCTGTACACCTTCCACGGCTTCTGCAACCAGCTGCTGCGCCGGGACATCCAGCACCTGCCCGGAGGCAGCTATACCTCGGACTTTTCCATCTATGACACCACGGACTGCAAGAACGTGCTGAAGGAAGTCCTGAAGGCCATGAACCTGGACGAAAAGTTCTACCCCCTGCCGGCGGTGCTTTCGGCCATTTCCAACGCCAAAAACGCCCATATGGGACCGGACCAGGTGGAACGCACTGCCCAGGATTACCACCAGAAAAAGCTGGCAGAAATCTACCGGCTGTATATGCAGCGCATGAAGCAGAGCAACGCTGTGGATTTTGACGACCTGCTGCTGCTGGCCGTGGACCTGCTCCAGAACAACCCGGAAGTCCGCCAGAAATACCAGCAGAAATTCCATTATGTGCTGATCGACGAATATCAGGACACCAACCATGTCCAGTACCTGTTGGCCAAACTCCTCAGTGCCCCGGAAAACAACCTGTGCGCCGTGGGGGATATTGACCAGAGCATCTACGGCTGGCGGGGTGCGGATATCGCCAACATCCTGGACTTTGAAAAGGATTATCCCAAGGCCCAGGTGTATAAATTGGAACAGAACTACCGTTCCACCCAGGTGATTTTGGACGCAGCCAACGGGGTCATCAAAAACAACTCCGCCCGGCGGCCCAAGAACCTGTGGACGGCCAACGGCAACGGCAGCCCCATTGCCTACTACGAAGCCCGGGACGACCGGGAAGAAGCCCAGTTTGTGGTGGGCCAGATCCAGCGGCTCCAAAAAGAAGGGGTCAAGCTGGGGAATATGGCCATTTTGTACCGGACCAACGTACAGTCCCGGATGTTCGAAGAAAATCTGATCCACGTGGGGATTCCCTACGTGATGGTAGGGAGCTTAAAGTTCTACGACCGGAAAGAGGTCAAGGATACCCTGGCCTACCTGCGCCTTTTGGGCAACCGCCGGGACCTTCAGGCCCTGGCCCGGGTCATCAACGAACCCAAACGGGGCATTGGGGCCGCTAGCGTGACCAAGCTTCAGGGGCTTTTGACCGCCTCTGGAATGCCCCTGCCGGACCTGCTGAAGATTCCGGAGGTCCAGACCACCCTGGGCCGTTCCTGCGGGAAAATCCAGGCCTTCAGTGACATGATGGACGACCTGGCCACCATCCGGGACCAGGTGCCCCTGAAAGAACTGATTACCCAGCTGCTGGAAAAAAGCGGCTATCTGGAAGCCCTCCGGAAGGAAAATTCCGACCAGGCCAAGAGCCGGCTGGAAAACCTCAGCGAATTTGTCCGGATTGCCGACGAATTTACCAAGGACGGGGACGAAGAAGAAAACAAGACCCTGGAAGACTTCCTGAACCATGTGGCCCTGGTGTCGGACATTGACGATGCCAAGCTGACCCAGGATTCTGTGACCCTGATGACCCTTCATGCGGCCAAGGGCCTGGAATTTCCCGTGGTGTTCATTGGCGGTATGGAAGACGGCCTGTTCCCCAGCCAGCGGTCCTTGGAAGACGAGGACAAGCTGGAAGAAGAACGGCGGCTGTGTTATGTGGGCATCACCCGGGCCAAAAAGCAGCTGTTCCTTTCCAGCTGCCGGAGCCGGATGGTGTACGGCCGGATTGTCATGTACCCGCCCTCCCGGTTCCTCCAGGAGATTCCCCGGAACCTTTTGGAGAACGTCAAGGCGCGGCCGCAGGCCTACTTCCCCCATACCTACCACAGCAGCAGTCCTGCTGCCCCCGGCACCAGTTCGGGCCTCAGGGGCATTGCCCGGCACCGGACCGGCAGCGTGCTCCAGACCCCGGCAGGTCACGGCGGCTTTGTACCGGAAGGCGGGGCCGTACCCACCTTTGCTCCCGGGGACAAGGCCCGGCATAAGAAGTTTGGCACCGGCACCGTGATTTCAGCCGTTCCCGATGCAGGCGGCCAGGTGGTCAAGGTGGCGTTTCCTGGGGCTGGGGTAAAGACCCTGGCTACCAAATATCGAATCCTGGAAAAAATCTAGGCTGGTTACAACCAAAGAAAAGAGGGTAACTCCATGAGCGAGTTGACAAAAGAACAGGCTGCAGCCAAAGTGCTGGCCCTGCGGCAGGAGCTGCAGAAAAATTCTTATCTATATTATGTGCAGGACATGCCCACCATTACGGACGCAGAGTACGACGGTATGATGCGCCAGCTCCGGGAACTGGAAGCCCAGTATCCGGAACTGGTGACCCCGGATTCTCCCACCCAGAAGGTAGGGGGACGGGTGAAAACCGGTTTTACGGAAGTAAAGCACATTACGCCCCTGCTGAGCCTGGCCAACGCCTTTTCCTCGGAAGAAATGGAGGAGTTTGACCGGAGGGTCCACGAAGGCCTGCCCAAGGACGCAGTGGTGGAATACGTGGTGGAGCCCAAGATTGACGGCCTGGCCTGCAGCATCATCTACGAAAACGGTCGGTTTGTCCGGGCTGCTACCCGGGGTGATGGGGTCACCGGCGAAAACGTGACGGAAAACGTCCGGACCATTGAGAACGTGCCCAAACAGCTAAAACCCATTCCCGGCAAGGAAATCCCGGAACTCCTGGACGTTCGGGGCGAAGTGTATATGCCCCGCCATGCCTTCCTGGTGCTTAACGAGGAGCGGCTGGAAAACGGGGAACGGGAATTTGCCAATCCCCGGAACGCCGCCGCCGGTTCCCTGCGCCAGCTGGACCCCAAGGTAACTGCCAAACGGTCCCTGGCCTTCTTTGCCTACGGCGTAGGCACCGGCGCCCTGCCCACCCACAATGAATCCATGGATATGCTCCAGCAGTACGGCTTTACCACCACGGAAGGCCGCACCAAGGTGGATACCATCCAACAGGCCAACGAGCTGATCAAGGCCCACGGCGCCAGACGGGCCAGCCTGGGCTACGACACCGACGGGGTGGTGGTAAAGGTCAACGCCGTGTGGCAGCAGAATATCCTGGGCGCCACCGGCAAGGACCCCCGCTGGGCCATGGCCTACAAGTTCCCGCCGGAACAGGCGGAAACCACCCTCCGGGATATCGTCATCCAGGTAGGCCGCACCGGCGTGCTGACCCCTACGGCGGTACTGGATCCGGTACGGCTGTCCGGCAGCACCATCAGCCGGGCCACCCTGCATAACGAAGATTTCATCAAAGAAAAAGATATCCGCATCGGCGACCGGGTAATCATCAACAAAGCCGCAGAAATTATTCCGGAAGTGCTGAAAGTGGTAACGGAAAAACGCACCGGGGAGGAAAAGGAATTTGTCATGCCTGCCACCTGCCCGGAATGCGGCTGGCCCACCAAGCGGGAAAACGACGAGGCCGCCGTGCGCTGCACCAATCCCCATTGCCCGGCGCTGAGACGGGAAGGGCTGATCCACTTTACCAGCCGGGACGCCATGGATATTGACGGCTGCGGCCCCTCCGTGCTGAATCAGCTCCAGGCAGCAGGCCTGGTGAAGGACCCCAGTGACCTGTACCTGCTTACCGCAGAGCAGCTGGTGGAACTGGACCGGATGGGGCAGAAATCCGCCGACAACCTGGTTCAGGCCATTGCTGCCAGCAAGGAGCAGAGCCTGGATAAGCTGCTGTTTGCCCTGGGTATCCGCCATGTAGGCGCCAAAGTAGCCCGGACCCTGGCCCTCCATTACAAGACCCTGGACGCCCTGAAGGCAGCCCGGCAGGAAGACCTGTCCGCCATTCCCGACGTAGGCCCCAAGATTGCCGAAAGCGTGGTTACCTATTTTGGGGACCCGGCCAATTTGGACCTGTTGGAACGGCTGAAGGAACTGGGACTCAATATGACCATGACCTCCGGCCCTGCTGCCAACGAAAACCATCCCTTCTACGGGAAAACCATGGTCTTTACCGGCACCCTTCCCACCCTGGACCGGGCCACCGCCCAGACCATGGCCCAGGACGTGGGCGCCAAGGTAACCAGCTCCGTCAGCAAAAAGACGGACTTTGTGGTAGCCGGCGCCGACCCTGGCAGCAAATATACCAAGGCCCAGACCCTGGGCGTACGGATTTTGGACGAAGCAGAGTTCCTGTCCCTGCTCCGCAGTGAGTAAGGGCGCCGCCCTGGCCAAGAAAAACAAAAATGACTTGGGAGCGCCTTTCCGTTCCCAAGCCATTCCTTTTTGCCGAAAAACCGGGCAGCCCCGGTCACCTATGCTATAATAGACATTGTATTCTAAACAACGAGGTGCGTAATGGAATTCTTTATCTTTATCCTGATTCTTTCCCTGATTTCCTTTTCCGTAGCCTTTCTGGCCTACGGCTTCTGCCTGCGCTTTTTCGGTGCCCAGGGCACCAGAGCCAAGGTGGCCCAGATTATTATTACGCCTGTAGCAGTGGTGCTGTGGGATTTCCTGGTGATTACCCGGAACGATATTTCCCGGGCCATTTTGGGAGCGCTCCCGGTGATTGCCGTCATCTGCCTGGTGGTGTACTCCAAGCTGAACAACAGCGATGAACCGGAACCCCTGGAACTGGCTCCCAGAAAGACCAGCGTGAAATCCATGCGGGCCGCAGAGAAACGGCGGCAGAGAGCCCAGCGGCAGGAAGCTGCCCACCGGGGCAAAACGGAAGAACACAAATAAGAAACGAATAGAAAAATGCAGTCCTCAGGCAAGCTTGCCCAAGAGACTGTATTTTTTGTTTTTGTAATTACGCAGTAGGCCGCACGAGCCTTCTAACCGCACGCGTATTAAACTCCTTTGGCTTCCTCAGGGGGCAGGGGATGCTGGGCCTGCTCCAGCTTTTCCTGGTACCGGTTCAGGATATCCTGTAGGGTAATGGCCGCCATTTCCCCTTCCGCCTTTTCCTGGACCCGGTCAAAATAATCCTGGAGGGCGTTCTGCACATGGACCCCTACGCCGCAATCCGGGTTGGTATGGGTATCCAGGTGGAGCAGGGGCTTGTGGCCCTCCACCGCCCGGTAGACGTGGAGCAGGGTAATCTCCTCCGGCGCCTTGGCCAGTTCCGGCCGGGGATGCCCCGTTACGCTGCGCAGGAGTCCCGCCTGGCGCAGGGTGGACATCAGCTGCCGTACATAGCTGGGGTTGGTTTTTACGCTTTGGGCAATCCGGTCGCTGGTGAGAATCATATCCGGATTCAAATATATAAAACAAAGAATGTGGACAGCATCGCTGACCTTGGTAGAATATTTCATGTTTGCTCCTCCTTGCTGACGAAAATATTATAACAGCATATTGACATTCCTTCAAGTCGGTGTTACACTAATTTTGCTGATAAAAATAAATAGACAGCAAAAAGAAGGAGAACACAATGAGCTTTTATGAAGATTTGGTCATGAGAACCCAGATGAATTATAACCGGTATTATGGTGTATACGCTTCCGGCGGTACCCCCTACGCCTTGAGCGAAAATAAGCCCCTTACTCCGGAAGCCGGGGCTCAGCGCCTGGTGGAAGAAATCCAGAAGGCTGATATTGTTATCGTAGGCGGCGCTTCCGGCCTGTCCGCTGCCGGTGGCGGAGATTTCTACTATGGTGATTCCCCATCCTTCCAGGAGCACTTTGGCAAGTTTGCCAAAAAGTACGGCTTTACCGGTGCCTTTAACGGCATGATGGTTCGGTACCCCACCCGGGAAGAATTCTGGGGCTATTTGGCCACCTTCCTGTACACCACCCAGCACGCCCCTGTGCGTCAGCCCTACAAGGATCTGGACGTGCTGATCCGGGATAAGGAATTTTTTGTAGTGACCACCAACCAGGATACCCAGTTCATCAAACTGTATCCCGAAAGCAAGGTAGCCGAAATCCAGGGGGACCATCGGTTCTTCCAGTGTGCCCAGCCCTGCTGTGACGATACCTGGGATTCCTTAAAGCCCGTGGCAGAAATGGTGAAGGCCATGGGGGACGACACCAAGATTCCCAAAGAAATGATTCCCCGCTGTCCCCACTGCGGCGGCGAAGCCTTCCCCTGGGTCCGGGGCTACGGCAACTATCTCCAGGGTAAAAAATACCAGGAAGAATACGCAAAGATTTCCCAATACGTCCAGGACCATTACAACGACAAGGTGCTGTTTTTGGAACTGGGAGTAGGCCGCATGACCCCCATGTTCATCCAGAAGCCCTTTTGGAACCTGACCCTGTCCATGCCCCAGGCCCGGTACGTAGGCATCAACGACAAATACGCCTTCCTGCCCAAGGAATTGGAAGAACGGGGCGTAGTCATCCAAGGGGACCTGGGGAAAATCCTCACCCTGGCCGCCCAAGACAAACAGGAAGAAGGGAAATAAGATGACAGAATTCCAAGCAGCAGCAAGCAAACTCCGGGAAGCGGACGCCGTTCTCATCGGCGCCAGCAACGGCCTTTCCATTACCGAGGGCCTGCACCTTTTTGCGGCAAATCAGGCCTTTCGGGACCTGTGCGGGGACTTTCAGGACAAATACGGCGTCAGCTGCCTGCTCCAGGGCATGGGCGCCCAGTGGCCGGAAGAAGAAGTGAAATGGGCCTACTGGAGCCGGCTGGTCCAGCACTATTGCCGGGAGTATAAAAAAACGCCGGTGATGGAAACCCTCCAGGCCCTGGTAGGGCAGAAGGACTATTTCATTGTCACCTCCAACGGGGAATGCCATTTTGAAAAAAGCGGCTTTGACCCCAAACGGATCTTTGAAGTAGAAGGAACCTGGCTGGAACTTCAGTGTGCCCGGGCCTGTCACAATACCCTGTATCCCTGGGAAGACCTGGCAGGAAAAATGGCCGCTGCCGAAACAGACGGACGGATTCCCACAGAACTGGTGCCCCATTGTCCCCACTGCGGCGGTCCCATGGAAGTACACCTGGCCATGGACAGCAGTTTCCTGCCCAACACCCAGGGAGAAGAAGCCCTGAAGCAATTTCTCCAAAACTGGATCGGCAAGAAGAAGGTCATTTTGGAACTGGGCATCGGACCCCGGAACCAGCTGATCAAGGCACCCCTGATGCAGCTGGCGGCTTTGGACCCCTCCATTACGTATATCACCATCAACAAGGGTCAGCTGTACATTCCCCAGGAACTTGCCAGCCAGGCCTATGGTTTTGACGGCCTGTTGGAGCCCGTTTTGCAGGAACTGTTACAAGCTTGACAGAAAAATAAATACAAGTTTAGCAGGAAATTCACCCCCTGATAGAGAATAATACTTATAAAGCAAAGTAGGACAACTCTATTTGGGGGTGAGATTTATGTTGAACAAAATTTTGGTGCCGGTGGATGGTTCTGAAACCGCTTGGCGGGCTTTGGCGGAGGCCAAGGATTTGGCCGTAAAGTTCGGCGCTTCCCTGGTGGTGGTGAACGTGGTGCAGATGTACAGCAGTATGTCCATTCCGGTAGTGCCGCTGGATCAGGAAACCTTCCGGGACGGCAACAAGGCCCTGCGGGAAATTGGAGAAAAAATACTGGCAGATGCCAAAGAAAAACTCACCGGCTTTATTGGGCCGGTGGAATATGTACAAGAAGTGGGCCATCCGTCCCGCCGGATTTTGGCCGTCTGCGAAGACAAACAGTGTGATGCGATTGTCATCGGCTGCCGGGGTCTTAGCGGCATTGAAGAATTTTTCCTGGGCAGCGTCAGCAGCAAGGTCCTGGAATATTCCAAGGTCCCTGTGCTGGTTGTGAAATGATGAGGGAGAAGGAGGCAGTCCTATGTTTACGAAAATTTGTGTGCCGGTAGATGGCTCTGAAGGTGCCTGGAAGGCTTTGGCCGCCGCCAAAACCCTGGGGGAAAAATACGGCAGTGAACTGCTGGTGTTGACCATTTCCGGTCCCTACAGCTCCCTGATTATGATGCAGGTTGCCGTCAATGAACAGACCATTACCCGGACGAAGGAAGAACTGAAGAAAGCCAGGGATACCATTCTGGGCCAAGCGGAAGAGCGGCTTGCCGGCTATTCCGGCAACGTGGAATATGTGGAGACCATGGGGAACCCTGCCCAGACCATTATGAAACGGGCGGAAGAAGCTGGCTGTGATGCCATTGTCATGGGCAGCCGGGGTCTCAGCGGCGTAGAAGAATTCCTGTTGGGCAGCGTCAGTGAAAAAGTGGCCCAGTACGCCAAAGTCCCCGTATTCATCATCAAATAGACCGGCCTAGCCGGCAGTTCCCTGGAGGAATTTCCTTCGGGGAACTTTTTCATAGTTGTTAAGAATTAAATTGCTTTTTCAGGTAAATATGAAACTTTTCAGCAGGAATTTTCCTGTTTACGGTGAATAAGTGTAATAGGAAAAGAAAATGCCATAGGAATTTTGGAGGTGGGTTTTATGTTCGAGAAAATTTTGGTCCCTGTAGATGGTTCTGAAACCTCTTGGCGGGCTCTGGAAGAAGCCAAAACTTTGGCTACGGCCTTTAATGGTGAATTGGTAGTTGTCAACGTGATTCAGCCCTACAACAATTCGGCAATGCTGATTGTTCCCCTGGATCAGGCTACCATCAGCCAAGGCAACGCTGAGCTGACCAAACTGGGGAACAGCGTTCTGCAAACGGCAGAACAAAAACTGGCAGACTTCAAGGGCAAAAAGGAATTGACCCTGGAAGTGGGCCATCCGTCCGAACGGATTCTGGCGGTCTGCAAGGATAAGAAATGCACGGCTATCGTTATCGGCAGCCGGGGCCTGAGCGGCATTGCCGAGTTCTTCCTGGGCAGCGTCAGCAGCAAGGTATCCCAGTATGCAGATGTACCGGTTCTGATTGTAAAATAAAACAGCAGAACCCTGAAGGAGGGTGAGTGTATGATTAACAAAATTATGGTTCCCGTTGATGGTTCCCAGATTGCCCTGCGGGCTCTGACCTTTGCCATTGATATTGCCAAGAAATTCAACTCTGAGATTATCGTTTTGAATATCGATATTCCCTATGACCTGAGCAGAATTAAACCCCCTCGTAAAGATAAAGACGGCCATGTGATTGTGGACGAATTCAAGGAACCTACTCCTTTGGAAAGTGCCCAGACAGAGGCTGCCAAAGAAAAATATGAAAAGATTTCCTTTAGAAGATTGGTGGACATTGACCCGGCAGAACGAATCTGTGCAGAAGCAGAACGGGAAGATGTGGACCTGATTGTCATGGGCAACCGTGGCATGGGTGTGCTGGCCGGGTTCTTCCTGGGCAGCGTCAGCACCAAGGTGTCCCAGAGCGCCCAGTGCCCTGTTACCATCGTGAAATAGTGCGAAAAAGGGCCTGGGTGGACGCTATGTACACCTGGGCCCATTCCAGTTAGGGCGCAGGCCCGGAGCTGGAAGGTTTCAGGAGGGGCCTGGAACCGCATTGAGGGGAGGAAAAGACTATGCTGCAAAATATTTTGGTGCCCATTGACGGCTCCGAGAATGCTTGGAAAGCCTTGGAGGCGGCCCGGGGGCTGGCAGAAAAATACCAGGGCGATTTGGTGGTATTGACGGTTCCTTATGGGAAATCCGGCATGATGCTGCTGTCCATGGACCAGTAGGTCATCAAAAATGACCGGAAAGAACTGGCCCTGATCGGCAACGCCATTTTGGAAGAAGCCAAAAAACGGCTGAAGGATTTCGCCGGCAATGTGAGCTACAAGCTGAAGGCAGGCAATCCGGCCCAGACCATTCTGGACCAGGCCGAGGCAGAAAAGTGCGATACCATTGTCATCGGCAGCCGGGGGATCAGCGGCATTAAGGAATTCTTCCTGGGCAGTGTCAGCTCCAAGGTGGCCGAATACGCCAAAATCCCTGTTTTCATTATCAAATAAAACGGCAAGCCCGCACCCAGGGTGCAGGCAGTGAGTTTCCGTAAGGGAGCTCCCAGTTTTGGAGGTGAGTCCAATGTTCGAGAAAATTTTGGTTCCCGTGGACGGTTCTGAAACCGCCTGGCGTGCTTTGGATACAGCCCGAGCAATTGCTGACAAATGCCATGGCAGCTTGGTGGTCATCCACGTGGTACAGCCGTTCAACAATTCCATCATGGGAGTTGGGCTGGACCAGCTGGTGATGAAAGAGAGCAATGAGGAGCTGGGCAAAGTAGGGACCAGCGTGCTTCAATTGGCCAGAGAGAAGTTGGAAGACTTTACCGGTGAGAAGGAATTTCTCAAAGAAGCCGGGTATCCCTACGAAGAGATCCTGAACGCAGTGGAGGACAAGAACTGTACCGCCATTGTCATCGGCAGCCGGGGCCTCAGCGGCATCAAGGAATTCTTTATGGGCAGCGTAAGCTCCAAAGTTTCCCAGTATGGCAAAGTGCCCGTACTGATCGTGAAATAAAATTGCATAAGAAAAAGGCTTGTGAGCCCCTGGTGGGTTCACAAGCCTTTTCAATTTAAGCTAAAATTTATTCCGCCTCCAGAATCTCCCGGAACAGCAGCGGAACGTTGTCCGTATCGTATTCTATCTGTTCGGACCAGACCCGGGCCTGTTCCAGCGGGTCCCCGTGGAGGGCCGCTTCCAGGAAGATATAGCCCGTACTTTGTTCTGCGTATTCGGCACCGGCATCAAAGCCATAGTCCGCCGCCCGATCCAGCTGCCGGTACAGAATGAACTGGTACAGCTTCTGGAACAGGTCGTCCGGGTAATCCTTGGCGTAGGCTGCCGCTGCGGCGCTGACTTCGTCCAGATGTTCCCGGAGCCAGAGCATTTCCTGGGTCCAGGCCTCGTCAATGGGTTCCGTAGGCAGCAGGTTGTCGATGATTCTGGCGCACTCTTCCCGGCTGGTCCGGGGCACAAAGCGCAGCAGTTCCGGAGGCACTTCCTCCCAGCCGGCTTTTGCCACCAGCTCCGGGAAGGTCAGCACTTCGTCAGAATCCTCCACCGCAAAGCGCAGAGGATTGGGCTGCTCCGCCAGCAGTTCACAGCTTTTTTCGCAGCACAGACCGGTGCCGCACAGCACATAGTCGTCCAGTTCCGTAAAGAAGCGGGGATGGACGGCACAAATGTCGCTGAGGCATTCGTCCCCCAGCTCCTTGATGACCCGGCACAGGCCATCCTGATCCAGCAGCGGGCAGAAGCCCTTTTCGTTCAAGCGGATATGCGTGACCCCGTCCTCACCGGTTTCCAGGCTGGCCCGCAGGTCGTCCCCCAGGGGGCCGGGCTGGCTGCGGTACAGGTCAGCCGTATCTTCATCGATATCAATTTCCCAGGTTTGACAGCAGGTGTGGCGGCAGCTGCCCGCCTTGCAGTGAAAATCATTGAAACCTTCTGGAATAATGGAAATCATAATTTCTCCTTATAACAATCCTTATAAAATAGAGAAGCTAGGAGCTATTATACTCCTTTTTAGCTAGGAAAGAAGCCCCTTTGACGAAAATTTTGCGAAAGTTTGACAGAACACAAAAACACCATAAAATTATTGGAATGTAAATTTCAAGTATGGTAAAATAGTAAGGAGTACAGTAGTACTAATTCCGGCCCCGTTGGACCGGACTATAGAGTCAGAGGGGATTGTCATGATCAAAAGAGAAAAGACTGCTGAGGAAGCAGCCATTCATCCTTACAAAACCAGAAACGGCGGCGCCACGGTTACCGTGTTTGTGCCCTACGACTGCAAGAACAATTGCCCGTTCTGTGTGAATAAGGAAGAATACGCAGATACCACTGGCTTTTCGCTGGAGGCGATTTGCCAGAGTATTAAAAAGATGGATGCCCTGACACCCTATTGTGATTTTGTGTTTACCGGCGGCGAACCGCTGGCCAACTTAAAAAGTTTGCAGATCATGTTAGACCAGGTGTCAGACACCCATAAGGTGTATATCAACAGCACGCTGCCCGTATCCAAGGAGCAGACCGAGGAGGAAGTATTGGCCTTTCTGGAGCACAACCGCCAGAAGATTACCTGCCTGAATATTTCCCGCCATATGCAGCACTATGTCCAGGAATCCAATGATGCGCTCCTGGCCAAGCTGCCGGTGAAGTTCCGGATCAACTGCGTGCTCTACAAGCATTATCCGGTGGACCAATTGGTTCCCTATATGGAACGGTTCCGGAAGGTGCACGCACCCTCCATCCAGTTCCGCTTCGACTATACGGAAACCACCCCGGACAACCTGTACGACCAGGCAGGGGACAAGATTCTCCACGACCTGAAGCAGGTGGCCCAGTATACGGGCCTGGACGGCTGCCGGATGCGCTGCGGCTTCCATTTCAAGTACAAGGATTTGGAACTGGTGTACCATAAAACCCTGCCCTACAGCACCATTATCGAAACGGACAAGGAAACCGGCATCACCTATGCCATTCTGTACGATATCCTGATTAAGCAAACCGGCCGGATCGATTCCGATTGGGACGATACGGTGCTGGACGTGGACCGCTATGCCCACGTAAAATTTGAGCCCTACGACCTGCGCTGGCTGGAACGGGGCCCGGCCGTCCCTACGGAGGCGGAGACCGACGAGGAAACCGAAGGCGTTTACCATTCTGAACCCTGCTCGGCCATGTAAAGCAATCACCCAATCGAAGGGAGCCAGAAACGTGGAAAAAAGAGTGTACAAAGTAGCCGTTATTGGCGGCGACGGCATTGGGCCTGAGGTCCTGGCCGAAGGTATCAAAGTGTTAAAAGGAGCTGCCCAGCTGGACGGTAATTTCAGTTTTGACTTTACCTATTTTCCCTGGGGCTGCGAATACTATCTGAAGCACGGGGAAATGCTGCCGGAAGATGGCATTGAAACCCTGAGCAAATTCGACGCCATTTATCTGGGCGCTGTGGGCTACCCCGGCGTACCCGACCATATTTCCCTGCGGGGCCTGTTAATCAAGATCCGCAAGAGCTTTGATGAATACGTGAACCTGCGTCCGGTGAAGCTGCTGAAAGGCGCTCCCTGTCCCTTAAACGGTGTGAAGCGGGAAGACATCGACATGGTGTTTGTCCGGGAAAACAGCGAAGGGGAATATGCCGGCGCCGGCAGCTGGCTGTACAAGGATACCCCCAGAGAAGTGGTAATCCAGGACAGCGTATTCTCCCGGTTTGGCTGTGAGCGGATTATCCGTTACGCTTACGAACTGGCCCGGAAGGAGCACAAGACCCTGACCAGCATCAGCAAGGGCAACGCCCTGAACTATTCCATGGTGTTCTGGGACCAGATTTTTGAAGAAGTGGGCAAGGAATACCCTGAAGTGGAAACCCATTCCTACCTGGTGGATGCCGCCAGCATGTTCATGGTGAAGGATCCCAAACGGTACCAGATTGTGGTCTGCTCCAACCTGTTCGGGGATATTCTCACCGACCTGGGGGCTGCCATTTCCGGCGGTATGGGCCTGGCCGCAGGCGCCAACCTGAACCCGGAACGGAAGTTCCCGTCCATGTTCGAACCCATCCATGGTTCCGCCCCGGACATTGCCGGCCAGGGCAAAGCCAACCCCTTGGCTTCCATCTGGTCCGCAGCCCAAATGCTGGAATTCTTCGGAGAAAAGGCCTGGAGCGACAAGCTGCTGAACATCATCGAAGAAATGCTGGTGGAGAAAAAAGTGCTGACCCCAGATCTGGGCGGCACAGCTACCACCACACAAGTAGGGGACGAAGTCCTGCGCAAACTGTCCGAATAACCCGGGCAGCCTGAAATTGAAAAAAACGGAGAACCCAACCGGAAGGCCGGGGCTCCGTTTTTTTATACCATCGTCTGCAGTATAGTAGTAGAGTAGGAAAGCGAGGAAAATGTATGAACCTGCAAGAAGCAAGACAAAAAATCGACGCCATTGACCCCCAAATCCGCAAACTTCTCATGGAGCGGCTGGACTGTTCCCTGGAAGTGGCCAAAAGCAAGCAGGCTGCCGGAGAGACCAACATCTACCGGGCGGACCGGGAACAATTCATCCTGGACAAGCTGTCTGAAGGCGTGCCCGCAGACCGGCTTCGGGAATACCTGGCCGTGGTCCGGAAGATTATGGAAACCAGCCGGATGTACCAATACGGCCTGTTGTTCGAATGGAACCCCGAGCTGTTCCAGGAAATGGCCAAGGGCATTGAAATCAAACCCGGCGGTACCCGGGTCAAGGTCCGGCTCACCCGTCCGGACCGCCCCAACGCCATGAGCAGCATCCTGAACATGGTGGGGGATTACGGCTACAACATGCAGTACATGGAGTTAATCAGCTTCAACCCCGACAAGACCGTGACCTTTGAGCTCACTATTTTAGGGGACCTGAGCCAGACGCCCATGCAGACCCTGCTGTTCCAGCTGTCCAAGGAGAGTCAGGATTTCCAGATTCTCAAGAACGAATAGGGGGCGAGTGCCATGACAAAATCCCAAAAAGATACGTTCTGGCTGGTGGTTTCCCTGGCTGCAGGCTTCCTGGTCCGCAGCCTGCCCGCCCCGGCACCCCTTACCCAGGAAGGCTTGGCCGTACTGGGCATCTTCCTGACCTCCCTGCTGATGTGGATTACCATCTCCATCGACTGGCCCAGCCTGATTACCGTGCTGCTCCTGGGCTTTCTGCCCAGCTTCGGTTTTGGGGAAACCCTGAAGGGAACCCTGGGGAATACCACCGTGGCGTTCCTGCTGTTCACCTTCATGCTGGTGTACCCCCTGTCCCAGACCCACTTTGTCCGGCGCTGCACCGTCAGCTTCATCACCAACCGGGTAGCCCGGAGAGGGCCCTGGTCCTTTGTGACCTTTCTGCTGTTTGCCGTAACCTTTATGGGACTCTTTATTTCCCCTTCCGTTTTGTTCGTTGCCTTTATGCCCTTCCTGGAGGATATTTTCCAGGTACTGGAAGTGAAGAAAGGATCTCCCACCGGCAATATGATTATGCTGGGAACGGCCTTCTGCATCAGCCTGTCTTCCGGCATGACGGCCATCGGCCACGTCTGGCCCACCATGGCCATCGGCTACTACACCGCCGCTACCGGCCGGGATGTGAACCAGTTCCAGTACATGGCCATGGGCATTCCCACCGGCATTGTGCTGGTGCTGCTCCTGCTTTTGGTGTTCAAGTTTGTGTTCCGCCCGGCGGATATTGGGGAAATCAGCCCCAGTAAGGCCATGGCCCTGCGGGGCATGGTTCCCAAAGCGGACCGGAAAGAATGGATTATCCTGGGCACCATGGCCCTCACCGTCCTTTTGTGGGTGGGCCCCAGCCTGGTGAAGGGCTTTGACCCGGGCCTCTACAAAATGGTCAGCAAATGGACCACGGCCATGCCGCCCCTTTTGGGCTGCATCATCCTGTTCATTGCCCGGGACAAAGGCCAGCCCATTATGAACTTCCGGGAAGTCATGACCAAAGGCGTTCTGTGGGCCTCCATCATTATGACCGGCGCCGCCACCATGCTGGGCTCCGCCCTTACCCATAACGGCATGGGCGTCAAGGAATGGCTCAGCGGTATGCTGGCTCCCATTGCCGGTGGGCTGCCTGCCTTCGGCCTGATTTTGTTCTTCTTCGCCTGGTGCGTCCTAGAAACCAACTTCTCCTCCAACATCGTGACCACCACTGTGGTCAGCGCTGTGGCCCTGTCTGTCTGCCAGGCCCTGCCGGCCGGCATCCTCAGCGTAGGCGCTGTAGTGTGCCTGATAGGGTTTGGCGCCGGCATCTGCAACATGACCCCTGCCGGCCAGTCCACCATCAACACCGTAGCCATCGGCTCCGGGTGGACCACCGTCAAGGATATGTTCATCTGGGGCGGCGTTTTCGCCATCCTGGCCGTACTGGCCATGACCTTTGTGGGCTACCCCATTGGGGCGCTGCTTCTGCACTAAGCCCCCACAAACTAGCGGCTAACGTACGAAAAATCGCATAAGAAAAGAGGTTCCGACTATTTCGGAACCTCTTTTTTCATAGGTGCTTACGCTTTTTTCGCCAATCTGCCCTTGGCTCTTCTGTGGAGCACAACCAGGGTCAAGGCCAATAAACCGATGCCCGTAACCAGGGTCAGATACACATTGCCGCCGGAGAAGCCAGCCACCAGGTAGCTGACAAAGCAGCAGAAGGCCACCAGGCAGGCGTAGGGGATCTGGGTGCTCACGTGCTGCATATGATTGCAGCCAGCGCCGGAGCTGGAAAAAATGGTGGTATCGGAAATGGGGGAGAAGTGGTCCCCGAATACGGAACCCGCCAGGGTAGCAGCCAGGGTCACCGTCATGATTTCAGGCGGGGTAGCTTGGCAGATGAAAACCACAATAGGAATGAAAATCCCGAAGGTGCCCCAGGCGGTACCAATGGAGAAGGACAGCCCCGCAGCTACCAGGAACACAATGGCCGGAATCAGCTCCGTGGGCATTTGGCTGGTTTCCACCAGCATACCGATGTATTGGCCGGTGCCCAGGTAGTTCTGGCACAGGGAACCGATGGTCCAGGCCAGGGTCAGGATGATGTAGGCCGGCACCATGGTGTTGATGCCCGTGGTGATGTTGCTCATGAAATCCTTAAAGGAAATCAGTTTCCGGGGAACGAACTGGAAAAACGCCACCACCAGAGCCCAGAAGCCGCCCAGCACCAGGGAGGCAGAGGAATTGCAGGCGCCAATGGCTTCCTGGAAGGAAATGGGCTTATCCCAGTAGCCGCCGGTGTACAGCATGGCCAGGATGGTGAAGACAATCAGGGCCAGAATAGGAATCACCAGGTCCAGCACCGTACCCTTGGTGTTGGGTTCCGTTTCCCCTTGGGTAATCATGGTATCGATAGCCCCCAGGTTATCGTTTTCTTCCGCTTCCCACTCTGCATTGGCCATGGGACCAAATTCCAGGTTTGTAGCAGACAGGGTCACCACCATGATAATGGACAAAATGGCATACATATTATAGGGAATGGTGGCAAAGAAGGCAGAAAGCTCGTTGGAGAAGGCGCCCGTTTCGTACAGGGTGGAACCCACCGCCGCAGCCCAGCTGGACACAGGAGCAATGATGCACACCGGTGCCGCCGTGGTGTCGATGATGTAGGCCAGCTTGGCCCGGGAAACCTTGTACTTGTCGGTGACCGGCTTCATTACAGTGCCCACCGTCAGGCAGTTGAAATAGTCGTCGATGAAAATCAGAACCCCCAAAAGACTGGTGGCCAGTTCCGCCGCCCGCTTGCTTTTGATCTTCTGGGTAGCCCACTTGCCGTAGGCATAGGAACCGCCGGCCTTGGTGACCACGCACACCAGGGAACCCAAAAGGGCCAGGAACAGGATAATGTAGAATTTGTCCATGGTCCCCACGGTTTTGGCCATGATTTCAAAAGCAATGGAACTCATGGCTACCAGCCCACCGCCGGAAAACACCGCGTAGATCAGGCCGCCGGACAAAATGCCCAGCATCAGGGAGGAAATAACTTCTTTGGTGATCAGTGCCAGGGCAATGGCAATGATGGGAGGGAATAGGGAGTAAAACCCAACGTCGATAGGTTGCATAATTGGCTCCTTTATGTGTAGTGTAGGGTTACAAGATTACGTTTTATTTTACCATATTTTGACACAGACTCAAGAAAAAGAAACGAATTTGTGAAAAAACTTATAATAAGCCCTTTTCCTGTTTCAAAGCTGTGGACTTTGGAACAGAAGAAGGGCTGTGTTCCCTGCCCTAGAAAAAGCTGCGAAAAGTTTTTTCTTTTCCTTAGATTCCAATAATTAATTGAACTATTTTTCCAATCTGGCAAATCAACAAGCCCCTGAAAAGCGAGGAATTGCCTTTTCAAGGGCTTTTGTTGCTTCTTCTCCCTGACATTCACCATGGTATAATAAGGGCAGGATAAACGGACTAGGGTTCGGCGAGGCTGGGCCTGGGCAAGGAACGCACCTTTGTTTCTGGATAGGGAGAATGGTATGGAAATACGGCATTTGGAGTATTTTATGGAAGTGGCCAGGTATTTGAATTTTACCAAGACGGCGGAGCGGACGCATATTTCTCAGCCTACGTTAAGTCGGACCATCAAGGAACTGGAGGAGGAGCTGGGGGTTCAGCTGTTTCGCCGGACCAAGCATGAGGTCAGGCTGACGGATGCGGGAGCGGCGTTTCTGCCGCTGGCCCGGGAGCAGGTGGTGGCTTTCCACAATCTGGAGGGGTTTGGCAAAGGGGATGACCAGAAGCTTTGCGGAACCATCTATATTGGTATCCCTCTGATTACGGCCAACACGGCCATCAGTGCCATTTTGGGGGATTTTAAGCAGGCTTATCCCAACATCAAGGTATCTCTCTTGGAAACAGGGCCCAAGCATATTGCCAAGCTTCTCCAGGATGGGCTTTTGGACTTTGGTATTTTCAATCCTCGGGGGAATCCGGAATTTCAGAGGGAATGGATGGAGCAGGATACCCACAGTGTGGTGCTGCCCAAGAACCATCCTCTGGCCCGCTTGGAGCAGGTGGATTATCCGGATTTGCGCAGTGAGGCCATCATTATTTACACGGAAGAATATGTATTGCACGACAAGATTCTCCGGGGGTTTGCGGAGCATCACATCCAGCCCCACATTCTGCTGGAAACCATGCAGCATGATCTGATGCTGTCCATGGTGGAACACAACAATGGGGTGGCTTTTTTGCCCAGCAAGTTCTGCAGCAAGCTGAAACGGTATGGCTACGATTTGACCTTCCGGCCTTTTGCTGATCCGAACCTGACGCTGCACCTGGCCCTGAATTCCCTGAAAGCTGCCCAGTGTTCTCGGGAAGCAGCGCTGTTTCAAAAATTCTTCCGGCAGTGGCTGGCAGACCACGGGCAAAAGGGTTGAGGGCTTAGCCGGAAATACTTTGTATCGCTTATTCATTTTTTGGATAAGCGATATTTTTTATTGCTATTTCCTGAATTTTCCGTCCAGTGCTATAGTTATCTTAAAGAGAGTGCACCGGTGCAAAAAAGGAAAGAGGCAAACCCATGAAGACTACATTCAGATCATTGTTGGAAAAACACGAGAAATTTATTGGCAGCTACATTACTTTTCCTGCTGATACTGCCATTGAGGTCATGAAGCAGGCTGGGGTGGATTTCGTTATCCTGGACCTGGAACATGAACAGCTGACGATGACGGAAGTCATGTCCATGATCCGTACCTGTGATGCCTGCGGAATGGCCGCTATGGTGCGGGTGCCTGGGCTGGACGAAACCAGTATCCGCAAGGCTCTGGACATGGGGGCTTCTGCCATCAAGGTGCCGGGAATTACCAATGCAGCAGAAGCAAAATTGGCTGTTGCTCTGTGCAAGTATCCGCCGGAAGGGGTGCGGGGAGCCTGTCCTTTTACCCGTAATAATGGGTACGGCGTGGACCGGGCTGGCTGCTATGCCAAAGCCAACCGGGAAGTAGCGGTTTCCGTGATTATTGAAGGGGTGGAAGGGGTTCGGAATATGGAAGAAATCATTGCTACTCCGGGCATTGATACCGTTTCCATCGGCAATATCGACCTGGCCGTTGCCCTGGGGGTTCCTGGACAAGTGTTCCATCCCAAGGTGAAACAGGCGGTTTTGGACTGCGCTGCCCTGTGTGAGCAATATGGCAAGAGCTGTTCTGCCCAGGTGCTGCAGCCCAGCGATGCTGCTGAATTCGCCAAATGCAAGGGTATTTCCCACTACCATACCGATTTTCCGCAGTATTTGCTGTACAAAGCCTACAAAGATTTGTGCGAGGGGCTGAAATCCTATTCCGTGAAAGGATAAATATATCATGAAAATCACGCTGGATTTACTGACTACAACAGGGGTTGCCGCTTTTGTCGTACTTTTAGGAAGATATATTGTTGCTAGGGTGAAAGTGTTTCGTGATTTTTGTATTCCGGCCGCAGTGGTTTCTGGACTGCTGGTAAGTATCCTGATGTGTCTGCTGAAAGTGTACGGCGGCATCAGCGTAGTGTGGACGGGCCAGCTCACCGGCTGGTCCATGAATCTGTTCTTTACGGCTGTGGGAATTGGCTTTACTGCCGAGCTGCTGCGTAAGGGCGGCAAGCTCTGTGTACAGATTGCCATTGCTTCTGTGATTCTCATTACGCTGCAAAATATCGTGGGCGTGGCCATTGCCAAAATGACTGGGGTCAATCCTCTGATTGGGATTGCCTGCGGTTCGGCTGCCATGTACGGGGGCGTAGGGACTGCGGGTGCTTTTGGCCCTATTTTTGAACGGTTGGGCTGTGATGGCGCTACGGTCATTGGCGTAGCGGCCGGTACCTTTGGTATGGTGGTTGCCTCCTTGTTTGGCGGCCCCACTGCCAGATACCTGATCAAGATCCATCATTTGCAGCCACTTCCGGAAGACCAGGAGAACGTAGAAGTAACCAACACAAAAGAAGTGCATCCACTGGATACCAAGAAAGTATCCACGGCGTTCTTTATGCTGCTACTGATTGCCGGCCTAGGCGTGCCCGTTTACAAAGTTTTGAAACTGATTCCCCAGGTGGAAATGCCCTATTTTGTGGGCTGCTTGTTCTCCGGCGTCATCTGCCGCAACGTAATGGAAGCCCTGAAAATTGAGATTCCAGAAAAAGAAATTTCCGTATTGGAACATATTATGCTGGACTTCTTTATTGCCTTGACGCTGATGACAATGGATATGACCAAGCTGTTTGCTGTGGCAGGTCCTATGCTGCTGATTCTCATTGGTGAGGTCCTGCTGGCCTGTTTCTTTGGTGCTTTTATTGCGTATTATATGTACGGGAAAAATTACAACGCAGCCGTTATGGTTGCTGGCCTGGTGGGAGTAGGGCTGGGAGCCGCTCCCAACGCCGTGGCCAACGAAAAGTCCGTAATGGATGAGTTCGGCTGGGCCAATATGGCCTGGACTATTTTCCCGGCTATGTCCATATTGATCGGCAATACCTACAATCCGCTGTACATCACAGCCATTCAAAAATTTGTTGCCGGATTGTAAGGTTTGCACAACTCCTCTTATCAACGCGAAAAGTCCGATACCTGCACAGAGGTACCGGGCTTTTCGCGTTTTGCTTTAGGATATTTTACATAACTAAAAAGGCGGTCATGGATGGGGAACCCATGACCGCAATGATAGGAGGATTATTGGAGGTCTTGCTACAAATGGTTTCTGAAATGGGGTTTCAGAAACTTTCCTACTACACTTATCGAAGATGATCGCTTGCCCGGCCGTACCTGAGTTCTTTTAGGGGGAGGTCAGTACTCCGATCAACAGGTGAAGTGCCGAAGCTTTGGGGTGGACCAGTCGTTATAGGGGGAACGGCGGATCCAGTTCCGGCACCCGAAGCCCGTTGATTATGGGGAGGGGGTACTGAGAAACTCAAGGTAACTTGCCGGAACAAACTTGGGGATAAACCGGGGAATGGCGACCCCGGTCTTTCGATATTGCCAATCTCAGGGGAAGAGATCTGCTGCGTTTCCTTGTCAGAAGGTTTCTGGAATCGTAGTGCCTTGGGGAAAGGCGCTGCCGATGGTGCAGAAACCCTGCCTGCTGCACACCTTCCGGTTTCCAGCAAGGGACGATTGGGGGATCGCCCTTGCTGGCTTTTTGTCGGGGTGTCTGCAGCAGTCCCATCGTGGAGGGATCCTGCCAAGTACCTCGCAGCTGGCAAGTCCGGTGTGGACTTGGGACCAACGATTCAAGGGAACTGTGGTCCGTCAAGTGATTCGCTGACCGGCCAGCGGATCCGAAGACAACCGCTAAATTATCTCGCCTAGTTGGATGACTCACTGGAATCATCCTGCCGTCCATCAAACGGGAATGGGGTCCAAGCTGGAACCCGGATGTTTTAATGGACTGACTCCAGAAAGTGTACCTGGTGGGTAGCCCGCTGCTGGCCTTCTCTTTGGGGTGAGAACCCAACGCACCGGCTGCCCGGCAGCTTCCTGGGTGGAAGAGGGTTTCACTTTTTTCTCTCTAGGGAACCCACTTCCTTACTTGTATAGTATCACCAAAGACAACAACAATCAATAATTATTATCCAAAACATAGTTATTTATTTTAACAACCATGAAAATAGGAACTATTTTGAACTAATAGTTACAAAAATTAGAAGGAAACATAAATTCTCATTTAAGAAATAGTCAATTACATAAGATAACTATATACAGTCAATAAAAAAAGTGGAAATTGGGGCAAATAGGGGCTGGCTGGGTCGTTTTTTTAGGTGAAAACTGACTGGGGAGGTTTTCCTGGGGCAGAGCAGCAGGGGAGAATATACTAAGAGAAAATGGGGCTGTGAAATAGTAAAACTTCTATCGTCACCTTCGGTGATACTTCCTACAGTGGTTCGCTGCAAGCCAGGCGGCATCGCCCCACGGGCTTGCCTTCTGGGCAGCTATCACATGGGTCACGTATTCCAAATATCTTTTGGGTAACTTGGGAAGATATTTGGACGTGACCGCAACGCTTGCAGGAAGCGTTCTTATCCACTACTAGTCATGTGATAAAAAGAGATGTTGCAATCATCTACGTACTATGCTTTCTTTTCCTATACCCGTTTTGCACTTGACTCGTATGGGCCTAAGACTGGCCCCTGAGCGGTTCGCGGCTCGCTGCTCAGCTGCGTCCTGGAACTTCCCCAGTCAGCTCATAGAGCTGCCAGCCCCTTAGTGGTTCGCAGCGCTCCAATCAGCCGCGCCCTGCGGGCTTGCTTCTTGGGCTGCTATCACATGGC
>PPYE01319638.1_pt1 | contig 106769 bp, 86 predicted proteins | sample 1559881 | NCBI WGS metagenome assembly PPYE01 (sample SAMN08240022, study PRJNA423297) | Human gut metagenome, whole genome shotgun sequencing project.
TGTTTTCTTTCTGCCACAATTTCTGTTGGCTTAGGGACGAAAGATTCGCAAACCACAAAATTTTAACGGACTATTGATTAAAACTTTTGAAAAAGACTTACACGCAATTTTTCCATCCCCATTTTCCCCTCTCGTCCCATTCGCCTTATCAGCCCTATTCGTCCCATCCATTTTCTCACTTGGCCCAACCGACCTTGCAAAAGAGCCACACTTAGAAGCTCATTCGGCCCGAATGAGAACCTCAAAGAGCCCCTTTTGCAAGGTTGGAAAGCCCCTTTTAGGGGTTGGGGGCTCTCTTTAGGGGGGGGAGGGCTTTTGTTTTAAAAAAAGGGAAGCACCCGCGTGCTTCCCTTGCTTATGCAAAGATAATCCATTTTTGGGCTGAATGCAAATGTGCAAGGAACAATCCTTACATCGCAGAAGCCTACGATCTCTTCTTGTTGAGGCCTATTTGTCGCCGACTTCGAGCAAAGCCTGCTTGATGAGTGCCCAGAACGGGGCGGCTGTGGCAATGAGGCAACGCTCTGCAGTGGTGTGCGGACTGCGGATGGTCGGACCCAGGCTCACCACATCAAGGTGCGGATATTTTTCCAAGATGATGGAGCATTCCAGTCCGGCGTGATCCACTTGCGTGATTCCTTCCTCGCCATTCTGCTCTTTGTAGATCTTTTTGAACAGGTTGAGAACCTCGCTGTCGGGATTGGGATCCCAACCGCCGTAGCTTCCGCTCATCTCCACTTTCATGCCGGCCATGTTGAAGCAGCTCTCCAGCGAGGTGGCGATGTAGTCTTTCATGTCTTCGCGCGACGAGCGGACAAGTATCTTGATGAAAGCCTTTCCGCTCTCAATGTCGATGATGGCGAGGTTGGAAGAAGTCTCTACCACGTCGGGATAGACCGGAATCATGCGCACCACGCCATTATGGCAGGCATAGATGGCATTAATGAGATTGTCTTGTATTTCCACCGGCACTTCCTTTTCGGGGGTGGGTACCTCTTCGGTGAAGAACTCGATATTGTGCTCGATGGTTTTGTATTCGTCTTCAAAGACGGCTTTCCAGTCGGCCACGAGTTCTTTCATAGCCTCCACGTTCTCTTTGGGCAGGGTGAGCACCACTTCGGCCTTGAAGGGAATGGCGTTGCGCATGTTGCCGCCGTGCCATTCGGCCAACCGTGCATCGGTCTCTTCGATGGCCTCGCGCACGAAACGCACCATCAGTTTGTTGGCGTTGGCACGACCTTCGTTGATTTCCAGTCCGGAGTGTCCGCCGCGCAAGCCCTTGAGTGTCACTCTCATGGCAGCATCGGTCTTGTCGGTCTCAGCCTCCTGATAGTCGAGTGTGGCGGTGAAGTCGATGCCGCCGGCCGAGCCGATTACAAATTTGCCCCAAGTCTCGGAGTCGAGGTTCATAAGGATGTCACCATTGAGTTCGCCCTCGGGCAGGTTGGTAGCCCCATACATGCTGGTTTCCTCATCGGCTGTGATAAGGCCTTCCACGGGCCCGTGTTTCAAGTCTTTCGACTCCATGACAGCCATGATAGTGGCTACTCCCAGGCCGTTGTCGGCACCGAGTGTGGTTTGGTTGGCACGCAGCCACTCACCGTCGATGACGGGCTCGATGGGATCGGTCGTGAAGTCGTGCTTGCTGTCGGGGCTCTTCTGCGGCACCATGTCCATGTGGGCCTGCAAGATGACCCCCTTCTTGCCCTCCATGCCGGGAGTGGCCGGCTTGCGCATGATGATGTTTCCGGCGGTGTCTTGGAAGGCTTCTACGCCTGCCTGCTTGGCAAAATCGAGGAGAAACTGCTGTATCTTCTCCAGATGTCCCGATGGTCGGGGCACTTGCATCAACAAATGGAAGTTACGCCAAATCTCAACCGGGTTCAGATTTTTGATTTCATTCATAGCTGTATGGTTTAAATGTTATACGATAGTTTGGTTGGTTTCGATATGCTGTTTGCAGTGCATTCACCCCGTTCAAGGGCTGCCTGCGGGCTACGCCCTTTTCCCCGTGAAAGACAGGGCCAGCCAAGCGTAAATGCCGAGAAACACCACAAGGAGTGTCTGCACGGAGTGGACGATGAGCACAAAATAGAGGGCGTCGTTGGCCCCCACGCCGTAAAGGATGAGCATTGTCTTCACGGCAAAATGCCAAGGGCCCGCCCCGTTGGGTGTGGGCACGATGACGGCAATGCTGCCCACAATGAATGTGACCAGTGCGCACATCATGCCAAGACTCGATGTGGCCTCGAAGCAAAAGAAGGTGAGATAGTAGTGGAGGAAGTAGCTTCCCCAAATGGCCAGTGTGAAGAAAATGAAGAGCGGCACGTTTTTCACATTGCGCAGCGACATCACGCCCTGCCAGATGCTGCCGAGCGTGTCTTTCACCTTATTATATATGGAGAGTTTCTTTACCAAAAAGTAGAGGAGCACGGCTACGGCCACGCCGCAAACGGCCGTCACGAGGTAGCCGACAGTGGTAAACCGGCCGAACAGACCGTCGATATCGGTGCCGGTGGTGCGGAAAAAGGTGAGGAAGACGGGGATTTGCAGCACGAATGTGATGGCCGTTATCACCATGACGAGCAGCGAGTCGATGGCACGCTCGGTGACAACAGTGCCCAAAGCCTTGGGAAAAGAAACGTTGTCCCATCGCTTCAACACGCCGCAACGCGCAAATTCGCCAATGCGTGGCACCACCAGACTCACGGCGTAGGAAAGGAATATGGCGTTGACGGCTGTCGCGAGGCGGGGATGTTCGTCTATCGGTTCGAGGGTTTGCCGCCATCGCCAGCCCCGGAAAAGCTGGGCCGAAATGCCGAGCGGAAAGGAGAGAAGCATCCATGTCCAGTTCATCTCATGGAGAAGGACATACTCCACGCGCCGGAAATCGAATCCCCGATACATCCAGTAGAGTATGGCCCCGCCCAACAAGAGCGACAGAGATACTTTCAGAGTGCTGTTTGATAGCTTCCTTAATTTCATAATATATAGCCACAAAGGTAACGTAAATCATGCAAAGCACCAAACAAAATGCCTTTTTTATTTACTCGTCGGATTGACATGAATCAATAAAAGCACCTAAATACATGTTTTATAGCATATTTGTTTGCGTACACGGGAGTTTCTTCTTACCTTTGCATCGTCGAAAAGAAATGACGTGAGCCATCACTTGACGACCAAGGATAACAATAGTAGTAAGAACAAAAAAGAAAGGTAAAAAGATTATGGTAGCATTATTATCATTCGCCATCGTAGCAATCATGGTTGCTCAGGCCATCAACGTAGACGGAAAATTGAAGTTCTAAGTTGATAAGAATAGAAATTTGGTTTAAAAATTGAATAGACGAGATCGAGCCTTTGGCCCGGTCTTTGTTCGTTTATGGGGGCGGCTGTTTTGCCGTTCCGTTTATTTTTTCTACCTTTGCAGCACATTCGGCAGGGGCTGCCGGGGGAGAAAATACTGCTTTTTGGGGTGTGGTCTCCGGTGGTAACGGCCTATCACGTGCAAAGAACATGAAGTCAGTCAAGCCTAAAAAGAATCTCGGTCAGCACTTCCTGACCGATCTGAACATCGCCCGGCGCATCGCCGACACGGTGGATGCCTGTCCCGGCCTGCCCGTCTTGGAAATCGGACCGGGGATGGGAGTGCTCACACAATATCTTGTGACGAAACCCCGCGAAGTGAAGGCGGTGGAGATAGACCGGGAAAGTGTGGCCTATCTGCATGAAACATTCCCCACACTGCACGACAACATCATTGGCGAAGATTTCCTGCGCATGGACTTAAACACGGTTTTCGGCGGGCGGCCCTTTGTGCTCACGGGCAATTATCCCTATGACATCTCCTCGCAGATATTCTTCAAGATGCTCGACTACAGGGAGCTTATTCCCTGTTGCACGGGCATGATACAGCGCGAAGTGGCCTTGCGTATGGCATCCGAGCCCGGCAACAAGGCCTACGGCATCCTCTCGGTGCTCACGCAGGCGTGGTATGATGTGGAATATCTATTCACCGTAGACGAGGATGTGTTTAACCCTCCGCCCAAGGTGAAGAGTGCTGTGATACGCATGACGCGCAACGGAGTGACCGATTTAGGATGCGACGAGCGTCTTTTCAAACGCTTGGTGAAGGCTGTTTTCAACCAGCGCCGCAAGATGTTGCGCGTGAGCCTCAAGCAACTGTTTGCCGGAGCACAGCCGAGTGGCGAGTTCTTTACGGCGGAAGTTATGACCCGGCGGCCCGAACAACTCACCATAGCGCAGTTTGTTGAGCTAACCAACGTGGTGGAGGCGGAGATGCGCTGCCTCTCCTTGATAGGTTAGACCGGGTTGTGATAGCTTCTTGACAGCACCGGCAGACATCAAACGATCAACCAGACAGCATGAATATGACGACCAAAGAATCCCGCTATGAAACCCTTGTGGTGCAGGTGGCTGCCCTCATTGAGGGAGAAACCTGCCGTATGTCGGTGCTCGCCAATGTGACGGCCGCCCTCCACGATGCCTTTCCCGAAATATTCTTTTGGGTGGGTTTCTACATGGTTGAGGATGGAGAGTTACGTTTGGGACCGTTCCAAGGCCCTGTGGCTTGTATGCACATAGCCTGTGGGAAGGGTGTCTGTGGCACGGCATGGGCCGAGAAACGCACGCTTGTGGTGCCCGATGTGGAAGATTTTCCCGGGCACATCGCCTGTTCGTCGCTCTCCCGTTCGGAGATAGTCGTACCTGTTTTTGGCCGTGGCGGGAGTGTCAAGGCGGTCATAGATGTTGACAGTTGCAGTCTTGGTGCCTTTGATGAAGTTGATGCCCGCTATCTGGAAAAGATTGCAAAAAATCTATCCAAAGAGTTGGCACTTTGAAAATTAATCTCTAATTTTGTAAAATCGAAATTTAATACAGACCCATAGAATATGATTGACGTAAAAGCAACATTAAACGAAGCACAAGAGCGCATGGAGATGGCAGCGATGTATCTCGATGAGCAGTTGGCGCGCATTCGTGCCGGCCGTGCCAACGTTGCCATCCTCGATGGCATCAAGGTAGAGTCATACGGGATGAAAGTGCCGCTCAACCAAGTGGCCAACATTTCCACGCCCGACCCCCGCACGATTGCCATCAAGCCTTGGGACAGAAAGGCTATACGGGATATCGAGAAGGCCATTATGGACAGTGATGTAGGCATCACGCCCGAGAATAACGGCGAAATCATTCGTCTCGGCATCCCACAGCCCACCGAAGAGCGTCGTAAGGAGCTGGTGAAGCAGTGCAACAAGATAGCCGAAAAGACCAAGATTGAAGTGCGCAACGTGCGTGGCGAACTCAAGGAGAAGTTCAAGAAGGCCATCAAAGACGGTCTCTCGGAAGACTTGGAGAAGGATGCCGAGGACGAATTGCAGAAGATTCACGACAAGTTCATCAAGAAACTGGACGACTTGATTGCCGCGAAGACCAAGGAAATCATGACCGTATAACAATCACCAATGCCTCATTAGCATTTGAAAGGTTTAGTAATCAAGAACACCGGTAGCTGGTATACCGTAAAGACTGATGACGGGACGGTCATCGAGAGCAAGATAAAGGGCAACTTCCGATTGAAGGGCATACGCAGTACAAACCCCGTTGCGGTGGGCGACTACGTGCAGCTCATCACCAATCAGGAGGGCACGGCTTTCATCTCGGCTATCGATGACCGTCGCAATTATATCATTCGCAAGTCTCCCAATCTCTCCAAGCAGAGTCATATCCTTGCTGCCAACATCGATCAGGCCCTGTTGGTGGTGACGGTGAACTATCCGCAGACCTCCACCACGTTCATCGACCGGTTTCTGGCCGGGGCCGAAGCCTATCGGGTGCCGGTGGTGCTGGCGTTCAACAAGTGCGATATTCTGTCTGAAGAGGAGTTGCACTATGAGCGAATGATGATGACACTCTACGGGCACATCGGCTATCAGTGCATAAAACTATCGGCTGCCACGGGCGAGGGTATCGACCGACTGTTGCCTTTGCTTGTCGGCAAGGTGACATTGTTGAGCGGTAACAGCGGTGTGGGCAAGTCGACACTCATCAACCGGCTCATTCCCGGGGCATCCTTGCGGACAGCCGAAATCAGCGATGCGCACAACACGGGTATGCACACCACCACATTCAGCGAGATGCTGGAACTCCCCGCCGGCGGCGATACTGTTACGGAGGAGGGGGAAAGCCGGCATCCGGGCTATTTGATAGACACGCCGGGAATCAAAGGCTTCGGCACTTTTGACATAGAGCCGGAAGAACTGACGAGCTATTTCAAGGAAATTTTCGAGTTCTCGAAAGACTGCAAGTTCAGCAACTGCACCCACACCCACGAACCGGGATGTGCCGTGCGTAAGGCCGTGGAAGAGCATTACATCTCGGAAAGCCGCTACCAAAGCTATCTTTCCATGCTTGACGATAAGGAAGAAAACAAATATCGCGAAGCCTTTTGAGGGGCTCCGCGATATTTGTTTTTGTAGCAAACAGCATTAAAATTTCAACTTACAAACGGCTGCTTGCTTTTTGTTATCCTTAGTTTTCAATAAGCTTCCCCTTGTTCGATTTCCTCTTTGGTGATTTTCTTCTTGTCAAGGCAATACCATGCATAGGCGATGTAGGCAAGCACAAAGGGGATGAATAGACTCACGATGGCCATGGTCTGCAACGTAAATTCGCTGCTGCTTGAGTTAGTGATGGTGAGCGAACTCTGCAAGTCGGCGTTGGAAGGGTAGTAGGCGGTGTTATTCCAACCGGCACAGAGTAGAAGTGCCAACACCGTCAGTACCACACCAATGCCCGTAGGCCAGATGCCGCGGATGTAGCTTTTGGCCAGTAAGGTGCGCCCGATGCCGAACAGCACAAGCACCACGCCGACGAGCAATATGGCTGTGACATACCACATATCGAGGAAATTGTGAAGATACTTCAGCGGTTCCATGAAGATGACCCCTGTCTCGGGATTCACTGCATAGCCATCTTTCAGCAGCGTGCGGATGAGGAACGCGAGGAAGAAGATGAGAAACAGCACCGTGTTGCTGCGCAGAAGCATGCGGCCTCGGTTGCGCAAAGCGTCATCGTCCACGTTGTTGATGATGTAGAGCAGGCCGAGGATGCGGGCGAGGAAGAACACTCCGAGCGCCAACACCAGATTCCACGGGTCGAGCAGTGCGTCAAGACCGTGACTGGCATTGGCCCAACTGCTGATGACGGGATTGAAACCGCTCACGATATTGTCTTTGGCAACGGTGAAATTGCTGCCGTCGAAGAAGGTGGCCACAGCCCCCCCGAGGAGCACCGGCCCCAGAATGCCGTTGATGACAAGGAAAATCTGGAAGGTGTTTACACCGAGCAGATTGCCCAACTTGTTCTGGAATTCATAGCTCACGGCTTGAATCACGAACGAGAAAAGGATAATCATCCACAGCCAGTAGGCCCCGCCGAAACTGGTGCTGTAGAAAAGTGGGAAAGAGGCGAAGAACGCCCCGCCAAACGTAACGAGCGTGGTGAAGGTGAGTTCCCACTTGCGTCCCGTGGAGTTGACCACCAAGCGACGCTCTTCGGGCGTATGTCCCAGACTGAATATCAACGAGTTGGCCCCTTGCACAAAGAGCAGGAACACAAGCAGGGCTCCCAGTAGGGAGACGAGAAACCACCAATATTGTTGTAAGAATGCGTAAGTCATGTTCATTGTTGTTTATTGTTTGACAAACCGGTTAGCCTATCCTCTGTTCCCGATTTCGGCGAGACTGTATTCCGGCCCCTTCTTGATTTGCTTGCACAAGATGTTGATTTCCACGCAGAGCAAGAGGGTAAAGAGAATCAGGAAGATGAAGAACGTGATGATGACACTGCCCGACTGCAGGTTGCTCACGGCCACCCATGTGGGCAGCATGTCCTGAATGGTCCACGGCTGACGGCCGAATTCGGCTACCAGCCAACCGCTCTCGCTGGCAATGTAGCCCAAAGGCAGTGAACTGATGCCGGCAATGTGCAGCCATTTCAACTTGGTGATGTCCTTACGATAGGTCAAGAACAGCGCCACGGCGAAGAACAGGATGAAAAGTGTACCCAAGCCCACCATGATGCGGAAAGCGTAGAAGTTGACGGGAATACTGGGCACGAGGTCGGCCTTGTCTTTGATGTAGCCATAGCCGAAATACTTCATGTCTTTGTCAAGCACGCCCAGCGAGGCCTCCATGCCCTTCTTATCGTCTTCCTTCTTGGCTTTACGGTAGGTCTGAAGGGCTGTGATGGCATTCCGTCCCCGTGCAATCTTCTCATCCACAGAGGGCTCAATCTCTCCCTTATGGTTGACATAGCCCCCCCTCATGATGTCGTTTACGCCGGCCACATAACCATGGAAATCGTGTGTGGCAAGAAACGACAGCGCGTTGGGGATGCCTATGCGTATGGCCGGTTCCTGCTCGTTGGCATAGTCGGGCTGGCTGAAAGGCGGCACGGCGGCGATGAGCGTCAGCGGTTGGTCGGTGCCACCATTGTACAGGGCCTCCATGGCAGCGAGCTTCATCGGCTGCACCTTGGCCACCTGATAGGCACTTTCGTCACCGGTGTAGAAAGCCAGCAGCGAGGCCACCAGTCCCACACTGCATGCTATCTTGATGCTCTCCTTGGCCAGTTCGGTCTCACGCTTTTTCAGCAGATAGTAGCAACTCACGGCCAGCACAAACACGGCGCCGATGATCCATGAGGAAGTCACCGTGTGGCAGAACTTCATCACGGCAAAAGGCGACAGTGCAATCTCGGCAAAGCTGTCGAGATTCATCTCGTTGCGCATTGTGTCGGCATTGAAGTGGAAGGCCACAGGATTCTGCATCCAGGCGTTGGCCACCAGTATCCACCATGCCGAGATGGTGGCTCCCAAGCCCGTGAGCCAAGTGGAAGCGAGGTGGAAGCCTGCGCTCACCTTCTTCCAACCGAAGAACATCACGGCCACGAAGGTAGACTCCATGAAGAAGGCGATGATGCCCTCGATGGCGAGCGGTGCGCCAAAGATGTCGCCCACAAACCAGGAATAGTTGCTCCAGTTGGTGCCGAACTCAAATTCAAGAATGATACCCGTAGCCACTCCCATGGCAAAATTGACGCCAAAGAGTTTCTGCCAGAACTTGGCTGCAGTTTTCCAGAACTGTTTGCGCGTGCGATAGTAACAAGTTTCCACGATTCCCATAATCACGGCCAGACCGAGTGTCAGGGGAACGAAAAGCCAGTGATAGATGGCCGTGAGGGCAAATTGCGCCCTCGACCAGTCTATGGTGCCGGCATCGACAGATAATAATAAGTTTGTCATAATATGGTTATAGATGTTATTGATTTTTCTGTAAAGGGGGATGAGTGGCGGTCTGCTCCGGAACGGCGGTCTCCCGCCGGCTGTTTTATCGGGCCCTGCCTGTTATTTCGGTGGCTACAAAGTCCGATTCCTTGCCTTCCTGCGAGTGTTGCTTGATGAAATTGGGGAAGAAAAACACCTTCAGTATGGCAAACATGATGAATAGTTTGACCAGAATGATAAGCCACAGCGTTTTCCCCACCTGCATGTGGCGGAATCCGTCGTAATAGAGATCAAACACCCGATAAAAGAATCCGGATTTATTCATAGTTCGATTTTTGTACTTTTTACATTTTGGGACAAATTTAAATAAAAGTTGTGATAACTCCAAGTAAAATGCCTTTTTTCTTGTTCAAAAGTGCGTAAGAACATATTTTTTCGCCTATTTTTCCTCCACCAATGGGATGACGAGACAACTGAAGCACCGTTTGTTATGTCTCTGAGGTGGCGGCATAAACCGGTGGGAGCCGCCGGTCGGGCATCCAACTTTTGGGCGTTCGATGCAAGAGGTGAGTCGTGTGATGCCGCTTAAAGCGGAATAACCTTTACAAAAGTGTGCTCACGGAAAATCTCCAACCAGAGCGGGAAACGGTCTTGAAACACTCTCCAAAGCCCTCCGATTTTCTCGTTCAGGCTCTTCGGCATTGCGAAAGGGCCACACTTGGAAGCCGAAGGGGCCTCGGTTGCACTGCAACCGAGGCCCTTTTACAAGCCCGTTTGGGCTCTTTTAGCCCTTTTTTCTGGCCGGAAAATGTGTTAATAAAATTCAAATGACTGATTGTCAGCATTTTAAAAGTATCGCCAAAATTCGCGTATTTGCGCCCGAGGCATGGTCGTTTGCAAATATCGCAGAATAGAGGGCCGAAAACCGGAAAATGGTTTGACAAAACCATCAGCGGACACCCTACGACCGTCAAGGGCAGCTTGCTTCCGTCATTGGTCATTCACAGTCTGCCTATATAAAGAGGTGTACGGCTTGCCGCTACTCGCCTATGGTGATGGTGTATTCGCTCATGAAGCTGGCACCGGGCTGCAGACTGTTCATCAGATACTTGTCCTTGAACTCTCCGGCATATTCCACCCGGTCGTGGATGCCGTACCACGGTTCGATGCACACGAAGGGCGCATGCTTGCCCGTAGGATTCCAGATGCCCACGGCCGGACTCTTAAAGTCGACCGTCACCTCGGGATGCCCCTCCCCGTTGAGCAGGGAGATGCGCTTCAGCTGGCTGCGGTCGAATATCACGGCATCGTCGGCAAACGAGTTTTCGGTGAAATGCCACAGTCCGCCTTCCGTCTCCACCTTGTGATAGCCCTCCACAATGCAGCCGCCCACGTTGCCATAGAGGCGTTCGGGAGCCACATTGTCAAATTGCAGCCGGCCTTTCACCTCCTCGCCCTTGCGGGCTCCCGGCACTAGAAAGGCCGGGTGGCCGCCTATCTGGAAGAATATTTCCTTGTCGTCGGTATTTTCCACGTGCCAAATCACATGCACCTTGTTGCCATCCAAGCGGTAGGTCACGGCCAGATTGAAACGGTAGGGATATTGCTTGAGTGTCTCCTCGCTTTCGTGCAGGGCAAAGGTGATGCGGCTGTCGGTCTTGTTGATGAGCGTAAACTCCGTGTCGCGGGCAAAGCCGTGCCGCCCCATGTGGTATTCCCGGCCACTGATGCGGCAGGTGTCTTTCCACAGTCCGCACACGATGGGGAAGAGAATGGGCGAGTGGCGGTTCCAATACTGCTCGTCGCCGTCCCAGAGATATTCCTTGCCTTTGGCATCCCTGATGCTTTGAAGTTCGGCCCCCATCGGAGCCACACTGATGGTCAGTTTTTCGTTTTTGATTTGTTCCATGATACAATTTAATTAGAATCTACTTGCAAAGATAAAGATTTTATTCGTAATTTTGCACCTGCTTTCGCTGAAATATTGTTTTTAAAGACAGCGGGCACATTGGTGATGAGTGATAAGGTAAAAGGATTTCTGGCAGCTGTCGTAGCCGCCGTTTGTTATGGCACCAACCCGCTGGGCACGCTGCCTCTTTATGCCGATGGCGTCAACTCCGCTTCGGTGCTGTTCTATCGTTACGGGTTGGCCGTCCTGATGTTTGGCGTTCTGATGCTTTTTCGCGGTGAGCACTTTGCCATCCGGCCCGGCCATGCCATCCGTTTTTCCCTTCTTGGGGTCTTTTTTGCCATGTCGTCTACCACGCTCTACGTGAGTTTCCACCACATAGCAGCCGGCATCGCCTCCACACTGCTCTTTGTCTATCCCGTCATGACGGCCGTGCTCATGACTGTTTTTTTCCACGAGCGCGTCACGTGGGGCACCTCTATCTCCATTCTCTTGGCACTTTTAGGCGTGGGACTGCTCTATCAGGGCGACGGTCATGCGAGACTGAGCACGGTGGGTTTCACACTCGTGATGCTCTCCTCGTTTCTCTATGCCGTCTATATTATCTCCGTCAATCGCTGGCACACCGACATGTCGCCGCTTAAGTTCACCTTCTGGGTGCTCGTCTTCTGCTGGGCCACTATCGGTGTGTTCAGTGTGATGTCGGGCGAACCGCTCATGCTGCTTCACGGACCGAAACAGTGGGGCTGTGCCACCCAGCTGGCTCTGTTGCCCACGGTGCTCTCGCTGTTCTTCATGAACATCTCCATCAGCAAGATAGGTTCCACCCCCTCGGCCATCATGGGAGCCCTCGAACCCGTTACAGCCGTCATTATCGGCATTTTCGTTTTCTCCGAAACATTCACTCTGCGGTTGGCTGTGGGCATCCTGCTCATCCTCTTGGGCGTGACACTCATCATTCTCAAACGGCAGGGATAGAGGTGGTTGCCATTTTTCCCCTTTCCCCGACCGCCATTCTCTCATCTTTTTCGTAACTTTGCATCATGTTAGATATCAACGAACTGAAAGACAAGCGCATCGCCGTGCTGCTCTCCGGTGGCGTGGACAGCAGCGTGGTGGTATGCGAATTAGCTGCTTTGGGGCTGCATCCCGACTGTTTCTACATCAAAATAGGGCCCGAAGAGCAGGAAGAATGGGACTGCTCTTCGGAGGAAGACCTTGAAATGGCCACGGCTGTGGCGGCCAGATACGGTTGCCGACTGCAGGTGGTGGACTGCCACCGGGAGTATTGGGACGAAGTGACCCGTTACACGATGGAGAAAGTGAAGGCCGGCTTCACGCCCAATCCCGATGTGATGTGCAACCGGCTCATCAAGTTTGGTGCTTTCGATGCCAAAATGGGGCACGACTACGACCTCATCGCTACGGGCCACTATGCGCAGACGGAATGGATTGACGGGCGGAAATGGCTCGTGACCAGTCCCGACCCCGTGAAAGACCAGACCGACTTTCTGGCCCAAATCTACGACTGGCAGCTGCGCAAGGCCATCTTTCCGATAGGCCACTACATGAAAGACGAAGTGCGGGAGATAGCCGAGCGCGAGCATTTGGTCAACGCCAAGAGGCGCGACAGTCAGGGCATCTGCTTCTTGGGGCAAATCAATTACAACGAATATCTGCGCCGCTATTTGGGCGAACAGCCCGGCGATGTGATAGAACTGGAGACGGGCAAGACCATCGGCGAGCATCGCGGACTGTGGTTTCACACCATAGGGCAGCGCAAGGGGCTGGGTTTCGGCGGAGGCCCGTGGTTTGTGGTGAAGAAGGATGTGGGGCGGAATGTGCTCTATGTGAGCCACGGCTACGACCCGCAGACGGCCTACAAGCAAGACTTCCGGATGCACGATTTCCACGTGCTCACAGCTCCGATTGACTCGGAGCGCGTCACGTTCAAGATTCGCCACACTCCCGGTTATCTCCCCGCCACCGTAGAGAAAACCTCGGAAGGTATCTACACGGTGCATGCCGATGCCCCTATCCACGGCGTGGCCCCCGGACAGTTTTGCGTGGTCTACGACGAGCAGCATCACCGATGCTTCGGTTCGGGCGAAATAACACTCTAAGGATGTTGTCAATCTTTGACGAAAAACAAGGTTGGAAAAAGCTTGAAATAAGACGGGAGAATCGACTCGGAAAGCCGATTCTCCCGTCTTCTGTTGCTATCAGGCCATGATGAGAGACTTAAAAAGGACAGGAGCGGGAGGTCAGAGAACTCCTTTGTAGATCCCGTTTGGGCCGAACGTCACCCCATGTCTGGAGTGTTTGACATTTCTGCACTCCATCGCAGCAAAAGGAATGTAATGGAGGACAAATGCCAAGATAATCACCCCAATAGTGCTGACAATAAAAATAAAAGTCTTATCTTTGCATGAACAAGACGGCATCCGGTTCGCACGCGACGATGCTGCCACAAACCATCAACCCCCAAACAGCACATTATAAATGATGAGAGAAAAGATAGACGTGTTCTTGCCGGCCATAGCTGCCGATACACTTGCAGAAACCGTGCAGGTGCTCAACGACGACAAGACCGTGCAACATATCGTGTTCCTGCAACCGGGAAGCAACGCCATTGAAAACGCACTGGCCTCCACGGAGACCATTCTCCACATAGCCGACAACACCGATGCCGACTTTGTGCTGCTCTGCACAAAGACCACACACATGACATTGGGCCAGAATGCGCTCCACCGGATGCTTCAGGCGGCCGACGACACGGGAGCGGCACTCGTCTACAGCGATCATTACACCGTCACAGGCGGGCGGACGGAGCGTCATCCGGCCATCGATTATCAGACGGGAAGCATCCGCGATGACTTCGACTTCGGCTGCCTGCTACTCGTGCGCGCATCGCTGCTGCACGACTATGCCAAGGAGGCACGCGCTGCGGAGAGCAGCTATCGCTTTGCAGCCCTCTACGATCTTCGGCTCTACTTGAGCCGAAAGGGCGACTTGTTCCACCTCGACGAGTTTCTCTATACCGAGGAAGAGGTCGACAACCGCAAGAGCGGTGAGAAGCAGTTTGACTATGTAAATCCTCGCAACCGCGAGGTGCAGGTGGAGATGGAGCAGGTGGCCACGGCCCATTTGAGAGCATTGGGAGCATTGGTGGACACCGGAGATTATGGTCATATCGACTTCGACGAACAGGAGTTCGACTGCGAGGCCAGTGTCGTTATTCCCGTCTTCAACCGCGAAAAAACTATAGCTGATGCCGTAGAAAGCGCGTTGGCGCAACGGGCCGATTTCCGATATAACGTGCTGGTGGTGGACAACCACTCCACCGACCGCACGGGCGAGATACTCACGGCCCTACAGTCGACAGACAGAGCAAAAGGCGGACGACTCGTGGTGATGACTCCCGAGCGGAGAGACCTCGGCATCGGTGGTTGCTGGAATGTGGCTGTGAACGACAGCCGCTGCGGACGGTTTGCCGTGCAGCTCGACAGTGACGACCTCTACTCTTCGCCCCATACGCTGCAACGGGTGGTTGATGCTTTCCACGAGCAGCAGGCGGCTATGATCATCGGCAGCTACCGCATGTGCGACTTCGAACTCAATACGTTGACCCCCGGCTTGATAGACCATCGCGAGTGGACCGACGATAACGGCTGCAACAATGCCCTGCGCATCAATGGTTTAGGGGCTCCGCGTGCTTTCTTTACCCCCCTGCTGCGGCAGGTGCAGTTTCCTAATACAAGCTACGGCGAAGACTATGCATTGGGACTGGCCTTTAGCCGCTGCTACCGCATAGGACGCATCTACGACGAACTGTATCTTTGCCGTCGTTGGGGAGGCAATAGCGATGCCGCACTGAGCATCGATCGCGTGAACGCCAACAACCGTTATAAAGACCGGTTGCGCACGATGGAGATACAGGCCCGCCGGCAGATGAACGGTGGTAAGGATGACTTGCAGGATGCCTACGACCCGATGACGCGGTTTTTCAACCGTCAACTAGAGGTGTGGGAGGATGCCCGCCGGCGCTACCGCGACTTGAGTAATGTGAAGACACGCACGCTTGATACGCTGAAAGTGCAATTCAACCCGGCCCGCATCGTGTCTACGGGGGCCAAGCTCGACCGCTCTACGCTCAGCGGCCGGCCCTGCTTTCTCTGCAAGGCCAACCGCCCGAAAGAGCAGATGGTGAAAATGCTCGACAACGATTTTGAACTGTTGGTGAATCCGTTTCCCATTCTTCCCATGCACTTCACGATAGCTTCGCGCCGGCACGAGCCGCAAAGCATAAGGAAACACTTCGTAGAGATACACCGTTTGCTTGAAACCTACTGCAGTCTCATGGTGTTCTACAACGGTCCCAAATGCGGAGCCAGTGCCCCCGACCACCTGCATCTGCAGGCCGGTACGAGTGGTCTTGTGCCTTTGCAGGCCGAATGGCAGCGGCTCAGCCGTGAGGTGGTGAAGTTGGTGGAGTGCGACGAGAACGACTATCTGGCCGAGGTGACGGGCTATGTGGTGCCATGTTTCGTCATCCGGAGCCGGAATGCTGAAACGGGCAACAGACTTTTTATACGCCTTTACGACAGCATGGGGAAGGCTGCCCGTGCATCCGGCGAGGAGCCGATGATGAATATCATGGCATGGAGACAGGGAGATGATACGCTGACGGTGGTGATTCCGCGTGAGAAGCATCGCCCCAACTGCTACTCGGCCGAGGGCAGCGACCGGCTCATGGTGAGCCCGGGGGCTCTTGACATGGCCGGTCTTATCATCACTCCGCGCCAGGAAGATTTTGAAAAACTCACCCCGGAACTCGCCACGGCTATCCTCCGCGAGTGTGGAGCCGGTGCAGCACGGATGCAGGAAATACGCGAAGGACTGCGAATATCAGCTGCCCCTTGCCGCCACCACACGGCCGACAAGCAGCCCGATGTGACGGTGGGTGTCGTGAGTGCGCAGAAGATACATTTTGTGCTCAACTGCCCCTATCTGGCCAAGGGCGAGGAGGTGTGCGGCGAACAAGAAGTGGAGTTCTATGAGGGTGGCATCCTCTGGAACGGCAATCAATACAGTCAGCTCACTTTTCATCCGCATACGCCCGATGCTTCATTCTCCATCGATGATGTGACCATTGGGGTCGACTTCCATTGGGAGCGGCAGGAACGGCAGACTTTCCTCGGTATGTTGCGCTTGGTGGTGGAGGAAGGAAAGATATGCGCCATCAACGAACTGCCCGTGGAGCAATATTTGGAGAGTGTCATTTCAAGTGAGATGAGTGCCACGTCAAGTCTTGAACTGCTTAAGGCGCATGCCGTGATTTCGCGTAGTTGGCTGTTGGCGCAGATGGAAAAACGCCGACAGGTGGCCGAGACGGGCAACAGCTTCTTCGCTTTCGTTAAGAAAGATGACGAACTCATCCGATGGTACGACCGTGAAGACCATGCCATCTTCGATGTTTGTGCCGACGACCATTGCCAGCGTTACCAAGGCATCACCAAAGAAACGGCCCCCCATGTGGCAGAGGCTGTCCGACAGACGCGCGGTCAGATCCTCATGAGCGGCGGGGAGATATGCGATGCGCGTTTCAGCAAGTGCTGCGGGGGCATGACGGAGGAATTCCAATACTGTTGGGAGAATATCCGCAAGCCCTATTTGTTGGCTGTGCGTGACACGGAAGGCGAAGCATCCGGTGCCGACCTCACGGTGGAAGCCAACGCTGAAAGGTGGATTCGCACTTCGCCGGAGGCTTTCTGCAATACGAGCGATGGGCGGGTGCTCAAGCAAGTGCTCAACGACTACGATCAAGAGACGGCCGACTTCTATCGCTGGCGGGTGGAATACACGCAGGAAAAACTGCGCCACCTCATCGAAGACAAACTGAAGATGGAACTGGGGGGCATTGTAGACCTCGTACCCATAGAGCGCGGGGCGAGCGGACGCATATCGAAGTTGAAGATTGTGGGCACCGAACGCACGTTCACCATCGGCAAGGAACTCGAGATACGCCGGGCGCTGAGCGAGAGCCATCTCTACAGTTCGGCTTTCGTCGTGGACAAGAGCGAGGTGGATGCCACAAACGGAGTGCCGCAGCACTTCACCCTTGTCGGGGCCGGTTGGGGCCACGGTGTGGGGCTTTGCCAGATAGGGGCAGCCGTCATGGGAGAGCAAGGCTTTGGTTATGATGACATCCTTCTGCATTATTATAAAGGTGCAACGATTGAGAAATATTACAAATGATAAAGAATCGCATGACTCCGTGGGCTTGGGTGCCCACCCTCTATTTCGCTGAAGGACTGCCCAATGTCATCGTCATGAGTGTGGCGGTGGTGATGTACATGCAGTTGGGCATGACTGATACCGACATTGCCCTCTATACCAGTTGGCTCGGACTGCCGTGGGTGATCAAACCGTTTTGGAGCCCGTTTGTCGATCTCTACCGTACCAAACGCTGGTGGGTATTGGCCATGCAGATACTCCTCGGTTCCTCGTTGGCAGGCGTGGCCTTCACGCTCAATGCCGCTTTCTGGTTTCAAGGCACCATGTTTTTTTTCTTTCTCATGGCTTTCAGCAGTGCCACTCACGACATAGCAGCCGACGGCTACTACATGCTGGAGCTCGACGACCACGCTCAAACGTGGTTTGTAGGCATCCGCAACACGTTCTATCGCATCGCCGTGATCATGGGCAAAGGTCTGCTTGTGCCGGCTGCAGGTATGCTCCAACTCATCTTCCGCAATCAGAAAGCATTTACGTGGAGTCTTGTTTTCTATGGGTTGGCAGGCCTCTTCATTGCCATTTGGCTCTATCACAGCTTCATCATGCCACGCCCCGAAGACGATGCTGAGAAGAAAGACACTTCTGCCAGCGAGGTGATGGCAGGCATGAAGAAGATGTTTGTGGCTTTCATCGGCAAGATGCCGGGGCGCGAAATGCTGGCAGCCCTCTGCTTTCTGTTGTTCTATCGGTTTCCGGAGGCCATGCTCTCAAAGATGACCGATACCTTTCTGCTGCGCCCGAACTCGGAGGGCGGACTGGGACTTTCGCCGCAGGAATATGGCTTGGCCAATGGCACCGTGGGACTAATAGGGCTCCTGCTGGGCGGCATCGTGGGTGGAATGCTCGCCAGCCGCGACGGACTGAAGCACTGGTTGTGGCCTATGGTGTGCGCCATCACACTGCCCGACATCGTCTATGTCTACATGAGCTATGCCATGCCCTCCAACGTGTGGGTGGTCAGTGCATTCCTTTTCGTCGAACAGTTTGGCTACGGCCTGGGCTTCACGGCCCTTACCCTCTACATGCTTTATTTCAGCCAAGGAGCTTATAAGACCTCACACTACGCCATCTGCACGGGCATCTCCTACCTTGGACTAATGCTCCCGGGTATGATTTCAGGCTATCTGAAAGACATCATGGGTTATCGCACTTTCTTTATCCTTGTCATGGGATTTTGCGCCATCACCTTTCTTGTGACGGCATTTATCAACATCGACGACTCTTTCGGCAAGAAAGCGAAACGGCGGGAGGAGGTATAAAGAAAAAAACTGCAATGCCATTAAGACACAGCCGCAACGGAGTGACAAACCATTCCTGTTGCGGCTGTGTCGGAATATAGGGATAGTGGATGCCCGAAGGAATCTGCCGTAATTATAATTTTTGTAAATTGTGGGGACTGACTAAAACTTTTTATTATCTTTGCAATATTAAAGAACAGATTCATATACATACAAAACTAAGGAATAAAAAGAAAATGAAAACAGTCTATGAGTTCTCTGTTAAAGACAGAAAAGGTAAGGACGTATCACTCAAAGAGTATGCCAACGAGGTTCTTTTGATTGTCAACACCGCCACGAAGTGTGGGTTCACGCCCCAATATGAGGAACTTGAGAAGCTGTATGAGCAATATCATGCCCAAGGCTTTGAGATTCTCGACTTCCCCTGCAACCAGTTCGGCCAGCAGGCACCGGGCACCGATGAGAGCATCCACGACTTCTGCAAGCTCAACTACGGCACAGAATTCCCCCGTTTCAAGAAGGTTAAGGTAAACGGCGAGGATGCCGATCCGCTGTTTAAATTCCTCAAAGAGTCGAAAGGCTTTGCCGGATGGGATGAGACACATCCCATCTATCCCATCCTTGAGAAGATGCTCAGCGAGGCCGATCCCCACTACAAAGAGAAGCCCGACATCAAGTGGAACTTCACCAAGTTCCTCATCAACAAGAAGGGACAAGTGGTGGCACGCTTCGAGCCCACCGAGAAGATTTCCAACATTGCCAAGCAGATAGAGGAACTTCTTGCCCTCTAAAAATCCAAAGGAGGACTTCAGAACATGGCAAACAGAGAATACACACGCTGTCTCATCATCGGTTCGGGGCCTGCCGGATACACGGCAGCCATCTATGCCGGTCGTGCCAATCTGCAACCGATAGAATATTGTGGTATGCAGATGGGCGGACAGCTCACCCAGACCACCACGGTGGAGAACTTTCCCGGTTACCCGCAGGGGGTGGACGGCAACCAGATGATGATGGAACTGCGCGAGCAGGCCGAGCGGTTCGGTGCCACGCTGCGTGACGGAGAAATCGTGAAAGCCGACTTGAGCAAGGCTCCCTACCTGCTCACCACCGACCGCGGTGATGAGATAGAGGCCGAGACGGTCATCATCGCCACCGGGGCCACGGCCAAATATCTGGGACTCGATGACGAAAAGAAGTATAACGGACAGGGTGTAAGTGCTTGTGCCACCTGCGACGGATTCTTCTATCGTAAGAAGGTGGTGGCCGTTGTGGGAGGTGGCGACACCGCTTGCGAGGAGGCCATTTATCTGGCACAGCTCGCTTCCAAGGTCTACATGATTGTGCGCAAGCCCTATCTGCGGGCCAGCGACGTGATGAAGAAGCGCGTGGAGGAGAACGAGAAAATCGAGATACTCTACGAGACCAACACGCTCGGGCTCTACGGCGAGAACGGTGTGGAGGGCGCCCATCTCGTCTACCGCAAGGGAGAGGCTGACGAACGGAAGTACGATCTGCCCATCGACGGATTCTTCCTCGCCATCGGGCACAAGCCCCAGAGCGACCTGTTCCGCGACTTTGTCGATGTGGACGAGCAGGGATACATCAAGGTGGACAGCCCCACACAAGCCACGAAAGTGCCCGGTGTGTTTGCCGCCGGCGATGTGTGTGACCCACGCTATCGTCAGGCCATTGTCGCAGCAGGCACGGGTGCCAAGGCTGCCCTCGACGCCGAGAAGTATCTCAACGGGCTGGGCAAGTGACGCCACTTAGCCAAAGGCCTGCAAAAGTCAACATGCCATTGAGCATCAAGAGTTCATAACCGAACTTATATCCGGTCATCTGTGTAGTCATCATGTCGATGGCGAAACAGATGGCCGGACTTGTTATGCAGATATAGGGCACCCAACGGTCGCGCACAGGCCGTCGGCCGGCCAGCAGACTGAAGGCAAAAAGTCCCAGCAGCGGACCGTAGGTGTAGGAACAGAGAATGTAGATGGCATCAATGACACTCGTGGAATTGATTACTTTGAAGCCCAAGATGAACAGCACGAAGACCACGGCCATGCCCAAATGCGCACGTTTGCGCAGTCGCTCATCGTCGGGCTTGCCGCAGATGTCCACGCAGAAGCTTGTCGTGAGAGCCGTAAGGGCCGAGTCGGCACTCGAAAAACTCGCCGCCACAATGCCTATTGTGAAAAGCACCACCACCGCACTGCCCAGCGTGCCCGATGCCGTGAACATGGGCAACAGGTCGTCACTCATGGCAGGCAGGTCCACTCCCCGGCTCCGGGCCAGCATCAGGAGCAGCACGCCCAGTGACATGAGCAGCAGATTGGCCGGTACAAAGGCCACACCGTAGCTGCACATGTCCTTTTGTGCCTCCCTGAGCGACTTGCAAGTGAGGTTTTTCTGCATCATGTCTTGGTCGAGTCCCGTCATCACGACTACGACAAACACGCCGCTCAGAAACTGTTTCCAGAAATTCTGTCGCGACACCCAGTCGTCGAATACGAATATCCGGCTGTGGCTGTCAACTGCAACCGCACGGACGGCCTCGCCCACCGTCATGTCCAACGCGCCAATCACCTTATATATAATAAGGAGGAGAGCCGCAAAAAGACAGAATGTCTGAAACGAATCCGTCCACACCAGTGTTTTCACTCCGCCCCGCCGGGTGTAGAGCCAGATGAGTGCCACCATGCCGGCTACCGTCACAGGGAAGGGAAGGCCCACCCCGTCGAACACGAACTCCTGTAAGATGATGCACACCACGTAAAATCTCACGGCTGCGCCCGTCATCTTCGAGAGCAGGAAAAAGCCCGCCCCCGTAAGGTAAGACTGCCGGCCCAACCGCTGTTGCAGGTAAGAATAAATTGTCGTGAACTTGTATTTGTAGAATATGGGCAGCAACACGAAAGCCACGACAAAGTAGCCCAAGATGAAGCCGAGGCACATCTGCAAATAGGTCATGTCCATTTTCATCACCATGCCGGGCACGCTCACGAAACTGATTCCCGAAATAGAGGCCCCCACCATTCCGAAAGCCACCATATACCAAGGCGAATTGCGATTGGCCATATAGAAGGCATCGTTGTTGGCCTTGCGCGAAGTGAACCTGCTGAACAGCAGCAGACAGCAGAAATAAATCAATACGGTCGTGATGATAATCATAGATGCAAAGTTACACAAAATGGGGGAAATGAGCAAATAATATTCATTCAGGAGTTCAAGTAGGATATTTTTTCGTATATTTGCAACCAACAACCGCGATGAGGCGACAAACTAATATAACAACATCATGAGACAGAAGAAATTCCTACTGCAAGAGAAAGACATCCCCACACAATGGTATAACATCCAGGCCGACATGCCCAACAAGCCGCTGCCGCCCCTCCATCCTGCCACCCATAAGCCTATGGTGGCCGAAGACCTTGCTCACATCTTCAGCATGGAATGTGCCCGTCAGGAGCTCGACACCCAACATGCGTGGATCGACATTCCCGAGGAGGTGCGCGACAAGTATGCCTACTACCGCTCCACACCGCTCGTGCGTGCCTACGGACTGGAGGAAGCTCTCGACACTCCGGCCCATATCTATTTCAAGAACGAATCGACCAATCCGCTGGGTTCGCATAAAATCAACTCGGCTCTCCCGCAGTGCTACTACTGCAAGCAGGAAGGCGACACCAATGTGACCACGGAGACCGGTGCCGGACAGTGGGGAGCGGCACTCTCATACGCCGCCAAACTCTACGGACTCGAGGCTGCTGTGTATCAGGTGAAGATCTCCATGCAGCAAAAGCCCTACCGTTCGGCCATCATGCGCACCTTTGGTGCTACGGTGGAAGGCTCTCCCTCGATGAGCACCCGGGCCGGTAAAGACATCATCACCCGCGAGCCCAACCATCCCGGATCGCTCGGAACGGCCATCAGTGAGGCCATCGAACTGGCTACCACAACGCCCAACTGCAAGTACACACTTGGTTCGGTGCTCAACCATGTGGCCCTCCACCAAACGGTGATTGGTCTTGAAGCCGAGAAACAAATGGAGATGGCGGGTGAATATCCCGATGAGGTGATCGCTTGTTTTGGTGGCGGAAGCAACTTCGGCGGACTCGCTTTTCCTTTCATGCGCCACAACATTCTTGATGGCAAGAAGACCACCTTTGTCGCCGCCGAACCCTCAAGCTGTCCCAAACTCACCCGCGGCAAGTTCGAGTATGACTTCGGTGACGAGGCCGGCTACACGCCGTTGCTGCCCATGTACACCCTGGGGCACGACTTCAAACCAGCTAACATCCACGCCGGCGGACTGCGCTACCACGGTGCGGGCATGATCATCTCCCAGCTCATCCGCGACGGCTACATGCACGGCGTTGACATTCCGCAACTTGAGACCTTCGAGTCGGGTATGCTTTTTGCCCGCACCGAGGGCATCATTCCTGCTCCGGAGAGCTGTCATGCCATTGCCGCTGCCATCCGTTCGGCCCGGCAGGCCAAGGAGGCTGGAGAGGAAAAGGTGATTCTCTTCTGTCTTAGCGGACACGGACTCATCGATATGACGGCCTACGAAAACTACATCAACGGCGACCTGCGCAACTACACCATCTCGGATGACGATATAGAGAAGTCGCTCCGGAACGTTCCGCAAGTGGAAATTTAACCTTCATCGCCTCTTACATCGTCCCCGCACCGGTTCTGCAAGGTGTGGGGATTTTTATTGCAAAGTGTTGTGCCCGAACACATTAACGAGCATGAAAATAATACAAAATGTGCCCGTTCACAATGTTAAAAGATGTTTTGGGTTAAGAAACTTCACCGGAAAATTTACTATATTTGTATTATTCAAAATAATGATACGGCAGCTGTGAAGCTCCTTGGTTATCATCATCTTTTACTTTGCAAGCGCCCCGGCAGCAACTGTCGGGGCGCGCAAAGAAGAAGAGACAAAAGGCTTGTTGACTTTAAGGGTCTGCCATGCGATGACTCAACCTTTGAAAAAGACACAACATTGAAAAACCACAAACTGTGAAAAGGCTAATAATAAAAACTCTGACATTTGGTACAAGACGACAAAAACAATCACATTGGCGAAGACAGGTATACAAGCGAATGGGGTTACAGTTTTGCCCGTAAAACCAAACTGGAAAGAACCGGCGCTCCAATTTTCTATAAACGAATATGACATGAACAAGAAGTTATGAACCAAGATCCCCCCACCCCCTAAAAGGGGCTTCCCTCCCTGCAAAGAGAGGGGGCGCAAGCCCTCTAAGTTAAGGGGTGGGGGGCTTTAATGAGGGTGACAATGCCATATATAGCATGAAACTTACTAAGGTTACGAAAAAGTCTTACATGAATTTTCATAGCATCCGTCCTCCTGTCCATTCTCATTCGCCTCATCGTCCCAATCCGTTTCATTGATTTTCCCACCCGGCCCAAACGACTTTGCAAAACGGCCACAGTCAGAAGCTCGCTTGGGCCAAATGAGAACCTCAAAGAGGCTCTTTTAGAAAGCTGTTTGGGCCGGAAAAGCCCCCTCTAAGTGGTGGCGGGGCTCTCAGTGGTTTGGAGAGATCAAAAAAAGGAAGCACTTCCGCGCTCCCTTGCCAATGCAAAGATACACCAAAAATAAGCGAAATGCAAACAGTAGTCGAATTTTCTTGACAACAGAAAGAGAAATCAGAAAGTATTTGGGGACTTCCCCTCAAGCCCTAAAGGCCGGAATGAGTCTGCTATCTACGCTATATGCTCTATCCTGTCGAGTATTCCCACAGCCACTTCAATGGTCGGCACGTTGGAGACACTCATGAGCCGGCGGTTGTTCTTCTCCTTGAGTTTGGCGCGACGCACATCCTGCGTGGCGTAGGTGATGACCTGCGAGAAGGCATGGCTCTGATAGAACGGACTGTTCACGTTGCCGACAAACTGCATCTGCATCATGCCCTGACGCAGGATGATCTTCTCGCAGCCGAGTCGTTTGCCGAGCCGGCGCAGCCGCACCACGTGCATGAGTTCCTCCCCCTCGTGGGGCACGGGTCCGAAACGGTCGACCAGCCGTTGCCGATAGGCGGCCAGTTCGCGATCGTCTTCTATCTTGTCGAGCTCGCGATAGAGCAACATGCGTTCGCTGCTGCCGGGCACGTAGGTGTCGGGGAAATACATCTCAAGGTCGCTCTCCACGGCACAGTCGTCCACAAAATCGTCACCGCTAAGGCGGTTGCCCTGCGCCATCTCCTCGGCATAGATATCTTGGAACTCCTCGTTTTTCAGTTCGGTGACCGCCTGCGAAAGGATTTTCTGGTAGGTCTCGTACCCCAGGTCTTCCATGAATCCGCTCTGTTCGGCTCCCAAAAGATTGCCCGCACCGCGGATGTCGAGGTCTTGCATGGCCAAATTGAATCCACTTCCAAGGCCCGAAAAGTTCTCCAGCGCCTCCAGCCGGCGGCGTGCCTCGGGCGTGAGCACACTCTTGGGGGGAGCCAGCAGATAGCAGAAAGCCTTGCGGTTGCTGCGCCCCACGCGCCCACGCATCTGGTGCAGATCGCTCAATCCGAAACGATGGGCATCGTTGATGATGATGGTATTGGCATTGGAAATGTCGATGCCGTTTTCCACAATGGTGGTGGAGAGAAGCACATCGTAGTCGTAGTTTATGAATCCCATGATGATCTGTTCGAGCTCCTCGGGCTTCATCTGCCCGTGGCCGATGGCAATGCGGCAGTCGGGCACATATTTTTTGATGAGTGCGGCTATCTCGGGCAGGTTGCTGATGCGGTCGTTCACGAAATACACCTGCCCGTTGCGGCTCATCTCGAAGTTGATGGCATCGGCGATGACTTCATGCCCATACGAGGCCAGTTCGGTGTGTATGGGATAGCGGTTGGGCGGCGGCGTGCGGATGATGCTCATGTCGCGCGCCCCCATGAGGGAGAATTGGAGCGTGCGCGGAATGGGGGTGGCCGACATGGTGAGTGTGTCGACATTCACCTTCAGCTTGCGGAGCTTTTCTTTTGTGGACACACCAAATTTCTGCTCTTCGTCGATGATGAGCAGACCGAGGTCATGCCATTTCACGGCCTTGCCGATGAGTTTGTGTGTGCCGATGAGAATATCGATCTTCCCCTCGGCCAAGTCGGCGAGCACCTGCTTGGTCTCCTTGGCACTGCGGGCCCGGGAGAGATATTCCACCCTCACGGGCAGTCCTTTGAGCCGGCTGTTGAAAGTCTGGTAGTGCTGGAAAGCCAACACCGTGGTGGGCACGAGCACGGCCACCTGCTTGGAGTCGCAGGCAGCCTTGAAGGCCGCTCGGATGGCCACCTCGGTCTTGCCGAAGCCCACATCTCCGCACACGAGTCGGTCCATAGGCCGTCCGCTTTCCATGTCGCTCTTCACGTCTTGCGTGGCTTTATTTTGGTCGGGCGTGTCTTCGTAGAGGAAAGAGGCCTCAAGCTCGTGTTGCAGATAGCTGTCGGCACTGTAGGCAAAGCCCTTCTCCCTGCGCCTGCGGGCATAGAGTTTGATGAGGTCGCGGGCGATGTCTTTGATCTTCTTCTTGGTGCGCTCCTTCAGTCGGTCCCAAGCCCCCGTGCCGAGTGTGGAGAGCCGGGGGGGCTCACCGGTGTCTTGCCGGCGGTATTTGCTTATCTTGTAGAGCGAGTGGATGGAGACATCCACCTTGTCGTTGTTCTGGTAGATGATGCGGATCATCTCCTGATAGCTGCCTCCTGTAGGCACCCGGACGAGTCCGCCAAACTTGCCGATGCCGAAATCCACATGCACGATGTAGTCGCCGGGCTCCATCTCCTGCAACTCCTTCATCGTGAGAGCCATCTTGCCGGCTCGTGCAGCGTCGCTGCGTAGGTTGTATTTGTGGAAACGGTCGAATATCTGATGGTCGGTAAAGAAGCAGAGTTTCAGGGCATCGTCGGTGAATCCCTCGTGAAGCATGCGGTTGATGCCTTCGAAAGTCACCCCGTATTTCTTTAGTTCGTCGCCGCCGAAGATGTCTTGCAAACGGGCTATCTGCTTCTCACTGTCGGCCAGAATGTAGAGCTTATAGCCCTTGAGCAGATAGTCTTCGAGGGTCTGGGCGAGCAGATGGAAGTTTTTGTGGAATAAAGGTTGGGGGGTGATGTGGAAAGTCAAGACAGCCTCGCTGCCCGATGGCGTGGAACGGATGTCGGCAGCGGCATCGTCCGACTTGGCATTGGGGCCGAACTCCACGCGCTTGCGGCCTGCCACGCCACGGTCAAAGAGCGTGGCAGTACAGAGGTTGGCCTCTTTGCGCAGGTCACGGGCTATCTGCGCCTGCTCCATCTCGGTGGCCCCCTCCATGCGCTCGGCAAGGGCCTGCGAGGAGAATCCCTCATCGTAGATACTTGCTATCCGGTCGTGGACAAACGTAAAGTCTTTCATCACAAGTAGGGCATCGGCGGGCAGGAAGTCCAAAAAGGGCATCTTGTCGCTTGAAAGTCCGGCCAGTTCGGGCACGATTTCCACCTCCGTCTTCTTATCTTTCGAGAGCTGGTCTTCCACCTCGAAAGTGCGTATCGTGTCTATCTCGTCACCGAAGAAGTCGATGCGGAAAGGGTATTCACAGCTGTAGGAATAGATGTCGAGAATGCTTCCGCGCACGGCAAACTGCCCGGGCTCATACACGTAGTCGGTCTCTTGAAAGCCCAGTTCGCGCAGCCGTTTCTCCAAGCTTGGCAGATCTACGGTCTGCCCGGTCTTGAGACGCACAAGCTGCGTGTCAAGATTCTGCTGTGTCACCACCAGTTCGGCGAGTGCCTCGGGATGGGACACGATGAAGAGTGTGGAGGGATTGGGAGCCGTAGCCGACCGGGTGGCTTCACCGGCAGAGGAAATGCGGGCCAGCACTTCGGTGCGCAGAATCTCATTGGCGGCATCGCGCTGACCGTATTTCACGGCCCGTTTATAGCTCGACGGGAAGAAGAACACCTGCTCCTGTCCCATGAGCTGAGTGAGGTCGTGATAGAAATAGCCGGCCTCATCGGCTTCGTCAAGGATAAAGAGAACGACGCGTGCCAAACGGTCGGCTAAAGAAGAAAAGAGCATGGGGGCCGAAGAGGCCAACAGCCCTTGCAGGAAAACGGTCTTCACCGACTTGTCTTCCAGTGTTTGAAAGAGTGCCTTCGCCTGTGGCGAGGGGGCATACAATCTTTTTACGTCCTGTATATTCATTTAATTTTTGGATACTTCCGGAACCAGCCGTCAAGGCGTAAGCGCATCACGCCGAAGAAGGCTTCGCCGAAAATGCCTCCACTCATTTTGCTGACGCCCTCTCGGCGATTGACGAAAATGACGGGCACTTCCTTTATCTTGAAGCCCATCTTGTAGGCTGTGTATTTCATTTCGATTTGGAAACCATAGCCCTTGAAGCGTATCTCGTCGAGGGGGATGGAGTCCAGCACGCGCCGCTTGTAGCATTTGAAGCCGGCCGTGGTGTCGTGTACTTGAAAACCGGTGACGAAGCGCACGTATTTGGAAGCGAAATAGCTCATCAGCACGCGCCCGATGGGCCAGTTGACGACATTCACACCGCTCACGTAGCGCGAGCCGATAGCGAGGTCGAAGCCTTCGTTGTGGCAGGCATCGTAGAGTCGGGGGAGGTCGTTGGGGTCGTGGCTGAAGTCGGCGTCCATCTCGAAAATGTACTCATAGTTGTGCTCCAAAGCCCATTTGAAACCGGTGATGTAGGCTGTCCCGAGTCCCAATTTCCCGCTCCGCTCAATGATGAAAAGGCGGTCGGCAAACTCTTCCTGCATTAGCCGGTGTACGATAGTGGCTGTGCCGTCGGGGCTGCCGTCGTCAATGACAAGGATATGAAAACATTTTTCGAGTCTGAAGACGGCTCGGATGATTTTCTCAATGTTCTCCTTCTCGTTGTAAGTGGGAATAATGATGATGCTGTCGCTCGTATTCATATCTGCTACACGTTAGTTGATGCAAAAGTAGAAAAATTATTCCAAACTTGGAAGAAAAGAACTTTTATTTTGCTCTCTTCCCTCTTTTCTCTCCTCTGTGGGGCTTCCCCGGCCACTGCAAGGGACTGATGGTTATTGGTCGGGATTCTCTACGAAGCCGCGATACTCCTCGTCCAGTCCGTCCATGATGGCCGTATAACTGCGGTCCATCTGGTTTTTCACGTTCTCCGGGCCCTTGCCAATGGGAGCTATCGGCTCGTGAATGGTGAGCCGGAGCGGATGCCAGAACACCCAAAAGAAGTCTTTGGTGCGGGGCTTGACGCAGAAAGAACCGTTGATGGTGAGCGGAACAACAGGCAGCTGGAGATCGTCGGCCAGCATGAAAGCACCGCGGCGGAACACGCCCATGTGCCCGGTAAACGTGCGGGCACCCTCGGGAAAGACCACCAGAGACATACCCTCGGTGAGTATTTCTCGGGCCTCATCGTAGGTGGCACGTATCTTTGACGGCCCGCTCTTGTCCACAAAGATGTGGTGGGCATACTGGCAGGCGATGCCCACAAGAGGTATCTTGCGGATGCCTTTCTTCATCATCCACTTGAAATTACGGCCCAAGAAACCGTAGATGAGGAATATATCGAAGGCTCCCTGATGGTTGGCCACAAAGACGTATGACTGGTGGGGCTTCAAGTGTTGCCTGCCTTCCACCTTCACGGGCAGCAGAAGCAGTCGCACCCAAAGCCACGACCAGCACTTGCCGGGATAGTAACCCCAGAAATGACCGTTGCCTATCATGCAGCCCAGCACGGTAGTCAGGGAGGTGAGAATGCTCGCCAGTACGAGTATGGGCAGGCAAATGGCGAGCTGGTAGAGGCGGTAGAGGTATTTCATGATGATTTATTTGGTTTGTGGATGTTTCTTGTGAAGTGTGATGACGGCTATCTCGGCGCTCGCCCCGAAGCGGAAGGGCACCACGCCACTCAGTCCGCTGGTGACATAGAGACTGCTGCCGGATTTTTCGTGCAGGCCGTAGTCGTAGTGATAACCCAACATGGTGGGGCGCAGACCGAAAAGGCTCAACTGGCCGGCATGGGTGTGGCCGCAGAGTGTCAGTTGTGGAGCGACATGCTTGTTGTGCTCCGCAATAGTCGCCTCCCACTCTTTGGGATCGTGCTGAAGCATGAGGACAAACTGCCCCTTGCTCACCCCTGCGAGTGCTTTCTCGTAGTCGTCGTAGTTAGGTTTGCCCGCATTCTCTGTGCCCGCCACGATGATGGAGTCTCTTCCTCGCACCACGGGGCGGTGCTCGTTCATCAGGAGTGTCCAGCCAAACTGTCGTTCGCGACTCTGCACCTCACGCTCGTTGGCGGCCTCCACGGCAGGATCGGCGTGGATGTAGTAGCTGTAATCGTGGTTGCCCAGCACGCTATACACCCCGTCGGGGGCATGAAGTCGCTTGAGTTCGCCGATAAAAGGATAAAGTTCGGAGGGCTGAATGTTCTGCAAGTCGCCTGTAAAGCAGATCATGTCTGCCTTCTGGGCGTTGATGGAATCGATGTCGCGACGGATCATCCAAGCCCTTCTGCCCACGAGTGTTCCCACATGGGCATCGCTGAAATGGACAATGCGATAGCCTTCGAAAGTCTCCGGCAGATGATCCACATAGACCTCTACATGTTTCACTTCAAGCCGGCTGAAACCCCAAGTGAGTCCGTAAAAGAAGACAAACAGTGAGGTGATGCCGAGCAGGAAGCCGATGAGGTTACCCCAGTTGTGGTGGGTGTGGTGGAAAACACAATGCCGCCATCCCAAAAAAGAGCAGAAGGCATAAATGGCTTTCGGCACCACCAAAACGGCAAAGAGATAGAAAAACCAGTCAATGTAGGCTATATCGTCGGGGATGAAGTTGCGGGAAAGAGCCAGCACGGATGTGTAGACCAGCATGACAAGGCCGGGAAGCCACCACAAGAGACGCTTCCACAGAGGGAAACCTTTCTTGTGACGCAGATAGTGGAGGTCAAGGTAAAGATCGGGAAGCACTATCAGCAACAATAATAGTAGGTAAACGCGAGCTATCATCTTTCTGTATGGTTCTTTGTTTGGTGTTTATTTTGCGCGGGCATCAGATTTTTCGGTACCAAGTGCCGGATTTTCCAATGCCCTCCTTGCGCTCTTACCGCTTCAACAAACTCGATTGCAGGAAACGCCTCATCACCTTCACGGGAATGCCGCGACGGCAGGCATAGTCGCGAAGTTGGTCTTCGCCGATTTTCCCCAAGTCGAAGTAGCGGCTGAGGGGATGCGAGAACATGAAGCCGCTGACACTGGCGTGTGGCACCATCATGCCACTTTCGGTGAGCCGGATGCCCACGTCTTTCATGCCGAGCAGGTCGTTGAGGATGAAATTGACGCTGGTGTCGGGCAGTGAAGGATAGCCCACAGCCGGTCGTATGCCTTGATAAGCCTCGTTGTGAGTTTCCTTCATGGTGAGTTTCTCGTCGGGTGCATAGCCCCAGTAGTGCCGGCGCACCTCCTCGTGCATACGTTCGGCTGTGCCTTCGGCCAAGCGGTCGCAGAGCACTTGGGCCAGCATCCGGTTGTATTCGTCGTGTTTGTAGGCCTTTACTATCAGTCCGTCGACCGTCGTACAGAACACGCCCGCAGTGTCTTCCACCCCTTGGGAGAGCGGCCGCACGAAGTCGGCCAGGCACAGATTGGGACTTCCCGGCTCTGTGGGGTGTTGCTGGCGCAGCATCGGTATGCGCACATCGTCCAGCAAGAGGTCGTCGCCATCGCTGTTGGCAGCGAGGAGGGCAAACAAGGCACGTGTGTGATACCGTCCCTCCCACGTTTGCAACATGGCCAAAGCGTCGGCCTGCACACGTTCTTTCTCCTCCCGGGGCTTACCGGAGAGTCCCCATGCGTGAAAGAAATAAATCCAGTTGATATACGGGACTATCTCGCTGATATCATAGGTCAGTATTTTTCTCATTGCGGTCGGTCCCGTTTCTAAGCATGTCCGGCATGGTCGAAGCGCAACGCTTCGCCCCTGCTTTCGCCATTGAATGCCCCTTTATTGTATATCAGCCGGCCATTGCAGAAGGTCTGTTCCACTCTCCAATGGTATTCGTGGCCCTGCATCGGACTCCATTTGCACTTGCTTTGTATGTTGGCTTCCGTCACAGTCCAAGGCGCATCGGGCCTAACCACCGTAATGTCGGCTTTATAGCCTTTACGCAAAAAACCGCGACCACACACGCCGAAAAGCCGTGCGGGATTGTGGGCCATGAGCTGTACAAGCCGTTCAAGGGTGAGCACACCCTCGTCGACCAGTTCCAGCATGGTGACTAAGGAGAACTGCACCATCGGCATACCGGAGGCTGCACGCACGCATCCGCCCTGCTTGTCTTTCCATTCGTGGGGGGCATGGTCGGTAGCCACGGTCGTGATGCGTCCGTCAGTGAGCGCCTTGCGGAGTTCGGTGCGGTCTTCGGCCGTTTTGACGGCAGGGTTACACTTGATTTGTGCCCCCTTGGTGAGATAGTCCTCGCTTGTGAAAAGAAGATGGGCTATGCACGCCTCGCCCGTCACAAGTGGCTCGTGCCCGTTGGCGGGAGAAAGCAAGGCGAGTTCCTTTGCCGTGGAGAGATGGGCAATGTGGAGCCGGGTGCCGAATGTATGGGCCAACTGTGCGGCGAGTGCTGACGACTGGTAGCAGGCTTCTTCGGAGCGGATGAGTGGATGAAGTACAATGTTCGGATCATCGCCATAGGTCTCTTTCATCTTCTTGAGGTTGTTGCTGATGATCTCCGAATCCTCACAGTGGGTCATCAGCGGAAGGCCGAGACCGGCACATTGCTTGAATATCTCAAGTAGCGCACCGTATTTGTCCACCAGCATATTGCCCGTACTGGCCCCCATAAAGAGCTTAATACCGGGAATGCGTCTGTGGTCGAGTCCGGCAAAGGTGGCGGCATTGGTGTTGGTGGCACCATAGAAAAAGCTGTAATTGACATGGCTTTTCGCCGCTGCCAGGCGGAACTTTTCTTCCAAGGCCTCGGGAGTGGTGGTCTGTGGATTGGTGTTTGGCATTTCGAAATAGGAGGTCACTCCTCCGTATGCCGCCGCCCTGCTCTCGCTCTCGATATCGGCTTTGGCCGTAAGGCCGGGCTCGCGGAAATGCACGTGCTCGTCGATCACGCCGGGCAGAACGAAACACCCCGTGGCATCTACTTCTTGACTGTAGACCCCACGGGGTATGTTTTCTCCCTCCACGAGTTCTGATATGCAATCGTTGTCGATGACGACAGCACCCCGGAAAGAGCGTCCCTCGTTAACGACTGTTCCTCCATATATGACTTTTTTCATTTGCCATCAGTTGTTTGGTTCTGCCATCAGTCGGCCGATGGAGCCGGCTTGGCCAATTCGTTGGGTGTAGGTGCAGAAGCTGTTGGTGGAACCGGAGGGGTGGGGGTGGCTCCTGAAGTGCCCGGAGTCTCCTTCATTCCGTTCATGATCTGTTCGTTCTCCTGCGCCTTCTGATAGTAGTCTTTCACGTATGGGTCGTTCTTGAAATTGTCGGTGGCCTTGCTCATGATGTCTTCTATCCACGGCGAGAGCATGGGATACTCGTTGCCGATGGTGAGCATGAAGAAGATGCCCGGACCGAGTACATTGTCGAAGTTCTCGGTGACAAAGCTTGTGATGAGCTTGTCTTCCTGTTCGGAGATGTGTATGGCCTCGGCATTGAGTCGTCGGTTCATCACAAGTTCGTCGTCACCGTTCATCAGGCCGCGGTCGTGTCGGTGGACAAGTTCTATCTTCTGGTTCTCAAGCTGATTGTATTTGGTGAAAAACTTAAATAGCTTGTCGTTGAGCGGCGTGCCGCTCACTATCTGTTGGGTGGTATTTATCTTTACGGTGATGTCGCCGCTTTCCAGCACCAGCGGCAGCACACTTTCATCATCCATGAAGATGTTGGCCATGCGCACACTGTCAAGCGTGCCCGAGAAGGCAAACTGTCCATGCACCACATCGCATGAATCCACACTCTTGAAATCATTGTCCTTCAAGACTTTGAGGTACAACATGCGCCCATCAAGCGTCGAAACGTTTGATGTGCCCTGAATATTGTAGGTATTGGCACAGGATGTTAAGGCCAACAATGATATCAATGAGTATAAGACTTTATTCATAAGCTGTGCTTCTTGTTCAGCGATAACAAAGGTACAACCTATTATCGATGTAAGAAAAAAAATTTATGCTATTTAATTTTAATCTGCTATCTTTTATGTTTTTTTCGCAAAAGGGATTGACTTTCCATTTTACCTGTTCCGCGCACGAGCCGCCTTTCGGGCCGGGAGGACTTTTAGTCGGCTCCCTCTTTCTTCAGTTCGGAGGCTATGCGGTGGGTGGTATAGAGCTCGAGCACGGCCGCCACGAGTAGCAGAAGCACCCACTTATTATATATATAGGTGAAATAGGACACCAGGTCAGAGAACAGCGGGCGGAATATCTGATAGACCGTGTCGATCATCGAGATGCCTGCGAGGATGAAAAACAACCCGGCAAACTGCTGTATGCTCTTCAGCCGGCGCACGGCGAGGTTGCGCCCCTCGTAGGCTTGAAGATTCTGCATGAGCGAAAAGAGGATTGCGCCCAACAGAAATACCCAGCACACCACCTGCAACAGAGCGGGATAAATAAACCCGAAAGCAAAACAACCGGCACCGATGACCATCATCGTTCCGCCGGCAAGGAACAAAATGCTTTGAAATCTATTCAGCTGTTTCATTGTTCTTGGTAGGTTTCTCGTCGTCGCTCAAGATAAAGATGTCCTCGTCATCGGCCTTCATGAAATATCTCTCACGGGCGATTTTCACAATGGCCTTGGGGTCGCTGCGCAGTTCGCGGAGCTTCTTCGAGTCGGCCTCATACTGCGCATTGTACTTTTCTATCTCGGCCTTCATGTCACTTATCTGAATTTCATATTGCTTATGGCGCAAATAGCTGTTCTCGTCGAGAAAGCCCACCACAGCCACACCCACTACTATCACGATGAGATACTTGTAGTGGGAGATGAAACTCCATATCACGTTGAAACGACTTGCCATTTGATGTTGATTGATGTTGCAAAAGTAATGAATAAAAAGAATATGGGGAAACGATAAATCAAAAATTATATTAATTGCGCTGCAAATATCCTGTTTAGCGATATTTTTACTACCTTTGCAGAAGATAGGCTGCACTCGGCAATCCGAAAACAAGCTTTCATTGCCCTCGTTTGCGCTATCTTTGCAGAAGATAGGCTGTACTCGGCAATCCGAAAACAAGCTTTCATTGCCCTCGTTTGCCCTATCTTTGCATACCGAAGACAACTACAACAACTATGGAATATATCGTTTCGGCAAGAAAATACCGCCCGATGTCGTTCGACTCGGTGGTAGGCCAAAGCGCACTCACCACGACGCTGAAAAACGCCGTGAAGAGTGGCAAGCTGGCCCATGCCTACCTCTTCTGCGGTCCGCGGGGGGTGGGAAAGACCACTTGCGCGCGCATCTTTGCCAAGGCCATCAACTGTGAGCACCCCCACGACGACGGTGAGGCATGCAATGAATGTGAGAGCTGCAAGGCTTTCAACGAGCAGCGCTCCTACAACATCTTCGAACTGGACGCTGCCAGCAACAACTCGGTGGAAAACATCAAGGCACTCATGGAGCAGACCCGCATCCCGCCGCAGGTGGGCCGGTACAAGGTGTTCATCATCGATGAGGTGCACATGCTGTCTACGGCGGCCTTCAACGCATTTCTCAAAACGCTCGAGGAACCGCCTGCGCACGTGATTTTTGTGCTGGCCACCACGGAGAAGCACAAGATTCTGCCCACCATCTTGAGCCGTTGCCAGATCTACGACTTCGAGCGTATGACTGTGCCCAACACCATCGCCCACCTCAAAATGGTGGCCGACAAGGAGGGCATCACCTACGACGAGCAGGCGTTGGAGGTGATTGCTGAAAAGGCCGACGGCGGTATGCGCGACGCGCTATCCATCTTCGATCAGGCGGCCTCGTTCTGTCAGGGCGACATCACTTATGCTAAGGTGATAGAAGACCTCAATGTGCTTGATGTGGACAACTACTTCAAGATGATAGATCTGGCCCTGCAAAACAAGGTGAGCGACCTCATGGTGCTGCTCAACGGCGTGTTGGAGAAAGGTTTTGACGGTGGCAATCTCGTCAACGGGCTGGCCGCCCATGCGCGCAATGTGCTCATGGCCAAAGACGAGAGTACGCTCCCGTTGCTGGAGGTGAGCGAACAGCAGAAGCTGCGCTACAAGGAGCAGGCCCGGAACTGCAAGCCCGACTTCATCTACAAGGCACTGAAGATCATGAACCAATGCGACATCAACTACCGCCAGAGCAGCAACAAGCGGCTGTTGGTGGAGCTGACGCTCATTCAGGTGGCGCAGATCACGCAGCCGGAAGACCAAGATGTGCCTGTCGCGGGGCGCACGCCCAATAGATTGAAATCCCTGTTTAAGAAACTGATGACTTCTCAGCCTCAACCGGTCCGGCAGGTGGCCGGGGCTGAAAGACCGCTCGCCCACCGGCTTGAGCGGACGGGAGAGGCTGCGCCCGTGTCGAGAGAGGCAGCCGCTACAGTGATGCCCACACCGACGGCCCGGGCTACGGAGGCTGCTCAACCGACTGCTCCCGAAGCCCAACCGGCGGGGGGGAAGGGCCGGCGGGCACAAATCAAGCTGGGCTCCGTGGGCATGACATTCAACTCGCTGCTCCATCCCAAGAAGCCTTCTTACCGAACACGCGAGGAGGAACCCGTGCCATTGCCCCAAGCGGAGGGCAAGGCCACCAGCGAAGAGTTCACGCAAGAGGAACTCGAGATGGTGTGGCTGGGCATGTGCAACCGTATGCCTGAGAGCATGGCTGCCATGTCGTCGCGCATGAAAAACATGATTCCGAAAATCTCCACCTTCCCCGACATAGAACTGCTGATGGACAACCAGATTCTGCTTGACCAGATGCAGGCCATCAAAGGGCGCATACGCAGTACGCTGGTGAAGAGTCTGCACAACGCGAACATACAGCTCACCATGCGGTTGGCCAGGGCCGACGAGGTGAAGAGGATACTCACCAAGCGGGAACTCTTCGACGAAATGAGAACTAAAAATCCTGCTATCGAGAAAATGCGGGAATTGCTCGGATTGGAGATGTCTTGACAAGCGGACATCTCCTTTTTTATTTTCCGGCCCGTCCCGTTGCCTTGCAGTTCCCCGTCCGTTCTTTGCAAACTGCATTCGGAGGCGCGGTACGTTTGTCAAATAAAACACAGATTTAAGGAAACAGTCGTTATTTGGTGGAGACTATGGATAGATGTGTGGGTCACACACCAATAGAGATAGGGCTTGCCCGCTGCCGGATGGTGACGAATAATACTGACAAAAACACCTCCGCAAAAATGTTCCAACCAAAGCTGAAAATTGGTTTTAAACCACCGGGAAAGTCCATCGGTTTTCTCATTCGGGCTCTTCAAACTTGCAAAAGAGCCACAGTCAGAAGCTGAAAGGGCCACAGTTGCATCGCAATCGTGGCCCTTTTGCAAGTCCGTTCGGGCCCATTCAGGCCTATTTTCCGGCCTAAATTAGTGTCAGTAAAATTCAAACAGTTGGTTATCAGCTGTTTGGAAATGCCGCCAAAATCGCCTGTATGCGGCGAGTGGGGTGGTTCGTTGCAAATATCGCAAGCAGAGAGGCCGAAAACGAATAAAAAGTTTAACAATTATTCTATCCGCAGATTTCCCCGATAAATATTGATAGAGACATTTGAGGCTCTTCTTTTTAGATAGTCAAAGCCGTCATCCCTTTTTCTCCGGTTGAACATGCAGTGTTATCGTCCCTAATCGGAGATTTGAGAGAATGCTAAGGACTCATAATCTATCGGAATCGAGAAATTTGTTTTTCTTTTTTACTGCAACCGGTTCATAATCTCGGGAATTTTGCCTAAATTTGCACTATGAATACAAAAACATCGCTTTTGGGGCTTTCACTGGCTGAACTGAAAGACGTGGCCAAGCGTTTGGGTATGCCCGCTTTCACAGGTGGACAGATGGCCAAATGGCTCTACGGACAGCACGTGAAAAGCATCGACGAGATGACCAACATATCAAAAGCCAACCGCGAAAAATTGGCCGGGCACTACACCATAGGTTGTGCCTCACCCATAGACGAACAGCGGTCGAAAGACGGGACGGTGAAGTATCTCTTCCCCGTGACGACCACGGCTGTCGGGGAGAATCGTGAGGCACCCGTGAAGTTTGTGGAGACAGTCTATATACCCGACAAAGACCGGGCCACACTGTGCGTCTCCTGTCAGGTGGGTTGCAAGATGAACTGCCTCTTTTGTCAAACCGGCAAGCAGGGATTTGAAGGCAATCTGTCGGTTGCCGACATCCTCAATCAGGTGTATTCGCTGCCCGAAGTGGACAAGTTGACCAACATCGTGTTTATGGGGCAGGGCGAACCGATGGACAATCTGGACAATGTGCTGCGCGCCACGGAGATACTCACAGCCGACTACGGATGGGCGTGGAGCCCGAAGCGCATCACGGTGAGCAGTGTGGGCGTGAAAAACAAGCTGCGCCGCTTCCTCGAAGAGAGCGACTGCCATGTGGCCATCAGCATGCACTCGCCACTGCCCGAACAGCGCGCCGAGCTGATGCCTGCCCAGCGGGGCATGGGCATTGAAGAGGTGGTGGAGCTGTTGAAGAACTACGATTTCTCCCACCAGCGCCGCCTGTCTTTTGAATATATCGTGTTCGGAGGTGTGAATGACTCCAATGCCCATGCCCGGGAAATCGTGAGACTGCTCAAGGGCCTCGATTGTCGGATAAATCTTATCCGTTTCCATCAAATACCCGGAGTGGCATTGCATGGGGCCGAGGAAAAACGCATGGAAGAGTTGCGCGACTATCTCACCGCCCACGGGGTGTTCACCACCATACGCGCCAGCCGCGGCGAAGACATATTTGCCGCCTGCGGACTGCTGAGTACATCGAAGAAAATAGAAGAATTGAGAAGCAAAACATCTTGAGACTCTTCACCGGACAGCACCGGGCCATGAAGGGCAGGGGCTGCGGGGGAGGAGCGAAACAAATAAATAAAACCTTTATGGAAGATAGAAAAATTCGTGTGGCGATTACACACGGCGATACCAATGGTGTCGGATATGAACTGATTTTTAAGACTTTTGCCGAGCCCGAGATGCTGGAACTTTGTACGCCCATCATCTATGGGTCGCCCAAAGTGGCGGCCTACCACCGCAAGGCACTCGACTTGCAGGCCAACTTCTCTATTGTCAATTCGGCCGAGGAGGTGCGCGACGGGCGCATCAATTTGTTGACCGCCGTGGAGGAAGAGGTGAAGGTGGAACTGGGAATGCCCACCCCGGAGTCGGGCGACGCTGCGCTGAAAGCACTCGACAAGGCAATGACCGACTATCGGGAAGGACTCTTCGACGTGCTGGTGACCGCTCCGGTGAATCGTGACAATATGAAGGTGAACGGTTTTCCATTCTCGGGGCACACCCGCTACATTGAGGCCAGCGTGGGGGAGGGACAGAAAGCCCTCACCGTCTATGTAAACGACCACTTGCGGTTGGCTTTTGCCACGGCCGGTATGCCGCTCAAGAGTGTGGCTCAGGCACTCAACAAAGACGATCTCGTGGGTAAGGCCAAACTGCTGTACAAGACGGTGAGGCGCGATTTCAACATTTCCAATCCGCGCATTGCCGTGTTGGCACTCAATCCCGCTTCGGCAGGCAAGGCCGCCGATGAGGAGGAGCAGGTCATCGCACCGGCCATCGAGGAGTTGGCCAAGAGTGGGGTGGAGGCTTTCGGGCCATACGCCGCCGACGAATTCTTCGGCAACGGAGACTTCGAACATTTCGATGCCGTGCTCGCCATGTACTATGATCAGGCCATGCCGGCCTTCAAGTCGCTCTCGGTGGAGCATGAGAATGTCTTCACCGCCGGCCTACCTCTCATCCGGACGGCTGCCTGCGAAGGTGTGGACTACGAACTTGCCGGGCGCGGCGTGATCGATGAGAGTTCGTTCCGCCATGCCGTCTATCTGGCCATCGACACCTTCCGCTATCGCGAAAACTATGATCTTCCGCTTGGCGACCCGCTCAAAAAACTCTATCACGAGCGGCGGGACGAGAGCGAGAAGGTGCGCTTTGCCATCCCCAAGAAGCACTCGGGGCAGCCTTTCCAGCCACGCCGCGCGGAGGGGCAGCCCAAGCAGGAGGTGCCTAAGAAGGAATGAAGAAAAAGTATCAGAACGCCTTTTTTGTTTTTGGCGTAATCATTCTCGCCGTCATGGTCATGCAACTGAACTTCGGCGAGGTGTGGAACGGGCTGCAAAGAGCCGGCTACTGGTTCTTTGCAGTTGTCGGCTTATGGGCTTTTCTGTACATCTTCAATACTTCGGCATGGCTGGTCATCATTCGCAGTCAGGAGCGGCGGCAGGAGGTTTCTCGACGGGTGAAGATACCCTTCTGGTGGCTTTATAAGACCACCGTTTCGGGCTTTGCCCTCAACTATGCCACACCGGGCGGACTGATGGGGGGCGAACCCTACCGCGTGATGTCGCTTACGCCCCTGATTGGGGCCGAGCGGGCCACCTCATCGGTGGTGCTCTATGCCATGACCCACATTTTCAGCCATTTCTGGTTCTGGTTGGCATCGATATTCCTTTATCTCTTAGTCCACACCCCCGACTTCCTCACGGCTTGCATCCTTGCTGCCTCACTGGCCTTTTGTCTGTTGGGCATCTGGTTTTTCATGGTGGGCTATCGCAAGGGGCTGGCTTTCCGGGCAGTCCGTTTGTTGAGTTATGTGCCTTTGCTGAAGCGGTGGGCCAAACCTTTTATTGACAGCCATCATGCCCAGCTTGATGAGGTAGACCGCCAGATTGCAGCCCTGCATCGCCAGAATCCGCGCACATTTCTGTTGGCTGTGGCATTGGAATTCGGTTGCAGAGTGGCCTCGGCTTTGGAGATCTATTTCATCCTGCTGGTGCTGATGCCGAGTGTGAACTATGTCGACTGCATTCTCATCCTCGCTTTCACCTCGCTGTTGGCCAACCTGTTGTTTTTCATGCCCCTGCAGTTGGGAGGTCGCGAGAGTGGTTTCCTGATCTCTGTCACCGGGCTGGCCATGAGTGTCAATGCCGGTATTTTCGTGGCACTCCTTGTGAGGTTGCGTGAACTCATCTGGGTGGCGGTAGGCTTGTTGTTGATGAAAGTGGGGCGGAAGCAGCAACACAAACGTGGGGAATAACCTATAAAAGATTAAAAAACGTGCCATAATTGCAGATTCTCAAATAAAATGTGTAATTTTGTCAGCTAAATGAACACATCGGAACTTCAAAAGACCAAGCAAAGATATAACATCGTCGGCAATAGCGACGGATTGAATCATGCGCTCGATGTCGCCTTGCAGGTGGCACCCACCGACCTCAGTGTGCTTATCATCGGGGAGAGTGGTGTGGGTAAGGAAATCATTCCACGCGTCATCCATGACAATTCACCGCGCCGTCGCGAGAAGTATTTTGCCATCAACTGTGGTTCCATTCCCGAGGGAACGATCGACAGTGAACTGTTTGGCCACGAGAAAGGTTCGTTCACCGGTGCCATCGGAGAGAGCGAAGGCTATTTCGGTGTGGCCAATAAGGGTACGATTTTCCTTGATGAAGTGGGAGAACTGCCGATGGCCACGCAGGCCCGTTTGTTACGTGTGCTGGAGACGGGCGAATACATCCGTGTGGGCGGACAGGAAATCAGGAAGACCGATGTGCGCATTGTGGCTGCCACCAATGTTAACATGCGCAAGGCCATCAGCGAGGGGCGTTTCCGCGAGGATCTCTTCTATCGCCTTAACACCATTCCCGTGCAGATGCCGCCGCTGCGCGACCGTGGGGAAGACATCATTTTGCTGTTCCGGCTTTTTGCCATGCAGATGGCCGAGAAATATCGCCTGCCGAAGATTACGCTTACAGACGACGCGAAGCTGGTGATGCTGAAATACAAATGGCCGGGTAATGTGCGGCAGCTCAAGAATATCACGGAGCAGATGTCGGTGCTGTGCAGAAACCGGGAAATCGACCGGGAAGAGCTTTTGCAGTTTATTCCGCAAGATAGCGAGAGCACCCAGTTGGCCACCATCGCACAACCGGGTGAGCATTCATACGAGAGCGAACGGGAGATACTCTACAAGATACTCTACGAGTTGAGAGGCAATGTGAGCGACTTGCGACGGGACATGAGTTCTTTGCGCAAGCAACTTGACGAGGCGAGGGGGCTGAACGGAGCCGTAGGTTTTGGTGCTGCCATGCCCGCATCTCGGTCTGTAACTGATGCCACGCTTCCGGTCCATCAGTCATCTATCAACCCTTCCGGCACTATCGGGCAGTCGGCCGGCGGCATGATTGAAGATGCCATTGCTGAGGAAATCAATGAACCGGAAAGTCTAAACCTCAACGACTTAGGACGTCAAATGGTGGAAAAGGCCCTTGAGCGTAATGGCGGCAACCGCAAGAAGGCCGCACAGGAGCTGGGCATTTCCGACCGGACGCTCTACCGACGTCTCAAACAGTATGGACTGGAGAAAAACTGAACGTATGAAGAAATACCTCTTCCTGTTATCCGTGATTGTAGTGACAGCTTGCAGTGTGTCTTACAAGTTCAATGGTGCAAGCATAGACTATACGAAGACTAAGACCATTCAGATAGTCGATTTCCCCATACGTTCCAATTATGTGTGGGGACCGATGGGGCCAATGTTCAACAATGCACTGAAGGATGAATACGCCAACCATACCAAGCTGATACAGGTGAAACGCAACGGCGACCTGAAATTGGAGGGTGAAATTACGCAATATTCGCAGCGTAACAAGGCGGTGTCGAGTGAGGGACATTCTAATATGACCGAACTTTCTATCACCGTGAACGTGCGATTCACCAACAATGCCAATCATAATGAAGACTTTGAGCGGCAATTCACATCAAGCAAGTCATACGAGACGACCCTAAGCCTTAATTCGGTGCAGGAACAGCTCGTGAGACAGATGGTGGAGGACTTGGTGGATCAGATATTCAATGCAACGGTGGCTAACTGGTAAAACTGGAAATATAAAATGGAACTGACGCAGTTGATTAAACATCCGGAGATGATGGACAAGGAGACGCTCTACGATCTCCGGAGTCTTCTTGCGCTCTATCCATATTATCAGACGGCCCGCCTGCTGATGTTGCAGAATCTCTATTTGCTTCATGATCCGTCATTTGACGAAGAGTTGCGGCGGGCGGCCATTTACATTACCGATAGGAAAGTCATCTTCCAGCTCGTGGAGGCGGCCCATTATAAGGTCAGGCAGGTCAGAAAACAGCCTGTCCAACCGGCTTCTGCCCAGGATAAGGGTAGTCGTACGGTGGCGCTTATCGACAACTTCTTGGAGTCTATTCCTGCCGAGGAGGAGGGGAAGAACAATAGGCGCAGGCCGACACCGGCCGATGCTGCGGTAGATTATGTGTCCTATTTACTTGAGACCGAGAGCGAGGAGGAGAAGGCGGCTGCCGTAAACACGCCGCAAATGAAAGGGCAGGCACTCATTGACGATTTCATTAACAACGAGGGGGGCAGTTTCACTTTACAGGAGATCCCTGAATATTTGCCCACGTTAGAGGATTTGGATAATCAGGAAAAAAGCGAGGGTGAGGAGAATTATTTTACCGAAACGCTCGCTCGCATCTATATAAAACAAGGTAGATATGAAAAGGCATTTGAAATAATTCAGCGTTTAAATTTGAATTATCCACAAAAAAATGCTTACTTTGCAGACCAGATGCGCTTTTTGGAGAAATTGATTATAAATAATAAAAATAAATAATTAAAATGTACACACTTTTAGTAACCGTAATCGTATTGGTGTCCTTCTTGATGATTGGCATCGTACTCGTACAGGAATCAAAGGGAGGTGGTCTTGCTTCCAACTTCCAGTCTGCCAACCAGTTGTTTGGGGTTCGCACAGCTCACAACGGCGTAGAGAAAATCACATGGGCTCTCGCCGTTCTGATGGTCGTAATCAGTGTGGCCTGCGCCTATGTTGCCCCCGTTGCAAAGAGTGACGGCAGTGTGATGGAAGGTGCCACCACAGAGCAGACGGCTACACCAGCCATGCCGGGCGCAAGCAATGACGCTGCTGCCGGAGCGCAGAAGGCAGCCCCTGCTGCAACTCAAGCCCCTGCCGCTCCGAAAGTTCCGGCTTCTCCTGCTAAATAATTAGGAAAAAAGATTGGGATTTGTTTGGATATTCCAGATAAATCCCGTACCTTTGCACTCGCTTTCGAAAAGCTTCGATAAGACACCAGATGGTGCCCGTAGTTCAGTTGGTTAGAGCGTCAGATTGTGGTTCTGAATGTCGTGGGTTCGAATCCCACCGGGCACCCTCTAAGAAGCAAGCGGAAATCCTATAAACAAAGGGTTTCCGCTTGTTTCTTGTTTATACCACTATGCACGATGGCTTGTGGTTTATCTAAAGTTTGAAAGTTAGAAGCCAAATGGTGGGCAGATATTGACCGAAAACAGTTATGGCTATGTTTTAACCGGCTCGGGGGATATTGTCGGACTCTCGACAATATCCCCCGAGCCTTTATATTGGCCACCGCTTAATCGATGAAACGGCGGGTGATGTCAGTGTATTCTTCTATGCGTCGGTCACGCAGGAACGGCCACCAACGGCGCACTTGCTCGCTATGGGCAAGGTCAACATTGACAACGGCACTCTCTTCCTCGCTATCTCCCGAACGGAAAAGGAACTCGCCCTGTGGTCCTACCACCATACTGCTGCCCCAAAACTGTATGCCGTTGGTTTGGCCGCTGGGATCCGGTTCGAAGCCCACACGGTTGACGGAAATCACCGGCAGCCCGTTGGTCACGGCATGACCACGCTGCACGGTGGTCCATGCGTCACGTTGTCGCTGCTGTTCGTCGGGCGCATCGCTGCTTTCATAACCGATAGCTGTGGGGTAGATAAGCAACTCCGCACCTTGCAATGCCATCAGACGGGCAGCTTCCGGATACCATTGATCCCAGCAAACGAGCACACCAAGTTTGCCCACAGAGGTTTGTATTGGCTGAAAACCGAGGTCTCCGGGGGTAAAATAGAACTTCTCATAGTAGGCAGGGTCATCGGGAATGTGCATCTTGCGATAGATGCCGGCAATGGTGCCGTCGCGCTCCATCACCACTGCCGTGTTGTGGTAAAGCCCCGGTGCGCGGCGTTCGAAGAGCGACGTGACAATCACCACATTGAGTTGTTTGGCCAGTTGGCCGTAAAAGTCAGTCGAAGGCCCGGGGACAGGCTCTGCCAAATCGAAGTTGTCAACACTCTCCACTTGGCAGAAATAGAGTGAATTGTGCAGTTCTTGCAGCACGATAAGTTCTGCACCGCGTTGGGCAAGGCTGGTGATGCCGTCGGCCAATCGGCGCATGTTGTCGCCTCGGTCTGCCACGTTGTGTTGTTGTAAGATTCCTATTTTCAGTTCTTTTGCCATATCTTGTTGTCTTTGGTGGACGACGCACGTCCTTGTCTTATGATTGATGAATGCTTTACGGTTACCCCTCACGAATGACTCCTGTGGGAAACTGCATGGTCAGACAATGTAGCGAACCGTGCTGACGGATAACCGTCCGGGCATCGACACCGATGATTTCGCGATCGGGGAAAGCCAGTTGGATTTGCCGGCGGGCCTGCTCATCCTTGTCGGGCTGTGCATAAGTGGGATAGATCACGGCCCCGTTGATGATGAGAAAGTTGGCATAGGTGGCCGGCAAACGCTCCCCGTCGTCGTAAATGGCATCGGGCAAGGGCAACGGAAGCAGTCTGTACGGGTGCCCACCGGACGTGCGGAGGACCTTCAGTTGTTCTTCAAGTGCCTTAAAGTCGCCAAAATGCTCATCATTCTTATCCTCACACCTTATATATAATAAGGTGTCGGAAGGCGCCACGCGCACGATGGTATCAATATGTCCGTCGGTATCGTCACCTATGAGACTGCCGTGGTCGAGCCATACGATGCGGTCGGCGCATAGTCGCTGTTTGAGTTGTTTCTCTATTCGGTTGCGGTCGAGAGGCTGGTTGCGGTGGGGGGCGAGCAGGCATTGTGAGGTGGTGAACACCGTGCCGTGCCCGTCGCTCTCGATCGCCCCTCCCTCCAGAACGAAATCGAGGTGGTCTTCCATGACCCCTTCAAACGCCCCTTGGCTATAAAGTACACAGTTGATGGCATTGTCTTTGTCAGCTTCAAACTTCTCTCCCCATCCGTTGAAACGGAAATCGAGCAGTTTGGCATCCGACACCGGCTTTTCGCTTTGGGGGCTTCTCAGTAGGGTGACAAATGCATGGTCGCGTGCCCATGTGTCGTTGGTGTCGCAAGTGAAATAGAGCAGGTTGGGCTGCATTTCCTCCGGTAGTTCCTTAGCCAACAGTGACTTCACGGCTGCAGTGTCGGGAGAGACGATCACCACCTTCTCTCGGGCGGCAATGATGCGTGCCATGTTGACGAATGTGGCGGTGATCCGGTCGAGATAAGGCTTCCAGTCGGTCATGTCGTGGGGCCATGTGAGTTGAATGCCGCTTTGCGGATGCCACTCTGCGGGCAGGAAGTAGTCGTACATCCTTGTTTTATCCATTGTCATTGATGGTTTTATTCCGGTTTCTTATGTGCCGATTCCTCCGCGCTTTGCAACCGGTCGGTCTGCAAAAGGAGTGGGGAAAAGTATAGTTGGTCGGGCAAAGTTAGTGAAAAAGGAGCGAAAACTGCATAAAACGACTTGATTTTTACCCCCCATTTCCTTTTATTCTCTCGTCTTCGAGGTGTGTGAGAGCCTTCTGCCAAATCTTGTCCAAGTCCCGCAAACAGGCCTTGACCCATGTCAATCGAGTTGATAAAGGTCAAAAAGTCGACCTTTTAGAGCTAAAAACCGCCCCAAAAAGTTGGTAGTTGGCAAAATGGCACTACCTTTGCATCAAGTAAAGCAAGAAAGCTCCAAATCGCGAACAGATAAAAGAAAAAAGGATAACAAAGATGTGAAGCGACATCTTGCAGAGTTAAATAATAAAGTATTAGTAGAATTTTAAAGGTAAAAAGATTATGAAAGAGAGAATGCACAAAATGATGAGACGAGTGAGTTATTATTTGGTCGATATGATTCAGACATACAATTTTGGACGTGTGAATATGGCTTAATGCCCTTATCGGCTATACAAAAGCGGGCCGGAATCCAGTAATGGGTTCCGGCCCGTTTCCTTTTCGGGGCAGCAACACCCGTAAATGATGGAACAAGACGTTGTGGTAAAAAACGTTAAACGCCTGTGTGCAGCATTCCCGCTCTCACAATTTTTCGCTATCTTTGCACTTTGTAAATATCATAAATAGCTGTAAAGCGTGAAAATAAAAGAGGTAATTGCTGCCCTTGAACATTTCGCGCCTCTGCCTCTGCAAGAGGGCTTTGACAATGCCGGCTTGCAAGTAGGGCTGACAGAGGCGGTGGACGTATCAGGGGCATTGTTGTGTCTGGATGTCACTGAAGCTGTGGTCGACGAAGCCATTGCGCAGGGTTGCAATCTCATCGTGAGCCATCATCCCGTCATCTTTCACAAGCTCCGCCGCATCAGCGACGAAGACTACGTGCAGCGCACAGTGATGAAAGCCATCAAAAACGATATCACCATTGTCTCCATGCACACCAACATGGATGAGGCCGAGGGGGGAGTGAACCACAAAATGGCCGAAAAGATGGGGCTTGGCAAGTTGCGCTTCTTTGGCAAGCAGAAAGAGGAGCGCGTGCAGACCGCCGATGCCGGTGAGGCCACGGTGCAGGCCGGCGAGGGTGTGATCGGCGAATTGCCCGAACCGATGGCAGCCGATGACTTCGTGCTGATGCTCAAGCGCGCGTTTGAAGTGGAGTGTGTGCAGTGCAACCAGCTCCTGCGCCGGCCCATCAGCAAGGTAGCCGTCTGCGGCGGTGCCGGTTCGTTCATGCTCGGTGAAGCCCTTGCGGCCGGGGCCGATGCCTTTGTCACGGGCGAGATGCACTATCACGAATACTTCGGCCGTGAGCAGCAGATCCAGATAGCCGTGCTCGGCCATTACCAAAGCGAGCAATACACCAACGAAATATTTCAATCAATCATAAAGGATTGTTGCCCCGGCGTGAAGACTTTTCTCACCACGGTGAACACCAATCCGATTATCTATTTATAAGATTATGGCAAAGAAAGACCCTACAGATTTGACGGTGGAGGAGAAGCTGAAGACGCTTTTCCAGCTTCAGACCACCTTGTCGGGAATCGATGAGAAGCGCGCGTTGAGAGGCGAACTGCCCCTTGAAGTACAAGACTTGGAAGACGAAATAGCCGGTCTCACCACCCGCATCGAGAAAATCGAGGCCGACATCCGCGACTTCCAGAGCGCGATGGTGCAGAAGCGTGGCGAAATTCAGGATGCGCAGGCCAGTGTGGAACGCTACAAGCGGCAGCTCGACGAGGTGTCCAACAACCGTGAGTATGACACGCTGACCAAGGAAATCGAATTTCAAACACTCGAAATAGAACTCTGCAACAAGAAAATACGTGAGGCAGAGGTCAAGGTGGCCGAGAAGGAGCGCGACCTTGAGCAGAATCATGAAATCATCGACGACCGCCGCAAGGCCCTTGAGGAGAAGAAGGTGGAACTCGACGAAATCATGCAGGAAACGAAGGAGGAGGAAACGCTGCTGAAGGAGAAGGCCTCGGAACTGGAAAAGAAAATCGAACCCCGGTTGCTCACCAGTTTCAAGCGCATCCGCAAGAATGCCCGCAACGGTCTGGGCATCGTTTATGTGCAGCGTGATGCCTGCGGCGGTTGCTTCAACAAGATTCCGCCCCAGCGCCAGCTCGACATCAAGATGCACAAGAAAATCATCGTGTGCGAATATTGCGGCCGCATCCTCATTGACCCCGAACTGGCCGGTGTAAAGGTGGCTTCGCCCGTGGAAGAGAAGCCCAAGCGCAAGCGTTCCATCCGCAAGACCGCCAAGAAGAGCGAGGAAGAAATCCCCGAGGGGGCAGAATAAGCGTCTGCACTCAAGGCGAAAAGCATCGTGAGAGTCTCATTCGAAATCCATTTTCGGGTGAGACTCTCTTGTGTTGTATGGGGGTGAATGGGGGAAAATTGGCGTTGGGCAGTAAACCATCCGAATGAGATGGATTGTTAAACTATTTGTTCGTTTTCGGCCTCTCTGCTTGCGATATTTGCGACGAACAGCTCATCGGGCGCAAATACGCGAATTTTGACGGTGTTTTTAAAAGGTTGGTAATCAGCCGTTTGAATATTATTGACACAGTTTTGAGTCCGAAAACGGGGCTGAAAGGACCCAAACGGGCTTGCAAAAGGGCCACGGTTGTCGTGCAACTGTGGCCCTTTTGGTTTCTGACTGTGGCTCTTTTACAAGTTCGGATGGTCTGGGTGAGATAAACGGCAGGCCTTTTCGGCAGTTTACGGCAGGCATTCCATTCTCGTTGGAGAATTTTAGCAGAGGTGTTTTTGTTGATATTCTTCGCCACCGCCCGGCACCTTGCGGAGGGCCCTTTCTTCGTTCATTGTCGGTGTGCGGGCAATGCAAATGTTCATTTTCTCATCAAATATCCACTGTTCCTCTTATTGATACTGTGAGCATCTGTGTTTTTTTGATGGTGGAAACCGTTTTCCTTTCTCTCGAAAATGCATATTTTCCTTTAAAAGGAGAAAAGGCATGGAGCCTTTTGATAAAGGAAATTAAGAGCTTTGTTGAATGAACTACCGCCACCGCAAAATGGTCTTTGCGGTGGCGGTATGTGATATTGTGGGGAAGGATTAGAGGCCCCGTGACTTGTAAATAAGGTCTTTGGCAGCGTTGATTTCCTGAAATTTCAGTTCGGCAGCTTTTCGCACATCGTCGCCAAGGGCTGCCACCTTGTCGGGATGGTTTTGCAAAGCCAGGCGGCGATAGGCTTTTTTCACCTCCTCGTCGGTGGCTGATGGCGACACGCCAAGCACCTTGTAGGCATCATTGAGATTGCCACGCGAACCGCTCTTGAGGTTGAGCATCGAGTCGACATCGGCTGCGGAAAGGCCCATTCTCATGGCTACTTCCTTCAGGGCCTCTATCTCGGCCTGCACGACGAGCCCGTCGGCCTGGGCTATCATGGTGAGGAAGTTGAGCAGTTGGAGTCGTTGTTCGTAGGGCATGTTGCCGGCTATCTGCGCACAACTGTCGTGTATGACGCTGCGAAATTGGGCAGTGCCGAGCTTCTTTTGCTGTTCGAAGAGTTTGAGCAATATCTGTTCCCCCTGCGTCTGGGCCGCCATGCCAAAGTTTTGCCTCAGGAAATTGCGCACCAATTCCATTTCAGAGTGCATCACCTTTCCATCGGCGCGGATGATGTAAGAGGTGAGGACAAGCAGCGAGAACATAAATGAGTTGCGTTGCCCTTCATAGACGCGTTGCTGCGCCTGCCATTGGGCTTGACCGTTGTCATAAGCCCGATGGGTGTGTCTGTAGGTTTCTTGTCCGTTTTCGGTATTCACGGCGTCCAGACCGCCGTCGAAGAGTGCTCCCAGGGCGAATCCGGCCAGTGCCCCGAGCGGACTGCCGGTGGTGATGAACCCTAAGAAGCCGCCTATCCATTTTCCTAATGCCATACGTGTGATTGCTTATTGTTTGGTTGATATAGGGGAGTTTGACAAAAGCCGTGCCAAACTCCCACAGTCTGGCACGTGGTGTGTCAGCGGGCCATTCGGTAGATGGCTCGCATGTCTTCGGGTGCTATCACCTCCATTGCCCCCACGGTGATGGTGCCGCCACGGCTGCATTTGTCCACCATTTCATCTATCTGCGCCTCGGTGATGTCGTGTCCGAGAAGTTCTTTGATGCTGGTGGGCATACCAATGGCGTGGAAGAAATGCTCCATGCGGCAAATGCCTTTCTCGGCAGTGGCTTCGGGATTGGAGAAATCGTTGGGCACTCCCATGACATTGACGGCAAACTGCACAAAACGACTTACGTGCTTTTTCATCACATAGCGGGCCCAGGCCGGCCATACGGCAGCCAGACCGGCCCCGTGGGTCACACCGAACAGGGCACTCAGTTCGTGCTCAAGACGATGGGTGGCGAAATCTTTTTCGAGGCCGCATTCGGTCAGGTCGTTGTGGGAAAGGCTGCCTGCCCACATGATTTGTGCCCGGTTGCGATAGTCTTCCGGATGCTTCAATACCTCGAAAGTGCTCTCTTTCACGGTGCGCAGCAGGGCTTCGGCGATGGCATCGGTGAGTGTCATGTCTTCATGTTTAGAGAAATAACGCTCCATGGTGTGCATCATGATGTCGGTGGCTCCGGCGGCTGTCTGATAGGGCGGGAGAGTGTAGGTGCGCTCCGGATTCATGATGGCAAACTTGCATCGGCAAAGGTCGTTGTTGAAACCGCGCTTCACGGCTCCTTCATCTTTGGTGATGACGCAGCTGTTGCTCATTTCCGAACCGGCGGCGGGAATGGTGAGCATGGCACCCACCGGGAGGGCGGCTGTGGCCGGCTTTCCATTCCAGAAGTCCCACACGTCTCCTTCGTAAGGCACACCATAGGCTATGGCCTTGGCAGAATCGATGACAGAGCCTCCACCTACGGCCAAAATAAAGTCTACTCCCTTGCGTCGGCAGAGGTCAATACCTTCGTTCACTTTTGAAAGGAGCGGGTTGGGCACGACTCCTCCAAGCTCCACATGTTCTATACCGGCATCGTCAAGCATGCCGTAAACCTTGTCTAACAGTCCGGAGCGTTTGGCACTGCCTCCGCCGTAATGCACCAACACCTTCTTTCCGCCGGCTTCCTTGAGGAGCCGTGGTAATTGTTCTTCGGATTGTTTGCCGAAAACCACGCGGGTAGGGGCATAGAAATTGAAGTCTTTCATTTGCTTTTTCGAGCTTTTAGTTGTTAAATATTTTGGTAGTCTGGAATGTCTTCTAAAAATAAATATTTTTGATTGTCATAATCCATCTTGCAGCAGTAGTGTTGCAGACCGTTACTGACCACGAGATAGTCTACATGCAGCAGCATGTTGTAGGTGGAAATCTGGTCGAAAACTTTCTGGGTAATGGGGATATGAGGAGCCTTGTATTCGACGATCATTCTGGGGCGAAGTTCTCGGTCGTAGAGCACGCTGTCGGCACGCAAGGTCTTGTTGCCTACTTGGAGTTTTATCTCGTTGGCAAGTAGGGTGACGGGATAGTTTTTTTGGTTGATGAGAAAGTGGATGAAGTGCTGGCGTACCCATTCTTCGGGGGTCAAAGCAACATATTTCCGTCGGAGAATGTCGAATATGGAAGGATGCTCTTGTGTGCCGGACAGTCGGATGGGGTAATTGGGTAGGTTCAGCTGTATCATTCAAAAACTTTCTTTTTTATTTTGCATTGTCTGTTAATTCCATTATCTTTGCATGAAGACAGGCTGCGTCCGGCTATTGCTGTGAGAGAACTCTCATAGGGCGCGTCGGCACCGTCTTTACAAATACAAAGATAAAAGAAATCTCGGATAAAGCAAAAAGAAAAACTTCTTTTCTCGTTTTCAAAAAAGCGAGTTACACCTTATTATATATAGAGAACATGGCAGAAAAGAAAAGCGGTCCTTCTTTCGATGCAATCATGCGCGATCTCCAAGCAAGAAAGTTTGCGCCTGTATATGTGCTGATGGGGGATGAGTCTTATTATATAGACAGAATCACAGATTACATAACGGAAAATGTACTCTCTCCGGAAGAACGGGATTTTAACCAAATGGTTCTTTTCGGGGCCGATACTACAGCTGCGCAAATTGCAGATATGGCCAGGCGGTATCCGATGATGTCGGAATATCAGGTTGTTGTCGTGAAAGAGGCGCAGAATTTGAGAAATCTGGAACCCATAGAGAAGTATCTCGAAAAACCGGTAAAATCGACAATCTTGGTTTTATGCCATAAAAATGGAGTACTTGACCGCAGAAAAAAGATTTTTGCAAAGGCGCAAGCTGTAGGAGTTGTTTTTGAAAGTAGGAAACTGTATGACCGGGAATTGCCTCCATTCATTGAAAATTACTTGAAGCGGAAAAATGCGTCCATTGATCCGAAGGCCACGCAAATGATAGCCGACCACATCGGGGCTGATTTGAACAGGCTGACTTCTGAACTTGAAAAGGTGCTCATATCTCTTCCCGAAAGTAACCGAAGAGTAACACCGGAAGTGGTGGAGCGGGAGATTGGAGTGAGCAAAGATTTTAATGCTTTTGAGCTTCGGGATGCAATCGTAAATCGCAACGTTTTCAAAGCCAATCAGATTATCAAATACTTTGACAGTAATCCAAAGGCTGGGAGCATCTACTCATTTCTCCCGTTGCTCTTTTCTTATTTCCAAAATTTGATGATCGCATATTATGCTCCTAAAAAACAGGATGCGGATGCTGTTGCAAAGTTCCTGGATTTGAGAAATAGTTGGGCAGCGCGTGATTATCTGACAGGAATGCGCAACTACTCCGGCAACAAAACTTTGCAGATAATTGATAAGTTGAGAGAGATTGATGCCAAGAGTAAGGGACTTGATAATCCCGGTACTGATGCTGCTAATCTAATGAAGGAGCTCATCTTTTTCATCCTCCATTGAACGATTAACATTTTTTTAGGCCTAAAATCCCTCTTTTTCTTCTATATTTGAGCCCGAAAACCGCTCGATTCAACAAGAATCGGGCGGTTTTTGGTTGAAAAAGGTCGAAAAAAGGCAGTTTTTTAGCTAATTGAAGACATTTTCCGGAAGTTTTTTCAGCGATAATTTTGCTTAAAATCAGTGGTTTAGCTTCAATTTACCCCCTCTGAAATTCACGAATTTGAAAGTGTTTGAAGTCCATTCCGTAATTCGCGAATAATGGCGAAATGTGGCTGTATCTCCCATGCAAGATTTAAGATTAACCATATTTAAGTTTTATTTTTGTAAATCGCACTTCCACAGCAGGAGATAGATTTAATATTTGTAAACTAAAGTAACACTCATTTTAGGCATTGTGAAAAGATTTATATTGGTTTAAGAATGCAAATCAGAATAACATAAGGCGATTTGAAGTTGCTAATTTATATTTATACAACCATATACACACACCAACAATCAGCAGATAATCAGTGTGTTATGACAAAAAACCAAGCTGTTTGGTCTGCTAAAAGTCTAATTCGCATAGTTGATAGCGTATATTGGTGTAGATTCTCGATATTCAAGATTTATTATCATTTAATAGTCAGTATTTTGTAGAATAGCATTGTAGCTTTGTATAGCTATATATTTGGATCTTAATTTTAAATTCATAAAACTAAACGCTAAAATGCTTGTTTTTCGTTTGTGTTTTCGAATTGTTGAAATGTAAATCTAAAAGTGAATTGTTGAATTTTGTTTTTTACTATTGTAGATTCCATTTTTTTGTTTTACCTTTGTAAAATCAAAGATAGAATTGGATTTTCCTCCCTATCTCTAAATTTTAAACCGAATGAAGGATAGAATCAAACAGCTCATGGAGAGCCAACACATGAACCAGTTGCTCTTCTCACAATACATCGGAATTTCTTCCGCATCGCTAAGTAGCATTTTCAATGGACGCACGAACCCATCGTTGAAAACAGTTGATGCTATCCGAAAACGATTCCCTAACTTGAATATTGATTGGTTGATGTTTGGAGAAGGACAGATGTTTTTGGATGGAGAGTCAGGCGAAGGCACTCCTACTCCTCCACCGACTACACCCGGTGAGGGATTGGTGGATTTCAGCAATGCCTCCGATGTGGCCTCGCCTTCTCTCTTCGACCAGACTGCGGAGCGGAGTGTGCAAGATACACCTAAAATGGCACCTCAAATTGTTATCAAGGAAGTTGACAAACCTCAACGAAAAATAACAGAAATAAGAATCTTTTATAATGACAATACTTGGGAGACATTTGTCCCTAAGGCTTGAAGTCATTCCATGGCATTTTCCGCTTTCCATAGTCAGTGAGGGATGGACACCGGGAAAAGATGCCAATGTTTGTGAGAGAAGTTTCAAAGAGCTTTGACATGCACTTGTCGTACTTCTGTTGGAGATGGGTAAGTGCTTTTATCTGGAGTTCCCGTCTCTCAAGGTTGATATATTGAACGCGCGTACTTCTATAATGGGAACCTGCCGATCGGTGTGTTCCAAAAAAGAACGTTATTCCCTTTGTGGTGTCTCTATTTTGCCGTATCTTTGCCGAAGCATAGTAAAGACATAAAAATGAAGAAATACATTTTGGATCTTGAGGTGGCTTCGATTGAGCATTTGAATAAAAAGAATGTGCTGTTGAAACTTTCGTCCTCAGCCCCTTTACCTGATATCTTGCCGGGACAGTTTGTTGAAGTGAGAGTGGATGATTCACCTTCAACATTCCTCCGTCGTCCTATCTCAGTCAATTTTGTCGATCGTGCAACCAACCGGTTGTGGCTGCTTGTAGCTGCCGTAGGCGACGGAACACGCCGTTTGGCACAACTGCGGGTTGGAGATACACTGAATTGTGTGCTGCCTTTAGGGAACAGTTTCACGATGCCGACATTGCCAGAGCAGAAGATTTTGCTCGTTGGTGGTGGCGTCGGCGTTGCTCCGCTTCTCTATTTCGGAAAACTTATTTGCGATTTCGGAGCAGAGCCTACATTCCTTTTGGGTGCTCGCAGTGCAGAAGACTTGTTGGAAGTGGACGAGTTCAGGAAGTATGGCCGTGTGTTTATGACCACGGAAGACGGCACTTACGGTGAGCAGGGATTCGTCACCAATCATTCCATTTTGCAGACAGAGAATTTTGACCAAATCAGCACCTGTGGGCCCAAACCCATGATGATGGCTGTAGCCCGTTTCGCCCATGCCAACGGTATTGCTTGTGAGGTGTCGTTGGAGAATAAAATGGCTTGTGGCGTAGGTGCTTGTCTTTGCTGTGTGGAGAAGACGACCGAGGGCAACGTATGCGTGTGTAAGGAAGGTCCGGTGTTAAATATTAAGAAACTGTTATGGCATCTTTAAATGTAAATATAAATGGTCTTAAACTGAAGAACCCGGTTATGACCGCTTCCGGAACATTCGGTTATGGTTTGGAGTTTGCCGATTTTGTACCCTTAGACGAATTGGGGGGCATCATAGTCAAGGGTACCACGCTCGAGCATCGGGAAGGAAACGACTATCCCCGCATGGCGGAGACCCCCTCTGGGATGCTCAACTGTGTGGGTTTGCAAAACAAGGGAGTGGATTATTTCGTCGAGCACATCTATCCGCAGATAAAGGATATCGACACCAATATGATAGTCAATGTGAGTGGACATTCAGCCGACAGCTATGCCGCTTGTGCGGAAAAGATTGATAGCTTGGAGCGTATTCCCGCCATAGAGGTCAACATCAGCTGCCCTAATGTGAAGGATGGCGGCATGGCTTTCGGTGTCACCTGCGAGGGGGCAGCGAGTGTGGTGAAGGCCGTGAGAGCCAAATACCACAAGACGATGATTGTGAAGCTCTCGCCCAATGTGACCGATGTGGCCGAAATAGCCCGCGCTTGCGAAGCTGAAGGGGCCGACAGCGTTTCGCTCATCAACACGCTTATGGGCATGGCCGTAGACATTGAGAAGCGTCAGCCCATGCTGAGTATCCGCACGGGGGGCTTGAGTGGCCCTGCCGTGAAGCCTGTGGCACTCCGCATGGTTTATGACGTTTACCATGCCGTGAAGATACCTGTAGTGGGCTTGGGAGGCATTAGCAGTGCCCGAGATGCCATCGAATTTATGATGTGTGGTGCTACGGCCATCGAAATCGGTACGGCCAACTTTATAGATCCGGCTATAACGAAGAAAGTGAAAGACGGCATCAATGATTGGCTCGATGCCCACCATATAGCCGATGTCCACGACATCATTGGCTGCATTTGATGATCAACCATTTATGCTCCGGTCGGTGTTTGGTGGAAAGCTCTCCGGATAATGATTGTTAAACTATTTATTCATTTTTGGCCTCTCTGTTTGCGATATTTGCAACGAACGAGCCTCTCTGCGTAAATAGGCGATTTTGGTGGCTTTTTGAAAACGCTGATAGTCAGTTATTTGAATTTTATTGACACCGACTGGAGTCCGAAACCGGGCCTGAAATGGGCCAAACGGGCTTGCAAAAGGGCCCCGGTTGCATCGCAACCGGGGCCCTTTTGGCGTTCAACTGTGGCTCTTTTGCGAGCTCGAAGAGCTTGAATGGGAATATCGGCGGACTTCTCCGGTGGCTTAAAGCTGTTTTCCCGCTCTGGTTGGCGCATTTTAGCGGATGTGTTTTTGTTGATATTATTCGCCGTCATCCGGTGCCTTGCAGCGATGGCTTCCACCAATGTTGCGGTGTGTGACCAATCCACATGTCTTATTCCTTTCCCCATCAAAGCATTGACAGTTTCCCCATTTCAATATCGTATAAAACAAATTTGAGGGCGACCGAACCGGTCGCCCTCAACCAACACAAAAACTAAACTAGACTTAACTAAACAAATTTCAGACTTTCGCAAGCCTTCAATCGTCTTTGCAAAGGTAATATCTTTTTTTAGATTACCTCCTATAAATCGTATGTTTTTTATCCTTTTCTGATTGAAATTATAACTTTGTGGTCATATTTAGAAGATAATTGTCCAAAATGACCATAGCCGTCATCGCCTCAACGATAGGTACCGCCCGTGGCAGGACACATGGGTCATGCCGCCCTCGGGCATTCAGTTCGGTGGGAATACCCTCTATGGTCACTGTGTTTTGCTTCATCAGCAAGGTTGCCACGGGCTTGAAAGCCACCCGGAAGTAGATGTCTTGTCCGTTGCTGATGCCACCTTGTATTCCACCGCTATGGTTGGTTGAGGTTGATATTTTGCCATTTTGATTGATGAAGACATCGTTAAGCTCGCTCCCTTTGGCGGTTGCGCAGTCGAATCCTTCACCATATTCGAATCCTTTTACGGCGTTGATGCTGAGCATGGCCCCTCCCAGTGCTGCGTGCAGTTTGCCGAATTCCGGCTCCCCCAGCCCTACGGGGCAACCTTTGATGACACACGTGATGATGCCCCCCACGGTGTCTCCCTGCGCCTTTACGCCCGCAATGAGTTTCTCCATTTGCTTGGCCTTGGCTTGGTCGGGACATCTCACCGGATTGTCCTCTATAGTGCCAAGGTCGTAGAGATGGTAATCTTTCTCCAGTTTGATATCGCCCACTTGTGAGGTGTAGGCCGTGACGCTGATGCCCAGCTGCTGCAAGGCCAATTTGGCCAAGGCCCCTCCCACGCATCGGGCAATGGTGATGCGTGCCGATGAGCGTCCGCCGCCACGATGATCGCGCACACCATATTTATTATAATAGGTGAAGTCGGCGTGTGAAGGCCGGAAAAGTTGGCGCATGTTGTCATAGTCTTTGGAGTGCTGGTTGGTGTTTCTCACCTCAAAGGCTATCGGAGTGCCTGTCGATTTCCCTTCAAACACGCCACTGAGCAGCTCCACCTCGTCGGGTTCCTTGCGGTCGGTGGTGATTCGGCTTTGCCCCGGCCGTCTCCTTGCCAGTTCGTTTTGAATGAACTCAAGGTCGATGTCTATGCCGGCCGGAAAACCGTCAACGATTCCCCCTACCGCCTTGCCGTGGCTTTCGCCGAATGTGGTCAGTCTGAAAAGGTTCCCGAAAGTATTTCTCATTGTGGCAAAGTCTGTGATGTGGGTTTATGTTCTTTGAGTGTAGGCTTTTTAGTGATGGCATCCGCCACCGCAGTGGCCGTCGTGGTGATGCTCCCCATGCTTGCCTTCTCCACAGTTGCATTCACCTTCACCACAGTTGCAACCGCCTTCACCGCAACCACCGCCACAGCCGTTGCATCCGCCTTCGCCGCTCAGTATTTTGGCATATTCGGCCACTTCAGCAGCCGAGGCCTCGTGACAATCTTTTATTTCTCCCACGAAGTGAAGATGTTTGCCGGCGAGCGGATGGTTGAGATCCATCTTCACTTTGTTGTCGGTGATGTCAAGCACCCGGCCGTTGAATCGGTTCCCCTCTTGGTTCTGCAAAGGCACGATGGCATCCTTGTAGATGTGTTCTGCGTCAAACTTACCGTTGATGGTGAAGATCCCCTTGTCCAAATCGAGCACATGCTCGTTGTTGTATTCGCCGTAGGCCTGCTCGGGCGTGAGGGTGAAGTCGAATTTGTCGCCCTTGTCCAGTTCGATGAGGGCGTTCTCGAAGGCCTCAAGCGCGATGCCCATTCCGCTGATAAAGTCGAAGGGCCGGTCTTCGGTTGTCTGTTCCACCAGTTCTTTCTTTCCGTCAGTCACATCATACAGCATATACGAAGCTGCGATATATTTATTGGTGTTCTTTTCCATTTCTTTGTCTGTCTTTAATTTAACTTGCGTGCAAAGGTACTAAAAAACGTTCAGAAAACTCCATCTTTTCTTTTATTATTGCTCCGATGCCTGTCGTTAAATTATAATTGAGAAGCTTTTTCGTTTGATTTATATCAATAAAACATGCTGTTTGCGCAAACAGTGTGACAAATTGTTTGGCTGGTGACGGAATAATGCTTACCTTTGCATCGTCAAAAAGACAAAAGTAAGGATAATTTAACGGAGCCTGTCAATAGGGGCTCACAAAGAAAAGAAAGGTAAAAAGATTATGAAGAAGATGATTTTGATGGCAGTAGCATTGCTCAGCATGACTACCGCAACATTCGCAGCAGACGAGAACGCAAGTGCAGCTAATGCTGCTTCTGCTTACAATATGAACGTAAACATGAGCAGTCTTGCCGATGCTCTCGGTCTGAATATCGACCAGGTGGAGGCTGTGGCCGACATACACAAGAATTTCAGTGCCGATATGTTGAACGCAGCTTCCGCTTCGGCTGAGGATCGTCAGCAGCTTGTGAACAAGGCCATTGAGAAAGATTTGAAGTACATGCACTACATTCTTTCCAATCAGCAATATCGCAAGTATCTGCTTTTGCTCAACACCACCATCAACAACCGTGGGCTGAACAAATAAAGATTTTACGAGAGAGAATTTATGATAAAGTCGCAGACTCTGCAAAGAGTTTGCGACTTTTTTGTTGTTTTTATGCGCCAATGTTTGTTTTTATCATGTTTTTTGCCTTATTTTGCAACATGATAAAGAGGTTATTTTCCTTTGTATATGCTTTTTCGGTCGGTTTGACGATGGCTTTCGGGCAGCAGGCCGACTATGGCAAGTTGTCGCCTTGGGTGCAGGATATTGTGGCCGAGCGGTGTGAACGTCCTCCCCAACGTGTCCCGGGGCGGACGGCCAAACCTGTTGACAATCGGCGGCTCACGGCCTTTGTCCGTCTGGCCGACAGTCTGTCAGTCTCTGCGTTTGCCGACAACGATTGCCGCTCGCTGGCCCGTTTGGGGGATGTCCACATTGTCAGCATTCCGCTCAGGCGCTTGGCGGCATTGTCTCTTCATCCAGATGTGGTGCGCATCGAAGCCCGTCAAGGCTCCAGCATCATGCTCGATGTCACTCCCGGATTTGCCAACGCCTTGCCTGCCTATGCCGGGACGAATCTTCCACAGGCCTACACCGGCAAGGATGTTGTCATGGGAATCATGGATATTGGCTTCGACCTTACCCATCCCACCTTTTTTGATGCTTCCGGAACCGACTATCGCATCAAGGCCCTTTGGGACCAACTCACCACCGACACAGTGGGCAGCCGCTTCACGGTGGGCAACGACTATGTGGGGCGCGACCGCCTGCTGGCCTATGGTCACTCGCGCGACGGTCTTGACCAGACTCATGGCACCCATACTACGGGCATCGCCGCCGGCAGCGGTTACACCACGCCCTACCGTGGCGTGGCCTACGAGAGCGACATTTGTCTGGTGGCCAATGCCACGGGAGAGAATGCGCGGCTCATCGATTCCGCTGATATCTACAAATATACGCTTGCCACTGATGTCCTCGGTTTTAAATACATCTTCGATTATGCCAAAGCTGTGGGAAAGCCCTGTGTCATCAGTTTCAGTGAAGGCTCGCCTCAAGATTTCCGTGGTGACGATCTGCTTTACTACTATATGCTTAGAAAACTCGTTGGTCCCGGACGCATCATTGTTTCCTCAGCGGGCAACAATGCGCTGAACAACGGTTATATCTCCAAGCCGCTTGGGGTGAAAAGCCGTGGTGCAGTGTTGCGCTCCGACCGCCAGAATGCCAAACTTACACTGCGCACAGCCGGTAGTGTGATGCTGCGTCTGGTGGTTGTTGGTGAAGCTACGGCCGACACCATAGCCTTTTCCTCGGCCGATGTGCGTTCCAGACCGGCTTCGGTGTTGCGCGATTCGCTTCCTTTGCCGGGTGGTCAGTTGGTGCTTTCGGCCCGTGGTTATAGAAATGTCTATGACTCCACGCAGACCGTGGTCGACGTAGAACTGACTCGCCCCGGCAACTTCAATGCTAATCCGTATATCACGGTTGAGATGGTAGGGGACAATGCCCAATCCGAACTCTATGCTGCCGGCATGAGAGGCACCCACTTTAAAAATCTTGAAGGCATTGATGGTCTTGACGGTGCAGAAAACACCCACAACCTCAATTCTCCTTCCACCTCGCCCGATGTCATCTGTGTGGGGGCTACCTCTCATGTCAGCTCCTATATAAATATGTATGGTCATCTCCGCACGGTAGACTTTGGGGCCAACGGGCTGCGTAGTGCCTATTCCTCTCAAGGCCCCACCTATTATGGCCGTGTGAAGCCCGATGTGGTGGCTCCCGGCACCAACATCGCTTCTGCATACAACAGTTTCTATTACGAAAGCCATCCTGATGCCTACGACAACAAGTATAATGTCAAGACGACCGTCGATTTTCAGGGGCGCACTTATCCGTGGAGCTACAATTCCGGCACCTCTATGGCCTCTCCCGTTGTGGGTGGGGCTGTGGCCCTTTGGCTGCAGGCCAAGCCCGATTTGACTCCTCGCGAAGTGATGACCCTGCTCAAGCGCACTTGCACGCACCCCGATCCTTCGCTCACCTATCCTAACAATGCATACGGCCGTGGGGCAATTGATGTCTATGCCGGTCTGCTCGATCTGCTTGGACTCACCGGTGTGAAGGGGCTCTCCGGCCACCAACCCGCCGGGGCCCGTGTCGGCGTGGATACAGAAGGCGTGCTCACCATTCGATTGGACGCCTCTGCGTCCCACCCATTTACAGTGCAGGTGTTCAGCGTGTCGGGCGCAAAGCTCCTCTCCGCCACCATGCCCGCCGGGCTCACTGCCTATCGGGTGTCGCTCGCCGGCCTGCCCCGCGGTGTCTATGCCGTTCAGCTCAACGGCGAAAAAAGCATCAAAGGGTCGTCGCTTGTGAGGAGATAATCCTGCTTTCCCTATTCCCCATTTGTAGGTATTTATGCCAAACCCTCATTTTTAGGTATTGCATGGATGCAAAAAAACTCCTATCTTTGCACACGTAAACGATTAAGAGATACGTAAAAGATAGATTAGTTATAGATTGTGATTAGTCGTAGTCACTAATAAATATAAGAAAGTTAGATAAATCTTGTTCGCAAAATTCATAATGTTTTTGTATAATATGTAATAGGCTTGTCGTGAGATAAGCCTTTTATTGTTTTATGGCTGATTGTCAGTTAGTTATAACTATAGGCAGTAGCCGGAGACATTTAGGCTGAAATGACTAAAAGTGCCCCGTAAAAGGCGTTTAAGAACCATTTTAATAACCATTTCGGGGTATGAAGTTTGGGTTTCGAGGCCTTTTTGGTGGCTGCGGGGATAAAAATAAGGAGCGTGTGCGCGCTCCCTTTGCCGGTGCAAAGATACGATGCGGAAAGTGGGAATGTAAATGAGGGTGGATATTTATTGACAAAATAATGGGGAATGCCGGTTGCCGGGTGGAGTGGATTCCCCGCCGTCACCGTGGGGAAATAAAAAGGGGACATTCTTTTGTGTTTCCCCCGAATTGCATTATCTTTGCATTATGAAAGTAAAAATAGACTGGAAGAAAGCTGTCATCTTTCTCATTGTGGCAGGTGGATTGTATTTCATCTTTGAGAGTTTTGCCATGGCGCTTGGCATCATCCTCATCCTTTTTGTCATTGATTATTTCATCGCCGATAAGATGGATGACCGCCGGCGTCGGAAGGAACGCGAAGAGGAATAGCGGACGGCAGACCCGAAAGGAGGTAGGGTAGAGGCGTCTGTGATGATGTCTGGAAATGAAAAACGGATATGGATAAGCTGATAGAACTATATACAGAGTGGGCCGGAGCAGAGCCGGCCGGAGTAGAGAAATTGCCCGTACAGGGGAGCAACCGTGCATACTATCGTCTCACGGATGCCGATGGCATGAGTGTTGTGGGCTGTGTGGGAACCAGTCGTGATGAAAACCACGCATTCATCTACTTGGCACGCCATTTTGCCAAGCGCCGGATTCCCGTGCCCAAACTGCTTGCCGTGAGTGGCGATGAACTGCGCTATTTGCAGGAAGACTTGGGAAAGCAGTCGCTCTTCGATGCCATCCGTGGGGGGCGCGAAGCCGGAGGACGGTATAACCAGCGGGAGAAACGCTTGTTGGTGAGTGCCATACGAGAACTGCCCAACATACAGTTGCGTGGAGCGCGTGGTCTCGACTGGTCCAACTGCTATCCGCAGCCGGAGTTTGATATCGACAGTGTGCTTTTCGACCTCAACTATTTCAAATATTGTTTTCTCAAACCCACCGAACTCGATTTTCACGAACTCAAGCTCGAAGCTAATTTCCGCCTTTTTGCCAAAGACCTCACTTCCGAGCCGATGGACAGCTTCCTCTATCGCGACTTTCAGGCTCGCAACATCATGCTGGATGCGAACGACCATCCTTACTTTATAGATTTCCAAGGCGGACGCAAGGGGCCTTTCTATTATGATTTGGCCTCTTTTCTCTGGCAGGCATCGGCCAAATATTCCTTTAAGCTGCGTCGCGAATTGGTCTACGAATACTACGATGCGCTGAAAACCTACACCGAAGTACCCTCCGTCCGCCATTTCGTCAACCGCTTGAGCCTGTTCGTGCTCTTCCGCACCTTGCAGGTGCTCGGGGCCTATGGCTTTCGGGGTTACTTCGAACGGAAAAAACATTTTCTGGATAGCATTCCGCCCGCTATCCAAAATCTACGTGATGTCTTGAAGATGGGGGAGAAGGTGTTCCCTTATCCCTACATGTTGGAGATGCTTCGTCGTCTAACCGAACTCCCTCGGTTTGCCCAGCTTGAGCAACCAGCGGTGAACCGCGCCGACGGTTTTCGGATAACGGCCCAAAACATTTATCGTGCTCATCCGCAGGACGGGCCTGCCACCTATTCTAAATACGACGGCAAAGGCCCGTTGGTAGTGCGCGTCTACAGTTTCTCCTATCGCAAAGGTATTCCTGAAGACCCGTCCGGCAATGGTGGTGGCTACGTGTTCGACTGTCGCAGCACCCACAATCCCGGCCGCTACGAACCTTACAAGAAGTTGACCGGACTTGACGAACCGGTTATCCGCTTCCTTGAGGACGACGGCGAAATCCTTCAATTCCTGGAAAGCGTATATAGGTTGGCCGACCATCATGTGAAGCGTTATATCCAACGTGGTTTCACGAGCTTGATGTTTTCTTTCGGCTGTACGGGTGGCCAGCATCGCAGCGTGTATAGTGCCCAGCATTTGGCCGAGCATCTTCACAATAAGTTCGGAGTGGAAGTCATTGTCAATCATCGCGAGCAGAATATTTGTCAAGTGCTTGAGGCAAGATGACAGATTATGATAGGAGGTGTTGTAGGAAACGGAATGTCTCCAAGAAAATCATTTCACGACTGTAGCATTTGTGGCGATAACGGATAATTCGGAGTGGATGTACAGCTTGTCTTTTTCGAGACGGCACACATATAAGGTGGATTTCCGATGACAATATCAAAGCCGTCTTTCGCTCGATATCCCAGACTGTTAAAAAAGTGTAATGGCCGGGAAATGATAATTGGCAAAAGGGGGTAATTGACAGAAAATCATTACCTTTGCAACCAATTTGGAGGAGTTGCGATTTCATGGAAGGTTTGAGGAAACTGCCGATATGAACTTTGCAATATAATTCATTTCACAACAAACATAAAGTCTAACTTTATTAATTAAATTTATTTATTCACATTATTTATGTCAGATTTAAAGAACGTAAAGCCTTTGGATGACTTCAACTGGGACGAATTCGAGAATGGCGCAAACGCCAATGTCAGCAAGGAAGATCTTGCTAAGGCTTATGATGAGACTTTGAACAAAATCAGCGAAAATCAGGTGGTAGAAGGCACTGTGATTTCTGTTGACAAGAAAGAGGTTGTGGTGAACATCGGCTACAAGAGCGATGGTATCATTCCTGCTTCGGAATTCCGTTACAACCCTGAGCTCAAGGTTGGCGACAAGGTTGAAGTCTATGTAGAAAACCAGGAAGACAAAAAAGGTCAGCTGGTACTCTCTCACAAGAAGGCTCGTCTCAGTAAGAGCTGGGAACGTGTCAATGCCGCTCTTGAGAACGAAGAAGTTATTCAGGGCTACATCAAGTGCCGTACCAAAGGTGGTATGATTGTTGATGTGTTCGGTATTGAGGCTTTCCTCCCCGGAAGTCAAATCGACGTTCACCCCATACGTGACTACGATGTATTCGTAGGCAAAACAATGGAGTTCAAGGTTGTTAAGATCAATCAGGAATTCCGCAATGTCGTTGTTTCCCACAAGGCCCTTATCGAAGCTGAGCTGGAAGCACAGCGCAAGGAAATTATCTCTAAACTTGAGAAGGGCCAGATTTTGGAAGGTACGGTAAAGAACATCACTTCCTATGGTGTATTCGTTGACCTGGGTGGTGTTGACGGCCTGATTCATATCACCGACCTTTCTTGGGGTCGTGTGAGCGATCCTCACGAGGTTGTTGCCCTTGACCAGAAAATCAATGTTGTTATTCTTGACTTTGATGAAGAGAAGAAGCGCATTGCCCTCGGTCTGAAGCAGCTCACTCCGCATCCTTGGGATGCACTCAGTGCAGATCTCAAGGTGGGCGACCACGTAAAGGGTAAGGTTGTTGTGATGGCCGACTATGGTGCATTCGTAGAAATAGCTCCCGGTGTGGAGGGTCTTATCCACGTTTCTGAAATGTCTTGGAGTCAACACCTTCGTTCTGCTCAAGAGTTCATGAAAGTAGGCGACGAGGTGGAAGCTGTTATTCTCACACTCGACCGCGATGAACGCAAGATGAGCCTTGGTATCAAGCAGCTGAAAGAAGATCCTTGGGAGACCATTGAAGTGAAGTATCCTATTGGCAGTAAGCACACCGCCAAGGTTCGCAACTTCACCAACTTTGGTATCTTCGTAGAATTAGAAGAAGGCGTTGACGGTTTGATTCACATCTCAGATCTGTCTTGGACCAAGAAAGTCAAGCATCCTTCCGAGTTTACCACCCAAGGTGCCGACATCGATGTTGTTGTTCTCGAAATCGACAAGGAAAACCGCCGTTTGAGTCTCGGTCACAAGCAACTCGAGGACAATCCTTGGGATACTTACGAGACGATATATACTCCCGGTTCCGTTCATCAGGGTACAATCACCGAACTTATGGACAAGGGTGCCGTTATCACTTTGGCTGAAGGTGGAGAAGGTTTTGCCACTCCCAAACATCTTGTCAAGGAAGATGGTACTCAGGCACAACAGGGTGAAACTCTCGATTTCAAAGTTATTGAATTTGTAAAGGAGACTAAGCGCATCATTCTTTCGCACTCTCGTACATTTGAGGAGGGTAAGGATGATATCAAGCCTGCAAGAAAGCAGCACAGCAACAAAAAGAGCTCCAATGAGACACCGACTATCAACAATGTTGCAGCCGGCACTACTCTTGGCGATCTTGATGCACTTGCCAAACTGAAAGCAGAGTTGGAAAAAGGTGAGTAATCACCAAATCTTGTATATTAAATCAGGTAGGAGGTAAACACTAATTATAGGTGTTTATCTCCTACTTCCTTTCATGTCTGTCGACATCCCGCGTCGCTATACAGGCAATGCCCCATCATTGTCGTGTATTCGTGGCCCCCTCCTGATATAATGGCTTTGTCTTTATTTTTATCCCGACTTCATTTACACTAATTGTTCTGAAAGACACCAAACTTTCACTTGTATGGTCAAAAGCTTCAAACTAAACGACATCGCAACGGTACGCTATTCAGTGCGGGACTCTGAATAAATACCGCTAAGCAAACTCGTATAATCAACGAAACGGTCAGAAAGGATAGCCCACGGCAAGGTGTATGCTTTGAGCATCGTGGAAGTTTTTGACATTATAAAAACCGCTTCGTCCGGTTTCGTAGGGTACATGCAGGCCTACCCCCCAATCAAGACGGATGACGAACATCCCCATGTCGTAGCGGATGCCGACACCAGTACCGACGGCCATCTGGCGAAAGAAATTCTTGAATTCAAACTGTCCGCCCTGACGGTTGTCATCTTGGTGGAGCGTCCATACATTGCCGGCATCAAGAAAAAGAGCACCATAGAGGTCGCCAAACAGTCGGGGACGATATTCTAGATTAGTCAACACTTTCACATCGCCGGTTTGGTCAATATAGGAGAATCGGCCTTCGAAAGGCACATACTTGCCGGGACCGATGCTCCGCACATTGAAGGCACGCACACTGTTGGCTCCACCCACATAAAATTGCTCGTAGTAAGGGGCCTGAGAGGCATTGCCATAGCTCCACACCACGCCCACATTGGCATGGGCAAGGAACGAGGAATGCTCGGAGAGCCGCCACCGCTTGACGAAATCAGTTTCCACCTTAAAGAACTGTGCGAACGGATTTTTAAACATAGTTTTGTTTTTCCGACTCCATTTTTCTCCAAATGCGGCATAGATTCCGCTGACAGCATTGCCCGCTTCGCTCACGCTGATTTCCCATGTGATGGGGTTGCGCAATTCGGATGGGCTGATGTAGCGATAGGTGTAGCTCATCTTGGGAATAAACTGGTCGCGCATGGAAATTTGCAAATAGGGATTGGCCAACAACAAACTGTCGAAAGCGGCGGTCTTGCTCTGCATGTATTCGTAGGAGAGGGTGAGTGGACTGAATGTATGATGAGAACTGGCCGTAGTCCACCAGTCGTAAGTCAGTTCGCCTGACACCACATGACGCTTGAAATAGTCTGCCCGATTAAGCACATTGGTTGACGCCTTGAGTGTGGTGGTGGGCGTACTATAATATTGTCGGGGACGGCGACGAGGACGAGCCTCACGACCAACTATGGTGTAAAAAAGACTACGCGGGGTGAGCAAGCGGGGCATGACAACAGAAGCGTCAGCGCCATACTCATAAGAATTGAAGCCACTGGATGAGCCTTCACTTTTATGTCCGGTTTGCCATTCATACTGTCCATGCACATTGACATCCAACTTTTCACCTCCATGGAAGGCATTACGCTTGGTGAGACCCAACACCATTTCAGGTCCCATGCGACCGGAAGTCTTGCCTTTGGCGTTGGCTTCGACATAAAAGTCATAGGGACGATCGAAAACCAAGTCGAGGGTGAGATCGAGACTGTCACACGTGGCTGATGTGTCGCGTGGTGTGAACGTGAGAGTATTGTAGCTGAAAAGGCCCATAGACTGAATACTCCGACGACTCTGCTCCTCTTTGTCGCTACTGTAGGGCATTCCGTGATGCAACTTCACATCGCGCAAGATGGCTCCCAGACGGATGGGAAGACGGCGCCCGTTGTAGCGGACTGTAAGAAAATGCCAACGGGTGGAATCGCCCAACTCTTCCATTATTTGTTTGCGGAAATTGATGTTGATATTACCAATATACCACTTATGGGTGGCACGTGGACTGAGGCTGTCGGCCATAATGAGACGCAGGGCTACCTTACCTGGCACATTGACGGTGTCGGCCAGATAGGAGGCGTAAGAATTGTTGTAGTAGTAATAGCCGTCACCACGAAAAAGTTTGGTGATGCGCCGGCGTTCCGACTCAAGTGTCGAGACACTGAAAGGATCACCCTTGTGCAATAAGGCATTGGCATGTGTATGGGTCATCAAGCTGTCGGTGGCCGAAGGAAAGTTCTCATACACCACCGTATCGAGTGTCCATAGGTGGCCCATGTCTACTGTATAGGCTATTTTTGCTTTCTTTGGATTATGTCCCGTAAGGATTTCGTAATTTACCTTGCCATTGAAATAACCAGACTTTTTCAGTTGTGATTCGGCAATGGAAGTGCGGAGCTCGGGCCTCACTTCTCCCACCAGCTTGGGACGGGAGCCGAAAGTCTTGGCTATCCATTTGCCCATACCATTGTCAGATTGTGAAAAGGCATTCCACACCCAAAGGCGGACGGGAAATGGAGTGCGGTAATAACTGCTCCCAAACAAAGCTCCGTTGGGAGCAGAAGCAAGCACATATTCCATTTCTTCTTGTGTGGAAGTTGCATGGTTGTTGGTCTCGTAGTTGACGTATGTTATCTTTTTTAATCCTGTGAACAACTGTTCACCTTCAGGAATGGCACTGGTGGTGGAACACGACGCCATCAGGGCTTCCCCCAACACCATCGCCATAAACACATAAATATAATGTCTGAATTTCATTTACTCGTCATCTGGTTATCTGTTCTTTTGCTTTTCCGGAACGGTCATCGCCCCACTCTTTACAGTATCTTTGGAGACTTGTATGGGGGGCAGTTGTGACTTCTCTTTTCTAAATCGGAAAATATCTCTGAAATGTAAAAGCTTACGACGCCACATAAAGCCGATGCCATACTCTCCAATCCTACCTTCAAGCCAATCATAAGTGCTGTTATCGTAGAAAGCACGCAAATATTTGCTTGAGTTCTGGTCAAGACGATATTCCAATTCCACATTATCGAAAAATGAATTGTTATGGTTATTTTGGTCAAGTTCTGCACCGGTGGACACCTGTCCGCCAACTATTACACTCAGTCGGTTGTTCCACAAACGCTTGGCAAATTTGAAATTATAGTCGGTGTGCAGGCCGCCGGCAGCGTTAGTGGAATTGTCGACGGTCATACCCAGATCAAAGCCCATAGAGCGTATGGCCGATCCGGCAATATTGTTGATTTCGGAATTGAGGAAACTACTGAGGGCACTGTTCATCGAGAACGAACTTGTGTTGCCGTCAACAAGATACATGCCTGAAGCCAACATTGTGATGGCCACTTTTCCACGCTCCTCCACCGACATGGTATTGAGTTCGTCTTGAATGGACATATCATTAGGTGCTGAGATGATAAACTGAATGCCGGGATGGGTGAGGGTCTTTGAGAGTTTAACACCACACTCGAAATCGACAGACCGCCCGGAGCCGGTTCCACTATTGACAGAAGCCTTGACTTCTTCCGTGGCTGTGATGTTCAGTTGCGGGTCGTAAGGATCACCGGTAAACTCAATGCGACTGCCGTCCTGAATACTGAAAGTCTTGAGTGGAATTACAGGCAACGAATATTTCATCTTGCCATTGTTGAGCGTATAGCGGCCGGTGAGCTGCAGATTGTCGGAAGGATTGTACGACATTCTAAGTTCTCCACCTCCCATCAGATCGATATAATTGGAGTGGTCGGCATTGAGTGCACAAAGGATATGGGCTGACTCATCGATACCCACACTCATCGCCATGTCAAGGCCTTGGGGCTTAGGCCGGGATATGGGCTGAATCTTCTTATCTTTGAAATTAATGAACTTCACCAGTTCGTCAAGTTGATTGTCGGTGGTGAGTTCCGACTCCCGAAGTACGTAGGTCATGTCCGTAGTTCCCAACACATCAAGTCGTCCGCGCATCTGCAAGTTGTCCAATGGACCGCGCATCATGCCGAAAAAGTTCACAAAAGCCTTGCCGTATGCTTCTGAGCGATAGTTCTCTTTGGCGGCTATGAGCTGGAAGTTTTCGGCCCTCATCCGCACATTAAGCACCATGCGATCAAGATTGGAAAAGTCGAAATCGCCTGCGATGTTGAGCGGGCTGGAATTATTAGCAAACATCTCGAAGTTTTCGAAGAGCAGATGGCTGCCCACAATGCGTACAGGGTCGTTGGCAAAGCGCATCTCTACGCCATAGGGAATACTGAAGAGGTGGGCGGAATCAAGGTAGACTTCACCGTTTACTTGTGGTTGCTTCAAAGAGCCTTTCACATCAAGTTCGCCTTCTCCATATCCTCGCAGACCCATCAACTGGTTGGGAATGAAGCCGTTGACAAAATGCAGTGGCAAGCGTTCGAGTCCAATCTTGGCGTCAAGATAGCCGTCGCCGTCAGAGCGATAGGTTCCTTGAAGGGTGCCCACCTCCTCGTCTTCATACAGCAGCCGCCCGTCTACATAGTGACTGCCGTCAGCCTTTGGCATATACACAAATTCGGAACTGACATTCCCCACCGGAGAATGTTCGTAAACGAGATTGTTTATTGAAATATTGGAAGAAACTGAAAGCTCTTTTGTCGTTTGAATGGCATGGAAGTCACCATCCATAATGCCCGAAATATCCGGAGTGTAAGGAATCACAGACAGAATTTTATCCAAATTGAATCGGTGAAGACTAAGCGTCACGTCTTGTAAGGCATCGGTATTGTCATCATTGGTGAACACATCCACACCGGCTCCGTCGGAGGCCTGCAACTGCAATTTGGCCGAAACCCGACGGTTGTCAGCCAGGAAGAAGTAGTTGTCACTATTAGCCTCAAATCGTTTGTATCCTAAAATCGGACTGGTATCGGTGAGGGAGAGACGCACCCCGTTGGCCTCCATCGTGGCAGCCATCCCCACATCGAGCCCCAACCTATTATTGATGTCGAATATACGAGTGCGCAGGTCGGAACCTGAACGTCCCAAAGTGCCTGAGACGATGGCTTTAAAGGTATATTGGGGATTGTTCTTGTTGTTGATTACTTGCAGATTATAATTGAGCACACTGTCATTGGAGGAGAAGAGGGCCCTGACGGTATCCAACTGCACACAGGAATAGACCAAAGAGTCGGCAGACAAATAACCGTCAAGTCCTTTCTGCGGCGAGGAAGTCAAATCGGCTCTGACTGACTTGTAGAAACAGCCATAACGCTCAAGTATATGGCAAATGAAATTGTCTCGCCCCGTATCAAGATAGATGCGCACAAGTGGAAAACGATGACGCAAGGCTATCTGGTCTATATGGCGGGCCTTTAGTTGAATTTGGAAGTCGTTTGACAACCGGGTAAGTTGGGATTGCAGGTGGCGATAGCCGCCACGGGCATCCATATTGAGGTGGAAGTCACCACAATCGACAACGGCATGGGTGGTGTCGCGGCGGGTAAGCACATCCATGACCACGTCTTCCGGTCGGTAGGCCATGCTATCAGTCCACACGGTGATATCGCTCACAAGCCCCCGCACCTGATAATAGTCCTTCATGTCGCTGCCCACATCAATGTGTCCACACAACGAAGCTACGATGGGCGTTTCGCTGATGCGGAGATGAAAGAGGTCTATTTTGTCGAGATCGGCCGACACCGTTGCTTGCAAGTGCTTTACATGGGTGAGTGCCTGCACACTGAGCCGCCCCTTGAGTAGGGCGTTACGACTGTCTATGAGAGCGTTGATGCGTCCACGTGCCACGCGGGCTGTGGCATCGATATGGTCTAAATTGTATCCTCCAAAGTTGAATTGTTCGATTTTTGCATGGGCTGTGAGGCGTGTCTTGGGGGAGAATAAATCGGTTCCCACGCCCTCTGCTTCCACATAGCCGGTAAAGGGATGGAGTCCTTGCCGAGGCAAGAAGTGTTGTAAGGGTAGAGCGTGGACTTGGAACTTGGCTTGATAGGCCATGCGCGGGACATCCATCCGGGCCGATCCGGCTACTTGTCCGCCACCTTCACGAGCGATGAAACGAGCAGCATAGCATTGCCCGTCGACGCTAAAACTTCCCTCAGCTCCAATACCTCGCGGAATGTTGATTTGCTTCATCAATGCCGGATCGAGCAGAGATGTAAGGAATGCCAAATCAAATGTTTTGGCGTCAAACTTCACCTTAGCTCGCATCTTATCCACCGAAGTGAGATTCCCCGCCCATCCATCGGCTTTGAAACGGAATGCTGTCGGAAGACTCACTTGCAGCCCTGCAAATGACAAATGGCGCAGATTGCCTTTCATGGAACCGTCTATGCGGAGCGGATAATTAGGCCAACGCCGACGGAAATCCGTTGGCATGTCACCGAGAAAACGCATGAGGTCTTGTTTGCCAATAGAACCGTGCAGAATGGCACGGAGACGGCCGGGAGCTGTATCGGCGAAAGTGTTCAATTCCATATCCACATCGGCCTTCACAACGGACTCGGTGGTTTGTACTTGCAGGTCGGGTAGTCGTAGGCGGATGCTGTCAAGCAATAGTGTACCTGTGAGCGTTTTCACCTTAATGCCGCTCTTTTCACAAAAGTGGCCTTTATGGATGCGGATAGCCAAGCGCGAATCGCAATAGCTGAACGAGTCGGCCTGCAATTCCAAACTGTCGAGCAATAAATGATTGAAGTCGAGCCCTTTGGTCGCTGTGGCAAAGTTATTGTCGTAAGCCGCATGTCCCCCAAGCCAATCGACTTGCCCCACCTGATAGAGTCCTTTATGCAAATCAAGGAACACACGTCGGGCATCGGCCTCTGTGAAGAGCGTATTCACTTTGAGGGTGTCGCCGGGCAAATGGAGGGTGAAATCTGTGTTGCGGAGTTTAAGATGAGCAATGTCGATTTTCCAGAAGTTGGTACTCGGAGTCGTATCTTGCTTTACGGTGTCGCTCAACTCCACAGATAACCATCCGTTGGCCACTAAAGCGTCATCTACCCGCACTTTCTCCTTCCCCCAATCTATGCCGTGGGCTTTTAGTGAAAGACGGGAAAGCTCACCCTTAATACGCGCTTCATGGATGAAATTGGTGGTGTTGACCTTCATCTTTCTGAAGTCCAACTCATCCACCATGACCTGTTTGCTGAATAACGGCAACACCTGCACATCGACAACGAGCTTGGCTATATCGGCCACCGTATCTTTTATCTGCGGAATGGAGTCATTGCGACGGACAACTTTGATGCCTTCCACGCCCAAATCAAGAGGAAATTCAAGATTCACATGAGACACAGAGACCTCCATTCCCATTTTCTCAGAGGCGTATGAGGCAACCCGCTTTACCGCCCAATTCTGCACAGGAGGGAGATAAACCAGTATTGCAAGAAACAGAAAAAAAAGCATAGAGGCCAAAATGGCGCCCCCAATCCATTTCAAGGTTTTCGTCATAAGCCACACAGGAGGTAATCCGCTAAATGGGGATAGATGTTATAATACTTGCAAAGTAAATAAAATTTGCGGATATGAGAAAATAATAATGCAAGTTTTTTATATGAAGAACACTATTCCGGAGAGAACGCCTTCCATAAAGCATCGGCAGGAAGCGGACTGACGGCGGATATTGTTTCTTTCGAAACCGGATGCACAAACTCTACCCGTCGTGAAAGAAGGGAGATGCCTCCATCGGGATTGCTGCGGGGAAAACCGTATTTCAGATCACCCTTGATGGGGCAACCGATATGTGCCAACTGGCAACGTATCTGATGATGGCGTCCCGTTAGGAGATTTACTTCCAACAGACAATAATGCTCGGAACGACTGATGACATGATATTTCAGAACCGCTTTCTTGGAATTGGGCACCTCATGGTCGTAAGCATAACTTTTATTCTGTTGCTCGTTGCGCACAATCCAGTTTTCAAGCGTCCCTTCTTCATGCATTGGAGCATCTTTCACGATGGCCCAATAGGTCTTGTGTACATCGCCGTTGCGAAACATCATGTTGAGCCGGGAAAGGGCTTTTGAGGTCTTGGCAAAGACAACCAGCCCGGACACGGGGCGATCAAGACGATGCACCACGCCGATAAACACATTACCCGGCTTCTGATACTTTTCTTTGATATATCGTTTCACGGCCTCGGACAAAGGCTCGTCACCCGTCTTGTCACCTTGGACAATCTCACCGCTTTCTTTGAAAACGATGATCAAATGATTATCTTCGTAAACTAGTTTCAAATCTCAATGGAATGATTAAAAGAGATTTCCCCTCTTCGCAATCAAAGAGAGGAAATCCCTATTATTTGGAAATAATGTATTGGCAAATTACATATTTATGCCGCCGTCTACCTGAATCACTTGACCGCTTACATAGCTCGACATGTCAGAGGCCAGATAAACAGCCGTGTTGGCGATATCTTCCACATTGCCACCACGGCGGAGTGGAATCTTGCCAATCCATTCCTTGCGAATGTCTTCAGGCAATGCCTGGGTCATGGCTGTATCAATGAAACCGGGAGCGATTGCATTGGCGCGGATGCCCTTGGGGCCCATTTCCTGGCCGACACTCTTGGCCAAAGCAATCATACCGGCTTTGGAGGCGGCATAATTGGCTTGTCCGGCATTGCCATGGACACCTACCACGGAGGCCATATTGATGATGGAACCGCCACGCTGACGCATCATCAAAGGCACACAAGCATGGATGAAATTGAAGGCACTCTTCAAATTCACAGCTATCACTGCATCCCACTGCTGTTCTGTCATACGAAGCATGAGGCCATCCTTAGTGATACCTGCATTATTGACGAGGATATCTATCGATCCAAATTCTTCCTTCACCTGTTTCACCACTTCTTCGGTTTGGGCAAAGTCGGCAGCATTGCTCGCAAATCCCTTGGCTTTCACACCTTTGGCAGCAATCTCTGCCTCAGTAGCTTTCCCGTTCTCATCAATCACGAGATCGGTAAAAGCAACATTTGCCCCTTCTTCGGCAAACTTCAATGCGATGGCCTTTCCTATGCCACGTGCGGCACCTGTAATCAAGGCCGTCTTACCTGTCAGTAATCCCATTTTCTTTTCTTCTTTTTATTTAATTTATGATTGTCTATCCATTGATTGGATTGTTCTGTTTCTACAGCTTGAAGCCTGACTTGCCCAAAGCACCATAAACGACCTTGGCCACAAGAGGCTTGCTCGTTTCTTCCGTGAGTCCATGTCCCAAACGTCCATAGATGAAAGGCACTTCAAGACCTTTAATGCAATAGTGGGTTATATCGGCAACCAATTCCACATTCTCAATATCGAATTCGCCGTCGGCTTTTCCTTCGGAATATACCTTTCTGAAAAGTTCGATCTCGTCTTCATCAAAATTCTTCCGTACCTTTTCCACCATCCAGATATTACGGAAAAATTCTGCACGAAGATTGCCATTCCTCACCACTGTTTCCTTAATCATGCTCAGATGAGTATAAATCAGCTCTATGATTTTATCCTGTGGCCGTATCTTTTTGGCTGCCACTTCATCCAACTTGTCGGAAAGTCGTTCCAACTCAGACTCGATTACAGCATAATACACATCTTCTTTCCTATTAAAATAGGTGTACAATGTGCGACGTCCCTTCCCGGAAGCAAGGGCTATATCATTCATAGTTGTGTTGGCCACGCCGTTTTTAGCAAATAACTGGCGTGCGACATCAACCAACTTTTGGCGAGTTTTGGAAATGGACATATTATTATAATTCCAGCGTCTTTTCGGTTGCACATAAATATAACTATGTGCAAAAATAAGTATTTCAACTGGAATATGCAAATAACTTGATGCGCAAAACATCCATTTTAGCAATTTTTAGTGTGTTGGTTCAATCGGTGTTTGAGGGGGGAGAACTCCGGATAGAATAATTGTTAAACTATTTGTTCGTTTTTGTGTCTTAACCGGCTTTAAGCCGGTTAAGACAGATGCTCCCCACGGCAGGGGCAGAAAAAGCCTCCTTTATGGAAAGGGAAACTTTTAGGTCTAAAAAAAGGAGTACACGAGAACTTCCTTTGTTATAGCAAAGGTAAGATGAATATGTCTTTTTTGCAAATGTGTGGTGAATATATTTGGTAAACTTAGGGGGACTGATGTTTTGTTGATGCCCGACCTCCGGAAAGTCTTTCCGACTCCTTCGGCCTTACTCTGCGCTTAAGTCGGAAACCATTTTGCGATACATGGCATATATGTGAATACGGCTGATATATCCTTTCAGTCGGCCGTCCACATCGGCCACCGGTAGTTGGGCGGCATCTGTCTGTTCAAATTTCTTCATTACTTCCTCCATCGAGTCATTTTCTCCCAAAACAGCGGATGGCTCTTGCATGAGTTGGCGCACGGTGAACCGGTTGTAAAGTTCGGTGCGGAAGATGATGTGGCGGATGTGGGTGATGTCGATGATGCCCAACAGCGTGCCGGCATCGTCGACTACGGGCAGGAAATTGTTGTTGCTTCGGCTGATTTCATGCACCAGACTGCCCATGGGCAGATCGGGCTTCACGGGATGGTAATCTTTCTCTATGACGCTCTTCATGCTCATCAGGGTGAGTACGGCGCGGTCGGTGTGATGGGTGATGAGCCGCCCCTCGCGTGCCAGTCGCAGGGCATAGATGCTGTGGGTTTCAAAGATGTTGGTGGTGAGATAGGCCGAGATGCAGACGATCATCAGTGGCATGAGCAGTCCATAGCCTCCCGTAAGCTCTGCTATGAGGAAGATGCCGGTCAGTGGGGCGTGCATCACGGCTGTCATCACGCCGGCCATGCCCATCAGAGTGAAGTTTTGTTCGGGAATGTAGGTGCCCACCTGATAGGTGTTCCAAAGGCGGGAGAAGAAAAAGCCGGCAAAGCCTCCGATGAACAGAGAGGGGGCAAATGTACCGCCGCAGCCGCCAGATCCGTTGGTGGCCGAAGTGGCAAAGACCTTCGACAGCACCACCATGCCCACGTAGAGTAGGAGCAGATTGTCGTGGCCGTAGAACAGCGAACCGTTCATGATGGTGTTCCAGTCGGCGATAGTCTTGCCGCTCAACAATACATTGACAGCCGAATAGCCCTCACCGTAGAGCGACGGGAAAAGGAAGATGAGCGTGCTTAACATCAGCCCTCCGCATACCAGCCGGAGGTAGGGGTGCTTGGCCATCTTGGCAAACATGCCCTCGCAGGCTGTCATGCCCCGCATGAAGTAGAGTCCGACAAATGCACAAAACACGCCGAGGAGGATGCAGGGTGGCGTACGCTCTAACTGCCAGCCATTGGTGAGTGTGAAATCGAAGAGGGAGGAGTTACCCATGAAGATCACCGAAAACACAGTGGCCGTGACACAGGAGATGAGGATAGGGAGCAGCGAAGCCATGGTGAGGTCTACCATCAGCACTTCGAGGGTAAACACCAGACCGGCGATGGGGGCCTTAAAGATGCCGGCAATGGCAGCCGCGGCACCACACCCCACGAGGAGCATCAGCGTCTTGTTGTCCATCTTGAACAGCTGGCCAAGATTGCTGCCTATGGCCGACCCGGTGAGTACAATGGGAGCTTCGGCACCCACCGAACCGCCGAAACCGATGGTGAGCCCCGAGGCAATGACGCTCGACCAGCAGTTGTGGGCTCGTAGGTGTGACTGTTTGGTGGCGATGGCATACAGCACACGCGTGATGCCGTGAGAAATGTTGTCTCTCACAACATATTTGATGAAAAGATAGGTGAGATAAATGCCAACGATGGGGAATATCAGGAACAGCCAGTTTGATGAGTTGGCCCTCATGCTTCCCGTGAGCAGTATCTGGATTTCGTGAATGATGCTGTGCAGGATGAATGCTGCCACCGAGGCGAGCACACCTATGGTGAACGACAGGATAAGAGTCATCTGGCGGGTGGAGATGTGGGCCGCCCGCCAGCTGTGCAATCGTTCAAACATGGTGCTTGTTTCCATCTTCTACTTTCTGATAATGGTTACTTCTCCGTTTCGGCCCAACTTGATGATGCTGCTCGGTGTGTGAGGTTTGTGCTCCTGCCTGCGACTCCAGCACACATAGTCTACGGCCTCCACTACTTCTGGGGCAATGTCGCAGAAGTTTTGCGCGGCAGGCTGTCCGCTGATATTGGCACTGGTGCTGACGATGGCTTTCTGCATGCGGAAACACAGTTCTTTGGAAAACTTCTCGTAGGTGATGCGCACGGCCAAACTGCCGTCTTCGGCTATCAGGTTGGGGGCCACGTTGACGGCATCGTCAAGGATGATGGTTGTGGGCTTGCCCCCCTCGGCGGTGGAATCGACAAGCTCCCATGCCACAGAGGGGATATTGCGGAAATATTTCTGCATTCGTGCATCGGAGTCTACCAGACAGATGAGTGCTTTCGAGTCGTCACGCTGCTTGATTTGATAGACTTTAGCTACAGCTTCCGGATTGGTGGCATCGCAGCCGATGCCCCAAACAGTGTCGGTGGGGTAGAGGATGACTCCCCCTTTGCGCATACACTCCACTGCATTCTTGATATCTTCTTGTATAGTCATAGTTTCTTCTTTTTGTTTGGTCCGGACTCTTTATAATTTGTGGAATCTCGTGCCGTTGTCGGTATATTTACAGTTTGGCGGCAAAGCCGTTAAGGAAATCTTTGGCCGCCATGCGCTTTTTGCCCGCCATTTGAAGTTCGAATATCTCCAGCCACTCGTCCCGGCAGGCAATGAGCAGCCGTTTGCCCTCTTGGTGAACTGTGCCGGGCGTGGCAGTTGTGGCCTCACCGGTTTTCCCGGTCTTGAATATTTTAAGTGGTGCCTTGGTCGGAAAAGACACGTTGTCGGTCCAACTTCCGGGGTATGGACTCAGTCCTCTCACGAAGTCGTACACCCTCTTGGCCGGTCGGTTCCAGTTGATGCGGCAAGTCTCTTTAAATATTTTGGGTGCCGTGTGCAGTGTGTCGGTGGGCACATTGTGGCCTAGCCACTCTGCCTGCGCTGTCGAAGCTACGGTTCCGTTGCCTGCAAGAAGCCTGTCTACCGTCTCTACGGCAGTCTGCGCTCCAAGTTCCATGAGTCCGTTGTAGACATATTCTACATCGGCATCATCGGGTATGGGGAAGTGCCTTTGCAGGATGATGCGCCCCGTGTCGATGTCTTTGTCAAGGAAAAAGGTAGTGACACCGGTCTCCGTCTCGCCGTTGATGATAGCCCAGTTGATGGGGGCCGCTCCACGATATTGGGGGAGTAGTGCGGCATGTACATTGAATGTGCCGAAGCGAGGCCTACTCCAAACGACTTCCGGAAGCATGCGGAAAGCGACCACTATTTGCAGATCGGCTTTATAGGATGCCAACTGCTCTATAAAAGTCGGATCTTTCATTTTCTCCGGCTGCAATATTGGCAGCCCGTGGGCAAGTGCATATTTCTTTACTTCTGATGGCTGTAGGGTATCTTGATGTCTGCCCACCGGTCTATCGGGTTGTGTCACCACAGCCACTATATTATATCCATCCTCATAGAGTCGTTTCAGAGTGCCCACGGCAAACTCCGGGGTGCCCATGAAAATAATGCGTAAGTCTTTTTTCTCCACGATCCTTGAAATGACAAAATGTTGTATACAGCTAGGAATTATAAGCCGGTCTCAATGTTAGAAGCAACGAAAACGGTAGCCGATGGTGAACTGTGCGCCCATGTTGCGGGCTTTGCCGAGGGCTTGCTTGCCCCGTTCACTTTTTCCCAACTCCTTGACCGATACGGCATAGCGGGCATCAATGAAGAAGTTTTTGATGAGGAAAGTGAAACCTGCCGGCACCATGATGTCGCCGCGATGGATGTCCGATTCTATGTTGCGCTTGTCCCCTTGGTTGGTATCCCAATCGGCGGTGGCCGTAAATTCACGCTTGAGACCGGCTCCTAAATAGAGCCCCAAACACTTTGCCGGGTAATATTTAAAGAGGTAATCAATGTTGAGATAATCAAAGGTATAGGTAAATTTCATGGGACTACCATCTGTATTGGTTGAATGGCCGGAATTGTCATCGGCATTCCCGCATGACAGGTGGCTCCAATAGACTTCAACATTGGAGGAGAACTTGGGTGTGACATATACTTCGAGAAAGATACCTGCTACCGGTCCTGGTTTCCACGAAGCATTAAGAGAGGTGAGTGTAGAGTAGTTGGCACCAATCTTGGGGCCGACGAAAATATCCCATTGATTTCGTTTGTCCTTATATTTGAATGTCGACTGAGCGTTGATAGTGATTGTCGAAATCATGCACAATAGCATGACTAGAAGAAACTTTTTCATATACATCGAATTTTATGTTGCAAAAATACGTCAAATCGCTGATATAAACAAATTTTGCCCTTTCTTTTTCTTTCTTTTCGCAACCTTTGTCCTGCTGCCAAACGCGTTTTGTTGTGTACTTGGATGTCGTTTTCTGTCAAAACAAAATGAAAAAGGGCCGTTCTTTTTGAAATTTGAAAATAATTGTTTACCTTTGCCCTCACAAAGAGAATGGTTTTGAGTTTCTGTTCCCTATACAGTATTGACATCAAGATGATGGTCTGAATTGTAAACGCATGAGTGTTAAAAAAACAACATCACACGGTGTCTGTTAGTTGTGGTTGAAATAATCTTGCTTATGGAGGAGCACTCGAAAGTTGCACTGATATATGATTTTGATGGAACGTTGTCTCCGGGCAATATGCAGGAATTTGGCTTTATCCAAGCCATAGGAAAGGATAAAGATGAGTTTTGGGCGAAGAACCGGCAACTTTCTGAAGAGAATGATGCCAATGGCATTCTCTGTTATATGTATTTGATGCTGCAGGCCGCTTTGCAAAACAACATCTCGCTCAAGCGTGAGTCGTTCCGTCACTTCGGTTCGAAGATAGAGCTTTATGAGGGGGTGAAGGGGTGGTTTAAACTGGTTGGAGACTACGGCAGGTCTATAGGGCTTGATGTGCGCCATTATATCAATTCTTCAGGATTGAAAGAGATGATAGAAGGCACGTCCATCGCCCATGAGTTTGACAATATTTACGCCTGCTCCTATCTTTATAATGATAACGGTTCTGCCTATTGGCCGGCCATAGCAGTTGATTATACGACGAAGACGCAGTTTTTGTTCAAGATCAACAAGGGTATTGAGGCCGTCAGCGACGATATTAAAATCAATGAATATGTGCCGGAGAATGAACGTCCTATCCCTTTCACACACATGATATATTTCGGTGATGGAGAAACGGACATTCCCTGCATGAAGATGGTCAAAGAGCATGGAGGACATTCGATAGCCGTCTATTCAGACAAACGGAAAGAGGCCACGGCCCTGAAACTGATAGACGAGAATCGTGTCAATTTTGTTTGCCGGGCCGATTATCGTGAATCTGGTGAGATTTATCATGTAGTCAGGCGTATTCTGGATAAGGTAAAGGCCGACTGCGAATTTAACAAATTGTTACGGGTGCATCATGATAAAATAGCGAGTGAGTGAGCAGAGAGTACCTGTATTGATAGTAAGACTCAAAGTTATAATATTTAAATGAACAAGATATGGTTTTGTTAACACTTTTTGGAGGTATGTTTGAATACATGACATTGAGATTGTGGGTATTGGGAATAATCCTTCCTTTTGTCAGTGCAATGGTTATCACGGCTTTGGTTCATCCCGTCATCGTCAAAATGGCATTGAAGAAGAATATGACCGACGCCCCTGATTATAGGAAACTCCAGAAACAACCTGTTCCGGTTATGGGTGGTCTGGCTGTGTTCTTTGGTGTGGTTGTCGGAGCCGGGGTAACGAGCATGTTCTTTAACACCTATGCTTTGTTTACTTGCGTTGTCGCATTGACGGTCATGATGTATGTAGGCATGCTCGACGACATGGTGGGACTTAGCCCCATTGTCCGCATCGTCTTGGAAATAGCTGTCATTGCGTTTGTTGTGAAAATGGATCTGACCAACATCAATGACTTTCATGGGCTTTTCGGCATTGGGAAACTCCCGGTTTATGTATCTTTGCCACTTTGCACTGTTGCCTGTGTGGGAATCATCAATGCTGTCAACATGATTGACGGTGTTGATGGGTTGTCAACCGGCTTGTGCATATTTGCCTGCCTGTGTTTTGGGGTGGTGTTTTGTGCCTCTTACGACGGGACAATGAGTGTTATGGCTGCATTGGCTGCAGGGGCCTTGGTTCCTTTTTTCTTTCACAACGTGTTTGGCAGCACTTCAAAGATGTTTATTGGAGATGCCGGTACCATGATGATGGGTATGCTGATGAGCATATTTTGTATGCGCATGATAGACAACACGTCGTTGGCAGCAGCCAATCATCCGGGGTTTGGGGTGATTGCCTTCTGTGTGAGTGTGTTGAGCATACCGGTGTTTGACACCTTGCGCGTGATGACGGGACGAATGTGGAAGGGTGTCAGTCCTTTCCATCCCGACAAGAGTCATTTGCATCATTTATTTATAGAAATAGGTTTCTCTCATGTTGGAACCACGATAATGGTGATAAGTCTCAATATGCTGAATGTGTTGTGTTGGTTTGTTGCCTATTTGGCGGGAGCTGATGTCACATGGCAATTTATTGTCGTTGTGGTGGTTGCTTTCCTGAATACCACAGTGCTGTTTTATACTGTGCGGAAAATGAATCATAAGCATCTGCCTTACCGCATATTAAAACGGATAGCGGAACTTAGCCACATGGAGACAGGAGAGTGGTTTATGACTATTAGGAGGATTCTTGACAAAATATGAAAGCCGGCTTTTCGGGTGGGTTTGGCTTATGGGCAGGCTCCTCATAAAGAAGGTAAAGAAAATGGCAAGTCAACGAGAGGTCTCGATGTCTTGCCATTTTTGTGTGTAAGGTGTTAGCTTGTTTCTCTATTTTCACGTGGTGATAGCCTTTTGTATCCCGTATCCAAATAGGGCGAAATCGCCTTTGAGGGGATCGTCGGGAAAAACCTTTCGCAATTCATCTGTGAGTTTTTGGGCAGTGCGCATGGAAGGTTGTGTAGTGGCGAGCAGTCCCAATCGTTTAGCCTCCTCCATAACGTGGGTGTCAAGTGGGATGATGAGTGTGCGCTTGTCGATGAAAGTCCATAGACCTAAATCAACGGGTGAGCAGTCACGTACCATCCAGCGAAGCAGCATGCACACCCGTTTGCACGATGAGGTGGTGCTTTTGGGAACGAGGTGTCCTACATCCCATAAATGAAAATGGCGGATCATAGCGGTTATAGCATTGTGGGCCGTAGTTGACCGTTCTTTGACAAATTCTCCGATGCTGCCATGTTTTATCAGGATATCTTGTATTCCCATGAAGAGTTGGTGAACATGATGATAGGTCTGTAATCGGTAAAAGCGTTCCGGTGTATCGGGAATTGCCACTGTAAATGAATTGTCCTTGATCCATGAATAGATATTACCGCGCGACTCTTTCAAGAACAATTGAATCTTTGGCATAAACAGCTTGCGGTTCCCATAACTGAGGCTGGAGGCTATGAGTGCCATAACTTCTTGGTTGTGTGGGCCCTCCACTTGGTGCATGAACCAACTGGGATCACCCGTCAGAAAGTCTGCCGTCTCATATTTGGCAGCATATTCAGTTAGCAGCTCTCTGGTCTTACAATTCATCTTTTGGTCTTTTGTCTCTATTGGTAGTTGGCTCCTTGTTGGTATAGAACTGGAGGATAAAGGTGGGTAATTATTTTCTTTTCCTTTGATCGATAGATTATTCCTCATCCCATGTGGTCCAAATGGAGAAGTCTTTGACACTCGCAGTAATCTCATCTGTCCCATTATCGGCTTTGTCTATATTAAGACTGCGGATAAACTCATATTTGGCCGATGATGAGGCTAATAAGGGCTGGATGCTAATATGATATCTTTTTATTGTCGGCTGAAGGTATTTCTTTCTTTTCATATTTTTATTATGATTATAGATGATGGTTGTATGGTTTTCTTTCATTAAATTATTGCACAAACTTCTTTCCATTGCAGATATATATTCCATGAGGCAACGAATTTCGGGTATCGGCATCTGCCACTTTCATACCTTGCAGGTTGTAGATGGCAGAAGTGTTTTTCTTTGTTTCACGGTATTCCATATTCTGAATGCCGGTACCGATATTGAGCAGAAACTCTTTTGCAGTAGCAGCTTTTTCAGAAGTAATATACCAACGGTAAGGCTTGATTTTGATAGTACGGTTTTTGCATGAATAAATCTTGTTGTTGGCCACCACGTATAAGTCGGCAGCCTCTTTGAACTCTTGGTATTCGTATGTCGCATGATAAGTGATGTCTCCTACCTTAACAGTTTGCTCTTCACCCCCATACTGAAACTTTGTGGAAGCCGGGAAGATGAAAGGTTGGCTGTTGAAAGATTCTCCTTTAATAAGATAAGGTTTGTTGGCTTTCATCGTTTCGCCGTTGTCCATAGAGATAAATTCTATCGCTTGTGTGTTGTCTTCATTCAGCCGATAGACCGTGGTTTGCATACCGAACACCTCCCGATAGTTCTCAACATCAAACGGGAGAATTAACGTGTTAAGCGCATTGGGTCCAAATGTACGGTGAAGGGATACGGCAGCATCTTCTCCCTTGTTTGTTTTTGTAGGGAGTGGGCTGTCTTCTGTTAATGTGATGCCGTAGGAGGGTAATCGGGTGATGGCGTATAGATTAGCTGCAGGATGTTCCTTTGTAGGAGAAGCGTATAAACCAAAATAATTGTTAGTCTTATGGTAACATAAATATGTCTTATAAAGCTGTAGACCTTTTCCCGATTTTGTCAATTTACAGAAATCATTTGCTTTGTCATAGCATTTTAGCCAATTATATTTTTCTTTACTATAACCAACATATTTTCCTTTTTTAGTGTCGTATAAGAAAAAGTTGCCATCGCATTCTATAAGTCTAAATAGATTACTCTCAGTGATAGCCTCTTCTTTTGAATATTTTGCAGCCGCACCATATAAGAAAGGGCCATTTTGTGCTTGCTCTTGTATGGGAACCGTTTTACTGTATTTCGCTTTTTCTATGCGTGTCATTAGAAATAATTGCCCTGCGCCATTGGATAAAGATTCCAGAGGCTTCGATGCTAATTGGGGAGTTTCTGTTTGTGCTTGTCCGCATAGAGTCACTGTCATGAAGATACATGACAATAGAAGATGTTTTTTTACCATTGTATTTAAATTGAAATGTTGTTCACATTATTATACTACAAAGGTAAACAAAAAATACTTGGACATGGTTCCTCATCCAAGTTCATTAGCATAATTTAAAAGATAGATGGCTGTTTTTGTAAAGATTCACATTTCTACGGCGATTATCCGATACATGACATTATAACTATGCACAACTTATCTTATTTCCCATCAGTTTTACGTGGCTTTGATCTAAATATGTTTTTTAACTATAAGCCTTTTATTATCACATTTTTCTTACCCCATTCTGCTAGGTTTTTCATTTTTTATCCATACCTTTGCAGCAAATAGGTGGCATTCGATGAGTGGAATGAGAATACTCATACCGCTTGTTTGCACAATGAAGGAACGATGGCAGAAGGCTTTTTTGTACAAAACATAGGCCGGTCACATCTGCCCGCTTATAGAAATAAAAAAAAACAAAAGTACGCTTTTTAATTACTTTAAAACCGAAATAACAATGAAACCAACATTAGTTCTCCTCGCTGCAGGAATGGGTAGCCGCTATGGTGGCTTGAAGCAGTTGGACGGCCTGGGCCCCAACGGTGAAACAATCATGGACTATTCCATCTATGATGCCATTCAGTCGGGCTTTGGCAAGATTGTATTCATCATCCGCAAAGATTTTGAAGACCAGTTCCGGCAGCAGGTACTTTCCAAGTATGAAGGGCATGTGCCCGTGGAACTTTGCTTCCAGAGCATCGATGCTCTCCCCGAAGGATTCAGTGTGCCGGCCGGCCGCGAAAAGCCTTGGGGCACCAACCATGCCGTGCTCATGGCCAGGAACGTGGTGAAAGAACCTTTCTGCGTAATCAACTGTGACGACTTCTACAACCGTGACTGCTTCAAGGTGATGGGTCGTTTCCTTGCCGAATTGCCCGAGGGCAGCAAAAACAAGTATGCCATGGTAGGCTTCCGCGTGGGCAACACGTTGAGCGACAACGGTACGGTGGCGCGCGGTGTGTGCTCGAAAGATGCCGAAGACCATCTCGCGACCGTTGTGGAGCGTACCGAAATAGAGCGTCGCGAGGGCGTGGTGAAGTATAAAGACGAACAGGGCGAGTGGATAGCCATTGGCGACAACACACCGGTCTCGATGAACGTATGGGGATTCACACCCGACTATTTCGAATACAGCGAAGCCTATTTCAAGGAGTTTCTCAGCGACCCGAAGAACATGGAAAACCTCAAGGCAGAGTTTTTCATTCCTTTGATGGTGAACAAGCTCATCAACGAAGGCACCGCTACCGTAGAAGTGCTCGACACCACCAGCAAGTGGTTTGGCGTGACCTATGCTGCCGACCGCCAGAGTGTCGTGGACAAGATTCAAAGCCTTGTAGACGAAGGCGTTTATCCCAACAAACTTTTTTGATGCAGATTAACATTTTATCAGAATCAGAAGCCGCTACCCTCCGCGAGTTGATAGCGGCTTCTGAGCGTATAGTCATTTGCGGACATAAGTCGCCCGACGGCGATGCCATAGGTTCCTCCCTCGGGTGGGCCGCCTATCTTCGCTCTTTGGGCAAGTCGCCCGACATTGTGATGCCCGATGCCATGCCCGACTTTCTCCATTGGTTGCCCAACTCCGAAAAGGTGGTGCGCCACGACAAGCGCACGGCTGAAGTGAGCCGGATGTTGCAGCAGGCCGACTTGTTGTTCTGCCTCGACTTCAACGATCCGGGCCGTGTGGAAGACATGCAGGCCGATGTCGTGGCATCACCTGCCCGTAAGGTGATGATCGACCACCACCTCGACCCCAATTTCCCCGACACGGCCCTCGCCGTTTCCCACCCGGAGATGAGTTCCACTTCCGAGATGGTGTTCCGTGTGGTGTGGCAGCTGGGCGGTTTTGAGGGGCTTGACAGGCAGTGGGCTGCTCCCATTTATTGTGGAATGATGACCGATACCGGTGGGTTTACCTATAACAGTACCAACCCCGAAATCTATTTCATCATCAGCCAGTTGCTTACCAAGGGCATCGACAAAGACAAGATCTACCGCAACGTGTTCAACAACTACAGTTCGTGGGCCGTGCGCCTGCGAGGCTACATGATGTGTCAAAAGCTCAACGTTTTTGAAGACCTGCACGCCTCTTACTATGCGATGACCCGCACCGAGTTGCGCGACTTCCACTTCATTCGCGGTGATGCCGAAGGGCTCGTCAATGAACCCCTTCGCATCAAAGGGCTCAAACTCTCCATCTCGCTGCGCGAAGACACCGAGCGCGACAACCTCGTGCTTGTGAGCGTGAGGTCGGTCGATGATTTCCCGGCCAATGAGGTGGCTGCCCGCTTCTTCAACGGTGGCGGCCATGTCAATGCCGCCGGCGGCAAACTGCATTGCAGCATCAGTGAGGCCGAACAGGTGGCCCGGAAGGCCATCCGGGCTTTTGCTGACAGACTGAAGGCGTAAATTCCGTTAAATGAGGAATCAAACTTGATAAATAGACTAAAAAACTCGATGGGCTCTCGCCCGTGTGTAATCTTTTTATTAACTTTGTTCCCTGTTAAAATGTATAATAAACAATACAATGAGAAAAGTAGTATATGGATTGCTGGCCGTCGTCGGTGGAGTGATGTTGTTTTCTTCTTGCAACAGGGGAGAGACCTACGCCGAGCAGAAAGACCGCGAGCGTGAGGCCATCAATGCCCTTGTCGTGAAGCAGGGCATCAAGGTGATTTCGGAAAGCGAGTTCTTGACCGACACCACTACCGATGTCTCTAAAAACGAGTTTGTGCTGTTTGACAATACCGGAGTCTACATGCAGCTCGTCAAGAGGGGAACCGGCGAGAAAATAGCCGACGGCGAGACGACCGATGTGCTGTGCCGTTTCAAGGAGGCCAATCTGTTTGTCAACCCCAACCTCTCGCCCGACTCTTGCCTGACCAATACCACCCATGCTTATGCTTACAAGCCCGACAAGCTGACCGTGACCAACAATTCCGGTACTTTCACGGCCTCGTTCTTGAGCGGTTTGATGTACGATACCTACAAGACGACTTCCGTTCCGTCGGGTTGGCTCATTCCGCTCACTTACATCAAGTTGGATCGTCTCAAGAGTGCCGGTTCCGAACTGGCTAAGGTGAGGCTCATTGTGCCCCACACACAGGGGCAGCAGAATGCCACGCAGAATGTCTATCCCTGCTATTACGAAATCAGTTACGAGAAGGGACGCTAATCTTATCCACACGCATTTAACATCTAAAAATATTCAGGAATTATGACGTTAATCAAGTCTATATCCGGCATTCGCGGAACCATCGGCGGACGGGCCGGTGACACGCTCAATCCGCTCGACATCGTAAAGTTCACTTCGGCCTACGCCACTTTCATTCGGCGTAGTGGCCGGTCAGACAGCAACAAGATTGTTGTGGGCCGCGATGCCCGCATTTCGGGGCTCATGGTGAAAAACGTGGTCTGTGGCACGCTCATGGGCATGGGATATGATGTGATCAACATCGGTCCCGCCACCACTCCCACCACCGAACTGGCCGTGCGCATGAGCGGGGCAGCCGGCGGCATCATCATCACAGCCTCTCATAATCCCCGCCATTGGAACGCCCTGAAATTGCTCAACCACGAAGGGGAGTTTCTCACCAAGGACGACGGCAACGAGGTGCTCGCCATTGCCGAACATGAAGACTTTGAGTTTGCCGATGTGGACCATCTCGGCAGCTACACCGACGACCGCACTTTCGACGACCGCCACATCGAAGCTGTGCTGGCTCTCCGGCTCGTTGATGTCGAGGCCATCCGCAAGGCCCACTTCAAGGTGGCTGTGGATGCCATCAACTCCGTGGGCGGCATCATTCTGCCTCGGCTGCTCGACCGTTTGGGCGTGGAATATACTTTTCTCAACGGCGAGCCCAATGGCAATTTTGCCCACAACCCCGAGCCGTTGGAGAAGAATCTGGGCGGCATCATGGCCGAATTGCAGAAAGGCGGCTATGACATGGGCATTGTGGTAGACCCTGATGTAGACCGTTTGGCCTTTATTCAGGAAGACGGCAGGATGTTCGGCGAGGAGTACACCCTTGTCAGCGTGGCCGACTATGTGCTCTCTCACACTCCCGGCAACACGGTGAGCAACCTCAGTTCCACCCGTGCCCTGCGCGATGTCACCGAGCGTCATGGCGGTCACTATGCCGCTGCGGCTGTGGGCGAGGTCAATGTCACCACCAAGATGAAGGAGGTTGGGGCCGTGATTGGCGGCGAAGGCAACGGCGGTGTCATCTATCCCGAGAGTCACTATGGGCGCGATGCCCTTGTGGGCATAGCCCTTTTCCTGAGCAGTTTGGCCCATAAGGGGTGCAAAGTGAGCGAGTTGCGGGCCACTTATCCCAACTATTTCATCGCCAAAAACCGCATCGATCTCACTCCTGACACCGATGTGGATGCCATTCTTGTGAAAGTGAAAGAGATGTTTGCCGCCGATGCCACAGCGCAGGTCAACGACATCGATGGGGTGAAAATCGACTTTCCCGACAAATGGGTGCATCTGCGCAAGTCCAACACCGAATCCATCATCCGTGTCTACAGCGAAGCGGCCACGATGGACGAAGCCGATGCCCTCGGTAAGAAACTCATGCAGGTGGTCTACGACATGCAATGATACTCGTAGCTCTGCGCGCAATGTGATAAACAAATCGGGCTGCCGGAAACTTCCGGCAGCCCGATTTGTTTGGTGTAGGGACTTTCCATAAAAGTTGTTTTTTGTCGTTCGGCATACTGATAAGGAATATATCGCTGTCTGCTTTTTTCATCATTGATTTGCAATCACTTCATTTTTGTCGTATCTTTGCATCGCCAAAGGGAGTACGCGAGTGCTCCCTTTTTTTAGCTTTCCTTCTGCTATGGATATCATTGAGGCCGAATGAGCTTGCAAAAGAGCCCCTTGGGCATTCTCATTCGGCCCGACTGGACTTCCAAGTGTGGCCCTTTCGCAAGGTCGTTCGGGCTTAGTGAGAAAATTGATGGGCCGGATGGGGCAAATGGGAGGAATGAGATAAGACGGAAAGATGAGTGGCGAAAAGTCGCATGTAAATCTTTTTCGGAAGTTTTAATAGTTCGTGCTATACGATGGTTTTATCCCCTTTACTCAGTACTCTAACCCCTAACTTAGAGACTTAGCCTCTTGTCCAATCCCCCCATTCAAGGTATTAAACAGGCTTTTTTCCGCGAGGCACTCCCCTCCTTCGGAGGGGCCGGGAGAGGCTTTCATCCCTCCTTTCCTGAATTTCCCACCATATTTTGTTGGGAAAACCGGCTTTCGTTTTGGTTGTTTGAAAGAAAAAATATATTTTTGTAGACAATTTTTTAAACCGAAAAAATAAAAAAGGTATGAGAGTAATCATCGAACCTAACTACGAACTGTTGTCGCAATGGGCTGCCAACCGTGTGATTGGCAAGATCAATGCGGCCCGGCCTACAGCCGACCATCCATTTGTGCTGGGGCTGCCAACCGGTTCTTCGCCCATCGGCATGTACAAGGCGCTGATCAAAGCCCATGAGGAGGGGTTGGTGTCGTTCAAACATGTGGTGACCTTCAACATGGACGAATATGTGGCTCTGCCCGAGACGCATCCCGAGAGCTACCACAGTTTCATGTTCAACAATTTTTTTAATCATGTCGACATCGACCGCAAGAACATCCATATACTCAACGGTAACGCCGACGACTTGGAGAAAGAGTGTGCTGACTATGAGAAGGCCATTGAGAAGTTTGGCGGCATCGACCTGTTTGTCGGTGGCATAGGCCCCGACGGGCATATAGCCTTCAATGAGCCCGGTTCGTCGCTCACGAGCCGCACCCGCATGAAGACGCTCACGAGCGACACCCGCATTGCCAACAGCCGCTTCTTTGGCGGCGATCCCAACAACGTGCCGCAGTTTGCCCTCACCGTGGGAGTGGGCACGGTGATGGATGCCCGCGAGGTGATGATTCTGGTCAATGGCCACGGCAAGACACGTGCCTTGCAGGCAGCCATCGAGGGAGGCATCACCCACATGTGGACCATCAGTGCCCTTCAGATGCACCGGCATGGCATCATCGTGTGCGACGAGGATGCCTGTGACGAACTCAAGGTGGGCACTTTCCGCTATTTCAAGGAGAAGGAGCAGAACTATATTTTGCTGTAATTTGTGGTGCTTACACAACGGAAAAGCCCCCATCCAAATAGCCATAATCTGTCGGTTGACGATGGCTATCGGATGGGGACTTTGCCGTTATTCTGTGTTTGGAGGTATAACGATGGCGCGGAATTCATATTCCGGTACGCTCTCTGAGTTTCCGGTCATTTATACTCTTTGGCTTCTCTTTCACCTTTAAGCACGGCCAGGGCGTTTGAGGCAAGGGCCCCCATTTCGTCTTCTCCCGGATAGACAGCCACGGGGGCAAGAAATGCGATGCGCTCTTTGAGTCGCGGAATGATGTATTTTGACCGGGCCATGCCGCCGGTCAGAATCACGCCGTCTATCTTTCCGCACAGTACGGCCCCCTCGGCCGCAATGGCTTTGGCCGTGTGGAAAATCAGCGCATCAAGCACCCGGCGGGCCTTGTCGTCGCCATCGGCAATACGCTGTTCTACTTTCCGTACATCGCTCGTACCCAAATGGGCGATGAGGCCGGACTCGCCTGAGAGATATTTTAACAGACCTTCCTCCGTGAATCGGCCACTATAACATAGGCGTATCAGGTCGCAGACCGGCAGAGAGCCCGTGCGCGAAGGGGAGAAGGGGCCTTCGCCGTCGAGCGCATTGTTGGCGTCTATGGCCCGTCCGTGGGCGTGAGCGGCTATGGAGATGCCTCCCCCCAAGTGGCAGACTATCAGGTTGAGGTCTTCGTAGCGCACGCCCCGTTCACGGGCGAAGCGGCGCGCCACGGCCTTTTGGTTGAGTGCGTGCCAGATGCAGATGCGCCGGATGAGCGGGGTGCCCGTGAGCCGGGCCTCATCGCACAACTCATCCACCACACCGGGGTCGGCAATGAAGCTTCGGCAGCCCTCGATGTCTTTGGCTATGTCGTAGGCCAGCAGGCAACCGAGGTCGCAGGCGTGTTTGTGAATGGCGTTGCGCGTGTCTTCCAGCATCAGTTCGTTGATTTCATACACTCCTCCCTCCAGAGGCTTGGTGAGCCCCCCGCGGCCTATCACGGCCCGGAAGTCGAGTTTGATGCCTTCCCGTCGAAGTTCGTCGATGATGAGTTGGCGGCGGAAATGATACTGATCGGTGACCTCATGGAAGCGGCTCAGTTCGGTGGCAGAGTGTGCGATGTCTTTGTTTAAGAGTGTTTTTTCGTCCTCATAGACGGCAATCTTCGTCGATGTAGAGCCCGGGTTGATGGCAAGTATTCTCATAGCGGTCTTTTTCTATTCAGATTTTCAGTTTCTTGGTGCTACCCCGCGATGGCGGCAAGCAGCAGGCTCAGATATTTGGCGCGATGGTTGTCGCCTCGCGACGGTAGCACCACGGGCTTCAAGGTGCCCTGTAGCACGCCTGCCACTTCGGCTCCGGCAAATAGCGTGACAGTCTTGTAGAACAGGTTGCCCGCCTCGATGTCGGGCAGGATGAGCCCGTCGGCATCTCCCGCAATGGGCGACCGGATGCCTTTGATCTCCATGCTGTGCAGGTCGCAGGAGGTCTTTACGTCGAGCGGCCCGTCTACCACGCAAGAGCCGAAAGCCCCACACCGGGCCTCATCGACTATCTGCAAGTAGTCTTCGGTGAAGGGGAAGTTTTTTGCATCGACCTTTTCCGAACAGTGGATGAGGGAGATTTTCGGCTGTCCGATGCCCAGCCGGTGGCAGAGACCGACCATATATTTCACCTGCTCCCGGCGTTGTAGTGCGGTGGGATAGGGGATGACAGCTGCGTCGGAGTAGAAAAGCAGTTTGTGGTAGGTGGGGATTTGAGCCACGGCGATGTGGGTGAGTGTACCTCCCGGTGGCAGAATGCCCGTCTCCTTGTCGAGCACGGCACGCAGAAGGTCGGCTGTCTGCACAAGCCCTTTCATCAAGATATCGGCCTCGCCTTGCCTGACGAGTTCCACTCCGCGGCGCGATGCCGCTTGCGGATCGGCATCATCTACAAACAAAGGGGTGATAAATCCTTCCTCCTCAGCCTGCTTCACGGCCGCAAGAGTCGACTCGCCATGCGGACACACCACGGCCACGCGTTTCCTGTCTGGATGCTCGCGCAACCGATGCGTCAACGCTTCAAAACTGTCAATGCTTTTTTCCATGATATTTCTCGTACTTCTTGGTTGCAGCCTCAAAGATACACAATAAGTTGAAAACGGCGGTAGCTTTTTGCAATTATTTTCATTTTAAGGTCTGCGGCAGGACTGTTGGAGGGATACAATGGGAATGACAAGTGGAGCGGTGAGTGTAGAGAAGATAAAAAAAGCTCCGCAGCCATTGAGGTTGCGGAGCTTTTTGTTTGTCTTGGAGCTAAAGGGAGTTAGAGGCGTTGGCACTCGTTTCCCTTGTCACTCTTGAAACTTGATTTTGTGAATCTTAGTTCCTGAACACCAGTCCGTCTCCGAACTCATCGACGATGATGGGCTTGTCGCGGCTCACTTCCTCGGCCAGGAGTTTCTTGGAGAGGTCGTTGAGCACGTAGTCTTGGATGGCGCGCTTCACCGGACGGGCACCAAATTCGGGATCGTAGCCCACTTCGGCCAGATAGTTGATAGCCTGTGGCGTCCACTGCAAGTCGAAACCCTGCGGCCGGAGCATCTCTTTCACGCGGTTCATCTGCAACTCCACCACCTTGGCAATCTCATCCTTCTGCAACGGTTTGAAGGTGATGATGTCGTCCACACGGTTCAGAAATTCCGGACGGAACGTGGCTTTGAGTGCCTCCCGTTTGGCATTGGAAGTCATGATGATGATCGTGTTCTTGAAGTTCACCACGCGTCCCTTGTTGTCGGTGAGCCTTCCGTCGTCAAGCACCTGCAACAGGATGTTGAATACATCGGGATGGGCTTTCTCTATCTCATCGAAGAGCACTACAGAATAGGGCTTGCGGCGCACGGCTTCGGTGAGTTGTCCACCCTCGTCGTAGCCTACATATCCCGGAGGCGCACCGATGAGGCGGGTGACACTGAACTTCTCCTGATATTCGCTCATGTCGATGCGGGTCATCATTTGTTCGTCATTGAACAGATATTCGGCCAGTGCTTTGGCCAGTTCGGTCTTACCCACACCCGTTGTTCCGAGGAAGATGAATGAGGCAATGGGGCGCTTGGGATCCTGCAAACCGGCACGACTGCGGCGCACGGCATCGCTCACGGCCTTGATGGCTTCGTCTTGGCCGATGACGCGGCGGTGGAGTTCCTCCTCCAAATGGAGCAGTTTCTCGCGCTCGCTCTGCAACATGCGAGTCACGGGGATGCCCGTCCAACGGCTCACTACCTCTGCTATGTCGTCGGCGGTGACCTCCTCGCGTACGAGTTGTTTGCCTTCGGTCGACTGTCCGAGTTGTTCCTGAGTAGCCTTGATGTCAGCTTCGAGCTGCTGCAACTTGCCATATCGTATTTCGGCCACGCGCTGGTAGTTGCCTTCCCGTTCGGCCCGCTCAGCCTCAAACTTCAGGTTTTCAATCTCCTGCTTGTTCTGCTGAATCTTGTTAACCAATCCCCGTTGGGCCTCCCATTTGGCCCGGAAAGCCTTTTCCTGGTCTTTCAGTTCGGCAATCTCCTTGTCGAGATAAGACAATTTGTTGCTGTTGGCATGGGCAGCATCCCCCCCTTGCGATGGACTTGCAGCGGATTCCAATTCGCGTTTGATAGCTTCGCGTTCAATCTCCAACTGCTTGAGCCGGCGTTCCAGTTCGTCAAGTTCCTCCGGAACGGAGTCACGCTCCATGCGCAGTTTGGCTGCCGCCTCATCCATCAGGTCGATGGCCTTGTCGGGAAGGAACCGGTCGCTGATGTATCGCTCCGAAAGTTGCACAGCCGCAATGCAGGCATCGTCTTGTATCCTCACCTTGTGGTGATTCTCGTAGCGTTCCTTGATGCCACGCAGGATGCTGATAGCGTCTGCCTCGTCGGGTTCTTCCACCATCACGGTTTGGAAGCGGCGTTCCAATGCTTTGTCTTTTTCAAAATATTTCTGATACTCGTTGAGCGTGGTGGCACCGATGGCACGCAGTTCGCCCCGAGCCAAAGCCGGCTTCAGAATGTTAGCTGCATCCATAGCTCCCTCGCCACCTCCGGCACCCACCAGCGTGTGTATCTCGTCGATGAAGAGGATGATGTTGCCCTCACTGTTGGTCACCTCCTTGATGACGCTCTTCAACCGCTCCTCAAACTCACCCTTGTATTTGGCACCGGCCACAAGGGCACCCATGTCGAGCGAATAGAGTTGCTTGTTTTTCAGGTTTTCCGGTACGTCGCCACGCACAATGCGCTCGGCCAGTCCTTCGGCAATGGCCGTCTTACCCGTACCCGGTTCACCTATTAATATAGGGTTGTTCTTGGTGCGGCGGGAGAGGATTTGCAGTACCCGGCGTATTTCCTCATCGCGCCCGATCACAGGATCGAGCTTGCCCGAACGGGCCTGCTCCACGAGGTTTTTGGCATATTTGTCGAGTGCCTGATAGTTTTCGTCACCCGACTGCGACTGCACTTTTTGCCCTTGTCGCAGACTTTGGATGGCCATTTCCATCTCCTTCTCCGTGCAGCCGGCATCTTTCAAGATGCGGCCCGCCGTGGAGTTGACCTGCAAGAGGGCGAGCAGCATAGGCTCTATGCTCACAAACTCGTCGCCTTGTTTTTGGGCGATGTCCTGCGCTTTGACCAGAATCTCATTGGTAGCGGAGCTCAGATAGGGTTCTCCCCCCTGCACCCGGGCCTGATGTTGAATCTCGGAAGCGACGAGCGTGTCTACCTGTTGACCGTTGACTCCCAGCTTCTGGAAGAGATAACCGGTCACATCCTTGCCTTTCTCCAAGATACCTGCCAGCAGATGCACAGGTTCGATGGTCTGCTGTTGGTTGCGCTGCGCAATGCTCACCGCAGCCTGCACGGCCTCCTGAGCTTTGATTGTAAATTTCTCGAATGTCATATTCGTTTCTCCTTTCTATAATATTTTGCTTTTATCTATATTCTTTTTCCGTTTCAATAGATGAAGTATCAAAGGATATACCGAACCGCGTTTTATGACAGAATGTCGCTTTCTGGATGCCAATGTGTCGCTCGTTTATGCGGTTAAAGATAGTTAAATAGAAGCCTTTGGGCGTCCTGTCCACCGCTGTTTCTTCCTTTTTTATTATCTTTACCGCTTGAAAGGGAACTATTTCCAATCGAATCTGCAAATATCATCTATGGATAGAAGAATATTAAACGTGCTGGCCACGTGCCCGCTGTTTGCCACAATGTCGGAACTGGAGCTCGACCTGACGCTCTCTTCCGTGAGCCATCGGGTGGTGGACTACGCCAAGCGAGATGTCTATGCCTTGGCCGGAATGCCCTGCCGATATGCCGACATCGTGCTCACGGGCGAACTCGTGTGCCGCATGTCATCGCTTTCGGGCAAGCAAGTGGAGGTGAGCAGGCTTCGTCCGGGCAATTTGGTGGCTCCCGCCTTCGTCTTTGCCAAAGACCGCAGTCTGCCTGTCAGCGTGGAGACCGAGGTGCCCACATCCGTTTTCCGGCTCCGTCCGGAGACACTGCAAGAGTTGATAGACACCAATGCCACCATCCGGATGAACTTCATCCGCGTACTTTCCCAAATTGATGTGTTTCTCACCCATCGTATGAAGGTGCTCAGCTTGTTCACCGTCCGCGAGAAAGTGGCCTCGATGTTGCTCGAACAGGCGGGCAAGCAAAACTCCAATGTCATACAGCTTGACCAGTCGCGGCAGGTGATAGCCGACTCTTTCGGCATACAGAAATATTCGCTGCTGCGCGTGCTCTCCGAAATGCAGGACAACGGGGCCATCCACATCAAGGGCAAACAAATCGAGATCCTTGACCGCAGTTTGCTTTGACTTTAACCCTATAACCTTATTTATATGTTAGAAGAAGCTGTTTTTTTCTTCATTATTTTTGTGACCGTACCGCTCTTTGCATGGTATCGCATCGAGCGTTCGCTTACCTGTGTGCAAGACCGGTTGGAGGACTTGCATGATAAATTGAATCGGTTGCAGGAGCGATTGGAAGCGGAGACAATCCCGGAAGAGTCCCGGCCGGTGACGGAAACGCGCAACGAAACGATTGCCGACGAACAGAGTGAACCTCTCTCAGAGCCCATTCCCACAGCCGTTATTGACATAGAGACTGAACCGGCTGCCATTGACGAGGAACCCGGGGAGACCGTTCCGGTGGAAGAACCTGCCGAACAGGTGGAAGAATCTGTTGCAGCAGAAGAACCGTCTGTGCCCGTGGAGGCTCTTGAAGCGGAGCCGGCAATGGCTTCGGAGCAAGAAGCAACGGAGCGGCGGGGCTTTGATTACGAGAAATTTATCGGTGAAAATCTGTTTGGAAAGATCGGTATCTTGGTCTTTATCATCGGTATCGGCTTCTTCGTGAAATATGCCATCGACAGAAATTGGATAGGAGAAGTGGCCCGGACAGCTTTGGGCTTTGTGGTAGGCGGCTGCATGGTGGCTCTGGGCGAACGGCTTCGGGAACGCTACCGGGCTTTCAGTTCGCTGCTCATCGGCGGAGGCTTCGGTGTGTTCTACATCACGGTGGCCATTGCTTTTCACTACTATCATCTCTTTTCCGACACCATTGCCTTCCTCACACTTGTGGGGCTGACGGTCGCGATGGGAGGCATGGCGATATTCCACGACCGTCGCGAGCTGGCTGTCACGGCATTGGCGGGAGGCTTCATAGCTCCGTTTATCACGTCGATCGACGAGAATGACGCGCTGTTGTTGCTAAGCTACCTTGCCATCCTCAATATCGGTATGTTCATTCTCTCTGTCTATAAGGAGTGGAGAGAGCTGCCCGTTGTGGCTTTCGGTTTCACCAGTTTGGCAATTTGCTTTGGTTTAGTGACCGGTTCGTTCGTGGAAAATGACAGGATAGGAGTGTTGATGTGGCTGTTTTCCACACTGTTTTTTTTCATCTTTATGCTTTCCCCGATTTGGCTGTTGCGTGATGGCAAAGCCGAAAAACTGACTTATTGGCTGATAGTCACACTGGTGGCCAATGGTTTTGTGTATTTGCCTTTAGGCGTTTATTTCCTTGAAGAGCAAGTAAGTTTTGAGACTTCGGGCTTGCTCAGCTTCTTCATCTCCGCCGTCCATATAGGGTGTTATCTTGTTCTCCGCCGTAAGGACTGGGCAACCGATACGCTTCAGTTTGTCTTGCCGGCCTTGGGCATCATCTTCTTCTCGATGGCCATCCCGCTTCAGTTTGACGGACAGGCTATGCTTGTGCTTTGGTCGGCTGAGGCAGTGATGCTCTTGTTGCTGTATGTCAAGCTTTGCGACCGGGTCTACGCCTTGGGCTGCATGTTGCTGTCGGCCGCTACGCTGTTTTATTATCTTTATACGGTTGAGGACAGTTATGTTTACGATGAACTCATTCTGCTCCCCGTGTTCTTCAATGGCACGTTCTTCACCGCCCTCTTCCCCGGCCTCTGTGCGGTGGCTGTGGCTGTGGTGATGGAGCGTTATCGCAGTCTTTTTGAAGACACCGACTCGCTGTTGCCCTATCATCCGTTGCATTTGGGCTATCTGTTGCTTGGCATCACGACCGTCTATTTTGCCTTTTACATGGAATATGAATTCCACACTCCCCTCGATTCCAGTCTCAGCGACGTGCTCTTGGGGCTCACTCTCGGCGTTTTCGCCTTTGTGGAGATGTGCTTGGGTATGAAGCTCCATCGCAAGGATCTGCGCATGGTGAGTTTGGGAACCTTCGGACTGGTGCTGTTCAAACTGGTGATCTATGACGTTTGGATGATGCCGGCTTGGGGCAAGATTGTCGTGTTCATCGTCTTGGGGCTGCTGTTGCTCACCCTCTCTTTCCTTTATCAGAAGTTGCGGGATGTCCTCTTCTAAACGGCGAGGTTGGTAACGGTGGCTCGTCCTATGGTGGAAGACAAAAGCCACTTTCCGGACAGCATAATGTCAAACCATTTGTTCGGTTTCGGGCACTCTGCTTGCAATATTTGCAACGAACAATCCTGCGGATGCGAATTGGGCGATTTTGGCGACATTTAAAAGGAGCTGATAATCAGCCGTTTGAATATTGTTGACACGCCGTTAGACTCAAAAACCGGCCTGAAAGGGCCTAATCAAGTTGGCAAAAGGGCCACAGTTGCAATCCAAGATAATTCTTAAAATACAACTTATTGAAAATAAAGAAGTTACCTTGTTGGTAAAACTAAATAGGTAACGATTTGGAAACGAGCGAGCTACTTGGCTTCGCTGTTTTCTGCCTAACAAAGAACGCTTGTTATTCTGTTTGCAAAGATAATACTTTGTTACCGAATATGTCTGCCACTGCACCAATGGTGTTCTTCACTTGTGGGGTATCATTGTCTCGTGAGACAGTGGAAAGGCTTGGAGGTACGAGTTGATAACCGGTATCAGGGCGTTCGTTCTTTTCTGTTGCCTCCTGTATTGTTTGGTGTGGTTTCCTTGGCTCTTCCCTGTTGATTGGTTCAAAGTTTTTCTGCAGGGAACGGTAGCCGAACTCCCTGCCGATTTCGGATGCCTTGAATGTATGTTCTCCGTATGAGAACTTCAAGCCATAGACCTTGCCCTGCTTGTTCTTCATGCGCTCTATCGCGATGCCGTTCTTGTTCAACTCGTAAAGGAACATGGAATGCCCAGTAATACCCAGACCTTTGTACTTGTCAAGCAGGGCATAGCAGATTTGTTGTACTTGCTGTTTTGTCTGCTCTCTTATTGGACTGGCTTTTGGCTCCTGATGCTGCTTTTTCGCCTTGACCTCCTTTGCGATAGTCAAGTGTTTCTCCCTGCTGATTTCTTCCGCCACCCTTGCTGCCCTATTGCTCACAAAAGTAGTATCATAGACCTCTCCGTACAGACTGATGCGGTTGGCAATGATGTGAATGTGTCTGTTGTCGGTGTCCTTGTGCGTTACCGCCACCCATTGGTGGTTGTCAAGTCCCATTTGCTTGGCAAATAAATGGGTTATCCACATGAGTTCGGACACTGACAGCTTTTTCTCGTCCTTTGGCACATAGCGAAAGGTTCTTGGTGAGATGTAGCCAATCCTCGTCCTTGACTTTGATGAGGTTGGAAACCTGCCCGTAGAATCTTCCTGTATGCTGAAGAATGGCAATGGCTTCCCTCTCATTGTCTGTCATCTTGGGAACGGCAACCACTTCTCCGTTAAGGAGAATTTCACGGCAGTAGTCGGAGAACTTCCGCCCTACGCTTTCCGCTTTTGACTTGATACGCTGCTTTTCCTCTAAGGTGCATCTTACCTTGATAAACTCCGTTTTGTTCATCCGCTCATTTTCCTTATCCTGTTGCTGCCATCGGGCAGCTTTTCCTTTGTATCTTTTCATATAAGTTTCATTGATAGTTTATCATTGTAGATGATTCATTGCATCTTAATTCCTGAATACTGACCGATGAGAACGGAGTGATTACGGCCTAATCTCCCCGACAGTCTGACGAGGGGAGCAAGGGCAGTTTGTGGGTACAAACTGACGTCTTGCAATATCAGCTAACGAAACGTTTACGCACCATACTCCTCCAAATGAATGCGCACGATGTTCTCCACAAAGCTTGAAAGGTTGCTACCCCTGTCGCCCCAGCCTGCGGACGATGAAGTCGGCACGTTCCTGTGTTTCTCGGCTCAGATAGACCGCTTTTCGGTTGCTCAGTCTTGTCGGGACAAGGTAGGCTTGTTTGTAGGCTTCGAGCGTTTCTTTTCTCATCTTAGCACTGATGCGCCTTTGAACGGTTGCGTTCTCAGTGTGCTGTGCAGGTTCAGAGTGCGTGGTATTCTCTGTGTTCTGTTCCTTTGGGTCTTGAAAAGCTCTGGCTCTCCTTACCCGAAGTTCTGCAATGAGATGTTCAGACGAACCTTCAATTTGGTTGAGTCCTAAATATTGCTTGGCAGAATGGGGCGTGTTCTCCATTCCCTTGTTACTGACTTTTTTCTTTTCCATATCTTTATCTCATTTTATGTTTGACTTGTTTTGATTTCCTATCTTGATATTGTTCAGATGTTGATACTTGTATCTGTTCCTGCGCTCTGAATTTCTTCTGCTCACGCACACGACTGACATAAAACTCGTTGAGGTCTTTGAAATCCTTGTAATATACTGACATATCCTCCATCTTGAAACCTGCTCTGATAAAATCTTGCACGGTTTTCTGCCCTGCATCGTCATTGTCAAGAAAGGTACGGATATGAGTTAAGTGTCGGTCGCTCAGATAGCGGACTGTCCTTGCCGCATTGCTTACAGAGTTCATCACAAGGCAGTGATTGATAATTTTCTCTTTCATTGAAAGAAAAGAAAGAAAATCCATGAAGCCCTCAAATAAATAGACAGGCTGTGTCTTGTCTGTTGTGTGTTCTGTCTGTTTGTCCGTAAATATCGGAGTAATATCCTTCGGGGCGATTGTCCCTTTGAATGAGCTGTTATCTCGAAGTTCATATCCTCCCGATGGATTTGCAAAGCCGATGGCTTGACAGCGCCTGCCCCTTACCTCATAGCTGATACATTTGAGAAAAGGTTTTGCCTTCTCCAAATCAATGCAGCGTACCTTTGTAAGATACTCCTGCAAATGTGGCGGCAGGGTGTCTGATATACTTATCAGTCTCCTTGCCTCGTTTGCAGCCATTGTCGGTTGGGAATTATTTTGTGCGAAGTCATTGCGAAAACTATATGCAGTATCATCAGGAGCGGTCTGTCCCAAGCGGTGGATGGCTTCCGAGAGCGTGCAGTTCTCCAATCGCATACAGAGGTCGATGATGCTTCTACCCCTGCCTTCGGCATAGTCTATCCAGAGGTTCTTCTCTGTGTCCACCTTGAAGCTCGGATGTGTTTCTGCATGAAGTGGTGAGCGGTACAGGGCATAGGCAGGTGTCCTGCGCACGGGCTTGATACCTTTCCTTTCAAGATACTCCACTATGGGGTATCGCTTGATTGCTGATAAATCTTCTTTCATTGTGATATGTTTTAATTGATTGAAATATTATGGTTTACTTAAATGCTATCAGGAGAACCAAATCGTATCTGCCAATGCTTCTACGATATTCCGTTTTCCAAAGTTTTTCCCTCCAAACTTTTTCATCTTTCTTCTTACTACATACTATTCTACGATAACTAACTGATAATCAATACTACATTGTAGTACATAACAATACTACACACCCTACTACATCAGACTACTATAACTGTCAATCAAAGGACAGAGCAGTATCTTCCTTATCTTATACACATAGGCAGGACAGCCACCGTCACGCCTCTTGCTCACTTTCTCAAAGCCTACCCTTTTAAGAGCCTCTCCCATACGTTTGGAAGTCAGTGGCTGTCGGGGATAGATACCCAGATAGGTGAGTATCTCCGTAGTGGTCATTAAAAAATAGTTTTCATCCTCTGTTGGCTTCTCAAAACAACGCAACAAGAGTTCCATTTCTGCGGTCTGCACTTGGAAGTCCTCGCTCTCTTTGTATAGTTCCGCTATCTCATCATCGTCAAACCAATAGCGGAAACCTGTATTCAACAAGGCTTTGGCTTCGGTATAGACGTTATCCATCGAGATTGCCTTTGCTCTCTCAATGTCTATGGAAAGCACTTCAAAGGGTAGAAAGCGTCTGCTGCCTGTCGGATCTGTAAGAAAATCGTTACCGTTCACCGATACCACGAAACTCGCCAAGTGGGGATATTCCTCCACATATTTGTCGTAGGGCATGCGGTACTTGACCATCGGGCAGGTGATGAGGTTCTTCTGTTCGTTTTCGTCCCTCTTGTTAAGGGCTTTGAGCTGGTCATCAATATTTACGATAAGGTTCTGCCCGATATAGGTGAGCGTGTCCTTCTCCTGCGGATATATCTTGCCCGTATAGCTGTAACCGTTCAGGGCTGGCGGACAAAGCAAATCCAAAAACGTAGTTTTGAACTTGCCCTGCTCGCCCGTCAGCACGAGGCAGGTATGGTTACAGCACTCACGGTTGTCCATTGCGTTGGCAACCACAGCTACGAGCCATTTGGTGAGATACGACAGCCATTTGTCAGCGTTACACACGGCAACGCAACTTGCCTGTTCCGGAATGGCTTTCAGTGAAAGGAAGGAAGCATTGCAGCAACTTTTGTATTCGTTAGTGTTACCACAAGTACTGCCTATATCCATCAAGGGCAATGCCTTGAAATACTCCTGTATAGGGTTGATGCGTGGAGAGAAACTGCTTTCGATGATGGAATAGAGATTATCAGATGATGTGATAATCCCGATGTCGTTGTCTATCTCCCTGCGGAGCGTGTTGATTTCATAGCGACCCACTTTTGAGAAGTGAGCATCATTCTTGCTGCGGTATTCGGTTCTTCCCAACACCGTGTTGTATCTGACCTCATAGCGAGAGGACAGATAGGCTTCTATCTCTGCATTCTTTAGAATCTCCTTCTTGTTCGGGGTGTACTGCTTTCGCCCTCCGACTTGCCTTTATCTGCGCTTGGTTTCATTATATGCTTGGTTTTGTTTCCAAGAGTGAAGTTACCAAGAGAATGGGAAAGTTCCAAGCATTCGGAGAGTGCTTGCATAATGTTGCGACCGTCTGCTATAAAGTTCACATGGATATTTTGTCGTGGCAGGGCAAGAATATGATTTTTTTGTGGAAAACAGAGTATGGAATGATAGCTACAGGTAAAGATGGAAGTGTGCGTGTTGCTTATGTTTGCCATATATAGCACCAGTTGGAGTTTTTCCCTCATATATAGGATAAACAGGGAAAGAAGAAATCAAAGAAGAATGCGAAAATAACAACTGATAAGAGATAAGATATGTTGCCTTTTCCTTCAAGTTCCCTATATTTCCCTGCTGTTCCCCATTGCTTTGAAGTATGGGAAACACGCCATACTTTTGCAGGCAGAAACGTGCGGTGACGCGCAAAACAAGAAAAGGAATTACAAACAAAACAATAATAGAATTATGGGATATTTTATCATTACGGACTCAAATTGGGCAAGACTGAGGAATGAGATACTCAACCTTGCCGAGACCTGCCAAAAGGCATTCGGTGAACAGAGCAGACATACGGACTGGCTACACAACGGTGATGTATGCAAGTTGCTTAACATCAGCAAGCGTACCTTGCAGCACTATCGGGACACGGGCGTGCTGCCCTTTGCCAAAATCGGACACAAGTGCTACTACAAGCGTGAGGATGTGGAGCGTCTGCTCAATACAAGAACAGAGAAACCAAGAAAAGATAAACCTGTAAACAGATAAGACCATGGAATCAGTAAAAGACCTGAATATGGATGCGGACGAGATGCTGGTCGTGCTGTCCGCACTCAGTAGTGTGAACAGACGGATTAAAGAAGCGGCACAGACATACAAACCGCTGTTTGGTGGCGAGCACTTCCTAACGGGCAAAGAAGTGTGCGAACAGCTGTATATCAGTCCCCGCACCTTGCAGGACTATCGGGATAGGAGTATTATTCCCTATACACAGTTTGCAGGGAAGATACTTTATAAGGCTTCGGACTTGGAAAAGATGCTGAAAGAGAATTATAAGAGCATAGAAAAGTAATATAAAATAAGGGAAATAAGAATGTTAATGTATGAATTGACTCAAGTAGGCTTGTTGATTCTTTCCTAAAGTGCTTGTCCAACAACCACTTTTTAGACTATCAAAAATGATAAAAATCATCATTGGAGCAACGGGAAGCCTCACTCAATATGTGATTGAAACTGCTCAAAAATTGGAAAATACGAAACTGAGCCTATTGGAACGAACTACCAATAAAATTCCTGCCTGACTTGCCGAAAGAACTACCCTCGTACAAGACGATACAATGAAAATCAATGATTTGGAAACCACCATTGCAGGACAAAACATCGTTTATATGAATTGGGCGGAAGATTTAGACAAAATGAGCCAAAACATCATTTCGGCAATGAAAGGAACAGGTGTAAACGATTCTATTTCTAAATTCTTCTGGAAATCAGCATGTTACCCATAGATAAACAAAAATAGGTAACACTTTGGAAACAAGAGGACTCACATATTCCTACACGTTTTACACAAATCCAAAGAACGCTCTTTCTAGTTGCAAAGGTACAAAAATAATTTTCATATAGCCAAAGAATCCGAGTGCTTTTAGCATTTTGTTTCAACACACACAGATTCTGGCTATAACTGATTATAATTGGTCGTAATTGGTTATAACTGGTCGAAGGTGGCTATTCTGTAGCTATCCAAAATCTACCATTAGGACGGACAGAATTCTCTTGTTGCATCTCATTTAGAATGTGTCCCAAGAATCTCAAATGCTGTTCTTTGCTCTTGTTTCCAGGCATCGCAGCTTTCAAGTATTCGTAGATGTCTTCTCGTTTTGCCTCTTCTTCACCTGCATTCTGAATGAATTGCAATGTCATTTGTTTCAGTTTAGAACATTCCAGTCCGCTGACACGAGTATATTCTGGCAATTGGTGTGTCATCTTAGCAACACCCAATAAGATTTGGTAATTGGGATATTCTCCCTCTATCAACCCTTTGTCTAATAATTCCTTTGCTGTGTCTTCGTTAATCTGATGTCCTTTTTGCACAGCATCAAGAGCAATACACTCTTGCAAAGTAAGGGTCTTGTTCTCTTTCAGTATCTTGTGGAAAAGCCACTCTGCTTTGACCCCTTTGGCCAAACAGGATTGCTCACCTTGGCCATAATATGATTGACCCTTTTGG